>Ga0181520_10003001_pt1 | contig 30308 bp, 18 predicted proteins | sample PEATcosm2014_Bin_29_FD_132451 | JGI IMG/M metagenome (GOLD analysis project Ga0181520, IMG submission 132451) | Peatland microbial communities from MTU Mesocosm Facility, Houghton, MI, USA - PEATcosm2014_Bin02_30_metaG | ecosystem: Environmental > Terrestrial > Soil > Wetlands > Peat | place...
ACCCGCCCGACCGGGTGTCTTTAGCGGCATGAAGCGAGGAAGGTCTTTTCTCCTCAGGCAGACGGCAGAAAATAATCTACTCCGTTGTGTAGGATAGGTTTTCAACCTGTCGTGAGAGATTGCAAATCTTTCCGATCGGTATTGTATTTCCAGCCGGTTGCCAAAGTTTGCGCCGCGCGCAAATAGCGGCGAGCCTCGCCGCGTATTATGTGGGTATAAAGCGCGCTGAAGAAGATGCGCGCTGTCGTGACAGATTACAAATCTGTCCTATCGGTATTGTGATTCCTGCGGCTTGCCAAAGTTTGCGCCGCGCGCAAATAGCGGCGAGCCTCGCCGCGTATTATGTGGGTATAAAGCGCGCTGAAGAAGACGCGCGATTGTTCTTAGACAGTTTGACCGGCCCTCGGCGTAGCGAACTGGGGCCATTAGTAGTGCGCGGGCGCCGACCTGCCAGGTCGGCGTCTGCGCTGGTGGCTGCGTTCCCTTCGCCGTCCTACTGGACCACGTATGTGAACGCTGGTCCCGCGCCGGGTGGGGCGGTGAACGACGTGATCACGACCTGCGGGGTGGATTTGCCGGCGAACATGTCGTCCACCACCGTGCCGCAGCCGGCCGTTGCCGGTCTGCCAACGAATCCGGTATTCCCCTTGTTCGGCACGCCCACGCTGCCGGGCTCGGTGTCGCGACTGCTCACGGGGTACACCCAGAGCACCAGCAACACGAACACACAGGTGAATTCGCTGGTGGCCTTGGCGTCGTGGCCTGGGGCGGAGGACGTGGTGTGGGGGATGGCCTTTGAGGGCCAGGCCGCGGCGGCGGCGACCACTGGCGTGGCCGCCTATTTGGGCAATGCCGCGCCGCAGACGGGCTTGGCGCAAAGGAACGTCTCCGGCTCTTCGGCAGCCTTCAGCGCCGAGAAGATCCGCGGCGCCGACGCCGTCTTCGGTTCCTACAACGTGTCCCCCGCCTTCCCCGTCACCGAAGCGGGGAACGTGGTGGATTATGGGCTAAAGGGCGTGGGGGTAGGGGCGAATGCGGCGGGCGCGACCGGTATAGCTGGCGCGACCGGTGCGGCGGGCGCCGTTGGCGCGCTCGGCACGATGCCCGCGACCCGATCGGCCTCGCAGGTAGCGACGGAGTATGTCAGGGAACTAATCGAAGACGCCCTGGCGGCGTCGGACAATTCGTCCTCGATGCATGCCGGGGGATACAACACGCCAGTCGACTGGCGGGAAAAGGTGTCAGGCCGGGAAAAGGTGTCACCTTTTCCCGGCCTGGGCTTGTATCGGCCCGCGGTTGCGGGTCGCGAAGTACTCCAGGTGCCTGAGCGCCGTCCGGTAGCGGCGGATCGTGGCCACGGACGACCGCAGGACGTGCTCGTGGTGATCGAGAAATTGCTGGGAGAGTTCCCCCACAGTGAGCGGCTGGAACGAGAACATCGTCGGCGCCGCGGTGGCCAACTGGGCATTGACCTGGGCGGCGATCGCCGCGGCCGTTTCTTCGTCCGGCCCGGTGCGGCGGCGAATCTGCCGCTCGCCGTCGAGATAGTAGACCCACCAGCTTCCGTGGTGGAAAAAGCAGGAGACCTTGCCGACCCGCTTTCGCAGCGGGCGGCGCTTGCGCTTTGCTGCCACGTGCAACCTCCTGGTACACAATTTGTGCACCAATTGTGCACCAAAGGGGCCTTTTGGCAGCGAATAAAAAACGCTAAGCTGTTCCTGTTAAACAACTTATCGCGATAGACAGAAAACCAAAGCGGAGAGGGAGGGATTCGAACCCTCGGACCCCCTTATAGGAAGTCACGGATTTAGCAAACCCGCGCATTCGACCACTCTGCCACCTCTCCAAGTCCTTATGGCGTAATGATTTCAGATTCTTTATGATACCCATGCATCGGCAACGCGCTCACTGCTTGCGCAAACGACATCTGCTGTGCCTTAGCCCGGCGAACGTAAAAGATCCTGATCTTATGCCAAAGAACGATATAGAAAAGGATAGCACAAAGACCGGCGGCCACAAGCCCCCCAGGCCGGAAAAGCCCACGCCCAAGTTCCCCCTGTTCCCCCCAACAGAGCGGCCAGTTGGCGAAAGCACTTTGGCACGGGCTCACGGTATCATCCAGGTGAGCCAATAGGCTTGGGCCAGGGTCAGCAGTCCCACGAGTAGGGCCAGGATCAGGCTGTGGATGAAAATGAAGCGGAGGATCTTGCCCTCGCCGCCGGACTGCCCGGTGGCCGCCGCCGCCACGACGATGGTTTGCGCGCCGATCATCTTGCCCATCACGCCACCCGTGCTGTTGCTGGCCACGATCAGCGTGGAATTGAGATGCAACTGTTCGGCGGTGATCCGCTGCAGGCTACCGAAGAGGGCGTTGCACGAGGTATCGGAACCGGTCACAGCCACGCCCACCCAGCCGAGCATGGCGGCAAACAACGGGTACAACCAGCCGGTACGAGTGAATGCCAGCCCCATGGTCGCGTCGGCGCCGCTGTAGCGCGTGACGTAGGCCAAGGCCAGCATGCAGGCGATCGTGACCAGTGCCCAACGAATCCGCACGACCGTGGCGATGAATTCCGCGACGAAGGCCCGTGGGCCGATCCGCAACCAGATGGCCGCCAAGATCGCGGCTAGAAAAATCCCCGTTCCGGGCGTGGAGAGCCAGTTGAAGTCGTAGACGGCCTTCTCCGCTTTCTTGGCGTGGTTGGAATCCGGCGGGACCACAACCACGGGGCTTGTACGATAGACAAGCCCGTCCAGGTTCGGCACGGGAACCGACATCTTGGAAATGCCGTGCAGCGCATTATGGCTTTCGTCGAGGTTCACGCCGTCAAGAATCTTCTGACAGCTCCCCCAAGCAATGACGACGAGAGCCAGCAGAACCCATGGGGCCCAGGCATAGGCGACTGCGGCGGGTGAAAGGCCGGCAGGCTGCGCGGCCGATTGGCCCCGACTGTCATTGGACGAGACGGGCGAAGTTGCAGGTTCGCCGGGGAATCGCCAGACGTCCTTTGGCCGCCAGAACCGCATGAAGACGACCATCGCCCCTAGCGATCCAAACCCGCTGACGATGCCCACGACCATAAGACCGCGATTATTTGCAATCAAGAACTGCAACAAGCCGTAACTGCCGCCGCAGACCAGGATCGCTTGCCAACAGGCCTTGATGCCCTTCCAACCGGACATGATGCCCACCATCCAGGCCGGAATCAGCACGGCGAACAGCGGAAGCTGTCGGCCAGCCATCTGCGCAAGCGCCATTTTGTCGATGCCGGAAACGTCGGCGAGCGCGATAATGGGTATGCCTAGCGAGCCGAAGGCAACCGGTGCCGTGTTGGCCAACAGGGTCAGTACTGCTGCATAGAATGGCGGGAAACCCACGCCGATCAGCAGCGCTGCCGAGATCGCTACCGGCGCGCCGAACCCGGCCACCCCTTCCAACAACGTGCCGAAGCAGAAGGCGATCAGCAGGGCCTGCATCCGCCGGTCCGGCGAAATGGTCGTCACCCAACGTTTCACAATGTCGAACTGCCCGGAGCGGATCGTCAACTGGAAAAAGAAGACGGCCGACAGGATGATCCAGCCGATGGGCATCAGGCCGAAACATCCCCCGTAACAGGCGGCCATGGCTACCGCCGAGAACGGCATCTTGAAGGCCGCGAGCGAAACTACGACGGCTGTGGTCAGCCCTGCTGCCGCCGCGCGGACCGCCGACATTCCGACCAGCAAGAGCCCCAGCAGCACGAAGCTGGGCACGGCCGCCAGCAACGAGGAGAGCATCGGCTGACCGAGCGGATCGTAGTTTTGCACCCATTCCATGCGATTGCGGGACTAGTATCGCCCCACCCCTACGCAAGAGAGCGAGTTGCAACATTGTGGCCGCGCGATGGGCAGGCAGAGACACGGCAGCGGCTTGCAACAGTAGGGAACGCAGATGCCGTCGCAAGGCATGCATGGCGGGCAGGGCAGCGTCTTGGGACAGTAACACACGCAAATGCCGTCGCAGGGCATGCATGGTGGGCAGGGCAGAGTCTTGGGACAGTAGCACACGCCTGTGCAAATGGCTGTCGTGCAAGGACTTAGTGCGCCGGGACCGGTTGTGGCCACCGGCTCGAGGGCCTTGGCCATGCCGGCCAGGATGAATACGGCAAACACCGCGGCAGATAGTTTCCAAGTTCTCACGATCCGGCCTCCCGTGGCTTGCGTGGATGAATGACCCTTGTTGTTTTCGGAACAATCGTTGCGAAGCGAAGAGCAAACCGGCTCGCGGCCGCAGATCCGGCAGCGACGGCAGGATCGGCATTATCGGCAAAAGCCGTAACTCGAGATACTTCATGGCATACTAGGCATTGGCGTATGGTTTGCAATCAGTAACGTATTGGTCCAGCCTGCTGATTTTCTCACTGCGGCTTTGCCTTTCCCACCGGGCATCGTTGGTCCGGCACATCCGATCGCCCGTTGCTCATCGCGCGGCCAATCGCCAGTGCCGCAGTGGCCCACGACGTGGCCACCAGCGGGTCGTCCTCTTTAGCGTCGGTGAAACGGTTGACCCAAGAGCCATCGGCGCGCTGTCGCGCGAGCAGCTCACGGGCGAACGCCTCCGACCAGTCGACCGGCCCGTCGCGGGTTTGACAGCGCCGGAGGTCAAGGGCCAGAAAGGCGTGCGAGGCGGCCCATGCCCAGTAGTACCACGTGGCGTCCTGAAGCACATCCCTGTCGGCCGCGAATGCGCCCGGGTTGTGGGCCGCCGAAAAGTTCCGCGTGAGCCAGTTCCGCGCCGCAACCACCCGCGGATGGTCTGCACCAAGCCCGCAGCGCAGGAGCGCCCGAACGCCGTCGGCGGTCATCGTACCGTAGGAATGGAAACGCGAGTGCCCGAAGCGGTCGCTGCCCGCCGTCCCCGCCTTGTTCTGCGCCGCGTCGCCGGGAATGAAGAAGAAGCCGCCGTCGTCGAATTTCGGATCGCTGGCCGCGGCATCGTCGCTGAAGTTCTGACAGCGTTTCACGAAGGCCAGCGCTTGGGCATAAGCCGGGTCGCCGGGCGGGACCTGCGCCGACCGCAGCGCGGCCAGTGCAAACACCGTGGCCGCCAGGTTCGATTCATGCAGGAGTTCCTTGGCCCGTCCTGCGACGGGCTTGCGGGGCACGTCCAAGGCGTAGCCCCAACCGCCGTACTCCGCATCGGCCGGCTGCCAACCGAGCGACTCATTGAGTTGCCGGCCGCGGAGATAGGCCAGCCAGGCCTGCTGGGCGCGGACGTTTCGCGGACTCCGATTAACCAGCACCAACACGCGGCTGGCGGAAGCGGCCGTATAGACGGGGAAGAGCAACTCGCGGGCCTGCACCTTGAGCCGGCCGTCGTCGCCCGTGAAGGCAGCCAGGTAATTGGCCCCCTTGCTCAGGGCGGTTTGGCCCTCGGCGCCGGCCTGCGGCAGAAACAGCAAGGCGCTCATTACCAGCGGTGTGAGCGAGGGGCCGTCGCGCATCGCGCCGTAGGTCTCCGAGCGCCAGGCCCCGTCGGGCGACTGCTTGGAAACCAAATAGAGCGCAGCCTTCTGTAACGCGGCGTCGGCGCGGTGCGCCACGTCGCCGCCGGCGGGCGTCTCCGAGCCCAGGGCGCAAGCCAGCAAGAGGATTACAGTCGAGCACACAATCGCTTACCGCTTCTTTATCTTCTCGGAGATCGGCTGGGGCGAACGGTCGACCATCAAGACCAGCAGGGCCGACGACGTGCAGAACGTCCGGCCCGTGATGCAGTGATGGCCCGACCAACTGCCGTCGCTGTTCTGCACGCGGTTAAGGTTCTCGCTGATCGACTTGTCCCAGGTCTTCCAGGCGTCGCCGCCTTTGAGCAGTAGGCTTTCACCGATGTTCAGGTAGCTGAGGAACTCTTCGCCGCCGTTGGAACCAAAGCCGGAGATGAACCGCTTGTCGTCCAGGCGGGCGACGACGGCGCGCTCGGCGTCGGCCTGGTCCTTTTTGACGGCGTCGAAACGCGCGATCTTGCTCTGGGCCGCCTGGCGCGCGGCGGTGGTTGGGGCACTGGCGGCCTGCTGCCGGACCTGCGACTCTTGCATGGCGTTGGTCGTGGCATTCTGAGTGATATTGCTCAGATTGCCCGCCGCGCTGTAGAGTTCCACGCCCGCGGATCCCTCGCCGGAGAACTTGCCTGAGGCATGGTCGAAGGTCTTGCGGGCTTGAGTCTCGGCCTTTTCCCGCACCTTTTCATCGACTGCCACGCCGTTTTGCGCCGCCTTGTTGAGGCCCTTGACGGCCATGTTCTGTTGGATCGTGGTGGCCCAGCCTTGGCCGCCCCAGGTGCCGTCGGGCCGCTGGTTCTTCTGGATCTTGGCCAAGAGCTTGTCCAGAGCGGCGGCCACCCGCTTCTTGCCCGCCTCGTCCGGCATCTGGTCTTTGACCTCCGGCAAAACCACGGCAGCCGAGAAGGTGTCGATGAACGGTCCCAGCTTGCTTTGTACGCGGGTGCCACGTGTGGGTGTGACAAAGAGCGAGTCCTTGTTGGATTCCTCGATTTCGCCGCAGATGAACTCAACGGCATGCAGCACGTTCTGGGTGTACTCGCCTTGGACGGGTGTATTACCGGCGCGGATCAGGGCCAGGGTGGCCATGCAGGTATCGGCCACGCTAGGCACGTCTTTCATCTGGCTGCCACCGCCCATGTGGACCGACTCTTCGCCTTGTCCCCAGGCGCCGCGTTTCAATTGATGCTCGACGAGCCATTTCACCCCCCGTTTGACTTGTTCGGAAAGTGGTTTAGGGGTGACCGCCTGCGCTTGCTTTGCTTGGGATTTGTCTGCCGGAGCCGCCGGGTTTGCCGGCGCCTTTTCCTCGGCCGCCGCCACGACGGCCGCGGCCAGACTGCACATTACCGCTACAACACCAGAAAAAACCATTTGTTTGAACATAACTGCCTCATCCTTTCCTGACACACGTGTCACGTTTCGACCGGCCCGTATCTGCCCTCACGCTGAGTTAGACGACTGGCGAGCGGAAAGAGTTCCCCGCTGGGGTTCAGCGGGGTTACTTTTGAGAGAAGGACGAAGAAAGGTGGCTTCCAAGTAGTGGCGGCTCATGGTATTCTCATGAATATGCCACATCCTTACGATGCCAGCACGAAATACCTGCTTCAAACACGGCTTGCCGATTGGCTGCCATTGAGCGGCCGGACGACAACCGCAGAATTGCAGGTGATTGATGCCGATTTGGCCACCGTCACTGCGGCTGCGGATCGCGTGCTGAAGGTCTGCGAGGAACCGCCCTGGTTGCTGCACTTGGAGTTGCAAGCCAGCCGAGATCCGGATTTGCTTCCTAATCTGCCAGCTTATAATATACTACTGGAGCGGCGGCACGGCGCCCTGGTGCGAACCGTCGTCGTGTTGTTGCGCAAATCGGCCGACTGGCCCGAGTTGACGGGCACGCTCGAGCGGGGATTTCGCGGCGAGCAGCCCTACTTGGTTTTTCGCTACGAGGTCGTACGTGTCTGGCAGCTTTCGCCGGACATGTTCTTGAGCGGGGGTTTGGGCATTTTGCCCTTGGCTCCGCTTAGTGCCGTGGCGGAAGCGGAACTGCCCGGCGTGATTCGGCGGATGGACCAGCGGATTCGCGCCGAGGCAACGCCCGATGAGGCCGGAACGTTATGGACCGCCGCCGACGTACTGATGGGGCTGCGCTATCCGCGGCAATTGGTCGTTCAATTACTGCAAGGAGTACACGGGATGAAAGAATCGGTGACTTATCAAGCGATCGTTGAGGAGGGCGAGATCAAGGGTATGCTGCGCGCAAGACTAGACGACCTCCTTCGGCTTGGCCGGCGACGGTTCGGTGAACCCAACGCGGATGCCGAGGCAACGCTACGCGGCATCAATGACCCAGAACGACTTTCGCGGATGATTGACGTGTTGCTGGATGTTTCGAGTTGGGATGAACTGCTGGCAACGCCTTGATGAAAAGACACCACGGCGGGGCGAGATGATTACAGCTATTGATTCGTCGGTTTTTCCCGTCCCGAGGCAGAAGACACGCCGATCATTCAATGCCCCAGTCTCGCAGTTGCCGAATTGCAGACGGACCAAGCTCCTTATCTTCCAGTAGACGACGAAGGATCGCAACGGCGGGCTCAACTGGACCGAGTCGCTTTACGGCGGCGAGGCAATTGTAGCGAAGGTCCAATTCAGTATCGCGCGAGATAAGTCGTTCAGTAACAGCACGGCAGACGCGGTCTACATTCATGTATCCGGCAGCCGCAATTCCAGCCCATTGCTGCACGAGTTCGTCATCTCTCGACTCTAGTACGGACGCAATCGCCGAACCGAGTCCCCGATGCAGTTCATCGGACTTGGCCTCATGTAGTTCCAAGACCTTCAAGGCTTCGATCCTCGCCATGTCGTATTCGTTTCGGTTGGCAACCACCTTCCCGAAAAAACTGGCCACAGTTGCATCATCAAGGTTGTCCGCAAGGCGACCGATGATCCTAATCTTCGCCCCGACTTCTCCCTTCTGATCCGGCACAGCCTCTCGAAATTCGCGGAACACGTCGGCAAATTCACTGATCATCTCGTAATAGACTGCCATCCATCCGTCGAGGGTCACCGGCTTGTACACCCCTCGCTCAACGACAATACCGCCGTCGCCGTCGTCGATGTCGTAGGGGTCAAGAAGATGAGGGATTAAGCCAAGCCGCTCGGCCAGCGCCGCCGTGGCGAGCTCAAGATTCTTGAAATTGCCCTTCCTGAAGTTGTCTGTAAACGCCGTGTAGTCGAACTGCGGATCTTCCAGCAATTCTCCGAGGATATTCGATCCCGACAGCGGAGCCGCAACTGTAGTAACTTGTAGGTGCAAATCCGGATGACGGCCGGCCGACCGCGACTCCACTTGCCGCCCGTCCACGAAAATGCTGTACCCGACTTCCACTCCGGCATCATAGGAGAAGAGGTAAACCACTGGGCTAACGTTCCGCGACAGCTCCATCGCCAAGGGGTTCTGGCGAAACCACTCCCGGAATGGGCAGAGTCCGTCTCCCCACGAGGAAATTGGCAACCATCGATGGGCACCGAAAGGCCCAATGAAAATCATCTGCACGGAATAGTAGCCAAAACGACCGTATGCTGCCGGTTCCTCACGATGAACGATATCGTGCCCGAGTTGCCCAAGAGCCTCGGCAAGGATCTGGAGAAACTTTTCCCGTTCAACAGTCGGGACCAAGATGGTGTTGTAGCTCGCACCCATGATATACTCGGGGGTTGACAGTCGCTTCCTCCGTCTCTGAATCTAGTCTTTTGCGATTTGCCTACGAGTAGTAGGGGTCGTTCTCAATTCCCTCGAATTCGATGGAATTAAAAGACCGTGATGGCCGTTCGCCGTACCTCAATACTGGTCTTCTTGCTCTTCTTCGTGATGTTGATCCCATCCTTTGGGGCAAATGTCGCATTCCCATTCCGTTGCGCGGCGGACAATCAGGAAGATTGACGCTCATAGCACTGCGCAGTTTACTCGCGCCGCAGCGCCCCTGCAAGCAGGCGTAAGGCGGCGGATCGCCCACCCGCTTGACTTCGCAAGACCCGCCTTGCATAGTTAGGGTTCGCAGGAAGAACCCGGTCGATCTTGCGGGATTGACCCCCTAATAACGGAGACCCTTGAACCATGATCCACAACCAGTCGATATTTGCCGTGCGCCGCGCCTCGTCAGGCGTGACAATACTCTTGAGCCTGATCTGTTTCACCGCCAACGCAGGCGAGCCGATGCGGACGAGCCACCCGGCACCCGAGCGCACCAGGGGATGGAGTTGGACCCCGCGCAAAGACGCGGTCCAGCCGGACTGCGGCAAACGCAACCCCGTGTTCAACGTGGGCGAACCGGTGGTCTTCACGCTGGGTCCTTCGGCGGTGAGTTACGAGGTCCGCAACTACTGGGGCGAACTGGTCGATCAAGGCGCCGCAGCCCAGCGGATTACGCTGAAAGTGCGAAAGCCCGGCTGGTACAAGCTGTACGTCTACGGCAAGGAGATCGCCAAGCAGTGGGGCGACGTGGTGGGCGGAACCATGTTTGTCGTCTTCCGTCGCAACGCCAACTTCCCCGAACTGCCGCCCAAGGGCACGCCCGGCGGTGGCGTTACTGAGGATCAAGTCATGCGCGGCGTCAGCGGCATGGGTCCGCAGCGGCATTCGGTCAACGATGCCGACAAGCCCGAGGAGGCGATCCGCGAGTTGGAGAAGTCGATCGCCATCGACCGCCGCATGTATCTGCCCTACGATCCCGTGCGCAAGCGGGTCTTGATGATCGCCTTCCCCAACGGCACCAAGGGCAAGGAGACGGGCGTGCGCAAGATCGTCGAACACTTCAAGGACGTGGTCCGCTACTACGAGCCGCGCAACGAACCCAACGGCGGCAGCAACGGAAGAGACTTCGCCGAGAAGGAAATGAAGCCCTTCTACGAAACCGTCAAGAGCGTCGACCGGAACCTCAATGTGATGGGGCCGGGCACGGTGGCCATCAACCCCTGGCTGCTGCCCTTCATCGAGGACTTCCTCAAGGCCGGGGGAGCCAATTATATCGACGCCTTCTCCATGCACGTCTACAACGGCTTCAACGGCGACCTGGTCATGGGCCGCCGCTCGATGGACAACCTGCTGGCCCTGCTGAAGAAATACGGGGCCGACAAGAAAGAACTGTGGCAGACCGAGCAGGGTTATTTCGCCGCCATCTACGGCGCCTATCAACCCCGTCACCAAGGGCGCTGGACCATGCTGGAAATGATGGTCTTCGACCAGTACGGGTTGCCGCGCGAGCACAACCACCTCTGGTACGACAAGAGCCACGGCTTCTGGGACTTTCCCACCTGGTGGGAAAACGACGACGGAGGATTCAATCCAGCCTTGCCCCTGATGCGGGTCTTTGCCGAGGAGCAATTCGGCACGACCTTCGCCAAGGCCTACGATTTCGGCGAGCCGGGTAACCGTTTATATATCGGCAGCCTCTTCCAGTCGCCCGACGAGTCGAAACGCATGGCCATGTTCATGAGCGCCGGCAGTCCCGACGGCAAAGTGCCACTGAAGGTCACTGGCGGCGATAAGCTGCACGTGGTCTCGGCCTTCGGGGTCGAGGAGGACATTCCGGTCCGCGACGGCGGGGCCGTGCTGCCCGTACCCGAGCTGCCGGTCTACGTGGAACTGGCCAAGGGGCAAACGATTCGCGTTGTGCCGACCGATTGGGGTCGCAACTTGGCCCGCGACGAGGGCGTCACGGCCGCGGCCGCCAATCCGCCCGCGCCACCCAAGAACCGCAACGACGCCAACCAGAGGATCACGGCCGAAAAGAACTTGGTCTCGATGCTCATCAACGGCGAACAGGAGAACTGGTACTACGCACAGCGGCCCGGCCAAGCCCCGTGGATGGACAATGCGGCGACGTTTCCCACCTGGGTGGAAATCCGCTTGCCTGCCGCGACGGCGGTGGCTCGCGTGGTCGTCTATGCCACCCCGCCTTGGCAGAACCAGGGCACGCTGCTGGACTATGAGCTTCAGTACGAGCGCGACGGCCGCTGGGTGACGATCGAGCGCGTCAAGGAGCCTACCCGCACATTGTGCGTCTTCACGCCGCCGACGCGGACCAGCGTGGATAGTTTCTTCAGCGACCGCTGGATCTTCCAACACGAATTCCCGGCGGTGACCACGCAGAAGATCCGGTTATTGATCCACGATTGCACCTGGGGCGGCGGCGCGACCAAGGAAGAGACCGAGGCCGGTGGGCAGACAGGTGTTCACCAAGTGAGCCTCCGCGAGGTGGAGATCTACGGCAGGTAAGGACCCGCGAATCAATTAGTGCCATGTTGTAGGGGTGACTTTAGTCGCCCTCTTCGACAATGGGGCGACTAAAGTCACCCCTACGGCGTCAACTTCCGACAGTTATTGATTCGACGCCCCTTGCTTCAGGTGGCAGCTTGCCCCGCCGCATTTCTCAAGATACTGCTGGTGATACTCCTCCGCCTTCCAGAAGTTCTGGGCGGGCACGATCTGGGTGGCGATCTCCCGCTTGTATTTGCCGCTGGCGGCCAATGCCTGCTTGGCGGCCTCGGCTGCCGTCTTCTGCTGCGGCGTATGGTAGAAAATCGCGGAACGATACTGCGTTCCCACGTCGGGACCCTGGCGATTGACAGTCGTGGGGTCGTGGTTCTCCCAGAAGACCTTGAGGAGTTGTTCGTAAGAAACCGCCGCCGGGTCGTACTCCACTTCGACCGCCTCGGCGTGGCCGGTGCGGTCGGTGCAGACGTCCGCGTAGGTCGGGTTCTCAAGCTCTCCGCCCGTATAGCCGACAGTGGTCGCCTTCACGCCCTTGATCTGGCGGAAGGTGGCCTCGACGCCCCAAAAACAGCCTGCGGCAAACGTTGCCGTCTCAGTTCGCACTGATTTCTCTTGCTGCGGGTCGAGCTTCAAGGCGGCCGAATTGATGCAGTAGCGCAAACCGGTCGGCTGCGGGCCGTCGTCGAAGACGTGGCCCAAATGCGCCCCGCACTTGTTGCACACGACCTCCATCCGCTGTATGCCGTGGCTATCATCGGTGCTCTCGCCCACGGACTTGCGATCGATCGGCTCCCAGAAGCTTGGCCAGCCGGTGCCGGAGTCGAACTTGGCCTGAGAACTGAACAGCGGCGTGCCGCAACAAACGCAACGATACACGCCCGACTTGTGACAATCCCAGTAGTCGCCGCTGAAGGCCGGCTCGGTCCCCTTGCGGCGCGTGACGTTGAACTGCTGGGGCGTGAGTTTCTCCCGCCATTGTTCGTCGCTGGCCGTCAATTCATCTTCGCCCTTGAGGACCTCGCCCTGCCTAGGCCCGCACGCGTTTTTGCTACAACCTCCGCCCGCCGTGTCGGTTCTTGTCGCGCCGGGAAAGAGGCCGTACCGTGAGATCATTGTGAAGAATGCCATGCCGCCGAGTGCGGCGGCGCCGAAAAATAATGTCTTGGACATCGCCTGGATCCTTGTTGGTTGGGGATTATCCAATTATAGACGGTCCGGGGCGACAAAAACAACGCCGCGATGTGACATTGCGAGCGTGGCCAGTAGGTCCTTCCTGCCGGGAAGGACTATTGTGCGCCTTCCCAAGAGAAAGCCCGAAGTTTTCAGTAGCAAAGAGTGCAATAGTCCCTCTTGGCAAGAGGGGCCTACTGTGCGCCCTGTCGAGCAATGCGGAGCCTCTCACGCAGTCAAAGCACATTGGTCCCTCTCGGCAAGAGGGACCTACTCTGGCCCGATCGTCAGCGTCGTCCCTTCGAGGAGCGAATAGCGCCGCAGCACGTCGGCGACGTGACTGAGTTGGATCGAGGCGAACAGGTCGAGGTCCTCTTCCAGCGGCCGATACTCGCGGCGATAGAACCAGTCGCCGCCGACACTCGACATCCGCCGGCTGGGCAACTCGCTGGCGAGCACGAGTTGCGAACGCGCCTTGTTCTTGGCCTGCTGCAGTTCGGACTCCGTGATACCTTCGGCATGGGCCGCCTCGTAGATCTGCATCGCCCGCTGATAGACCTCGTCGGCATCTTCCGGGGCGCAGTGGATCTGGGTGTAGAAGACGCCTGCCCCCTGGTACTCGTAGTGGTTCAGGGCGGCGACCTCGGCAATGCCCGGATCGACCAACTCCCAAAAGAGCCGGCTGCCGGAATCGTCGCCCAGGACCATCGCCAGCACCTTGGCCGCATAGCGGTCGTCGTCGCGGGCCGCGGGACCGGGCGACATCCGCATCAGATACTGCTGCGTGGCCGACTCCCGCGCGAGCCGCTGAAACCCGTTCCGCGGCCGCGCCGGTTCCACGGCCCGGCCGCACTCGGTAGGTTCCCAGTCACCGCAGACCCGCCGGCAATCGGCAACCATGCGCTCGAAATCGACGCGGCCGGCCGCAGCCAGAATGATGTTGCCCGGGGCATAGCGGCGGCAGAAGTAATCGCGCATCGCCGCGACCGGCAGGGCGCCGACACTCGCCAGCGTGCCCAGCACGCTGCGTGCCAGGGGGTGATCGCCGAAGAAGGCCGCACGGCACTTGTCGTCCGCCCCGAACGGTGGCTGGTCCTCGACCATCTGGATCTCTTCCAGGATCACTTGCTTCTCGGTCTCGAAGTCGGACGGGCGGAGCGCAGGGCGAAGGATGTCGGCCAACAGCTCCGTCGCCCGGGTCTGATACTCCGGCAGCACCGGGGCGTAATAGACGGTCGTCTCCTCCGAGGTTTCGGCGTTGCAATGCGAACCGATCTCGTCCAACTCGCGGTTCACGTCGTCGGCCGAGCGGGTCGGCGTGCCCTTGAACGCCATGTGCTCCAGGAAATGGCTCACACCGGCGTTCTCATCGCTCTCGTCGCGGGAGCCGGCCTTGACAATAAACATCAGGGCTGTCGAGTAGGCCTCGGGATTGCACTCGGCGACAATCTCCAAGCCGTTGGGCAGCGCGTGCGTGAGAAATTCCATGTTGCGGTATGCTCTGGTTCTAAACGTTGACTTTCAGTTCATCCGGTCCCACGGTCACGATCGTGAAGGGGCCCGGCGGGTTCTGGGCCAGGTAGTCGTTGATGTCCTCGCAGGTCAGGCCATCCACGATTTGCTCCAATTCGTCGAGCGTACGGGCGCGGTCGATGTGATACCACTCGCGGGCGATCGACGAACTGCGGGAAAAGCTCGACTCCTGCTGCATGATCAGGTCGGTCTTGATGCGGGCCTTGAGGCGGCCCAACTCGCTGGCTTCGATACCTTGGGCGAGCCGCCGCAATTCGCCCAGGGTCACGTCGAGCGTCTCCTGGGCACGCTGGGCACCGCTGCCGGCAAAGCAGAACACGCCGGCCCGATCGCGCAGCGTGTGGTAGGTGGCATAGACGCTGTAACACAGGCCGCGGCGCTCGCGGACCTCGGTGAACAGCCGCGAACTCATACCGCCGCCCAGGGCGCCAACCGCGCCCCACGCCCGAAAATAGTCGGGGTGGCGGTAGGGCACGCTCGTGTAGGCGATGCCGATGTAGGTCTGGGCCGAATCGTAAGGCACATGCAGGTATCCGCCCGGGGCCGGGCACTCGTCGATCGCCGCCCCCTCGGCCGGCTGCCAGCCGCCCAGCAACTCGCCCACAAGGTCCTTCAATGGCTCCCAGGCAACGCGTCCGGCCACGCCGAGAATAGTGCCGCGGGGCTGGAACTGCCGCTGAAAGAACCCGCGGATTTCCTCCAGGCCAATGGCTTCCACGGCCTCCTCCTCGCCCAGCGACGAGCGGCCCCAGGGGTCGGGGAAATAGCGGCGGCGGAGTTCGATCATGGCCTTCTCCGACGGCTCGTCTTCCACCGCGTGCAGGGCTTGTAACGAGTTCTGGCGGCAGGCCTCCAGTTCCTCGGCCGGCAGGTGCGGCCGTCGCAATACGTCGGCGAAAATCGCCAGGGCCGCGGGCAGGTTCTCGGCCAGCATGGCCCCGCCATAGGACGTCCGCGTGCTGGAAACCGCGGCATGGTGTACGACGCCCAGATTGTCCAGGTCCAGAACGAACTGCCGGTTGTCGCGCGGCCCTGCCCCGCGGAGCGTCATTTCGCAGGCAAGCGAGGCCAGTCCCAGCCGCGCCGCCGGCTCGTAGACGCAGCCGGCCGGCACGAGGAACGAGAACGCGGCCGATTGCAACCAGTCCATGGGCTGGGCCACGAGCGCCAGGCCGTTGGGAAAAACATGCGAGCGGATCGGGGCTGTCACAGCAAGTCCTTGGGGGCAAAAATGGCGAAATCCAAATCAGGAGTAAACGTGTTCCACGGCCTTGTAGACGGTCTTCACCGTGACGAAACCGAAGCGGCGATAAAGTCGCAGCGCGCCTTCGTTCTGCGCGGTCACTTCCAGGTAAACGCGGTTGACGCCGGCCCGGCGAAATCCCTGCAGAGAATATAGCAGCAGGATTGTGCCCAGGCCACCGTTGCGATGTTGGGGGGTAATCCCCAGGTTCTGGATCGCGCCCAGCCCGCTGGCGTCGCGGATCCCCTGCACCGTGCCGCAAAGTTCCGGCCGCCTTCCGCCGCCGAAGCTCAAAAGCCAAGTCGTTTCCGGAAGGAAGCCGGGCTTGCGGACGATCTCGCGCATCAAGCGGATACAGCCGTCCATCTCGCCCAGGCAGGGAAAGACGTTGGCGTCGATCTCGCTGCGAAAACTGCGATACTTGGCCTCGGCAAAGGCATCCAGCATGGCCGGATTCCATGGCTCGAAGCGATAGCCGTCGGGCGCAGGCGGGGGAGCTAGGTCGCGGCCGGGCAGCGAGATTTCCATGCGGTAGCGTTTGAAATACATGAGTTCCACGGCCACGCGATCCGACCACGAATTCCGGAAATGCCCAAAAGATCCGGGGGCTTCCTAAGTTTATCGGTGTACTTCCAAGGGGTCAATTCCCCGGAAAGCCCCGCCCAGCAAGAAAATTCCGGCGGCGGAATCGCATTAGATGACCTGTGCCGTTTGGGCGTGTACGGGAACTACCACGTCACTTCCAAACCGACCGTGGCCCCATGGTAGAATATCCCGCTGTTGACATCCACTGTGGTAACGGCTGGGGTAACAGAAAAATCGGTGTTGCCGAGCTGGTTTGCAGGCTGGGCGACGTTATTGACAAACATCACCTCGTACCCGCCGCTGAGCGACACGTGCTTTGAAAGCTGAATGTAGACGGCGAGGCCCGCTTCTCCGAAGAATGCAGCGCCGCTGTGGCAATTGTTGGCCGCTCCATAGCCAAGACCGTTGGGATCGTTGAACGAAGTCGCCTGGTCGGCATCATTGAGGAATATGCCGCCCTTGACGAATCCGTTGAGCCGCCAGCGGTCGGCCTGCTGGAACAGGGCGCCGTCGGCCCCGACCTGGAAACCATACATGTGGTTGTGCGTCAGGATCGTTCCCGACGCCATGTTCATGGTGGTGGGGTTCGTTCCCACCGCCGAGTAACTATCGGTCATCTCCAGCCAGCGAAAACCGGCCAGGAAGGCCAGATTGCCCAGCAGTGGTGCGCGGAAATTGCACTCCGTGCTGTACAGCCGGGAGATCGATGCGAAGTGGACGTCGTTCAACGCCAAAGGTGTGCCAACGCCGCCAACCGCCAGATTGCCCTGGTTGGGAAATTCGCCCGCGGCCGACCATCCGTCGATGCCAAAGTAGTTCACCTCGAATCCCCAGCCCTCGCAATCCAAAGCCGTGATTGAAATCCGCGGTCCGACCGCATCGTTGAAGTTCAGTTGCGAGGTCTGGAACAGACTTGCCCCGTTCGCATCGACCAGGACCGTCTGGGCTACCGGCTTCGAACGTTCCATGATCATGGCGCTCGCGTCCGCCTTCCAAGTGCACCACTCGCACCTTTCGCAGAGATCCTGGCAGCATTGCATGCAGGGCCGGAACCACGGTTCATCCAGCAAGCCGGAGTCCACATCTGCCACGCAGGTCCGATGGTTGCAAGCGCCGTTTGGGCCGGCATTACTCGTGGTGTTGCCACCGGAGTTGGCACTGGGATTGGAAGCGGAATCGCAGGTTGCGTCGGAGGAGGAAGCGTTGCAACCCGTGGGTGCCGCCCCCAGGGCCGATTGTCCGCTCGCCAATGCCAGCAACGTCAGCACGAGAGCCGCCAGGGTGTATTTGCCGACCGTCATTTTCGTCTCCTCTGAGGGATTCCCCGCTGATTGAATCCTGGAAAGTTCGAATCGAAATTAGGCAGCCCCTATTAGGAAGGGCAGCTCCGGTTCAGACTACGTACAGCGTATTGCCTGCAAAAGCGTGCAAACCGATAGTATCCTTACAACCGAATCGACCGGAATTACCCATCTACCGAGAAAAATCGTTCCAGCCGATACGGTCAGCCTAAACTCCCTAGACCAACATCGCATTGAAGGCAATCCATCGTCCCATCGATTGGAAGGGAAAACGTACCACCTGTCTTTCTCGGAGAAACTGCTTGGCCGAACTGATGGAAGGCACTTAAACACGTAGGCGCGAAGGGGCTTTGCTTTGTGTCCTTCGCGTCTTCGTGTTTATTTCTGTTCCTTCGCATTCGTACTAATGGGCCAGCTCTGCTTTGCCCGTGCGGACGGAGATCTTCACGGGGTAAGCTCGGCCCGACTCCAGGTCGGTTACGGTCAACATCCCGCTGCTCTGCGATTCCGCTTTCAGCAACTCTCCGTCGATCCGGACCTCAAGCTCCTCGCTGCGTTTGGCCAGGCCTGCGGTTCTGACAGGGACAATCCACTTCTCCGAGCTCTCGGCTTTCCATCGTCGCGGTTTGCCTGTCCAATTCCGCAGTTTGATCGTGAAGGCCGCCTGCGCTCGACCTTTGATGTGGATGGCACACTCGCTCTGGTCCACATCCAAACCGTTGACGTTCGCGACTTGGGACGCCAACTGATACATGGCCCGCGAGCGGGCTTGCCAGCCCAGGCCCACGGCGAAAGTGCCTTTGAAGTGGCGGTCCAATTGCTCGTTGACGCGCCGCGCCTGCGCCGCAGTCAGGATTCCGCGGTCGAGCGTTTGCTCGACGAAGATCCGCGCTTCCAATTCTTGCAGGCCCTCGATCATGGCCTCGAAGCGGGCGCTCGATTCAGCGCCGTCCGGGCCGGGCCAAAGACTCTTCATGATGGAGAAACCGGGCGCGCCGCCGTAATGTCCGCAGCCGTCATGGTAGGAATTGGCCCAGTAGTCGCCCCCCATGCGTCCCGTGCCGCGATATCCCGTGAAGATCGCCCGCTCGGGGAAGATCCTGAACACCCAAGGGGTGCTGGTCCCGTTGACGACGATGGCGCCGCTGTCCACGCGCGGCGTGCTGAGCAGGATCTGGTCGCGCACTTTCCAGCCTTTCTGTGATTCGCCCCCGATCAGGAAGCTCTGGATATTCTCGACAAGCTTGTAATAGGCTTCCGAAGGAGGTTGCTGGGTGTCTGCCCAGGCTTTGGCTTGGAAAGTTGTCTTGTAGAAAGCCGCGAAACTAGGATCCGGCAGGTTGCCGGACAGCGATACGTGGGCATCGTGGCTACCGCAGTTCCAGAAGACCTCCGGCACAAGTTGGCGCAACATGGGCTTGAGCTTCGGATCGCCGTCCTGGTCCCAGCCATAGCCCCAGTACATCGCTCGATCCAGCCCCTTGGCCACCATGTGGCTATAGAGGGAGCGGGCAAACGGTTGCCAATACTTTTCCCGGCCGGGCACGTCCGGACCGAGTTTCAACCGCTCTTCTTTGCCGGAGGCCTCATCCAGGACATTGACTTCCACCACGGGAATCGGAGACCCATGCATGACCACAAAGGATATGCCGAGCGGTTTGCCGCAGTGCTTGACGATCAGATCCAAGTAATGGTCGAGCGTGGCGTAGTCGAACGCCAGAGATCCGTCCTTCTCCCGCACCCAGCGGATCATCGAGTCGTCGCGATTGCCGAATTCCGTGTGCAGGAGCACGGGCACAAACCACAAGCCATTGCCCGCCCGCGCAAGCTGGCGAAGGCTGGCCTCGATCAGGTCCCAGTGCTTATCGGACCAGAGCGGGGTTCGATACTGTTTGGCCACGCCGTAGGGCGATTGCTCGATGGCGACAAGCGTCTGAAAATCGTGCGGGCCGGGAACCGCCCAGTCCAGCACCTCAACTTCCAAGGGCAGCGTGGCAGCGGGACAATCCAGCCCTGCAACGCGAATGGCGCCGTGGTACAGTCCTGGGACGGCATCCGCGGGGACCTTCACCGATAACCAATAGGGCTGGCAGGAATTGGCCGCAATCCGCTGCGGCAGGGCGGTGGTGATCCAGTCGAAGTATTGAATCCGGCCCAAAACCGCGGCGGCGGCGGCCCTGTTGTCCAGTGTTTCCGGCGCGAAGCAGACCAGTGCGCGGGTCTTGGGCGGGCTCCAATCGCCATAGCGGGAGTTGCCGCCGCCCGTCTCGATCATTTCGCTGCCGACGATCCGTCCTTCACCCAGTGAACTGATCTCGCCCAACGGCTGCGGGTTCATGCCGAAGATGCGGACGGACCCAGCCGGAAAGGCGCCACCCGCGGCGTTCTTGAGTTCGGAGGCGACGACCTTCACGTTGGCCAGCGCCCGATCGGTTCCGACGACCACCTGCGCCGAGTAGGTGCCATCCCGCGCTCCAACCAGCCGGATCCGGCCTGGCGCCGCGCCGGGTTCGAGATATTCCGGCGAGAACATGCGGCGGGTCATGTCCTCGGTCCAAACCTGCACTCCCTCGGGCCGACTCAAGGACGAGGGCACATCCTGCGACGCGCAGCGCAACTCCAATCGCGACAAACGCGCGTGTTCCCACTGCCGATCTACGACGTCCCGATAGCCGAACCACTCTTTCATCACGTAGGGGTGCAGCGGGGCCGCGCGGAGTTCAATGGCCAGCACGTTCGTCCCCTTACGAAGAAGCGCTTGGGGAATGGCCACGGGCTTGATGCTGCGGTTGCGAATCTTATAGAGCCGCGATCCCCGCGGGGTGAGCTCGTCGGCGCTCCGCATGACCTGCGTGGGCGGCGGTTCCTTCCCCCGGTACTTTTCCTTCTCCTTGGCCGACAGGTCCGCGAACGTGGCGACATAAGCCCGCAGCGGGTAGTCATCCGCCATCGTCTCGGCCCCGGGATCGCCGGACGGAAGATGGCCGCGGGCGATTTCCCGGCCATTCACGAAGGCCCGCATGCCGCCGATATAATCGGCGCTGAACGTCACAGCGCCTGCCGCGGCTGGGTCGGGAATCTCGAAGCGGAAACGCAGGAACACGCCGCGCAGCCAGCCATTCCTTTCCGGGGCACCCACGGTGTATTGCGTGGGCGAGCCAACTCCGTCCGGTTTTCGCTGGCGCGGCCATGTTGAATCGTCGAACTCCAACCCGCTCCATTCGTCGGCGGGCGGCTCCGTGATGCTTCCGAGCCTGACGAAAATCCTGTTCTTCCTCGCGAAGCTGTTGTATTCCGCCTCCACCGTCACGTGGTCGCGCCAATCCTCTTTCTCCCAGTCATAGTGCTTCGCGGCCAAGCGCTCTTGCACTTCCTTGCGGAGCCTGCCCAGCATGGCGGGGTTTAGGAGGTTCGCGCCTTCGGCTTTCAGCGGCTTGGGAGCGAGTCTCTGCACGTCAAAGCGGTAATAGGCGCGGCAGTAGGCGCTTTCGTCGAGAATAAGTTTGCCCTCCGGGCCGGCCGCGCCTGCGGAACCCGCCGCCAAGACCATCAACGCTGCCAGCACACATCGTCTCATCATGGTGTTTTATCTAGAATCACTTCCTTGGGACCATCTTCCACAACAACTTTCTTCACCTGCCCGGTTCCGCCGGGCAGGCGGTACTTGATGCGGCACGCGCCCGGGTTGCGCGTGCTGATAAAAGCGGCCGGGGAATGTCCGGGCACGCATGCCACGCCCGAGCAGAACGCGTAATCGTCGCCCACCCAACAACTCGCGGTGGCCGGACCGGTCACGCCCCGGGCCAAGCGCAAGCGCACACTGGGCACGCCCGTCATTTCGTTGAAACAGCAGATCAGGTCCCCATTGGTCAGCAGGACGGCCAGGTCGCAGGACCCGTCGCCGTTGAAGTCGGCGGCGGCGATCGCCCGCTGGCCCACGCGCAGCTCGCCCGGATTAGCTTGCCGGGGAAGCCGCACTTCGGCCTCCGAGGCGAACGAGCGGAAACCGCGATTGAAGTGGTACAGCAGTTCGTCCTGCTCGTAGATCAGGCAAAGATCCATGCGGCCATCGTGGTTCAAGTCCAGCGCCTGCACGCCGCAGGCGCCGACGGGACATTTGTAGCCGGGCGATCCGCTGAAGCGCAGGACCTCGCGGAAGTTCCCTTTGCCGTCGTTTTCCCAAAGCGTATTCTTTTCCTGTCCGGCCAGGAAAATGTCCAGCAGGCCGTCCTGGTCGAAATCGCTCACGGCGGCCAGCGCGGTCCCGCCGCCTGTGGCGACCGCCACGCGCCGCGGTTTCTCGAAACCGCCGGCCTTGCCTTTCCAGAGAAGACTGCCGCGTTCGGCGGGTTGCAAGACGTCCACATAACCGTCGTTGTCCAAATCGGCCACAACGCAGGCCGAAGGTCGCCCAAGATTCTCGTCGCTACCGGGCAGTTCCGTTTTCGTCCACCCTTTGATGCCGTCGGCCGACAGCAGCAGCGGCGGCCCGTTGCGGCTCACCAGCACGCCCGGTCGCCCGTCGGTCGAACAAGGGGCCAGGGCCAGGCAATCGGCCAAGGGCAAGGAAAGGTGACCCAGAGTACCGGGTACCCCGCCGCGGTGGAACGTGCCGTCCTTGCCCGCCAGGCGCACGAAGAGCGTCTTCCCATCCCAGGAGAGGAGGTCCGCCAGACCGTCGCCGTCCACGTCCACCCACGCGAAGCGCCGCGAGCGGGTGTCCAGCTTCGCGGCGGCGGTGATTTCGTCGAACGTTCCTTCCTTGGACGCTCGGAAGAGCCTATCGCCGGCCGCCGCGCCTGCGAAGAGGTGCGTCTGCCCGACCTTGGCAAAATCGACGGCCGCCAGTCCGGCAACCTCGCCCGCCAGCTTGCCCACCGTGACATGCGCGGCCCACTTGACGCCCGCGCTCACCGGCACGTCGGCCTCGGTGTCGCGGACGATGTAGCGGGCCATGCGAATCAGCATGTCGCTGCCGCCGCTGAAGGTACCGTCCATATCGGGCGCCCAGTCGAGCACCTGCCAGCGGCCTTTGGCATCCTCGACGTTCAGCCATTGGCCCATGATGTGCAAGCGGGCCTGCCGCCGCCCGTCTTTTTCACCCGAGAACAAGACCACGGGTCCGCGGTTCTCCTTGAACGTCTGCATGATCTGTTCCCGATGATCCTTCTCGCAATTGCTCAGGCTGAAGATAACTGTGGCGAGCGGCTTGCCCTTGATGGCAGCGGACGCCGACAACTTCCATTGCTGCGGGTCGGTCATCGCCTGCAGGGGGCCGGCGACGATCAGATCGGATTCCGCCACCAAGTGTACCGGCGTGAATCGCGGATTGATAATCGCCCAGCTCACGCTGCACGGAAGCAGGAGCAGTGCCGCACAAGCAATGATTTTCGACATGGATATTTCACTTTCCGGCGGACAATGGCTGTCTGCCTGCCAACGACTAGTCAAAGAGCAGGCCCGTCTCCGGCAACCTGACCCAATAGTAATTCCGAACTCGTTAGCCGTCAACGGATTGCGAGAAAGCCGGGCCAGGTCTGGCCCGCGCGAAATCGACCTGATCGAGGCCGTGCGATATCCCATTGTTGTTCCATTCGTTGTTAGGTTGACTTGGTCGCGTGCGACCGCCGACTTGTCCGTCGGCGGCCAAGACGGAACGAGTCAGAAAAAACTGCTTCCCGCGGCATTTCTCCCGCCTTGGCCGCCGCAACGAACCCGCCGTTTCGGGTCAGGCAGCGGTGTGACTTGGTCACAAATAGAGGCCTTTTGGCGTTCTTGTGGCGATTTTCTACATCCATGGGTGTATTCAGTTTCCGCTAAAGGTATTGCTCGCACGGAGAAAACGGCGGGAAGAAAACGCTTGACACTCTAACGATAGTCTTGCCACAGCCGAAATACCTAGACAAAACCTAGCCACTTTGGCCCATTTCCTAGCCACTTTTGTAGCCAACCTAGCCACTTCCTGGCCACTTTTTTGGTAACATGGCCATACGTATAGTATCTAGGGGTCGGGCACACGCCATATTCTTGTAGCTATTTAAGTGCAGAGTCATAAAAATAATTATTTGCTGCCACGGCAAGTCCGGCCGTTCGCGACCGTTGCCCGGGCACAAGCCGCCTTACTACCCCGGCATAAAAGACCCTCAAACGGCACCTTCCGCGCAGCCGCCAGCGCGGACGCCGACTTGGGCAGGTCGGCGCCGCGCACTATGTATGGCCCCCGGTTCGCTACGCCGGAGGCCGGTCAAATTGTCAATGAGCAAATTCGCGCGCAGAGTATTCAGGCGTTGGCCGAATTGTCTGCAGCGCGCTTTATACCCAATAATACGCAGGAAATCTCGCCACCATTTGCGCGCGGCGCCGATTTAAGGGAAAAACCTTCCTCGCTTCATTTCGCAAGCACCGGACCTGTTCCCTTCTGCCCCGTGGAAGAAAACTCCCGAACAAATCCAAATGGGAGACAGAAGGACAACGGGACAGAAAAATGGGATCAATCACGAAATACGCGAAATACACGAAAAACAGTCGAGGGGAATTGTGGCCACGGATAGAACACGGACGGAACACGGATTTTCATTTCCGTGTTTGATCTGTGTTTCATCCGTGGCTCAATGCTTCTTCCCTCCCGTTCGTGTATTTCGCGTATTTTGTGGTTTGTTGGCGATGGTCCACGATTGGCAGGCTTTTCTTGACAGTGCGCGGCCGGAGGGCGAGGCGGAAGAACTGCGGAAGCGCGGACGAACGGGGCGGCCGCTCGGTAAAGAAGCGTTCATGGATCGCCTCGAGGGTCTTGTCAAATGTGTCTTGAAACCCAAGAAGGCCGGCCTGCCTAAGCAGACAGAAAATCGTTAATGTGTATCTCGATTCCTGTCCCCCGATTCCGCCCAGATTCCGTAGACGCTCACTTATCCGTTTTCTCTTTCCTAGCTGGCGAACTACCGGCCGCCTTCTTGCCGATCACGTCCTGGAGGAGCGGAAAATCGTGGTTTTCCTGCAGGGCTTTCAGAATGGCGCACGATGGCGTAAGCACCAGTAGCCGCGGCGAGCCGCGGCCGCCGCCCAGCAGAATCTGGGCTGCATCCGCGCCGAAATCGCCGATTCCGGCCAAGGTGCCGATCACCTCGCCGGTCGCCTGGCTGATGACCGGCGAACCGCTTTGCGACTCCGGCTCGATGTCTTGATCCAACATCACCTGGTACTGCTCCGGAGTCGCGCGGACGACCGAGCCCTCGAGAACTGCGTAGTCTTTCTGGCCAAAGCGGCATTTGTCGTGGAAATAGACGCGTTCGCCCGCATCGATCGTCGTTCGCGGGTCCAGTTCAAGCACGGCGTCGGCGGGTACGCCTTGGGATGCGGGCATCAGCAGATAGTCGGTTCGTTTGTCGGGCATCGGCAGGGTGACGATCTCAGGCTTTCCATCACGGTCCTTGCCGACTATTAGTCGGGCGGCGCGGGCCTCGCCGCGCGGTCCCCAGCTTCGGTCGAGCACGGCCGCCGGTTTGTTGTCGGCCACATTCAGCCAGCGGACTTCCCGCAAGCGCGGCCCAGCGACGTCGAGGAAGTGGATGCTCGTCACGGCCGCGACCTTGCCGCCCGGGGCTTTGACGAAGAATCCAGTTCCTTGCAGCGTCGGCTGGGAATTCTCCCAAACGAACATCGGCTGGAAAAGGACCTGCCGGCCGGGCGGCTTCGTCGCCGGCCGGGCCGGCGGCGGCGCGGCGGCGACAGGCGGATCCACCGCAGCGGGCGCGCCGGCCGCGGCTGGCGCCGGATTGGGCCTGGCCTTATGGAAATGGTCCCAGGCCATCCAGGCCAGTCCCACTGCGGCGAAAGTATAAATTGCGTATTCGAAGATGCGTCGCGGCAACGTCTTGGCCGCCACTTTGACCTCCCGCTTCCGATCCGCGAACACGTTCTCGATCAGCATGCAACGTTTCGGGTTCTGGGGATCGACCAGCAAGACCACTTTTTCGCCCACCGCCGGCGCCATGTCGCGGAGCGTTGACCAGATGAAGACGTGCTCCGCGTTTCCGATCGTGTAGGAACACTCCACGCGCAAATGGCCGTGGTAGGAGAAGGTACCGTGCCTGCTGATCGTGCCCTCAACTTCCACGCCGACCCGCGCTAGATCGATTGCCTTGCGCGTCTGCACGATCGCAATCACCAGCAAAATGCCCGTGATGATTACCGCGAGGATGAGCATTTCCGTCGGCGAGGACCTTGCCCTATCGGGCGAAGAGAGCAGGTGGAGGACATCGATGTGGAAGGCCGCATTGACGACGTACAGCATCCACGTCATGGCTGACACGATTACGGGCACGGTGGAATGCTTCAGCAGCATCCGCCGGCGGAAGGGGGCGTCGATTTCACGCAGTACGTTGGACATGGCCTTGTCTCCCTTGCAGTGCCCGATGTCGATTTCGTCCCGATTCTACCCGAAAACGGGCCGGGCAAATACGGGGATGGCGCGACGATTATTCGAACTGGTTTCCTGAACTCCGTTCCCCAAATGGAATCGCCGCCCAATTCGGTCGCTTAATCGCTTGTTTCACGCGCCACGGGTAGTTGGGACGGTCAATCTCGGTTCGACGGCATCGCAATGCGGTGGGAGATATGTCGTTGACTATGCTTCCGGGACGATCGTTACTAATCGGTTGAGCCAGGACCTCTCGCCTTCTTCAAGCTTTCGCCGCCTGGTCCTGCAGAGCCTTATCAATGGCCGCGATAACATCAGCCTGGTTCTTGAATTGACCGCGATAGGTCTGCGATTTTCCTTTCAGTTTCAACAGCAACTGTCGTTTCGCATCGCAGGCAAGTTCCGCACTTAGAATTGCCTCCAATATATAGCTAAAGTACCACGCATCTTTAGTACGTTCCATCCACGCGTCCAAAAATTCAGCCTGGTGCCGTGCTGACAATACCCGAGCCAAGCTACGCGCTCCGAAACCGTTTATGCTCCCGCCCTTAATTCCCGCCAATATTTCAGGCCACGCACGCTCTTCATCGATCCCTGCAAGGAGCGTGAGAGCGGTCTCACCATAGTCAAGCAGTAGCCGACCACGCGCGACAACGTCCTGGACCGTTGCATAGGCCGTGTCCTTCGGCACGCCCTTCAGGATTTGCTGAAGCTGAACTGAGTGCACTGGTTGTGCAAGATCCGCGCATGACCGAATTCTAACATCCGCAGGATATCGGCCGATCGCGGCTGCGGCCGTGTCAGCCGCTGGTCGAAATGTTGATGCCTTCGAGTTCACGCCGCCATATAGGCAGCCGATCAAGAACGGCAACGAACTTGGGTGTGCAATTTCGCCGAGAGCAGCGACGGCCGCGTTGCGTATATCTCTACGTGAGTGCCCGGAAAGCTCGTGAAGAACATAGAGCGCGTCTTCCCCGAGTTGTCCTGCGATTAGAATTCCCCGCTGGCGGTGGGCATCGTTTGAACTCTTAAGGAGCTTCGCCATCGTCGGAACGTCGGCGCTTTCCGCAGGGCGCGCCCCCTTCATTGTTGCGAGAATCCAACCAAACGCAACTGAAACGTCTTCAACCACGTCCTCGATAAATTGATATCGATCCTTTGGCTCGTGAGCGGTCATCCGGACGAAAATCGGGTCCAAAACCGCAAATGCGTCGTTGATCTTACCTAACGCAGGTGAACTGTTGCGCACCGGCGGCGATCCTGCGAATAGCTCATAAAGTATGTACCCAAGAGCATAGATATCGGCACGGCTATCGACGTCGCTCGCATTTCCGAAGCGTTGCTCAGGCGCATAGTAATCCCGATTGTGCAGACGCTCATCGGCAAGAGTCTTGACCCCAACGGAAACGAAATCGGGGTTAACGTGCGCGATCCCGAGGTCCGCGACCCAGGGGGTGCCGTTCCTGTCGATGAGAATGTTCTCCGGCTTTAGGTCTCTATGCACTATCCCATTCGAATGCAGACAGCTAACGCCGAGACTGGCTCGAACGAACAATCGCATTCGCTTTTCGATTTCTGCGGGGTCGTTTTCATGGGAGCCCGTACATTTCCGTAGAGTGTTAGCGGCGCGCGGCATAATGTAGAAAGGAAGTGAATACGCACCGAGAGCCATCTTCCCGGAGCTAATCGCTTGCACTACGTTTGGATGCCGGATTTTAGATGTGAGCTTGATCTCGCTCTCGAACCTAGCGGAAGCTTGCTCGTCCAAGTCTTTGGTGTCTGGCGGCACGTAGATTTTGGCGACAACCCTTTCACCGTCGACTGTTTCGCACAACAGCGCAACGCCGTTGCCCCCCTCGCCAAGGGTATCTAAAACCTTCAGGATCTTTCCGTCTAAAGGCACTCCGTTCTTCCTTATCTGCTTGAGGATGCGGTTTCTGTCCATAAAATCCCTCATCGTTGCTTAGTCGAGACTAACTGACAGGAATGTTATTGTACACAATGCTCATGATCTTCATGCGAATGATGATAATTATCAAGAGATCGACGCAAATCAGCCAAGACGGGCCGCGGCGGTTCGGAGCGGGAAGACAGGGCGGGCGCGGGGCCAGAAACGGTGCCTGGTGGCATCAGGCGAACCTGCAGAACATGGGCCAGCGCGTCCGACCACCTAACGGCGGTCTTTCGAGATCAACCAGCGGCTGCCCGGGGGCATGCTGAATACGCGGATTGACCACGCGGCGGTCACTCGGTAGCCGCTACGGCTCAGCGACAGGTCGAGCAGTTGGCCCCGGATACCGGCAAGAACGTCGTGGTTCACCAAACTCAGCTCCCCCAATGGAACTGCTGCCCAATTGGGTGGTTTCATGGCTTGCTTCACGTGCCACGGGGAGTTGAGAAGGTCGATCTTTGCTCGATCCAATCGCGGCGCCCAGCGCGCTTCGGTACGTCAAACCCACGCGAGCAACGAGTCATTCCGCAGTGGCGACGAGCACCCTTGCAATGAATTCAAGGGCGACTAGTGGCCCGATCCAACGAAAACGGGACACCCAAACGGATGTCCCCTTTGCTTTGCTAACACAGTCGTGAACTACGCCTGCCGCTTCCGTCGCCAAGCATGAGCGGCAAGGCTGACGGCACCGATACAGAAAAGGACGAAGGTGGAGGGTTCAGGGACCGTTGCGACGACCCAACTTGAGTTTGCCCCTATTGATCCCTGAGTTGTGGGCACGGGTGAGGAATCGAAGGAAGGGAAGACGAAAGCCATGTCTCCAAAACTACCGCCAGCACTGCTGTAATATTGACCGCTGCCTGGATCGTTCTCATATACTACCTGTGCCGACTGAGCACCCGTGGCTATCCCATCATAATAAACATAGGTGGTGCCGATCGAGAAACTCGAATCGACACCAGGATCAAGAAGCAACCGGGTCGGTGTTGCTTCCAACCCGATTGGGACGCCAAACGATGCGGGTCCGCTTACGCCGAAGTTTGGGCTTGTCAACGAGAAGGTGCCGCCAATGATATTCGATTCGGAGAGGGGGCCTATCGTCCCGTCCGTGATAATGGTACCACTAACCGTGTCAGTTGCCGAAACAGTATCGACTTCGTTGGCAGGGTAGTCCACAATGTTGTAGGTAATGTCCCCCGCCCTCACAATTGCGGTCGGCAAGCCCAGTACCAGCATTACAATCGAAAGACGGTTCATGGATTCCTCCTTTGCGTTGAACAGGCTGGAATAAACCACGACTGGTCCCAGTATAGCAAGATTGAAGTGGCTTGTCGAGAGAAAAAGCCGCCCGGGTCCGACGTGACCGTGACCCCGACGTGACGGGCTCGGGAACCAATCCAATGTGGGTCGGCTTGGGCTGTTTGGCCGTCTGGGTATCGAAGGAGGCGACGGTGGGCGGAGGAGCGGCGATCGGGGATTTGAGATCAGGGATTTGAGATTTGGGATCGGCTGGCGGCGGCGGTGGCTTTACCGGCAGAACCCAACCGCAACCGAGGTCCAACCGGGGTCGGGGTCCAACCGGCGTCGTCCAACCGGGGTCGTCCAACCGGGGTCGGGTCCAACCGGGGTCAGACCTCTGCAACCGGGGTCAGACCTGCACTTTGCACTTTGCGATGCAAAGTGCAAAGCGCAGGTCTGATTGTGCCAAGAAGCTTGGAAGAGGAGGATAATGTCACATGAGGTAATTTGAGACCTTTTATCGGAGCCCTGCGGGTAACCGCCTAGGGCCACCTGGCCCCCGCTCCGGCGCGGCGCCATTCCCCACTTTAGCAAGACGGCTCCGGAAATTGAAGATAAGGGGCCGTCAGGCGTTCAAGTGACAACACGACAACGAACGATTGAAGAGGGTGCTAGTCAGCCGCGCCCTGCCGCGATGGCCTTGACCCACGCGCGGATGTCGGTCCGGACTTGCTCTCAGGCGACATCCCTTGCTTGCTGTTCGGCGTTTGGTTTGGTAAACTCTCCTTAAAAGGAGCAATGACGATGCGTGCAAACACGATTTCTGTGGCCGGAGTACCGGGCATCCGTAGATCCGATTCTGTCGCCGTCGCACGCGTGTCCGTCGCGATGGTCGTCCTCCTGGCTGCCGCATGCGCCATTGCGGCGGATGTCCCGGCGGCGATTGCCCCTCAACCCATTATCAGCCGTAGTGTTCCGGCTTTCGCATCTGCCGGCACGGCGTCGTATGGCAATAATGCGACGTACGCGCAGGAGGGGAAGTGGATCGCCGACTGC
>Ga0181520_10003003_pt1 | contig 30303 bp, 29 predicted proteins | sample PEATcosm2014_Bin_29_FD_132451 | JGI IMG/M metagenome (GOLD analysis project Ga0181520, IMG submission 132451) | Peatland microbial communities from MTU Mesocosm Facility, Houghton, MI, USA - PEATcosm2014_Bin02_30_metaG | ecosystem: Environmental > Terrestrial > Soil > Wetlands > Peat | place...
CTCCATCAGGCTTTCGCCCATTGTGGAAAATTCCCTACTGCTGCCTCCCGTAGGAGTCTGGGCCGTTCTCAGTCCCAGTCTGGCTGGTCATCCTCTCAGACCAGCTACCGATCGTCGCCTTGGTAAGCCATTACCTTACCAACTAGCTAATCGGACGCAGGCCGTTCCCAAAGCACCGAAGCTTTACTCCGAAGAGCACATGCGGCATTAGCCACCCTTTCGGGCAGTTATTCCTCACTTTGGGGTACGTTCCTACGCGTTACTCAGCCGTCCGCCGCTCGCCGCCAGGGTGCAAGCACCCTGCGCTGCCGCTCGACTTGCATGTATTAGGCACGCCGCCAGCGTTCATCCTGAGCCAGGATCAAACTCTCCAAAAAAACTTGATATACCGAGGCATATCAATATGAACTGACGTTGATTTGCACTACTCAATTTTTAATGAACTTCTTGAGGCTACACTAACAGACCCCCAAAAAGGCTTCCCCTATACTACTCTTGCTAAAAGCACATTGTCAAGATAGACATGACACAAATAATTGTAATGCTTACAATACTCCTATTGCATCTATTTTAAGCTTCAGCGATATCTGTTAAAGTATCTTCTTCGTCTTCTCGGTTTTCAGACTTGTCTACTAACGCCAACGAAACCACTTCATCGCCGTCGTTAAGACGCATAATTCTGACGCCTTGGGTTGCACGACCAAGCCTGGGTATATCTTTGATGCCCAGTCTAATCGTCTGACCTTGGCTGGAAATTATGATTACTTCTTGATCGTCACTCTCACTGAGCGTTTTAACTCCAATAAGTTCACCGGTTTTTATGTTCACGACTGCAGAGCGTATACCAACACCGCCACGGGCATGAGGTGTGAACTGTGACACCTTTGTTTGCTTTCCGTAGCCATATTTACTAATTACGAAGACGCTGGAACCATTTTCGATAATATCCATACCAATTACGTGGTCCTCTGTTCGTAAACGAATACCTCTTACGCCTCGAGATACTCGACCCATCGGTCGAACTTCACGTTCGTGGAAGCGAATTGCTTGACCCCGTGAAGTTGAGATCAAGACCTCGTTGTCGCCAGTGGTTATACGTATCCACTTTAATTCATCACCCTCGTCAAGATTAATGGCAATTAAACCGCTACTGCGAACGTTTTGATATTGGGTAAATGGAGTCTTTTTAACCACTCCTCGCTGGGTACACATGAATAAATTACCGTCGCTCGTTTGCTTACTAACGTTTATAACAGAACTAACTGTTTCCTCAGGCTGCAATTGTAATAGATTAACCAGTGCTACACCTTTGGCGCTCAACAGTGCACTCGGGACTTCGTAAGTTTTAAGCCGGAAAACTCGACCTTTATTTGTAAAAAATAACAGAAAGTCGTGTGTGCTGGCATAAACGACTTTTTCAATGACATCTTCTTCACGGGTAACCATACCTCGACGACCTTTACCGCCTCTACCCTGCCGTTTATATTCAGCAATTTGGCTACGCTTGATGTAGTTGGCGGCTGTAAGCGTCACGACTACCTGCTCGTCAGCGATTAAATCTTCGTCGCTTAATCGATCGACTTCTTGAGGGATGACCTTTGTTCGACGTTCATCCCCGTATTGTTTTTTGAGCTGCAACAGCTCGTCCTTGATAATCTTGCTAATCTTTTTTTCATCGGCCAATATTGCCTCTAAACTACTAATGACTTTTATTAACTCGGCTAATTCGTCTTCAATTTTTTGACGCTCTAAGCCAGCCAAGGTACGGAGTTGCATAGCCAGAATGGCTTTAGCTTGAATCTCACTAAGATTGAACCGCTTTATCAAGTTAACTTGAGCGTCGTCGGTTGTTTGGCTAGCACGAATTGTGCTAATAACCTCATCTATGTGATCAAGTGCAATCTTTAAACCCTCGAGAATATGGGCGCGTTCTTTGGCTTTTCGTAATTCAAACTCTGTTCGACGACGCACCACAACATGACGATGCTTGATATGCTCTTGGATAATGTCTTGTAGACCCAAAACACGGGGCTGTATACCATCCACGAGCGCCATCATATTGAAGTGGAAGCTTGTTTGTAGAGGTGTCTGCTTATACAACTGATTTAGTAATTTTTTAGGATAAGCATCTTTTTTAAGATCAATAACGATCTTAACACTGCCCCGAGAACTCTCGTCACGCAGATCAGCAATACCACCAAGTTTTTTATCTTTGACGAGGTCGGCTATTTTAATGACTAAACTTTCCTTGTTCAGAGCATAAGGAATTTCAGAAATAACAATCTGGCTACGACCTTTAGCCGTCTCAACTACTTCGGCAATACCCCTAACCACTACACCACCTCGACCGACCGCATAAGCTGAACGGATAGAGTCTTTGCCATAGATAATGCCGCCGGTTGGAAAATCCGGACCCTTGATAAACTCAAGTAAATCGTCTAGCGTGGCGTCGGCATGTTCAATCTGATAAATGGTAGCGTCGACTAATTCACTAAGATTATGCGGCGGTATGTTGGTAGCCATACCGACAGCAATTCCCATTTGACCATTCAATAGTAAATTAGGTAATTTAGCCGGCAGCACACTTGGTTCTTGTAGGCGGCCATCATAGTTATCTCGGAAGTCGACAGTTTCTTTATCAATATCGGCAAGTAATTCTTCGGCGATACGGTTCATTCTGGCTTCGGTATATCGCATTGCGGCTGGAGGATCGCCGTCCATTGAACCAAAGTTGCCTTGACCGTTAACAAGCATATAGCGCATCGCCCAGGGCTGAGCCAAACGGACCATGGCGTCATAAATTGCCACATCACCATGTGGGTGGTAGTCACCCATAACCGCACCGACCACGTTGGCACTTTTACGATGCCTTGCAGTGGCTCGCAGACCGTCGCGATTCATTGTATACAGGATGCGACGATGAACGGGTTTAAGGCCATCACGAACATCTGGCAGGGCTCGATCAATGATGACGCTCATGGAATAACGCAGGTAGCTGTTCTCCATGACGTTTTCGACCATCTGGAGCTCCACATGGCGAGAGTGATCAGCTGACGTGACTAGAACTTCACCTTCAAGAGATGGCTGTTCAATTGGTTCTGGTAAAGTATCATCTTGCATCTTAAATATCCAAGTCTTTAACAAATTTAGCGTTAGTTTGAATAAAGTTTTTACGAAGCTCTACTTCTGTACCCATAAGTTTATTAAAAATGGCGTCGGCTTTTTCGGCATCATTTATTTTAACCTGTATTAGGACGCGCTTCTCGGGATTCATGGTGGTATCGTATAGCTGCTCTGCGTCCATCTCACCTAGGCCTTTGTAGCGCTTTTGTTCTATAAATCCAGCTTGCTTAAAGCGTTCGTCTTCGGGATTGGTCTTTAGGCCTTCCTTTTCGCGGCTGGCAACAGCCACATCAAGTATTGTTTCAAGCTCTGATTCGTCATAAACAAACACACTGGCCTTTCGGTTTGACTTAACTAACTCAAAGAGAGGCGGCTTTGCGAGGTACACATGGCCAGCATCGACAATTGGTTGCATGTATCGGAAGAAAAAGGTCAACAGCAGGGTGCTAATATGAGAGCCGTCGACATCAGCGTCGGTCATTATAATAATTCGATCGTAACGTAACATGCCGGCGTTGAACGATTCCTCAATACCAACACCCAATGCCTTGATAAGGCTTAGGATTTCATTATTGGCTAGCATCTTATCCAATCTGGCCCGTTCAACGTTTAGCACTTTGCCGCGAAGCGGTAGAATTGCTTGAGTTTTGCTGTCGCGACCACTTTTGGCTGATCCACCCGCTGAATCACCTTCAACTAAAAAGAGTTCAGATTCATTCGGATCTTTGCTTGAGCAATCCGCCAGCTTACCGGGCATACTTGCGCTATCCAATATACCTTTGCGCAGGATATTATCGCGGGCAGCCCGAGCAGCTTTACGGGCTCGAGCAGCCAACAGCGCTCGGCTAACAATTTTTCGGGCGATTGCTGGGTGTTCCTCAAGATAATATGAAAAGTATTCACCAAGAACTTGCTCAACGTAGCTACGCACTTCAGGATTACCAAGTTTACTCTTAGTCTGGCCTTCAAATTGTGGATCAGTTAACTTTACGAGAATAACTGCGGTCAGACCTTCGCGGCAATCTTCACCAGATAAATTTTCTTCCTTTTCCTTCAACAAGCCTGACTGACGAGCGTGATCGTTGATAACTCGCGTTAAAGCCGAGCGAAAACCCGTTAAGTGGGTGCCCCCTTCAGGGTTAAAAACATTGTTGGCAAACGCCTTTATGGTCTCGGTATAGGCATCAGTATATTGAATGGCAATTTCGATTTGAGTACTGTCAATCGTTTTATCTACATAAAACACGTCCTCATCAACAAGTTCCTTACCAACATTTAAATGCTTAACATAAGACCTGATGCCACCTTCAAAGTAAAAACTATATCGCTCACCGGTTCTCTCGTCGTCAATAGACGTTAGAACGTCTTTTGTAAGATAGGCAGAGTGACGTAGATGATCAAGGATAGTTTCGTAGCTGAACTCGGTAGTCTCAAAGATTGAACTATCGGGATAGAAAGTAATCTCTGTACCTGACAGATCACTTTTCCCAACAATTTTGAGATCGGTTTGCGGAATACCTAACGCGTATTCTTGCTGATAAACGTTGCCATTTTGAAAAACTTTGGCAACTAGACGACTAGACAAAGCATTTACTACACTGACGCCCACACCATGAAGACCGCCCGAGACTTTGTATCCACCGCCCCCAAACTTACTACCAGAGTGCAGGATGGTTAAGGCCGTTTCGACGCCACTTTTGCCTGTTTTGGGATGTTTCCCTGTAGGAATTCCTCGGCCATTATCGTTTATAGTGATGCCCCCGTCGGCTAAAATTTTTACCGTCACTCGTGTTGCGTAACCAGCCAGGGCCTCGTCAATGCCGTTATCGATAATCTCCCAGACTAAGTGATGCAAACCTTCAACGCCCGTGCTACCTATATACATGCCCGGTCGTTTGCGAACTGGATCTAGACCCTCAAGAACCTGGATCTGTTCCGCGTTATACTTATCGTCTTTTTGTTTCGTCAATTCTAATTAACCCTCATAATCCAAATTTTAGTTTCCACCCGTTGACTCGATTATATCCGAAAGCATCACTAATAACAATAGATTTGGGCGACGATTTCTAGACGATTTCTACTGGACTGAAGCGTAGTTTCGATATCTTGTCTAGGCGACTAACGTAGGTGTAATTCACCCTCTTGATCTATAAAAATTGTGTCTGGGTCACCATTCTTCACATTATTAGTTACGGAAGACTCAGTTGTCCGATTTATATTAGTAATAACATCTTTGGGCTTGTCTGGAGATGGTACTTTGGTGCTAACGTCAGCTCTAGATGGCTCACCGTTATCAACGTTCGCCTTCTTCGACTGATCTTGACGTAATTCAGTAGCTAGTTGATCAATTTCATTTTTTTCTAAAGAAGCACTTGATATGTTCTGAGTGGTTGGCACTTTGATATTCGGTGATGTTTTGGTCTGGTCAATTGGACTATCAACACTCTTCTGGGTTTCGGCTTTAGCAGTTTGCCTTTTGGTCAACCATTCATCTAAAAAGCTAGAGCCAGTCTTGCTCTGGTCAACCGGATTGGAGACAGGTAGTGGCGTAGTGCCAGTAACTGATGGTTTACTGGTGACAGGTGGTGAATTATTCCAAGGTGATTGCTCAAGGTTATTTGAGGCGAAAGTTGGACTGGCAAAAGTTGATTTGGGCAATTCAGGCTTGGTCTCCATACGCGCAAATATTTCGTCCTCAACAACCGATTTTGGCCGTCCATACTTAGCTGCCGATAGTTGTTTTAGGGCCTCAGACAGGCGTTGGTTCGGATTACCAAGCGGAGGAAGTGTGGCCATACTAAAAGGTTGCGTCGGTACACCATCAATCATGGTTCGAACAATTGTATTGTAGTTTGGCAAGCGCAGAAGGTCGGTTTCGTCAAATGCGGGATGAAAATACTTATCAAGCGCCTCGGCGTCCCTGTCGCCAACCCGAAAAGCAATCGTGGTGCCGATATTACCAAAAATGGCATCACGTATTTCTTCGGTTAGTTGTGTAGTAAATTGGTTGGCAACAATGAGGTTCAGATGATACTTTCGAGCTTCCGACATTATGGTCGCAAATGAGTCTGTTGAGAAATTCTGAAACTCATCTACGAATAGAGCAAAATCTTTACGCTCCGATTCGGGAATCTTGGCTCTGCTCATGGCAGCCGACTGAAATTTCATGATGAAGATCATACCCAGCAACTTGGAATTAAGATCACCAGTCCGGCCTTTACTAAGATTAACGAGCAGAATTTTTTTATTGTCCATGATATCTCGCAGATCAAAGGCACTGGTAGTCTGACCAATGATGTTACGCATCATTTCGTTGGATAAGAAAGCGCCAAACTTACTGATAAACCAGCTGACAACGTCGCCAAATTCATTAGAGCGCTGTGACTGGGGCATTTCCTTTTCCCAGAATTCTTTGACATTACGATCGGTAACATATTGAAGCTTTTGTTGAACAAACTTTGGATCCCTGAACAATTTCGGTATGTCAACAAAAGTGCCGCCCTGGGGATCGGCCATGACTGTTAGAGCCGCATTCCTAAATAGATGCTCATAACGAGGACCCATAATACCCTGATGCTGTGGATCATACAGTTTATAAAGCATGTTTAGGGCTTCTTGAATCAGAAAATCCTTTTGATCTGGTGTATCAAATTCGAAGATATTTAGTCCCATCGGATAGGCCATTTCGGCCGGCGAGAAATAAACGACATCCTCCGTACGCTCTTTAGGCACCATGGCCAGTAATCTCTCGACTGTGTCGCCATGGGGGTCAACAAAGGCAAAGCCATTTCCCCGAAGCATGTCTTGAAGAGCTAAGTTTTCCAAGAAAGTCGACTTGCCAGTACCGGTTTGTCCAACGACATACATATGCCTTTGTCTATCTTGTAGGGCGATACGAATTGGCTTCTTTGACCCTCTAAAGACGTTATAGCCCAAAAGAAGCCCGTTAGACGGTATGTTACGTGGGCCATCAACTTGCTTGGAATCTTGTCTCCCTAATTGGGAGGTTGGGATATTGCGTTGGTCGGGAAAATGAAATATTGTCGCTAGTTCAACTGCGTTCAAAACCATGTTCTTTTTGTGCTGTGGGAACAATCTTAAAATGTAGTTATTGATCAGTGTCTCGGCATGCTCTGTCGGTACATACTTGAAACCGTTTTTGCCTGGAGCATCAAACAACGAGAACGATGCAGTTATATTAGCCAAAATAGCTTGAGACCGCTGCGCAAGATTTGAAGAAACTACCACCCGGATGAGAGTTTCATATCCTTGATAACGTGTCTTGTCATCAATTGAGTCTAGAACTGCTTGGTCCAAATTCGAGAGCTCTGGCTTATCGTTTTTACTCGACGCTGGATCTTGAGGTGGCCCCGACAAGGCTTGAAGAACTTGCTTGCCAAGGGCAGCAGCGCTCTGTAAGCTACCACCATTGGCCTTACCTTTGCGTACGTTACTGGCCATTGTGCCGGCTGTCTTTCGCCATTTTGAATCTGTCGCGCGAATCAGAATTTGGATGCTGGCACCATCTTCTTTATCGAGCACCGATAAGGCATTAAGCATAGCCTGCATAGTGTCCCTTTTGAGGTCTTGATAAGTTGCTATGGGATAAGCAAAAGACTTTTTAAGCTCAAACTCACCGCCCATAACGCTATTCACTTTTCCGACACGATTAAATATGTTGTGTTCAGCAACTTCCTCAACTTGTGCAGCTGAATAAGCACTAACTATTGCTTGTTTTACAACATCAACTAATGTTATCGGTACCATTGCATAGAAATATATAAGCCCTTGGGTTCCAACGATCTCAAGTGAAAAATACCTCTGTCCATGGAGTTTTCTTTTGAAACCTTTTTGGTACGTGCTGGCTATAATGTTGTAAATAATTTGTGCTTTTGAAATATTTTCATCAACAAGATCACGAAAATCTCGACCATTGGTTTCTATGTCCTCACTCATCGGCGGAAGATGAATTAGCAGGGGAACAAGCTTGAGTGCCCGCTCGTAATTCTTCTTTTCTTGGATATTACGTGTATACCAAATCGCGGCTGGCACAATTATGATGCCAACGATAACCAGTAATATGAGCACGACGATAATAAGTACTGCCATGTGTTAACTCTCGGGAACTTTAATGTCCTTGTTGTAGCGTTTCTTCAAATAGTCAGCCCTTAGTAGTGTCATCGCTTTACTTTGGCTATAGGGATCTCCACGGTATTGCTCAATAATTTTTTTGACGGCTGCCACCCACTCATCTTCTATCAGATCGGCGTCGGCGGCAGCTTGTGGTAATGTTGTCTGTGGCTGGAGGCGAGAAGCAGTATCAGCACCAGATAGATCCGTTGCAGCGGAAGCTGGCTGGATATTTGCCGTGGCTGAGGAGCTGGTCAATTGTTCCTGTTCAGTTTGCCACCAGGCAGCTGGATTCTGTTGTCCAGACGGCGAACTGGGCTTATCAAAGCCATTATTTTGTGGTTGCATAACTAGATACAGTATACAACCTCGGTCGTCTGGTCTCTAGCATTCCTTATGGTTGTTGCGGTTTATCCTTAGCTATATAAGCTAGATAAATATAAAGTACAACCAACAACGGCAAGATCGCTATAAGGTCACGTGTGCTTAGTTGGCCTATTGACTGCATCAAAAGCATAAAAACCAGTAACAGACTGACAAACAAGGTAAAACGCTTTTGGGTAGCAGCTGAAATCGGGATAAATATTGCCACTAGGCGAGTTGCAGTTAAAACTAGGGCATAAACGGTCAATATAACTAAGACACAACCTAAGATGACCACATAAGAATTACTAGTCGTTGGATTTATTAGACTAAAAAATAGAATATCAAACATTAAGAGCAACATGATGATCCTGAATTTGGTGGACGCTAGTGGATTGTGACTAGTCATGAATCTAGAATAGCAAAAAACACTCCCCAACATTAGAAATTGAGGAGTGGTTAAATTACCTAGTGTCCAGGCGATAAATCCGCTCGTGTGTAAAAACTATCTAGCGCTTATCGCCTATGGACATTTGACTGACCGCTCTCGTAGCCGTAAAGCTACTAAAGAGCGCTAACCGTAAAACCGACTATAAATTGCACTTTTTGTTTTGGTCTTACTTATTAGATCCTACTATAAAAGTTGGCATATGTCAATATGCTTATGAATTATTCTTTGCTAACTAGGTCCAAAAATGTGATGTGTAGCATAAAAGTTATGCACAGATTTACGATTACCAATATAAAACCTATTGACACTGTTGATTACATTTTACTAAGATGTTCATAGCACTTTGAATAAAAAAAGTGCTCAAAAACAAAAAGACTAACATACGAACAACGGCTACTCGCAGGCCGTTGTTCTTTTGTTACCATTGAGTCTCGACTTACTTGCCGATCAAAAGCTATATGATAAATTCTGTATCGGCTCCAGAATTTACTAGCAATGCGGAGCACGGACTATCAAATCGTTCACAATGGTTGGGCCGATAACGAAATTTAAACCTCAAAGAATGACCCAAAACATTAGATTTTCACCTGGTTCTTTGTTGACCCCTGTTAAAATATCTGTTAAACTGAAGACCATAAGTTATCAGATAACGATAATTAAGGAGTGCATTACATAAGCAAAGCAACTCGTCTGAATGGCGCAATTCAGGCCCCTGAGCTCAGGATTATTGATGAGGAGGGGAAACAATTAGGCATTCTTTCAAGACAGGACGCATTACGACTGGCCGAAGAGCGTGAGTTAGATCTTGTAGAGATATCACCCGATGTCACGCCGCCTGTTGCTAAAATAGTCGATTGGGGTAAGTATAATTACCAAAAAACTAAGCAACTGCAACGCAACAAGAAAAATACGCGCTCACCAGAGTTAAAGCAGATCAGATTTGGCCTTAAAATCAGTGATCACGATTTGGGCGTTAAGCTTAACAAGGTTAACGATTTTCTAGCAGATAATCATAAGGTCAGACTCACCATTGTCTACCACGGACGCGAATTAGCACATAAAGATCTGGGATTTAAATTGGCAGACAGAGTTATAGCTGATTTTGGTGATAAAATCGTAGTTGATCAAACGCCACAGTTCATGGGAAGACAATTGAACTTTGTCATAAGAAACAGCCAAACACCCCATAGATCACCATCTGATCAAGAATAAGTTTCATAGCAATAAAGGAAGGAACCGCAATCATGCCAAAGTTGAAGACACACAGTGGCACAAAGGACCGCGTTAGAGTAACCAAAAACGGTAAGCTTAGAGTCGGCCATCCAAACATGAACCACTTCCTGCAAAAGAAAAGTGCAGGCCGCAAACGCAGTCTTAGTGGTTTAAGTACTATGACTGGATCACACGTAGCTGACATTAAGAAACGATTAGGAGTCTAGATATGCGAGTAAAAAGAGGCGTCACCGGCCACAACAGACATCAACACGTTAGATCCGCCACTAAGGGGATGACACATCCAAATCGAGCTAGTATTAAACGTGGTCGCCAGGCTGTTACTAAAGCTCTCCAATTTGCCTATCGTGATCGACGAAACCGAAAACGAACCTTCCGACAGCTATGGAATGCGCGCATTAATGCCGCCGCTCGTTTGCATGGTACCACTTATAGCAAACTTATTGCGTCGCTAAAAACAGCCAACATTACGTTAGATCGCAAAATTCTCAGTGAGTTAGCCGTCAACGAGCCAAAAGCTTTCGAGGCAGTTATAAAAGCAGCCAAAAGTAGCAAATAATAACCTTACTCTATCTCAACTTAAAAAGCCCTAGGTAATTAGGGCTTTTTAAGCGTCAGACTATCTATAAGCCGGGTTCTGTTAAGGCCTTGCGGCCTAGCTGGTCATCTATCTAGTCACAGCGTTACCGTTGTGATCAAGCGGTTTAATGAACGGTTGCCCTGGCGGGGGACCAACGAATAAATCGTATGGGCAGCCTCCTTGCGACAGACAGGGTTTACCACCTAATAATGTCACCATCGTTAGTTGTGGGCTCTTACCCCACTCGTTTCACCCTTACCCCGCAGTAAACACTTGTCTTAACACTCCAATTAAGCCAAAAGCTTACCGTGGGGCGGTCTCGTTTCTGTGGCACTTTCCCTAGGGTTACCCGTGGTTGCTGTTAGCAACTGTCATCCCCTATGTCGTCCGGACTTTCCTCGTGTGCATTGCTGCACGCGCGACTAGCCAATAATCTGACATAATGATTATACCACCCCTGTTAGAAGTTGTCACTAACGTACTCTCTCCGACAGATAAAATGACGGCCTAGAAATTCATGACTCCAGGCCAGTATATATACCGTTTACAAGTTTTTCATCAAGTGCTCGATTAACTGCAGCATCCGCTAATTTGTTAAGCTCTCTGGGCACCTGAGTAAACGTTACCTGTTTGAACTGCTTGCATTGTTGCTTGATAGCGTCGTGAATGGGCCATAAATCGCGGTTCTTGACCTTAAAGATCCCTTTCATCTGGTTAACGACAAGTAGACTGTCCATGTAGACGGTGACTTCTTGAGCACCTAAGTTTTTGGCTTCTTCCAGCGCCAGTTTAAGTGCCGTGTATTCAGCCTGGTTATTTGTAGTTATGCCGAGATATACACCTCTGTCGACAAGCAGTTTATTTTGGTCATTAAAAATAACGTAACCACTGGCCGAAGGGCCTGGGTTCCCTCGTGAGCCACCATCAGTATACAAGACTACCCTCTCGACATTTGCCGGAACATTAGCCGACTCGTCAGGGAGGTTTTTCGAAAATTTGAAATGAACAATTTTGACCGGCGTCTGCCAGGTTACATCCGGCCCATAATAACGCCTATAGGTTTGGAGCATCTCTTCTTTAGACGTGTATCCCTCGTGACCATTCATATCTGTTTCAGTCATGTCTTCTAGACGCTTTTGGATAACTTTATCAATCGTTGCCACCCCCATATTTTGCCACGTCTTGGGCTCGCTTGGGTTGACTTTATCAACCAACAACACTTGATCGTTAACCGATAAGTCTTTGTCGTCAAATAGGCGCCAGGTATTGGTTTTCAATCCTTTAGCAATCAGCCTAGCAAGTTCGTGATCAAGTTTAAGTTTTTTCATGACTTTAGCATTATACATGGTCGAGATGCACGGATGCTGCTCGAACTATTTAAGTATATTACAGAAAACCCTGAGCCATCACAAAGACTACTCGATAAATTAAAAGCTACTGAGTTAAAAGAACCCAAGTTAATAGAAGGCTTAGTATTTTAACCGCAGTCAAGAACTACTAGAACAAGGTAAGTGCTGCAACGCTTGCTATCATTACTGCTGCCGCTACTCGGTCTTTTATCCTCAGCCGTTCGTGGAACAAATATACACCAAGTATTGATGCTATCAGGGCTGTTGAATTACTAAGAGACTCTACAATTCCAACATTAAAGTATTTAACACCTACGGTAAACCCTATCGTACCAAGACAAATGAAAACTCCATTAGCGATGACCCGTGGCTCTAAGGAACTCTTTAATGATACTTTTTGCGACGAGAACTTGATATGTAAACCTGCTGCAATAGTGACGCCGATTTCAACGAGTAGCGCCGCCAACCAGGGGTTTATTACTCTTGTTACTGGGACCAATAGGAAGTAGAAGAGCCCCCACCCTATAGCAGCAGCTAGTGCAAATGGTATTCCACTAGAGCTTCTAAGGAAATTAGACTGCCGCCAGTTTCTAATATCAACCGACACAAAGACATTTGTGGCTATAATCAATACAATTGCCGCCCATTGACCAGGTTTTAATAAAACTCCAAGAAATAGAAAGGATAAAATCACCGTTATTAGTGGTGATGCACCCGCTATTGGAGCAACAATACCTAAAGGGCTCTCTTTAATACCGTGCGTAAACGTAAGCACCGGCAGATACCCAACGATGCCAAGAGCTAAAGCCTCTAGAGCAACTTGCCAGTGAGACAAATAATGATAGGTAGGTATGGAAGCAATCCCTAAAATTATTATTATCATAAAGCCTCGCAAAAAGAGTGTCTGCGGTGCCCCTAGCTTTTGTGAAAGTGGTTTAGAGAAGGCATTTGCAAAAGCATACGCGAACATAGATAGGAAGCCAAATAACAAAGAATATATGACGTGCATTTGTTAATCATAGCGTAGGCTTTCTTACTTCACCAAACAGAACGCACATACCAGGAACATTGATAACATAAATAAGCTTGGTCGGGGTGACAGGACTCGAACCTGCGACCTCACGGCCCCCAGCCGTACGCGCTAGCCAACTGCGCTACACCCCGTAGTGACTTAAATAATCTTACCTATACCATCTCCGGATTGAAGCTGTAGATGCTCGCTCCGTACTTAACACCTAAAGTGGTGGCCAAGGGAGAGCCAGCATGATTAACCCGCGCTGCGCAAGGTGGGTGCCCGCATTTAGTTGCCACGGCTTCTAAACTATAAGGCTCCCTAATGATTACATGTTCAGGTAATCATTAGCTTGGCGCTCCCGACCACCTTTATTATAAACCTAGAACCCGGTCAGTTGCACTACTTAAACATCATAATACTAACAGTCGGTGGCAAGGATAACTAAAGTAGGCGCTGAAGAACGAATTGATCTAGATTCAAAAGTATGCCACCAAAGCCGCTCAGAAGTACTAGGGCAAAGATAATTATCAGTCCAAACGATTCAATTTGTCTCATTAAATCCTGTAAGAGATCCGGAGCAAATGCATATAGAACCCTTGACCCGTCCAATGGCGGAATCGGCACCAAGTTGAAGATAAACAAGACGACATTAATAAAGACAAACAAGTAAAGTGCATTAGCAAGAAATGTATCAAGCGGCAAAACCCGAAAAAGTAATGCTCCAACTATTGCTAGTAACAGATTGGAAAGCGGACCGGCTGCGGCAACTATTGCTGCACCGAACTCCCCAAATCTGACTCGCTCTGGATTAAACGGCACTGGGCGAGCCGCTAAGATCGGAGCATGGAATAATATGAGAGTCACAACCGGCAAAACTAACGTCGTAAACGGGTCAATGTGTCTAAAGGGATTTAGGCTAATCCTACCTTGGTCAGCTGCTGTTGTGTCGCCCAGTTTAAGACTTACATAGGCGTGCATCGCCTCGTGGACCGACATGCCAATCAGAATTGACACAACAATTACTATTAAATCTGACGCTGAGTAACCAAAGATCATATTAGTCTTCAGTATATCAGCTACTAACCGTCGCGTGATTGACTTATATCTGGAAAATCGTTACAATTACACCTTAAGAAAATAAGATCGCAAAGGATAGTTCATGCAGAAGTGCGAAATTACCGGCAAAGGGAAGCAATTTGGCAACAATGTTAGTTTTTCCCAGCGCCACACTAAGAAAGTCTGGAAACCCAATCTGCAAAACAAGACGGTGGTTGTTGATGGCAAAAAACTAACCCTAAAAATAAGCACTCAAGCTATTCGAACCATGAAGAAAAAAGGTTTGCTGAAAGTTTAGCAGCCTCTGTTGATTAAAAGTCTAGGCTCGGCTTAGGATCACTAGCTGGGCCGCGTCGCTCATTGGCTCACCTGGTTTGATACGTAGTTTAGTGACTGTCTCTTTAGGTTCCATGCCCAAGTTCTTCAGTGCCTGTTCAAGGGACTGTTGTTCGACTGGATAATGTATCGCTGTATCGCTGTAATGCGTGGGAATAATCAGCTTGGGTTCGATTTTCCTAATTAGTTGCAAAGCACCGGTTGCGTCTAGGGTGTAACCGTTACCACCAATAGGGACAAACATAACATCTACCGTTCCAATAGCCTCCAGCTGATCATCTGATAGGTCTGGATGTATGTGGCCAGTGAAAAAGTAACTTGTGTCGTCGATTACCATTTTGTAGACCGTTGCCGCCCGAGTTCCCGCTTCGTCTAGGTGACTTTGGGCTGCTATGCCCACAATTGATAGATTGGCCACCTCATATTCGCCGGGCTGGTCGATTAATAACCTGGGTTCAATACTAAGATCTTTGTGACTGCCAGTGAAAACGACGACGTCACCCTGTTTAGCAACTGATTTAAGCCCTAGATCGGCCAGGTTATCGTCGACAACGACTCGAAAGTCCTTTGATGAAAGCACGACACAGTTAGCACCATAATATTGCAAATCCATATTATCTCTCCTCTATTTACGTTCTAGTAGGTCGTGACTATCAACTACTACTTGCTTCTTGGCCGCCAAAACATTGCTCAAGAATCGATCATTAACCTGTTGGCGGTATTGAAAATCTTCCAAGCTGATGACAGTATATCTTAGCTCTTTGCCTTCTTTTTCTTCAAGTTCACTGACGAATTTTTGAACAGCATGCGAATTTGTGTTACCGACTATCAAGATATCTATCCCGGCTGTTTCGTCACGGGTAAATTGCCCAGTGTAGATCAGGATATCAATATTACCGATAGCTTTAAGGTCATCGCGTCGGTCAGACTTACTGGTTACCTTCGCGCTTTGCTGACCATTCGTACCAAAGATCGTCTTTAATGGTTCATAAAACTCGTACTTCTGGTTGACTTCGTAATATAAGCGGTTATTGGTTGTCTCAGAGACAATGATACCTATATTCAAAAGATTGGATAACTCTCGCCTGACGGAGTTTATTTGCTCACCAATCTTACGGGTTATCTCACGAACATAGAATGATCGATTGGGATTACTTAAAAAAAGCTGCAATAGTTTAAGTCGCGTCTTCGACCCAAGTAGTTGTTCAATCATGATCACATTGTAGCAAATGAAGAACAGTTCTGTAATATCAATTGTTCAAAAGTGTTGTTATAAGATCTACAGATTCTATGAATTTATCTTCGGTAGTCAGCCAATGAATACTTTTATTGCGTTTAAACCACGTGAGTTGCTTTTTGACTAAATTTTTAGTGTCCAATGTGATTTCTGAACGAATCTCGGTGAGGGTTTTGGTTTTTTCAAAATAACTGTGCCATTCACGATAACCAACCGATTTCATGGGCTCAACCTCCCAGCCATATCGATTAGACATACTTTGTACTTCCCTGATTAGGCCGTTATCAATCATGCCCTTAATCCGTTCATCAATGCGAGCCTCCAGGGTTTCTTCTGGCAGAATAAGTCCGAGTTGCAACATTTTATATCCTGGCGCGTGTCTATTGGGCTGAAATCCGCCGGTTTCAATCATGCGGCTGACACGCCGTTTATTTCGGGTATCAATGGCATCGACGTTCAGGTCTAATCTTTTAGCTTCCAATAATAATTCTGGTAAATCCATCTTATTCAGGCTCTCTCTTTGTTGAAGTGATACCGGCTTAGAGAACTTATAACCAAAAATCACGCTATCAACATACATCCCACTACCGCCAACAAGGAATGGTAGTTTGTGTCGGTAATTAATATCTTTGATTGTTTTGTTGGCTAGACGCTGAAATTCGGCCACATTAAATCCAACGGCCGGATCAGCCACATCGAGTAGGTGGTGCGGAACGGTTTGTCGCATATTTTGGCTAGGTTTGGCCGTACCAATATCAAAGCCTTTATAAACCGTCACCGAATCAGCACAGATTATCTCTCCATCAAAGTGCTGCGCCAGTTTGATCGCCAACTCGGATTTACCTGAAGCAGTAGTTCCAATAATTACAACCAGGGGTGATTCTTTATATTTCATGGATTAACCTCGACTATTTGTCTGCTGGCCACCAAAGTAACGCCTCTACATCCACACTATAGTCCTCACTCACCATGATGCCCTCGGCTTCCAGGGCAGCTCTGTGACCTTGCCGACCACCCGGATAACCTGACGCTAAGCCGCCCTTCTTGTTGACAACCCGCTGCCAAGGTAGAGTCGGATTACCGAAGTGAGCAATACCGCCCACAATCTGAGCTGCCCTGGGATTACCACACAAGGCAGCGAGCTGACCGTAGGTCATCACTCGATGTGGTGGAATTTGCGAAACAAGTGCCTCAACTAACTGCCTAAAGTCCGGTTCAATTCCAAAGTTTTGTGACATCGTACTTACAGTGATGTCTTATTAACCCGAGATTTTGTCTCATTGGCAATCGTTTTAAGAAATTCGTCGACTGTTTTTTTGTCATGGTGTTCATTGACTTCAAGATCATGACGAACCCGGGGCACCAATTCGTCGCCAGCAATTTCCTTCTCGCCAATAACAATCACGTAAGGCACTTTCATCATCTCGGCGGCTCGGATTTTTTTCCCGACAGTTTCATTAGAACTATCAATCACTACCCGTAATCCAAGTTTTTTCGCCTGTTCGAGGACACCGTTAGCAAAATCTGTCACTTTATCTTCCTGGTTAACTGTGATGAGACGTATCTGCTCGGGCGCCAACCAGACTGGAAATTTGCCGGCCGTATGTTCAATATAAACACTCAGGAAGCGTTCGATAGAACCTAGTAGAGCACAGTGGATCATGACCGGACAACGCTGTGAACCATCTTCGGCGGCGTACTCAAGACCAAAGCGTTCAGGTTGCACAAAATCTAGTTGAACCGTCGCTACCTGGTGTTCGCGCCCAATGGCATCGGTAGCCATAAAATCGATCTTTGGTCCATAGAAGGCTGCTTCGCCTTCCTGCTCAAAGTAAGTTAGCTGATTAGCAACCACGGCATCTTTGAGCTGTTTTTGGCTACTGACCCATAATTCCTTCGCCCCAAGATATTTGTCTGAATCGTCACGGTAAGATAAACGAACTCGCAACTTCATTTCAACTGTTGCGTAGAGTTCATTGGCCGCACTTAACAGGTTGTTTATTTCTTTCTCAATTTGGTCGTCACGACAAAACACATGGCTATCATCTTGAGTGATTGAGCGAACGCGACTGAGACCACCTAATTCGCCTGTTTTTTCATCACGGTAATCTGTTGTTGTCTCTAAATAACGCAAAGGTAAATCACGATAACTCCTAGCCCTGGAGGCGTAGATACGTGTGTGATGTGGACAATTCATTGGTTTTAAGACCAACTGGTCACTGGTTTCCTGACTTTTAACGAGTAGCAATTCATTTCCGAACTTGGCCCAGTGACCTGATGTTTCATAGAGATCCTTTTTAGTAACATGGGGCGTCCAGACCTTCTGGAAACCGCAACGTTCGCGCAATTGATTCGAGAACGCTGTCAATTCTTCACGGAGGACGGTTCCGCGCGGGGTGAACATTGGTAATCCAGAACCGACTAGATCTGAGAAAACGAAAAGGTCAAGCTCCTGACCTAGCCGGCGATGATCGCGCTTTTTAGCTTCCTCAAGTAGCTCAAGATAGCTCTGTAATTCATTAGTATTTGAGAATGCGGCACCATAGATGCGCTGCATCTGAGGATTAGTTTCCTTACCCCGCCAATACGCACCCGAAACGCGCAAAAGCTTAAAGACGCCTGTCTTGCCTGTGCTTTCGACATGAGGACCACGACATAGATCAGTAAAATCAGCATCTTTATAGAATGAAACCGTGTCGACTTTACTTTCAATATCAGACGGTACACCCAATTCATTAACATCTAAGTCCTTAACCGATGTAGTTCCGGATCGTTTTAGATCATTTAGCAGTTCCTTTTTATATGTTTGGCCACCTTCGGCTGCCCAAGTGATGGCTTCGTCAATAGGTTTATCGAAATGCTCAAAAGGCACATCTGAAGCAATAATTTTTCTCATCTCAGCTTCAATCTTGGGTAAATCATCTTCGGAAAGTTTTACCTCCCCAAGATCAATATCGTAGTAAAAGCCGTTTTCGACGACTGGTCCAACCCCAAATTTAGCTTTGGGCCAAAGATGTTGAATGGCCGTTGCCAATATGTGCGCCAAGCTATGCCGGATGGCCTCAACCTTGTGATTCTCTTCTAACATAATTGTCTCCTTGTGTTAACTCTAACAAAAAAGACGCGTCAGATTAAATACACTCGTATCGTATTCAACCTAACGCGTCTCGGGTCCTGCGCCTAACGTACATTTTACGACTTAGGCTTTGTGCCTACAAAACAGGCATGGACAGGATGGTTCCACCGGACTTCCCTGCACAAATCATTAAAACCGTAATGTGCAGAGCGCTCATACTATCACGTTAACGTACGTATAGCTGCCGACGGAGCTCGACGGTTAGTGAAGCCGCTTCACCGCTCACCGGCGATTATAACACATCGCAAAACTTCACCTAAAGACTAATATAATCTAGATGGTACGATAAGGCTAGTACTATTATATTGTTATTTTTACATCCATATAGTGGACAATTAACATTAATATCATATATGGCGTAGCCGACCAAATAGCTAAGACAAGTAACTACTGATTGATATTCTAACTATAGTAATGTATCTTAATAATCTGTTAGGATTAAATTGTGAGCTGTAAGTTTGGGCACATAGCTCAGTTGGCTAGAGCGCCTTCTTGACGTGAAGGAGGTCGGGGGTTCGAGTCCCTCTGTGCCCACCATTCAATTAGTTATAATGCATTGTTTTTGATTCCTAGATTTATGTACCCCTGTTAACGCCAACTTTTGGGGCTGATGGGTAGTTGACTAACCCGGCCCGTTGTGCTAAATTACTCAAGTTAAATAGGGAGTTTTAGTGAGTACCACTAACCAGAGTGCTCTTGACGTATTTCAGTTATTTTACGAAGAGCTAAAGTTTTTCCCCAACCAGAGTAGAAAAATACGAAGAGTTAGACTTAGTAAATCCTAACTAACAATTATTCAAAATCACCTCTTGCGGCCAAGTCCATAAGGGGTGATTTTTGAGTTATACCCTCAATAACGAGTCTTTTCCACTAGTCTTTTATACTGCCTTATGGCAATATGTTGATATGGTATGTATATATTGCCATGGAAAAACCCACGTCACCAATTCGCGGCTTCAAAAACGGACTAATCAAGTCTGGCGGCGGCGGCGTTGCGATACATGTCAGGCAATATTTAGCTCACTCGAGCACATCGTATACGAAGGTGGGCTGATGGTTCAGAACGGTACGTCGCACATCACACCCTTCCAAAGGGATAGATTATTTTTAGATATCTACGATGCCTGCCGGCATCGCCCAAATGCCATTGCTGACGCCACAGCTCTGACTGACACGGTTTTAAGTAAGCTGCTGGCGTTGAGAGCCAGTCAAGGGCTAATTCAGCGCGATACCTTGGTCAAAATCACTGACAACGTATTGAAACAGTTTGATAGATCTGCCCACGTGCATTACTTGGCTTTCCACTCTACATAAAGTTTAAATAAAACAGCGACTATCCAGCTTATTACTTGCCAGACTTGCCGATAACAGCCTTGACAGTAGTATCAAACCCCATGTATTTTCCGAAAGCCAAGCGAGTTTGTGAATAAATGGCAGCGAAAGAGTAATAAATAATGGTGGTAAATGGCAAATAAATCCATTGCATTACCATAAATAGGGTTCGGTGACGCTTATAACGCTCTGGTTTGGGTGGTAAAGTTTTTAGGCATAAAAACAACATCCCCAAAATCGTCAACAGCGCAAAGGTCTGCACCTTGCTGACAATTAGCGGCAATTGATTGGCAGCCAGGCTATGCGGATGAAAAAGTACCGGCACAAAGCCACTGACTAAAACTAAAATAGGGGCAACCGCCCAAGTTATATGCCCTTCAGTTAATCGAAACGTCTTGGCTATCAAATTAGGCTTAGAGACTTTGTTTTTCTTGAAAAAACCCTGGTTGATTACATAGGCGATGTCAGAGGCCCCGTAAGTCCAACGCCTAAGTTGTATGAACTGTGCCTTCAGGGTGTGTCTGTAGGACTCAGTTAGGACGGCGTCCTGATAAATTGGTACATGTAGTGGGTAGACCAAGTAATGTCCGTCAAACCTAAAATACGAGCGCCAGAACTGGTGTCCATCCTCTACGATAGTCCGCGTACTCCAGAAATCAGTCTCGATTAATGAAGCCATCCCCTGGGCGTGAGAAGAAAAATTACGTAAAGCATGCGGACGCATGGCTACAACGATGTTAAAGATGGAATTGCCGGTAGCAATCACACGCATCGGTGCCGGTGCATCCCAAATATTATTGGTATACATCGATATCGGCTGAAAAGCCGATCGAACCGGATCTGGACATAAGACATACGAATAACTAAGACAAGCTAGATATTGTTTGTCCGGGTGATTATCGGCATCGAGCGTGGTTACGACAACTCGTAATGGATCAATCTTGTGCTGTTCAAGGTATTTCTGTAACTCGCGGCCGGCGTGAGTTATATTACCGCCCTTGCCTATTATTTCACCTTTAGTGTCTCTTGGGTGTTTGATGGCAACAGCGTAATAAAAGTTATCCTTATAGGTATCAATCAGTTCCCTAGCCTGTTGCTCAACTCTTGGGCCGCCACGTTCTTCGTAAGCCAATATTAGAATGACTTGCTTCATTGGGAAATTTGAAGCGACGACTGATTGGATGGTAGGCTCCAGTACCTCACGACTCTCGTTATAGGTCGCAATCATAATAACTTGAAAGAGATCACTCGGTCTAATAGACAGTTTGGCACCACCACGTTTTTCGACCTGCTTAATATGCCAATCAAGCTTAGCTGTGCTCCGACTGGCATCAACTTTGCCAGCTTCGAGCTCCTGAAGTAGCATCAACCAATTAAGCTTGACGTTTTTGCGTAGGGCCCTAAAGCCATAGAGTGAACGAATTGATAAAGCCGCCGCTCGGGTGACATAGACAAAGATATACAAAAGTATCAAGAAAGCCGCTAAGGTTACATTCAAGATACTGATAATGATCAACAGCGCAAGAGCCGACATACTCAGAGCCCAAGGCATAATTTCGAAAAATCTATAGTGACCGTGCCGATCAGCCGGCATAGGGATTTCAATGTCGGTCATCGAAGTACCAGAAGAGCGTTACTAACTATTATGGCCAGGACCAGCAGTAATGTGCCGAGCCCCAGAACCGTAACTGCCAGCTGACGATGGATAAGATAGACTCTTAAACTTATAAGGCTATTAAAAACCAATACTAAGAGGCCAAAGATAATAAAGCTAATCAGCCCTGTGCTACTGCCGCTCTGGAAAGCATTAATGGTGACATCTGAACGATACTGGATTATATAGCTGCTGTGACCAGTTCCTAGTCGGAGGATCGTAAGAATAGCCAACAGAAACATCAAAAAGACGTTAACGCTAACTATCAGCAGGACCAGACGGTCACGTAAATACGGCTTAGGAATAATCATGACTTAACCTTTATTGTAACACCTGGGTTGGTGCGGGTGGCGGGAATTGAACCCGCGTCTCAGCCTTGGGAAGGCTGCATAATGCCGTTATACAACACCCGCCCGGTTTAGGAATGGAGCCACCTTGGAGATTCGAACTCCAGACCCCCGCTTTACGAAAGCGATGCTCTAGCCAGCTGAGCTAAGGTGGCAAGATTAAAAACGTGACTAATTATAGCAAACAATCTGCTATTATTTCGGCGTGATAAGTTCATGCACACAATTATTGCGCATTGATAGGACCATATAACACCTACAATCAGTCGTAATACTCGATACGTGTATCTATTCCGGTTTAATTATCTGGCCTGGCTGTTGATTGTCAGGTGGTACCAGTGTTTGGTAATTATCCGGTGACTGAGGTAGGTCTGTCGGTGGTGACGAACGATGGAATAGATCGATGATTCGGCTGATGATAGCTTTGACGACGAGAGCCACCCGGCCAGCTGGCGCTAGATACTGCACCCAGTAGTAGAGAACCCCACAACCCAGGACAATAACCAGAATAAGACCGATTGGCAATGAATTGCTAAGAGCCACTAGCCCGAACTGTTTCAGGCTAAAAGGATTAGTAATAATTAGCTTCTGGCTGCTGGAAGTCACCTTGCCTGAGGCGTAATAGGTAACCGTCTTAAGAGCGTAGGTACCATTGACATAGTTGGTGGTATTTAAGTGGTACTGGAACGGAGTCTTAGTTTCGACCCCCAGTAGTTGTGAGTTTAGATAATAGGCAACTTTGATGACCTCGTCTTGATTAGAGGTCGAGCTGGTGATCGTCGAATTAGGGATAACTAAAGATGGGGCCAAGGTAATATTGCCAGCTACTTTTGTGGTGGTACCCGGAACAGCTTGGATTGTACCGCCGCCGCTGACGGTAACCGGTGGGCTTGAGCTTGAACTGTCACCACCATGAGTCCCGCCGCTACCTGGCGAAGAACCGCCAGAACTTTGAGTATTATTCGAGACTGTAATACCAATCGATTTGGAAGCAGTGTGGCCGGAAAGGTCTGTGACGGTAGCAGTTAGAGTCTGAGGACCGTTGCTGATAGTTGTTGAGTCCCACGTGGCAACATATGGCGCGCTAGTAACTGTTGCCACGGCTGAGTTATTGATGCTAAAAACTACCTTGCTAAGGGTGCAGTTGGCGGCGGGAGCAGCACTGGCGGCTAAACTGACACTTGAGCCTGAGACAGTGGCACCACTAGTGGGTGCTGTCAGGTTGATGGTAGGACTAGCCGTACAGGTTGGCGGCGGTGGACTGCTGGGATTCGTTGGGTTGTTCATTAAATCAGCTGATAAGCTGTCTAGTTGACTAACCGTCAAGGTGTTGTAGTTACTCGGTAGCTCAACCGCATTAGCCCCCATTTGGGCGGCCCACTGAACCGTGGTCACAATACTGCCAACCGCATTTGGAGCAGCTGTCTGAAAGGTTATATCAGGCCCTTCATTGGTTATGTCGTTATACAAGTTACCAGATTGGTCTTGTTGACCAACGTAGCTATCGCGGATTGAGTTATTTTCAATCGTACACTGACTGCCCAACACTGCTCGACAATGTTGCATGACCGAAAGGGTGAAACTTTCACCAGGGCTGTTCGATTGCGTGGTAGCATTGGTCCAGGGCTTGAATGGATTGAATGACAAGCTGAGGTTGGTTTGTTGAAAGGCCGTCGAGTCATCAATCTCATCCATCAAGCAGTTTTCATCAGCCTGAACAGAATACGGTAGACCAGTATAAGCCGGCTGTGATGAAGTATCGTAGAGTATTGCACCTAGATTAGTATCATCGCGCATGAATGGTTCTGCAAAGGTCGTCATACATTGTGAGATAGTAACGTCATGCAAGAGCGGCTGGTTATCATATGCCGCTGCTAATTCAGTCATGAAAGTTTTATAAGCGTTATCGTAATCAGTTGTCCAAAACGGTCCAAGGGTACCGCACGGTGATCCCTGATTATTGCAGGTATTGGCATTGGCTGGGTTCCAGCCGTCAATAGTCTTAGCCCAATTCGGAGCATAGATACCGGCAAAGATACGTAGTTTTACCTCCAACTGGTTGGTATGAGAAGCGTTGTAGCTTGCCACGGCACTTAATGCTGAATCTAGTTGATTAGGATGGACAATTGGCCCGCCAGGAGTTGTTTGGAGATCAGCCCAGCTGACGTTGGCTACCACACCGTTCAGTGCTGCGACACCAGATCCGGTAGGAACACTGTAACTACTCCCACCTAGAGAGCCACGATCAAAGAGGCCACGGATCGGGGTTTTAAGGACACTACCTGCGGAAAAAGTTGCTAAATTGCTAAAAACTAAAAAGCTAAACATGCAACAGAAAACAACCACAGCTAGCAGCAAGTACCTCACAAACAACCTGCCCCTGCCGACAGGAAAATTCACTTTAGGTGTAATAGCAGTTTTTATATTGTGTTTTTGATATATAAACATAACCACTAGGCCAATATTCTTTGACCCATAAGCAGCTAATATTAATAAACTGCCTAAGGTTTATAGTGTTGTAGATCACTCCATATGTCAAGCACGTGCATCGGATCTTAACAACATAGGAGGCTTAAGACCTGTAACTCTAGTGACTTGTGGCATTTTCTCCAAACTTGCCTGCTAAATAATTCACAAGGATGGTGAGCTATTTATGGCATTATGTTGTATTCATTCGGGTGGGAGAAACATAGTGGATCCAGAGATCATTAGAAAAAGGGTTTTTAGGTTACCGTTATCAACTATCGGCCGGGTGGCACTGCAAGACCAGAAGTGGGAAGCTGATGAGGGACGAACTCATTTTATAGTTAACAGATATCCAGTCGGAGACACACCAGATAAGATTATGACCTATATGTTGATATATGGCGAAGAAAATGAGCGAAAACATATTGTCGAAGATTTTTCTAAGGTACTTGGCGACCCGGCTTTTCATTCAGCACTTCATGAAAAATCTCCTAATTCAGCTGATTCTGTTACTTGGATCACCGAATAATTATTGTGCCATAGGTGGATGGGGTTTTGGGTTAGATCCTCCGACCGTTTCATTTCGCGAAGTCGAGATAATTTAAATGCGATGCGTAATATGGGCGATTTAGCCGCTAATTGCTATTAGACTCCGGGCTATGACGTTTATGACATATAATAATCCCGTAAGAGCAAAAATTGTTCGAAGTACCAATAAAAGTACCTGTGTATCAAGCAACTTAGGGTTAAATTAAGGAGATTCAGATGGAAAAGCCCACCTACGGATATACAAAAAGCGGTCAAGCGGTTCACGGTAAAACAATTGACCATCACCGTGTAGATAATCGCTATCAGCGATTTAATAAGTGGGCAGCTATTTGGGTAACTAAGAATGTTGGCACAATGACAGCCTTTTGGGTGTTCACGGTTCTAGCGATGTTTGTCGTACCATCCTGCCTGTACGCTGCTGGTTACATTCATACCAAGGTATTTATTACTACCTTTGGATTTAATCTGTTGGCGACCCTAATCTTATCAACTTGGTTAGAATTAGCACTGATGCCAGCGATTATGGTTGGCCAAAATCTCCAATCAGCCGCTGCTGATGCTCGGGCCGAAAAGCAATTTGAGGATACCGAGGTTATTGCTGACAGGCTTAATACTAACACTAAGGGGGGTATAACAGTTATCCTTGATAAGCTCAACGAGATGGACAAAAAAATCAAATGATTTCTCGTACTTGTTCTCTATAAACGGCTTTGTGAGTGTTGGAGTCGGATTTCCGAACAATTGCTATTTATTCTTCAAACTTTTAGCTCGTAGTTGAATAACCGTAAATAAAGCACCTTGAGTGATAAAAGCGTAAAGCGGAAAGATTAGCAAAGTAAAATCTAGTTTGCCGACCGCTATGGCACCTAGAGCCGAACCGATAGTACCGATCAACCACGTGATCTTTGTCTCTGAAGCAGGATTAATATAGGCCTTCTTAAAAGTGGGCACATAGGCAATACAGGCCACTACTACATTGGTGATAATAGAAGCTAGCGGTGTATCAAACCACCACCAAAGCAGTAAACCAATAACTGCACCAACTATTACCGTAATATCCAATTTAGAGTGACCCCCTACTCCTCTCGAAATAGACAGTATAGAGATAATAAAGGTACTAATCGTCCAGCCAGCAATCAGCCATAGTGAATTTCTGGCCCCACTGGCAGCATTGTTAGCTAGACTGATAGCATTGAGTATAAAGAAAATAAACCAGGTTACTCGGTGAGGTTGGGTTTTACGCAGAAAGGTATCGATAATATAAGGGACGTCCGCAATTGCACCAATTAGCCCGCCAAACACCCCTATAACCGCAAGTAGCATATGATCATAATAGCAAATTCACTATTTTCGATAGATGATTGTACGGTCGGGGGTTAAATTCAACAGATTCGGGTATGTTTGGCGGGGTTTGGAGTCGGATTTTGGAATGGCTACACTAAGCTAACTACTTCAACGACTTGCTTGTCTTCTACTTCCCTTCGGGTTTTCTCCACAACCGTAATGTTGGAGCAATGGATAACCCGATCACGCTGCAGACTGCTGCCGTTTTTTGTTAGGCTGACATGAGGGGAGTAACTTTCGCCAGTATAAGTTAAGTCTAGAATCGTCCCGCCGCTATGTTGGATTCCTTGCAGGAGTCCAAGGTGTAGTTTTACTAATTTACCGCCAGTAGTATCCTCGACTTCTGTTACTGGTACATCACCCTTTGGACCATACCAGGCATCACCTTTAGCTTTGATAGCAAAGCTACCAACTTTTTTAGCCGTCGCTTCAATAGCTAGTAGAGTATTGAGTAAAGCCCCTTCTTCCACCCTAAACCACGGTACGACAGTCAGATGAAGTGGCCATTCAGAGAATTGAAAACCCTCCGGTGCCTTTTCCAGCATGTGGCAAACCATGAAACGTGGTGATAGTTCTGTCATAAAGCCATAATACCAGACGATACCGCTTATGCTTGGCGGAGTTTAGGGTCGGATTTCAGAATTATAAACTTATGAAATACCCGATTTTCTAAGCATCCTATATTCAGGGAAAGTCTTGCCACTGGGCATCTGTGCTATGGGTTCGTGTGCCTCGCCAGCAATTGTAAACCCCAATGACTCATAAAAGTGAATGGCCTGTTCATTGTATTGAGCCACTTCCAGAGCTATATCTTTATCGCTACCAAGCCACTCAAGGCCTTGTTGAGCTAATTTACGACCTAGTCCACGACCTTGGTATTGCGGTAAAACGTAAATCGTTTGTAACTTATTAGGGCCTTGCACCATTTTGTACAATCGACTATGACCTACAACTTCGCCGTTAACTTCTGCCACAAGACGCAGTGTATTAGGATCCTCAGCTGAAAGCTTTTCTTTCATTAAGGCTATGGCTTCCGGCGACTCCCAATCTTTTATTTTTGCTTCGACATCTTCATAAGTTATCCCAAATGGATCATTAGGATAAGTTGCTAGCCAAGTTTCCTTGTCAATTCTAGCTATTGCTGGAGCATCATCAGGTACCGCAGCTCTTATGACCGGCATTAAGATTTCGGGACGTTCTTCAGGTGACATACCTTAACAGTTTAGCGTGAATAACGACAACGTAAAAATTATTTGTACTTAAACTTGAGTGATTTGGCTTTAGGGGGTGTGAAATTATTTTAACAATCTAGGACAAGAGCACGCCCTATCAGCGGTACCAGTCCCTGACCAAAACTTTGCAAATCTTTGCCGCTTATGAGTATCGCTTTCACTGGTACAAACAGGTTTACCGTCAGGAGATATGTCAAAATTAGGACACTCGCTATGGCGTGGAGGGTTAGAATTAAAATCGGGACAATCCTCACAACGGTCAATATCGTCTGCCGTTAACCGTTGAACTCTCTCTAATACTGTCATGGTTGCTAATACCTCTGTCATACTCAACCAATTTTACGATGTAATGCCATAGATGCAAGCATAGTCAGTTTGGCAAGCCCACTGAACCCTGCAAACTTTAAGCAGCAGGTTCTACGCGTCTTGTAGCATCAATAATGCCTGATGCACCACTATCTCGAACGATCAGTCCGTCAAGCTCTGTAGTTTCTAGATCAACACTGCTATCAACGTAATGTACTTGCCGGCCGTCAGTCGTATTTAACCGTAGATCTTGAAATAGTCGATCTCTTTCTGTGCCAGCTACTAAACCAATTTGTGCCACAGCACCACCCTCGGTATGTTGAATAAGACCAAGACGTACAGCGTTTCTACCGATAGCGGTTATCACTAACCCGGCGTGTTCAGTTTGCCCAGTCTCGGCTAATCGTCTAGCAACGACTGCTACTGCCCCCACAAAATAGTCCTCGTCAGAATTAATCGTCTGCCATGCATTGTGAATTAGTTCAAGAATCCGTCGGGATTTGGGAGATGCACTAGCTAAAACGTCCTCATCAACCAGAACCTGGGGAAATATATCGTCACCATGGGCATACCTAGAATAGGCGTTATGTAAATGTGAACGAACCTCACGAGGGTTTCCTTCAATCGGTCGGGGCATGTTTACTCCTTATTATCGTAACGTATAGTCCCTTTTTACGCTCATCGATGTGTTAAAGCAAGCAATAGCATAACGAAAAGCACTTTTTAATAAAGTGCTTATGCTTGTCGGGGCCTAGTGACAGAGGTGTGGAATTATCTTTCAGGAGTTGTTATAGGTACGGCTGTGCCTTGAGTAAAGTCAAAGTGTACGACGGCAGTATGGCCCAACCATAATCTAGGACTAAGGGGTTCCATCTCCAATAGATGTTGAAGTGCTTCCACGGCTTTTTCACTATCGACAGTATCGCCATAAATAGGCAGCGTGTCCCTGGCGAAGGTCCCTATTCTAGTAAATATTTCACCTCCGTCTGTAAGTGATAGAAACAGTGAGGTAGAAGTCTCACCATTATCGTATCTTAGGGGTAAAGTTGTGGTAGCTACTCTACGTGTCTTTCCAGACTCTGGTTCCTCTTCGAATACATCGGCCATAGTAGCACCGAGGTTTCTTAAATCAGCGAAGGGTTTACCCAATCTACGGGCTGCTCTTTTACTTTCGAATATATACCTTTCACTTTTAATAATTGGCACCTGTATTTCTTTTGAGCCTTGTTGTTGATATCTGTTTGTTATATCGCTCGTAAAGTATCGCTCACCGTCCGGCCACATGCTTGGTCTTCCCTGGGCAATACGTTGAGGTTTTGGATTAGTATCTGGTGTTTTTAATGTCATACTTAATAAACTAGCATAAATTTGATATACTGTCAATGCTCTGGCGGGGTATCGAGTCGGACTTTAGAACTTTAAGTATATAAGAATTCAAATCGGATGGTATATATAATATACGTTAATGAACCCCAAAAAATATCTGGATTCCTTGCTAAAGCTACCGAGACTGAGAATCCCGTCAGTATCACATGATGGTAAATGGATCGCCTGGGCTTGGCAAAATATTAGTCCAGTGGGAGACATTTATGTCACTTCCACAGATGGCTCGAGAGAGTTATACCGTCTAACTAATACTGGCCAAAATACTCGAATAGTCTCTTGGCTACCAGACAGCAGCGGATTAGTTGTTAGCTATGACCATGATGGTGATGAGAAATCCCAATTATTTAGAGTTACACTTGATCGGCCTAATAGCCTAGAGCCCTTAACCGACGAGTCACCCCCATACTTCATAAGAGGAGGTTCAATTCATCCAAACAACCGATTTTTGTTCTACGCAGCCAATTACGACTTTAGTAATAATCAGGTAATCGAGGCTAGCTGGATATATCGCCAGGATCTAATGACTGGTGAAAAAATAGTCATTGCAAAGCCAAAGGTACCGACATATGTTGCACCGCAGCTCAACAGCAAAGGAACTCATATACTTTATAGTCGTCAGGACATTAACCCAGCCGGTGAACAGATATGGTTAGTAGATATAAATGGACAAATGGACAG
>Ga0181520_10003004_pt1 | contig 30297 bp, 23 predicted proteins | sample PEATcosm2014_Bin_29_FD_132451 | JGI IMG/M metagenome (GOLD analysis project Ga0181520, IMG submission 132451) | Peatland microbial communities from MTU Mesocosm Facility, Houghton, MI, USA - PEATcosm2014_Bin02_30_metaG | ecosystem: Environmental > Terrestrial > Soil > Wetlands > Peat | place...
CCTGGTAATCCGAAGCCACATACTTGCCTGCCGGCGTCAGAGAGCAGATATAGGGCGTGCGCGCTGAAATGACATCAAAATCGTCGATACTGAGCTCGACGCCGAGCTCGCGCGCGATGGCCAGCAGATGCAGCACGGCATTCGTAGAGCCGCCGCTGGCCGCCACGCTGGCAATTGTGTTTTCAAGGGATTTGCGGGTGATGATCTGGGAGGGCCTGCGGTTCGCGCGCACGGCATCCATCAAAATTCGACCGGCCGCGCGTGTCGCCTCAAGTTTGTTGGGCGCGGTGGCGGGAACGCCCGAGAGCTCAATGGGCGCGATGCCCAGAATTTCGGCACTCATGGCCATGGTGTTGGCGGTAAACTGGCCGCCACACGCGCCTGCGCCGGGACAGGCATTCGCTTCAAGCGCCTCAAGACCAGCAGCGTCAATCCGCCCCGCAGCGTAGGAGCCGATGCCCTCAAACACGTTCTGAATCGTAATGTCGATCTTCTTGCCGTCGGGCCCGTCGAGCTTGCCCGGCGCGATCGACCCCCCGTAAAGCATCATGCCCGGAATGTCCAGCCGGCACAGCGCCATAATGATGCCCGGCATATTTTTGTCGCATCCACCAATGCCGACGAGGCCGTCGAATAAATTGCCGCGCGCCACAAGCTCAATGGAATCGGCAATCACTTCCCGGCTCACCAGCGAAGCCTTCATGCCCTGCGTGCCCATCGTAATGCCATCGGAGATGGTGATGGTGTTGAACTCCATCGGCGTACCGCCCGCCTCTCGAATTCCCTCTTTCAGGGCTTCGGCAATCTCGCGCAAGTGCACGTTGCAGGTGCCGATCTCGGTCCAGGTATTCGCAACGCCAATGATCGGCTTGTGCAGGTCGTCCTTCTTGAATCCTGCCCCGCGCAGATACGACCGCGCCGCCGCTCTGCTCGGCCCCTCGGTCAACGGAATACTTTGCCGCTTGCCTTCGATCGTCACGCAGTCAGTTCCTTTTGATTGCCGGCGTCAGCCACAGGCAGGCAATCGATAATTTCTTTCATCGCATTACTAAAACGAGTCCAATTTCCAAATGCTGGATGCGGCACGCAATAAGGCTCGTACGTTATGCCGGCAATGCCCATAGCTTTCCGAACCGTCGGTAATATTGCCCGCATAACCACCACCAGAGCCTTCGGTTTGTAATCGATCAGCCGTCTTGCCAACTCCGGAACAGCTTCTTCACGATGCCTGAACCGCTCCTGCCGCTCCAGCTTGTTGACCGGCGTCAGTACCAGGTCGTCAAGGTAGAAGCCCTTCTTCTTGAACTCCTCAAGAAATGTTTCCTCGGATCCTAGCGCTCTTTTCATCGCGTGGAACAGGCTGCTGTCGCCGCTGTAGAAAAACCTTCCGCTGGCCGGCGCCGATTCCCCCAAAAACAAGGTCGTAACGAGAGGTGGCCGAAAGCTCTTCCGCAACTCTTCAAAGGGTTTCATGTCAATCGGACTGCCCTTCACTTTGCCTTCAGCCAGCCTGCTTCGTCGTGCTTCGTTTCAAACGTATCCAGCGCCGCGGCGTGCCGCAGCGTCAAGCCGATATCGTCGAGCCCCTCAAGCAGGCAAAACTTCCTGAAAGGATCGATCTCGAACTTCGCCGAGAATCCGCGCTCATCCGTCACCGTCTGTGCCTCAAGCGAAACTGTGAGCTGATAGTTCGGAATTTCCTTTGCGTTTCGGAGCAGTTTGTCGACTTCTTCCTCGCTCAGCCGCGCCAAAACGATCCCGTTTTTGCCCGCATTCGAGAAAAAAATGTCGGCGAACGTTGGCGCAATCACCACGCGGAATCCGTAATCGCTCAGCGCCCATGCGGCGTGCTCCCGGCTTGATCCGCAGCCAAAGTTCTTGCCTGCGACCAGAATCTTTGCGCCCTTGTATCTCGCGTCGTTCAGAACAAAATCCGCAATCGGTTCGCCGCTGGGCGTCTGCCGCCAGTCGAAGAACAGAAAATCGCCGTAGCCCGTGCGCTCGATGCGCTTCAAGAACTGCTTGGGAATGATCTGGTCAGTGTCCACGTTAGCGCGGTCGAGCGGCGCGGCCAGTGCGGTCAATGTACGAAACGGTTCCATTAAGCCTCTACCTCCTCGTTAACACGCCCCTCTTTTACGTGCCACGTCCGGATGTCGACAAAGTGCCCGGCGATTGCGGCCGCCGCGGCCATCTCTGGCGAAACCAAATGCGTGCGCCCGCCGCGTCCCTGTCGCCCTTCAAAGTTCCGATTGCTTGTTGAGGCGCAGCGCTCGCCCGGCGAAAGAATGTCGGGATTCATCCCCAGGCACATGGAGCAGCCCGGCTCGCGCCAGTCGAATCCAGCCTCGCGGAAGATGCGGTCCAGGCCCTCTTTTTCGGCCTGCGCCTTCACCAGTTGCGAGCCCGGAACCACCATCGCGCTCACGTGCGTTGAAACTTTGTGGCCCGCGGCAATCTTTGCCGCCGCACGTAAATCTTCGATGCGCCCGTTGGTGCAGGATCCGATGAATACACGATCGATTGCAATCTCCTCGAACGGCGTTCCCGCTTTCAGATCCATATATTCAAGAGCCCGCTCAAACCCCTTGCGTTCAGTCTCCGTCTCAGCAGCCGCCGGATTGGGCACCACCTCGGTGACCGGGGCCACCATCCCAGGGCTCGTTCCCCAGCTCACATACGGAACCAGTGTGGCCGCGTCGATCATCAATTCACGGTCGAATTTCGCGCCCTGATCCGACGGCAGCGTCTTCCATTCGGCAACGGCCCTATCCCAGTCGGCGCCCTTAGGCGAGAACTGCCTTCCCTTCAGGTAGGCGAACGTCGTCTCGTCCGGCGCGATCATGCCCGCGCGCGCGCCCGCCTCGATACTCATGTTGCAGATTGTCATTCGGCCTTCCATCGAAAGCGCGCGAATCGCCGAGCCCGCGTACTCGATCACGCAACCCGTCGCACCATCGGTGCCGATTCTGCCGATGATGGCCAGGATTACGTCTTTGGCCGTAACGCCGAGCGGCAGCTTGCCCTCGACCGCGATGCGAAAGGTCTGCGGTTTCCCTTGCGGCAGCGTCTGCGTGGCCAGCACATGCTCCACCTCGCTGGTGCCGATGCCGAACGCCAGTGCGCCAAATGCGCCATGCGTCGAAGTGTGCGAATCGCCGCACACAATCGTCATGCCCGGCTTGGTCAGCCCCAGCTCCGGCCCAATCACGTGCACAATTCCCTGCTCGCGCGAGTTCACGTCGTAGAGCTCGACGCCGAAATCGGCGCAGTTCTTGCGCAGCGTGGCAATCTGCTTGGCCGAAATCTGGTCCACGATATTCAGCCGGCCCTCGATGGTCGTCGGAACATTGTGGTCGACCGTGGCAATGGTGCGATCGGGCCGGCGCACTTCGCGCCCCGCCAGCCGCAGCCCCTCGAATGCCTGCGGCGATGTGACCTCGTGCACCAACTGCAAGTCGATGTAGAGCAGCGTGGGCTCGCCCTTCGGCTCAACCACCACATGCTGCTCCCATACTTTTTCGAATAATGTTTTCGCTTCGCTACTCATTGAATGACAGCTCCTGAAAACAGCCGTTAGCCTTTAGCTATTAGCTTTCTCTGTTCACTTGCCAACTTCTCTGCCTCTTGCAATCTTCCCCCAAACGATTCACGACCCGAAAACCGAGATCGCCTGTTCAGCGCACTCGGAGCTAAAAGCTAATGGCTAATAGCTAGAAGCTGCTCCTTCACCGTCTCTCTTACCTTCGCTCCCATTTCCTTCGTCGAGAGCACCGTCACTCCCTGCGTGTTGCCGCGCGCCAGATCCGGCGTGCGGAAGCCCTGCTCCAGCACCTTACGCACCGCCGATTCGATCGCAGCGGCCTCGGCCTCCAAGCCTCCGGAATGGCGCAGAATCAGCGCTGCCGTCAAAATCGCGCCCAGCGGGTTCGCCAGTCCCTTGCCCGCAATGTCCGGCGCCGATCCGTGGACCGGTTCATACAAATTCACTTTTCCGCCAATGGTCGCCGACGGCAGCATCCCCAGCGAGCCGGTAATCACTCCGGCCTCATCGCTCAGAATGTCGCCAAACAAATTCTCTGTCAGCACGACGTCAAAGTCGCGCGGGCGATTCATAATGTGCATGGCCATCGCGTCCACATATTGGTGCTCCAGCATCACACCCGGAAAATCCTTCCCCACCTCATTCACCGTCGCGCGCCAAAGCTGCGAAACCTCGAGGACGTTGGCCTTGTCCACGCTCGTCAGTTTCTTCCGCCGCTTCGCAGCCAGCTCGAACGCGATCTTCGCCACACGGACGACTTCGTCCCTCGTGTAAATCATCGTGTTGTAGGCGACGCCTTTTTCCTTATTCCACTCGCGTGGCTTGCCGAAATACGCTCCGCCCAGCAACTCGCGCACAAAAAGAATGTCGGTGCCTTCGATCACCTCCGGCCGCAATGGGCTGTTCACCGTCAGCTCTTTAAATGAGAAGCACGGGCGCAGGTTTGCAAATCCGCCCAGCGCCGCGCGAATCTGCAGCAACCCGCCCTCGGGCCGCTTGTCCGGCGCGAGCGAATTGAACTCATTGCCGCCCACCGCGCCCAACAGAACCGCATCCGACGCCAGCGCCGCTTCGAGAGTGTCCGCAGGCAACGGTGTGCCGTCCTGCACAATAGCCACGCCGCCGATGCGCTTCTCGGCAAATGTGAACTCGTGCCCGCCCAGCGCCGCTGTCTCCTTCAACACGGCAACCGCTTCGTTGGTCACTTCGGGCCCGATGCCGTCACCGGCCGTTACGAGAATCCTCAGCTTCATCTCTTCTCTCTTCGTATCTGGCTCGATACAGTTGTTTCAAGTTCTGCCGCCGCTGCTCAACCAGCTCGATCGCGCTAACTTGCTAACTCGCCGACCTGCGAACTTGCTGCCTGTTCAATCCAGCTCGCTCACCGGCTCCGTGCGCCGTTCGCGAATGTTGTCCGGAAGCAATCCAACCAAATCCTGGTCGTAGATGTTTTTCTTGCGGTCAGCCAAGGCCACAAACCGGTAGTAGACGTGCTGCAACTCTTCGCGGCTGACGGTGAAGCCGAGCTGCTCCAATCTGTGTCTCAGCGCCGCGCGGCCCGAGTGCTTGCCCAGCACCAGGTGCGTCCTCGCCACGCCCACTAGTTGCGGCGTCATGATCTCGTAGCACAGCGGATTCGCCAGCATTCCGTGCTGGTGAATGCCCGACTCATGCGCAAATGCATTCGCGCCCACCACCGCCTTGTTTGGCGACGGCTTGAATGTAATCAGCTGGCCAAGCACCTCGCTGGTCGGATAAAGCTGATCGAGCTTAATCGCAGTGGACACTCCGAAGCGGTCGCCGCGCACGTAAAGCGCCGCCGCAATCTCCTCGAGCGCCGCATTCCCGGCCCGCTCGCCGATGCCGTTGATGGCGCACTCCACCTGTCGCGCGCCAGCCTGGATCGCCGCCAGCGAATTCGCCACCGCCAGACCCAGATCGTCGTGGCAATGCGCTGAAAGCACAACGCCCTTCTCGTCAATCGACGGAACTCGCTCGCGCACCTCACGGAACATCTGGCCGTACTCCTCCGGCGTCACGTAGCCCACGGTGTCGGGCATGTTGATGGTTGTTGCGCCCGCTTCCACGGCGACGCGCACCATCTCCACCAGAAAATCGCGATCGGAACGCGTCGCGTCCTCGGGAGAAAACTCCACATCGTCGCAAAGCGACCGCGCCAAGCGCACCGATTCACCGCAAGTCTCTAGCGCTTCCGCGCGGCTCATTTTGAGCTTGTACTCGAGATGCAGATCGCTTGACGCCAGAAACACATGGATCCGCGCCCGGTCGGCAAACTGCAACGCCCGCGCCGCCATCTCGATGTCTTCGGTCTTTGCCCGTGCCAGAGACGCAATGCGCGGCTTGCGAATGGCCTGCGTGATCGTCGCAATGGCGGCAAAATCGCCCTCCGAGGCCATGGCAAAGCCGGCCTCGATGATGTCCACCCCCAAATCCTCCAGGGCGTGGGCCATCGTAAGCTTTTCCTGGGTGGTCATGCTGCACCCGGGCGACTGCTCACCGTCGCGCAGGGTAGTGTCGAAAAAAACTACAGGATCGCTGCTCATGGATATTCCTGTTCTGTGCCTGCCGGGGAAGACCGGCCTCGTCCAGTTCCTCTATTGTCGCCCATCGACACTCTATAAGGCAAAGTTATAATTGTTTGAGAGTGCATTATAATTTGTTATGGATGAAACCGTTAGCTCTTAGCTGTTACCTCTTAGCTCGTCGTGGCGCGAATGCAGCAATCAGCACATGGGCATCCGCCGCGAAGATGAAACTAATGGCTAAAGGCTAAGAGCCAATGGCTGCATTCCGGAGGAATGCCCATGGAACTCAACCAGCTCGAAACGTTCCTTGCCGTCGCCGAGGAGCGCAGCTTTTCACGCGCCGCTCAGCGCCTTCACCGCACCCAGCCCGCTGTAAGCCAGGTCATCCGCAAACTGGAGGGCGCGGTGGGCGAAACGCTCTTCGATCGCTCCTCGCGCGATGGCTCGCTTACCGCCGCGGGCACCCTGTTGCGCGACTATGCTCAGCGCCTGCTCGCCCTGCGCCGCGAGGCCACAAGCGCTCTCGATGAGTTGAAAAGCCTGGAGCGCGGTCATCTGCAACTGGCAGCCAATGAGTACACCTGCATGTACCTTTTGCCGGCCGTCGACGCCTTTCGCCGCGAGTTTCCTCAAGTGGGCGTAACCGTGCAGCGAATGCTGGCCTCCCGCATTCCCGAAGAGCTCAACCTGCGCAGCTTCGAACTCGGCGTCATCTCCTTCAAGCCCGATCCCGCGCAGGTTCGCAGCATCGCCGTTTACGGTGACAGCCTGGCCTTGATCGTCAGCCCGCATCATCCGTTGGCCCGGACCGGCCGTGTATCCATCCGCGACCTGGGTAATGAAAACTTCATCGCGCACAATGTCGCGTCGCCGCTCCGTCGCAAGGTCATTGAGGCCTTTCAGCGCCATCGCACCCCGCTCAACATGGGCATCGAACTGCCCACCATCGAGGCCATCAAGCGTTTTGTGGCGATGGGAAACGGTGTGGCGCTTGTGCCTGACCTAACGGTAGCGCGCGAACTCGAAACCGGCGAACTGGTCCGCGTCAAGGTCGACGAGCTCGACGTGCGCCGCGTACTGCGTCTCGTTCATCGCCGCCAGGCCACGCTCTCCTACGCCGCCAAGGCCTTTCTGAACACGCTTAAAGCCATGGCCAAAGCCCAGGGACCGCCATTTTATTACCACGTCGAGCGCGCCGGGTGACGCCCTCTTTCTCCATCATGCGTCTAAGACCGGGTACGCTTTCATCCGCCCTGCCCCATCTGACCCGCTCCGGCCATTTACAATGCTGAGAGCGGGGCACGGGGATTTCCGGTGCGCCGGATCAGTGTGCGGAAATTGGGACGCGTGCTGCCGCTCCGCATAGTTGTGCAGTCCAAGAGGATCAGGATCGAATGAAGAAGATTGTTTTTTTTGTCTGCCTGCTGGCCGTCTCCGTGTCCGCAGCGCGCGCCCAGGAAAGCCGCCAGGATTTCAGCCTGAGCGGATCGGCGCTGATCGAGCCGTACAAAGCTTCATCCACCGACATTCAAGTCCACTCCACCACCGCCTACGGCGGATTGGCCAGCTACCGCTTCATGCTGACGCCTACCAGCGCACTTGAGGCCAACTATGGCCTCACCTATGAAAACAAGATCACCTATTTCGGTCCCCAGTTTCCCGCCGGCATTGGCATTCTGACCCGCAACCAGGAGATCTCGGGTGCTTACGTTCGCTCCTTTGTCTTCAAGAATTTCAATCCTTTTGTGGAAGCCGGCCCGGCGGCAATCATCTTCATGCCTATCCTCAACTCGGGAACCAAAACCCAGGACGCACACCGGCAGACGTCTGTCGGCGCCATGTATGGAGCAGGTTTTGCCTACGAAGTCAGCCCCAGCTTTGACATCCGCGTCGAGTATCGCGGTCTGGTCACGAAGGTGCCGACCTTTGGCGTGGGATCCAGCAGCTACAACTTCTCCACCAACGAGTGGTGGAACATGTCCCAGCCTGTGATTGGCGTAGCCTACCACTTCTAAGAGATTCACTCGCAAATGTCAAAAAGGGGATCGGCCATCGTCGATCCCCTTTGTTGGTTTTGCACGCGCGCGATGTTTACGCAGCGCCGGCATTTTCCGCTCCAAGCGCCTCGCGGTAACGGCCCAGTTCCTTCACCATCACGCAGTGCGGGACGAGCGCGTTGATCGCGCGCGTGCCCTCCGCGGCCGAGCGGATCTGGCAATCGACATAAAAGATGTACTCCCAGGGCTTGCCCCGGATGGGGCGGGACTCGATCTTGGTCATGTTGGTGAAGATGGCCGACAGCTCTACCAGCGCGGCAACCAGCGCGCCGGGACGATCTTCGAGAGAAAACGCGATACTCATCTTGTTCGACTCGGCATCGGTCTCCGCCTCGCCGGCGCGCCGCACCAGAAAAAATCGCGTGTAGTTCTCCGCATCGTCCTCGATGCCGCGGGCTAAAATCTCTGCACCATAATAAGCGGCCGCCCGCTCACTCGCGATGGCCGCCGACTTCGTGTCTCGCGTACCCACCAACTGCTTCACGCTTCCCGCGGTGTCGTAAAAAGCAACTGCTTTCATTTGCGGATGATCGGCAAGGAAACGCCGGCACTGCGCCAGCGCCACGGCATGCGAATAGACGCGCTCGATTTCTCCCATCTTCGCGCCGGCGACGGCGATCAGATTGTGCCGGATGCGAATCAACGTCTCCCGCACCACCTTCACATCGTGGTGCAACAGCAGGTCGAAATGCTCGAGCACCGAGCCGGCCAGGCTGTTTTCAATGGGGATCGCGGCAGCGTCGGCAGCGCCCGAATCGAGCGCGGCAAACACCTCCGCCGAGAGCGCACAGGGAAGAATCTCCGCATCCGGCACCAGCTTCAGCGCCGCTTCGTGGCTGAATGAGCCCGGCTCTCCCTGAATTGCAATCTTCATGCTGCTTCTTTCTTCGCCGACATCTAGAGCCTTCGTGCGTTCACCAAACTCAATTTTATTCTTGATGTCATCCTGAGCGAATCCGCTCGGCGCAGCGAGCGGATGAGTCGAAGGATCTGCGGTTGCTTTTCCTTTCGCACCATACCATACGCGGATGGATGCGCTTCCAGCGCGCGAAACCTATTGGCCCGAGTCCGCAGCGGCTTCCTTCTCAGCCTGTCCCACCATCCCCGGAATCAGGTCGCTATCACTCGCAGGAACCCGCGCAGATAACTGCACCAGGTCCGTGTCCGCGCCCGCGACGATCGCAACCCCGTAAATCGGGCTCGCGTTCGCTTGCAAGTACGAATCAGTTCCCAGCCCCTGCGTATTTGCCGGAGTCTCGAACTCCACCACGCTCTTGCTGCGATAAGTCAGCCTGTCGCCCGGGTACGGACCAAACGGAAAATCGCTCGCCGGTTCCAGCCCCTCGGCAATCACTTTCTGCGCAAAAGCTTTGTATGCCGGAAACACGCGCGCGATGACCTTCGCGACTTCAAACCTTCCCGAAGTCCCGCCGACCATCTCCGACACCTCGATGACCTGCCCGGTGAATCCCTTCCAGTCCATGGACGATAAGTCGCTCGTGTTGATCGGGTCCGGGCTTACGAACAGATTGCTCCCATCGGAACCATAGCTGGAAAAGCAATTCCAGCCGCGCGGCGCAAGAACGCCTGGACCGTATTCCGATTTGTAGTAGGCGAGCCTTTGCGCCATCGCCGCCGGAATCGCGACCGCGAGGCTTTTCCCGGTTGGCGCTGCCTGCGGACCCGCCTGTCCATCCGATGCGCAGCCAACAAACGGCACCGTGACCGCGGCGGATGGCACAGGCTTCGCCGCAGGCGATGCCTGCGCAAATGCCACTCGACCAGCTGCCATCGCCACAAAGAAAACAAGGCTCGCGAGGAGAAGATGCGTTGCTTTCATGGCAGCAATCATAGCAATCGTAGTTGCCTGCTTTTTGCTTTCTCGAGTTCCAATGTTTCCCCGCTTTTCAAGCTCCGCTAACCCCGCTGACTCCGCTAGCTCCGCTGCATTACCCCCTCTTCATCCACAAATCCGCGGTCACAAACCCCAGAAACACCATCGCGATTACGCCGTTCATCGTAAAGAACGCGGCATTCAGCCGGCGCAGGTCCCGCGGCGAAACAATCGAATGCTCGTAGGCCAGCAACACACCCACCGCGACCACCCCCAACCACCCCGCAAGTCCAAAACCAAAGAGAAACCCAAACCACACCAACAATCCCAGCATCGCCAGGTGCATCGCCCGCGCCGTCCAGAACGCCGCCTGCACGCCGCTCGCCTGCGGCAAACTGTGCAATCCAGCCTTGCGATCATGTTCGTAGTCCTGGCAGGAATACAGCACGTCAAATCCTCCCGCCCACAATGTGACGGCTGCCGTCAGCACCAGAATCCTCGCGTCGAGACTCCCGCGGACGGCAATCCACGCGGCCGCAGGTGCCAGCCCCAGCGCTAGTCCCAATCCCAGGTGCGACCACCGCGTCACGCGCTTCAGATAGCTGTAGCCGAGCAGAACTGCCAGCGCCACTGGCGCCAATTCCAGCGACAGCCGATTCAACCCTGCCGCGGCCGCCAGAAACACGGCAATGGCAACGCATGTAAACCCCAGCACAAAGCTTTTTGACAGCAGTCCCGCGGGAATTGCCCTGCTCCGGGTGCGCGGGTTCTCGGCATCCAGCTCGGCGTCGGCCCATCGGTTGAAAGCCATGGCCGCCGACCTCGCTGCCACCATGGCCACCAAAATCAGGGCCAGCTTCCGCCAGCCGGGCCACCCGCCAGCGGCCAGCAGCATCGCCGTCACCGCAAATGGCAGCGCAAAAATCGAGTGCTCCCACTTGATCATCTCCATGGTGGTGCCGATTTTGCTCAGAATGCCGGCCATTCGATCGATTCCCTGCTCTAAGTCTAGAGCCTGCTGGCCACTTTCCCACCGGCAGACCCTGCGCATCTTCCGCCGCTTTGTTAACCTAGGGAATGTGATATCTATCACAAGTTATAGGTCCCCGTTGATGAAATGATGGCTTCGATATTCTCCCTTCGGAGCGCAAATGAAGAAATCTACTCCCCTCGCGGTCCCGCACCTTCAGCTCGATCCGGCCGCGTTTGTCGCTGATGCAGAATTGTTGCGCGCTCTCGGCTCGCGGTCCAGTTCGGTTCCTTGCGACTCTGACGGCATTCTTTTCCGTCAGGACGAACCCTCCGTCGGCGTGTTCATTCTCCACGACGGCACGGTCACGCTCAGCATGATGTCTCAGGATGGCCACTCGCTCTTTGCTGCGCAGGCCAAGCCCGGATCCATTCTCGGACTTCCCGGCGCCATCAGCAATCAGCCTTACACTCTGAGTGCCACCGCTCGAGCCGGAGCCAAGGTCAGCTTCGTCAGCAGTGCCGATCTTACCGGCCTGATGCATTCCAACCCAGCTTTGTCTCTCAAGATGCTTGAAGTCCTTGCCGCCGAGGTTCGCAGCGCCCGCAAATCGATCTATTAGTCTGGAACCGTGTTCAGCTTCGGCGTCGCACCCAACATCACGCGAATGCCCGCCTCACACGCAACCTATGGGTCGCGGCGGCGCGTCCAAACGGTGTGCCCTCACCTGCTAAACTCGGTCGTTGTGCCGTTCGTAGGAATTGCCATCGCCGCTTACTTGCTCGGGTCCATCCCCACGGGATACCTGCTCTTTCGCATCTTTCGCCGTCAGGACATCCGCTCCATGGGTAGCGGGAACATCGGCGCCACCAACGTGCTTCGCGCCGGTGGCAAGGGGCTTGGCGCAGCTACCTTTATCCTCGACGTCGTCAAGGGCTGCGCGGCCGTCTGGCTGGGAGGTTACCTCGCTTCGCACTGGATGCCCTCCATTCCGCTGCGCACCGCCGAGGCGTTCGCGGCCCTCTTCGCAGTGCTAGGCCACATGTTCCCCGTCTGGCTCAAGTTTCGCGGCGGCAAGGGCGTGGCCACTGGTTTCGGAGTCTTTCTCATTGTTTCGCCGATTGCCGCTTTGTCCGCCATTGGCGTCTTTGCCATCGTTCTGGCTCTCAGCCGCTACGTCTCCATCTCTTCCATCGTCGCTGCCTTCAGCTTTCCGATTTTTGCCTGGCTGCTCGTCACCGGAGCCCGGCCACCCTTTTTCTTCGTCGCCGGAGCTCTCGTTTCGCTGCTGATCATCCTCAAGCACTCCCCGAACATCCGGCGCCTGATCGCGGGCACTGAATCCCGAATTGGAGCTCACAAGCCAGCATGAGCCGCATCGCCATCTTAGGTTCCGGCGCCTGGGGAACCGCTATCGCGCTCTCCCTCCACCGCCGCGGGGGCCACCAGCTATCGCTCTGGGCTCACACTCCCGAGCTTGCCCAGCAGATTCTCGACGCCGGAGAAAATGCTCAATTCCTCCCCGGCTTTCCCATTCCACCCGGCGTTACTGTAACCGGCGAGCGCGATGCCATCACCGCCGCCGATATTCTCATCTCCGCCATTCCTTCGGAGTTTCTCCGCCCCACGCTTCTCCGCATCCGCTCGCATATGCGCAGCGGCCAGTTCGTCGTCAGCGCCACAAAGGGCCTCGAGGACCGCACGCTTTTCCGCATGACCACGGTTCTTTCTGAAACCCTCGAGCCCGCCGGCCTTCTGCTTCCCATCGGCGCGCTCTCCGGCCCGAGTTTCGCGCAGGAGGTCGCGCAGGGCCAGCCCACTGCCCTCACCGTCGCCTTCAGCGACCCGGAGGTTGCCGCCCTCATTCAGCAGGAGTTCTCATCGGAAACTCTTCGCCTCTACACGTCGACTGACGTGATTGGCGTCGAGCTTGGCGGCGCGCTCAAGAACGTCATCGCCATCGCCGCAGGTATCGCCGTGGGCGTGGGGCTTGGTTACAACTCAACAGCCGCGCTTATCACGCGGGGCATCGCCGAAATGACGCGCCTCGCTGTGGCATGCGAAGGCCGGCGCGAGACCCTCGCCGGGCTCTCCGGCATCGGCGACCTGGTCCTCACCTGCACCGGTTCGCTCAGCCGCAATCGCACCGTCGGAGAACAACTCGGCCAGGGCCGCAAGCTGCCCGAGATTCTTCGCTCGCTCGGCGGCAAAGTGGCTGAAGGCGTGCACACCACGCACGCCGCTCTCGGCCTAGCCCGCAAGCACAACGTTGAAATGCCCATCACTGGCCAAATGGAGCTCATTCTCAACGAGGGCAAGGACCCTCGAGAAGCCATCCGCGACCTCATGCTCCGCCCCGGCAAAGAAGAACGCTAAGCCGCCGGGTTCAACGCACGGTGTGGGTCGGAACTTCAGGCAAGCGCGCCAAGCTGAAAGCCGCAAGCACATATGATCTTGTATGCGTCAAACTTCTCAAGCTCGACTGCCAAAAAATACCCGGTAGGGTGCGGAACAACATGAATCTCGAATTGCTTTTTAAAATCGCGACCTGTGTTTGGCTCGCGGGCGAAATACTCATTATCGTGCTCACCCAGACTTGGAGGGGCGGCAAAACCCGCGACCGCGGAACCCAGATCTTGCTCTGGGTTGTGATCGTCGCGGCGTTGAACATTGAAGGGTGGATGCACAACTATTTACCGCCGGACATGCCGGGAAGCGACACTTGGTTGCGGCCGCTGGCCTTCGGCATCCTGATTTTTGGCATGGCGATTCGAACCGCAGCCATTATCAACCTCGGCAAAGCGTTCAGCACCAACGTAGCCTTGCGCTCCGGGCAAAAACTACAGCGCAGCGGCCTCTATAGCCTCGTCCGCCATCCTTCCTATCTCGGACTGGAGCTGATTTTCCTGGCCATTGCCCTCCACGCTCGCACATGGGCCTGTTTTGCTGTTGCAATCGTTCCCACGACTCTGGCCTTGCTGGTTCGAATTCACGTTGAGGAAACTGCCCTCCGCCAGGCATTTGGGCCGGATTACGACGATTATTGTCGAAGCACAAAGCGCCTGATCCCGGGCATCTATTAATTTGCCGCGCGCCACGTCCACCACCAGTCACGGTCTCTCATTGACCAGCGGCGTTCCAGGCTTTCGCCTGCCTGCCTTAACTTTGAGCCCGCCGAATCCTCGATAGTCCCGCCCGCCTCCGAGCCCGCCGCTTTACCGGCCTCCGGGCTCTTCCTCTGAGATCCAGTGCGACTCTCATGCATGCCTCGCGCAGCGTATCGGCGGCTGCGCGGCTCTCCATCGCGCGCGCCACCACCATGCCCCCAATGCACAACGCCGCCGCAGCCTGCGCCCGAATCCGAGCCTCTCGCCCCCGCCCGTTCATGCTTCGCTCTAAAATACTCACCATCGCCGCAAACACCGTTTCAAACGCGCGCTTCAGTCTCGCATCTCCGCGCGTCACATCGGCAGGCAACGCAACCATCGGGCAGGAATTCTCCACATCGTCAAAATGCTGGTGCGAAAGATACGCCCGAATGACCTGCGCTCCAAAGTCCTCCGAATTCGGGTTGATCTCCACACCCTCCCAGCAGTTTTTCCACTCCGGGTCAGTGAAGAAGCAATTCAGCGCTTCAATGTAGAGATCGCTCTTGCTCTTGAAATAGCTGTAAAATCCGCCATGCGTTAGTCCCGCGCCCTTCATGATTTCGTCGAGCGACACCTGCTCAAAACCATGGCGATTAAATAGCCGCCGTGCGCTCTCAACGATCCTGCTCCTCACCTCAACGCGGTGTCTTTCCGGATAGGGCATGTCGTCATCCTCCATCCGGCACAGTATCCGTCACCCCAGGCGGCTCTGTCGAACAAAATATGTTCTTGATCATAACGTTCCACCGTGTTCCCATGATTCCCAGTTGCAGCCAGAGGCCACCATCATGAGCAGCACTGTTCAAATCACTCGCCGGCGGACGCTCGCCGGTGCCGCAGCCGGAATCGCGCTATCCGTTTTCCGCGGACCACTCGGCGCGCAGCAACCCGGCACGCATGCGCCTCGACCTTCGACGGACCAAAGCCCCTCCCCCAACCAGAGCCGCACCTCGCTCCATCAGGAGATCGAGCTGAGTGCCCCGCCGGAACGCATCTTCCATATTCTTTTGGACTCCAAAGAGTTTGCTGCCTTCACCGGAATGCCGGCGACCATCGATCCCAGCGCCGGCGGCGCGTTCAATACATTCGGCAAATTGATCGAGGGCCGGAACATCGAAATCATTCCCGGCAGCCGCATCGTTCAGGCCTGGCGCCCGGCTTACTGGACCCCGGGCGTTTACACAGTCGTTCATTTCGAGCTGAAGGCCTCAAGCGCTCCAAGCACTTCGAGCATCATCGGAACCACTCTCGTGCTCGATCACACCGGCTTTCCCGAAGGCGAATTCGATCATCTCGATCCCGGTTGGCACATGCGCTATTGGGACCCGCTGACCAAATACCTGGCCGCCCACCCATAGCGGAACTAGCCGCCGGCGATCGCCCCCAGGATCAGCAGCGGCTCTCTTCCCGATGTCACTGCGTCCGGCAACAACTTGTCGGGCGATTCAAGCGACCAATCTTCTTCGCACGCGAAAAACCGCAGAAACGCGCGCCGCTTGCCGGTCTCGTATTCGCGAATCGTCCCGCGCAGCATGGGATAGCGCTCTTCAAGCGCATCTAGCACGGCACGAATCGTAACCGGCGCGGAAACCTCCAGCAGCACATCGCCCTCGACACGCGCCAGGTTACGCAAATGAAAGGGCAATGCAACCCGCACCGTCGCCACCGTCTTCGCCGCCTCGCTCAATACGCAGACTCCCTCATCTTTCGCGCCGTCATTTTCTGGTCCCACATCTCTGTTCCCTGCTCTTCTAGCTCCGCTAACCCCACTAGTTCCGCTGCCGCTCAGTTCAGCGTCTGCACTTCCACTGACAGCACGGCCGGCAAGTCGCGCACGATCGGCGCCCAGCTATCGCCTGAGTCGGCAGATGCGTACACCTGACCGCCCGTGGTGCCAAAGTAGATGCCGCAGTCGTCGAGCGTGTCGACGGCCATCGCGTCGCGAAGCACGTTCACGTAGCAATCTTTTTCCGGCAAGCCCTTTGCCAGCGGCTCCCACTCGTTGCCGCCCGTGCGGCTCCGGTAGACACGCAGCTTCCCGTCGACCGGATAATGCTCCGAATCGCTCTTGATCGGCACCACGTAAAGCGTCTCCGGCTCGTGCGCGTGCACGTCGATCGCGAATCCAAAGTCCGTGGGAAGGTTGCCACTCACTTCGCGCCAGCTCTCGCCGGCGTCGTCGGTGCGCATCACGTCCCAGTGCTTCTGCATAAACAGCACATCCGGCCGCGAGCGGTGCATGGCCAGGTGATGCACGCAGTGGCCAACCTCCGCATTCGGATCAGGAATGTATTGGCTTCGCAGTCCTTTATTGATTGGCTTCCACGTCACGCCGCCATCGTTGGTGCGGAAAGCGCCTGCGGCCGAGATGGCAATGTAAATCCGCTTCGGATCCGTCGGATCGAGAAGGATCGTGTGCAGCCCCATCCCGCCCGCGCCCGGCTGCCATTGCGGACCGGTGCCGTGACCACGCAGACCCGAAAGCTCCTTCCAGTTCTCGCCGCCATCGGTTGACTTGAACAGCGCCGCATCCTCCACGCCCGCATACACCGTGTCTGCTTCGGTAAGCGAAGGCTCAATATGCCAAACGCGCTTGAACTCCCACGGATGCTGCGTTCCGTCGTACCACTGATGTGTGGTCAACGGCTTTCCCGTCTCAGCCGACGAATCGTACACAAACCGGTTAGGCAGCGCCGCCGGCGGGCCCGGCGCGGGAATCGCCTCGTTAGGCAATCCCGGCTGGTGCCACGTCTTGCCGCCATCGTCCGACCGCTGGATCAGTTGCCCGAACCACCCGCTGGTTTGCGAAGCGTAAATTCTGTCAGGATCCACCGGCGAACCCTTCACGTGGTAGATCTCCCAACCCGCGAAAAACGGCCCGCTCACCGCCCAATCTTTCCGCTTGCCGTCGGAGTTCAGAACAAACGCGCCCTTGTGCGTTCCGACTAGTACCCGCACACCACTCATGTTGACCTCCTGAAGACCGCAGTCCCTGATCTTCCATTTCGGCGTCGCTTGGGGACCGAGACATTTCCCGCCGAATCGCCGTTTCGCCATTTTTCCGAATTCTCCCTGCACTATGCAAGCGGAATCCGGGTTTTAGGGTCTAAGCCTCGATATAACACTGATTTGTTATTGATGGCCTGCTGCACCCAACCGACAATTGAGGCGGCCTCCATCGAAAAGCGGCACACCGTTGTGTTCTGCCTTCTGTGCGTTCCAAGGTCCGCGTTTTCATGGTTCCCGGTGAGGGGGCGCCAAATAAAATGACTCTGCGCAATCGCCTGCAACTCGCACTCCTGCTTCCACTTGCGGCCATGCTGTTTTCCGCGAACCCGGCAAGCGCTCAGGCGTCCGATCGGCTTCCGTCCAGCTTCGATTCGGCGCAGGTCGAAACATTGGCCAATCACCATCCACTCTGGGCATCCCCAGCCAACGATGCCGGCGTTCTTCCGGCCGAGCTCCCCATAAGCAACGTCACCCTGGCTCTGGCCCGCTCTCCTCAGCAGGAACAGGCGTTCGAGCAGTTCCTGCGCGATCAGCAAGACCCCTCCTCGCCTGACTATCACCACTGGCTCACGCCCGACGAAGTTGGCCAGCGTTTCGGCCTCTCCGACAACGGCATCGCGGTCATCACCGGCTGGCTTCAGTCTCGTGGATTGCAGGTCAACTGGATCTCGCCGAGTCATCTTTTCGTTGGATTCTCCGGATCAGCGGCGAACGTAGGCCGCGCCTTCGGAACTGATCTCCACTACTACGAGGTGAACGGCAGGCAGCTCGTCTCCGTATCGTCCGATCCCACAATACCCTCGGCGCTTGCGCCTGCCATCCGGTCCGTTCGCGGGCTCTTCACAATCGAGGAGCACCCAACCCATTTCGCCACGCCGATGGTCTCCAGCGAGCCCAATTTAACCATTCCCGACGGCAACACAACCTACCACTTCATTGCGCCCGGCGATTTTGCCACCATCTACGATCTGCCGGCAGGCGTCACTGGCGCCGGAACGGCAATCGGAATCGTGGCCGAGGCGCGCACCGATTCGGCCGACTTCGACAACTTTAAAAGCCTCACCGGCTCCACGTTCTCTGACCCCACAGTAATCATCCCCACCGCATTCGGCGGGGTCGATCCGGGCCCGGCCTATACGTCGCCAACAAGCTGTGGCAGCTCCTGCGATCTGATCGACTACCAGGGAGAAGCGACTCTCGACGTCTTGCGCGCCGGCAGTGTCGCGCCCGGCGCTTCGCTGCTGCTTGTTGCTGCCTCCGCCGCCAGCGGCGGCATCGCAGACGATGCGCAGTACCTTATCCAATCCACTCCCGTACCCGCCAAAGTGATGAGCATCAGCTTCGGCCTCTGCGAGCTTGAGGGCGGATCTTCGGGAGTCGATTACTGGGACTCTCTCTTTCAGCAGGCTGCCGCCGAAGGAATCTCTGTCTTCGTTTCTTCCGGTGACTCTGGAGCATCGGGGTGCGATAGCGCATTCGTCACCCCTCCAACCAGCCCCTATGCAAACAGCCCCAATTACATTTGCTCTTCCAGCTACGCCACCTGCGTGGGTGGAACCGAGTTCAATGACTCAACCAACGCATCCACCTATTGGAATTCGAACAACGGCACGGGCCTTGCCTCGGCCCTCGGCTATATTCCCGAAGGCGGCTGGAACGAGCCGCTCACTTCGAGCTCCACGACGGAAGTTGCAGCCTCGGGCGGAGGCGTGAGCGGTTACATCGCCACGCCCACCTGGCAAACCGGGACCGGTGTGCCTGCAGCGCGCGCGGGGCGCTATACCCCCGATGTTTCATTCTCCGCCTCTGGGCACGACGGCTACTTCGGGTGTTTCGCAGCCGGTGACGGCAGTTGCGTCAGCGGCGCCGGCGGAACTCCGTTCACGGTCTTCTCGGGTACATCGGCCGCTGCGCCTGGAATGGCGGGTGTGGCCGCGCTCATTGACCAGCAATCCGGCTCCGCGCAGGGCAACCTGAATCCTTCGCTCTACTCCATGGCGGCCGGCACTCCCGCGGCATTTCATCAGGTGTCGGTTGCCTCAAGCGGCGTGACGAATTGCTCTACCGCAACGCCCAGCATGTGCAATAACAGCATTCCCGGTCCCACCGCCCTCACTGGCGGTCAGGCGGGTTATCAATTAGGGGCGACTGGCGGATACAGTGAGGTCACCGGCCTTGGCTCGCTCGACGTTGGGCAGTTTATCAGCAGCTATACCAACACCGGTTCCTCCAAGCCCGCGCCAGTCGTTTCGCTGTTGGCGCAGCCCACGGTCACCACGGCTCAGTCCGCGTCCATCCTAATCACCGTGACTGGAACCGGCGGCACGCCTCCTGCTGGAACGGTAACGCTCACGAGCGGCGCCTATGCCTCGCTTGCGACCACGCTCGACATTCCCGGCCCCGACAACAACGCCGTTTACATTGTGATTCCCAGCAACGCCCTTGCACTTGGAACCGACACACTTACGGCGACCTACACTTCGGGTTCTTTGGATTACAGCGACGCAATCGGAACAACGACGATCGTCGTTACGGCGCCAAAACCAATTCCCACGATCACGTGGGCCACGCCCGCCGCCATCGCTTATGGCACAGCGCTCGGCGCAACGCAACTCGACGCCACGGCCAGCGTCGCCGGTTTGTTTGTTTATTCGCCCGCTGCAGGCACAGTTTTCACCGGCGGTCAGCATACGCTCACGGCAGTCTTCACGCCGACCGATTCCACTGACTACAGCAGCGCCGTGGCAACGGTCACGCTCACGGTCAACCGCGCCACGCCGGTTGTCACCTGGCCCACGCCCGCTTCAGTCCCCACGGGAACGATCTTGGGCGCAACGCAATTGAACGCCACGGCGAGTGTGCCCGGAACATTTAACTACAGCCCCGGCGCCGGAACTCTCTTTTCATCGGCAGGCAGCTTCGGGCTTTCCGCATCGTTCACTCCGGTTGACTCCACGGACTATGGCCTGGCGAGTGCCGGGGTAACGCTCACGGTTGTTCAGGCAACAGTGACGCCCAGTGTTACGACTTCCAGCGCCACATCCGTAACCACAAACCTGGCCACTTTGGCTGGACTGGTCACGCCGAATGGTTCCGACACGCACGCCTGGTTCCTCTATGGAACCAGCAGCACTCTGAGCGGAGCCACCCAGACGGCCTCGGTGGATCTTGGCTCGGGAAACACCGGCGTGAATATAACCGCCAACGCCACCAACCTCAGCGCGAACACTACTTATTACTTCCAGGCGGTGGCACAGAATAGCGCCGGCACATCGCAGGGAACCATCCAGAGCTTCGTCACGCCGGCTTCTGCTGCATACACAATCAGCGGCACAGGAGCCGCGTTCGCCAAGGGCTCCAGCACCGGCAACACCTCCACCATCACCGTGACTCCAACCGGCGGATTCTCGGGAACAGTTACGCTGAGCGCGGTCGTCACCAGCGGCCCCGCCGGCGCGCAGGATCTACCAACCTTCAGCTGGACTCCTTCCAATGCGCAAATCGCGCTCTCCGGGTCGAGCGCCGGAACCGCGACGCTGACGATCATCACTACGCCCGCTGCGGCCGCCGCCAATCAACGTCCGGCCAATCCTGCAGCACGCTGGTACGGAACGGGTGGCGCGGTTCTCGCCTGCCTCGCGCTGTTCTGGCTTCCCTCGCGCCGCCGTGGAATCCGCAACATGCTGGCCGTCGTCGCTTTGTTCATTGCGATGGGCGCCGGCCTTGTGGCGTGCGGAAACAGCAACAATACAACGGTCGGAGGCGGAGGCAATACCGGAACCACCAGCGGCGCCTACACCATCACGGTGACGGCAGCATCGGGATCGACCAGCGTTTCCACGCCTATCAGCCTGACCGTCGAGTAGCCAAGATACAGGAGTACCGCCGGCGCCCAAGCCGGCTGTCGGGAGAGTACCGCCGGCCTCTGGCGGCTGTCGTGCGGGCGTCCTCGCCCGCACTTGGAGCTGGGTGCCCCATCCTAAACGCGCAAGCGTTTAGGGTGGGATCGCACCGAACCTCAATCCACCTCTCTCAACTCTCCATAAAACTGGGTGCCCCATCCTAAAAATCTGCGTCGTGCGCGGAGTTTTAGAGTGGGAAAGCGCTCCCTTCAACCTATTGCGCCGTCTCCGAAATCAGCCGCACCGGCCCCAGCAACCCAGAAGGCAGCAGCGACGAATCCGCTTTATACGGCATGAAATCCGCAAATGCATACTTCTTCATCGCCCACGGCTGCTGATCGCCGATCATGCGATTCACCCATAGATTCGTTACGCGGATTTCGATCTGATTCTGGCCAACGTTCAGTGCGCTGGTCACTTCGACCTTGAACGGCGTCTTCCAAAGAATGCCAAGATCGACGCCGTTGATCTTCACGTCGGCCATCTCGCGCACGTCTCCAAGATCGAGCCAGAGGCGCGCGCCCTTCGTGATGTCGTCTGCCGGAACCTCGATCGTCTTTGCGTAAGTAGCCGTGCCCGAGTAATACTTGAGCGCTTCGTCTGAAAGCGGCAGAGGGGAATCGCTCCAGGAGAAAAGCTGATGGAAGCCGATCGATTCCGGAATCCCTTTGACCGGCGCAAAGCTGACGCTCCAATCGTGGTTCAGCGCCAGATCGAGGCCTTCGATCACAGTCTCCTTCGGCGCGGGCAATTCCACGCCGTTTTGCGTCGCCGCCTTGCGGAAAACCACAAACGTCGTCCCATACTGTTCGAGATCGAGCGGCACCGTTGTGCGGCCATCTGCAATGCGATACGAAACCGGCTTCGTCTCGCCCGTCGCCGGATCCCACAGTTCCGGCGCTTTCCCTTCCACGCGAAACGTCGCGTCAACTTTTTCCTCGCGATCCTCACGATTATCGACAAAATAAACGTCGCCATCGTCAACCTTGCGATGCACAAACATCAGGTTCGTGTCGGCTTCCGGTTTTGAGTACTCCCAGTCGGGTGCCTCGCCGAGAGCCGCCAGAACTTCGTTCGCGCTCATGCCTGTGTACACTCGCCCCTTACCCACCTTGCGCATCGTTTTTCCGGCCGCGGGATGTTTTCCCCAAAGCTGATCCGCAACGCCCTGCAATTCCTTTGGATCGTCCGCAAGGCTCGGCGAATCCGTCGGCCGGTTGCCCACCAGCACTGCGCCTTGTGTTACCAACTCGTGAATCCGCCGCAGCACCGGCAGCGTCATCCGCTGGCTTCGACCGCCCAGATAGAGAATCCGATAACTCGTTCCTCCCGGCGTATTCAGCCGGCCATCCTGCACGCTCAACTTATTCAGGATCACGTCGCTATTCACAAAGTCGAAACCGTATCCATCTGGCGCGTCTTCGATTCCCTTCCACCCGAACACGGCGGTCAGCGGGCCCTCCTCGCCATAAAAGTAAGCGACGTCCGCGGAGTAATGTCCCTGCTGCAGCATGTAGGAGCAGCGCGCCAGATAATCGACCCACGGTTTGGCCTCTTCGGCCCAGGTGTCGTTGCGATTGAACCAAAGCCCGTACGGCCCGAGCGTCAGTCCCGGAGCCAGATCAGGCACAGGTTGATGCGTCGATTCATGAATCTCGAAGCGATTCACCCCCAGTGCGAACTCCAGGTCCGCAACCTTCTTCAGGCTGTTCGGCGAGAACGACCACGCCGGCCCGCGCGACGTCATCGACTCCGCACCGACCAGATTCTGCCCGTAGATATGAGCGATCGACGCGGCTCCCCTCAGATCGGAAAGATAATCCACGTCCGGCCCTGGGCTGTTCGCCCATGTCCACATCGCACCCATGGGAACATCGGCCTTGCTGCGCATCTCCATGTCGTCGCCCAGCGAGGGCCGATGATATTCGAGCGCTTCGCTGTAGTACTTCATTCCATGGCTGTGCAAGTCGTCGGCAATCTCGCCGTAATGGTTTTCTGCGAGCAGTTGTCCGAGCGTCCGCCGAAAATCCCACAGAAAACGATCTGTATCTTCCATGCTCTTGATGACCACCCCCGTCAGTGCGGGCAGCCATGGCCGCGCGTCATAGCCCCGCCGATCCTGAAATTCCTTCAAGATGTTGTCGGTCCAGTTTTGCGGTCCGGCCTCGATGCTGTCGGTCAGCAGGTACGAAATCCCCTCGGGCCCCATCGGCGCCACGCCTGCATACATCTTGAGATAGCCATCGACATAGTTCTTCACGTCATCGCGATTCAGCTTGTCGACTTCGAGTCCCGTAGCCTCCGCCGGAGCCGGGCCATTCACATGGCCCGTGAGCGAATATCCGATGCGCAGGACCATCCACTTCCCCTCTGGCGGCGTCCAGTCGAGCGTTCCATCCGCCTGCATCTTTCCCGTCAGGTCAATCACTGCCTCTTGCGGCACGATAAACTTCGGCGCGACCGCCGGATCGCGAATCGCAAAATAATCCCGCGCGCTCGCATACCCCGCGCGTTTTTCCCATTCGTTCACGCGAGCCCCGCTCGCAAGCACCAGCTCCGTAATCTTGTGGTCGCGCCCTTTCATGGTCGCCGGTTGCGCTGGAAAAACAACGCGAAAAACACGCGCCGTCACGGCATCGAACGAAACCGTGCGCTCGATCAGGCTGCTGAAGGAAATATCAGCCACTTTCCTGAAGGTCACACCATCGTCGCTCGCTTCAATCCGCGGAACAACCGCATTCCCTCCGTCATCGAAGACGCTGATGCTGTCGTTCAGGCTGGCGAGTGTCACAGCCTGAATCATCTGCGGATGGCCGTAATCAAACTGGACCCATGCTTCCTTGCCTGCTCCACTGTCAGGCAAATCGAGCGCCACGGTATTCACATCGCCGTCTGAGAGCGCGGCCCCATTTACAGTTCCGCCGCTCGAAGTAACTTGCGGATTGAGCTCCGCCTGCGTTTCGTCTCCTTCTGGAATCTTGTACGCGACAACTTCCGCGTCGGCATAAAACCGCGGAGGCGTCACGACGGTTCCGTCCGCCGCTCGCCGGGGGGTGGCTTCGAAATTCTGGAAGATACCATCGACCTCCGGTGGATGTGCGAGGCGGCCCTCAAATCGTTTTCCGCCCTCCACGCGCGTCGCGCTCCAGACCATCTTCTTCATCCCTTGCGCAGCGGGCACCCATGGTCCGCCGGTTTCGCTCCAACCCGGCGAACTGGCAATGGCAACTTCCATGCCGAACCCGTGCGCAGTCGTAATGGCTGATTGAAATGCGCTCTTCCACTCCGGCGTCATATAAATCAGCCGCTCGGGAACCACCTGCGGCGTATTGATGGAGCCTTCAAAGATCGTCACGCCCCCCAGGCCGATGCGATGCATCCACTCCAGGTCGAGCTCGATTCCCTGGTTTGAGATGTTTCCGTTCATCCAGTGCCACCACACGCGCGGCCGCGCTCCGTTGGGCGGATCGAAGAATCCGCCAAGCAGCGCATCGTTTTGCGCAGCGGCATTCGCCCGCGAATCAGCGGGAGCTTGTGCATGAACAAAGCAATTCACCGAGCACGCGGCGCAAACCAGAACAGCGAGAATCGACCGGCGTTTTTTCATAAGGACCCATTGTAGATTTGTTGCATTGCGGAATGAAACCGAAATCCTCGGTCTGACCGTAGGGCGGCAAGCTCTTCGTCTTTTTTGACGCCGCCCTGCAGCCGAATCTTTTAAACATCGCACAGATCTACAGCAGCTCGCAGGCTTGTCAAGGGATCACGCACCGGTATGAATTCGTGCGCAACATACCCTTTAAAGCCAGCATCGGCGATGGCCCGCATGACTCCATCCCATTGCACCTCCTGCGTATCGTCGAGCTCGTGGCGTCCGGGCACGCCGCCCGTATGGAAGTGCGCAATCCATGCGAGGTTCGCCATGATCGTCGCGATCAGGTCGCCTTCCATGATTTGCATGTGATAGATGTCGTAGAGCAAACGCACGTTGGGCGAATTCACTTCCTCCATGACACGCACGCCCCACGCCGTGTGATCGCACATGTAGTCCGGGTGATTCACTTTGCTGTTGAGCAGCTCGAGACAGATCGTCACTCCGTTGTCCTCGGCGATTTTCTTCACGCGGTTCAAGCCAATGATCGTGTTGCGCGCGCCTTCGTCGTCCGTCATTCCGCGGCGGTTCCCTGAGAAAGTGATGACATCCGGAATCCCGGCTTTGGCAGCCAGCGGAACGTTGGTGCGCAAGTTGGCTTCAATCGCAGCGTGATTTTCCGTGCGATTCAGCGCATCCGGAATCGTGCCTGCGCCAGCATAGGCCATGGTGCAGATCATCCCATAGCGTCGCGGGACATCATATTCCTCCGGTTGCAGCAGGTCGATGCCCTTCAATCCAATCTGCGCGGCGAAAGCGCACAGCTGGTCTAACGGAATGTCTTTGAAGCACCACCGGCACACCGCCTGGTGAATCCTGTCCTTGCGCGCCGGTGGCGGCCCTTCTCCAATTGCAAGACCCGGCAGCGAGGCCAACGCCGTCGCAGCGAGACCTGATTTCAATGCATCGCGACGGCTGAATCGAGAATGGGTCATTCGGTTCCTCGAGTCCTATACGAATCCAGAACCAAATGTACTCCAGCGAAGGCTGACCGCACCGCCTCTAAAGGCTGCGCGCAGCAGGAAAGTGGAAAGGTATTTCTTTTGAACGGCATTTTGGGCAGCGTCGAATTCGGTTCTCGTTGCGGCCAGCTGCTAGCGCTTCGCGTGGACAACATGAACGCCCGCGTGCCCGGGCGCGAGCCCTTGAACGGTGCCGCCGAACCTGGACGCGATCTCCTGGAAACCGATGTCTTCGAGATCGCGAAATCCGTGCGAGCGAAGAATCGCTGCCATGGCAGCGGGCTCGAAACGGCTGTCCGATCGTTCACCCATCTTCTCAAGTTGCTCCGACCGCGCTTTCTCTATTTGCCTTAGCTCGTCTGAGAATGCCTCCGGTGGTTCCATGTAATCGAACACCACCTCCGAGTTCTTGATGGTCGACATGAAGTCCAGGTTCCGGCCGATAGCGTCCTCTGTCAGATAGGGCACGACCCCGAGCCAGGTAAAAAACACGGGCGAGTTCGGCTGAACGCCTGCATCGGCGAGCTTCTCTCCGATACCGTCCCGCTCGAAATCGACCTGCACGAAAACAAGCCATGGCGGAAGTTCGATTTGGGCCTCGGCCAGGAGTTGACGTTTCCATGTCTGTGTCCCAGGGTGATCCACCTCGTAGATGCGGATCCCCAGTGAGCGATGTGGATTCCGGAGAGCGAAAGTGTCGAGTCCCGCGCCGAGGATCACGATTTGCCGAACCCCTTTTTCGACAGCTCTGGTCAAAGCATCTTCCGCAATCCGGCTTCGTGCGGCGGTGATCAGGCGTCCGATGCTGGCCACTGGATGTCTGTTCGCAAATTGAAGCACGTCCTTTTCGTCTTCACGCAGAATCTTCACGGCAAATGGGTCATGGAGAATTGCGCCATGATCGATCAACTGATGCGCGGCTCGTTGTCGAGCGATCATCAGGGCTGTGCGGCTGGGTTCATTGGGCTTCATGATTGAGGTTTCCTTTTCATCAATTGCTTGAGGAATCGCAAAATTCCCGCGAAACGGCGCTTCTCTCAGATTCTTGGTCAGCGCCATAAAACCAAATGAGAAAACGTGGCGCCTTCGCGCCGATGCATCATCAGTCTTTAAGGAGTGTGTTTGAGAAGGATCAGAAGGTGAACGCTAGGCCTGCGCGCAGGCTGCGCTGATCGTCCGCAAAAAGAAGCAGCGAACCATCGCTCAAAATATAAGGTCGATAGCCTTCGGCGAGCAGGTTCCTCACTTCGACCAGCGCTTCCAGCCCGCCCGATCCATCGCGAGTGATGTGGATGGGCTGCTTCACGCGGATGTTCAGGAATGGCGAGGAGGCATTCTCGGCAAAGGGATCAACTTCAGTGACCGTGCCATCCGGTTGCCAACGATAACTCGCGCTCCAACGCGTCCGGGTGCCATCGAGTGTCCCCGAAAGCGCCAGGGTGTAGGTCTGTGCTCGCCTTGGATGTGCCGATGCGAATATCTCCGCCAGCGGGGTCCCCTGCTGCGAAGCGGGCATCACCAGCGCTGCGCCGCTGGCATAGCTCACGCGAATGCGATTCGCCCCGATCAATTTGTGCTCAGCGCTGGCTTCCACACCCGCGGAGGAGAAGGCCGGCCCCGCGACGCGAATCAGATCGCTCGCCGGGTCGAACAGCGCGCCGGCGTCGGTAGCGGAACCGTCTTCAGCGAAATGGCTCATCGCCTGGAGAACAGGATTGTCGATGTGATCGGAGTAAACCAGAACGGCCAAACCCGAAGAATCTGTTTGCCGCTCCCATCCAATCTCCTGATGCATTCCGTGCTCAATGGCCAGTGCGCTGCCATGCATCGCCATCGCCGGCAGCCACGCCGAGGATTCGGAATCGTCCTCGCCCGCGCCCTGAGGCTCCGTCATCGTCGCCAGCCGGTAGCGAATGCCGTTCGCGCCATGCCGCCACTCGACACTCACAAACGGCAGCATCGCGGTTGCCGTGCTCGGACTATTCCCTCCAAGCCGTCCAATCACCGCCGTCGAACCAACCTCGGCATCAATGTCCGGCCCGAATTCCATCGTCTCGAAGCTGCGAACCGCGGCCTCATCCAGACCTTGATCTCCGTCTCCTTCGATCTCTGGTGACACGGTCAACGCGGCCACCGATTGCACCGATCCCGCCATGCCCAGGTCCTGGCGGAAGCCCAACATCGATTCCATGCTGCCATCGGTGCCCGGCGCAAAATCAACGCGTGCCAGCAATTCACGGCTGTCTGCCGGGGTGTCTTCCACGGTGGTTGAGAAGCGTTCGCCGCTTTCCCCAAAGGTGCCGGCCTGGCCGGTCGCCATCAGGCGTGCTTTCAATTTCGGTCGGGCGCCCGATCCATCAGAGACCACGACCAGCGGGCCATCCTGAAGACAGCGCAGCAACGGTCGGTTCGCCGCCGAACGCAGCGTCCATGCCCAATCGTCTCTTGACGATTCGCCCGCGCGCGGCTGCGCCGGTAGCCATTGGATCACTTCATACAGCGTGTTCAATGTGAGGTTGACGACCACGGCGCCCCGAACTCTAACGCCTTCTCTCAGCGCCGGGAGAAAGTAGGGGCCCATCGCCTTGAGAGCATAGCTACCGGGCAGAAGGGATGAAATAACAAAGTGGCCGGCGCTGTCTGTGTAGACGCTGGTCACTAGGCTCATGTCGGGACGGAGAAGTTGAACCTCGGCGCCAATCTGTGGCACGCCGGCCGAGTCGCGGATCAGACCAGACACCGACGCTGACGCCGCTCCAAAGACTGGCGCGGCACCAAAGACGATCAGCACGGCTAAACCGGCGAGATGGGCACTTCGCTTCATCAGCAGATCTGAGATCCCACCACGTCCCTGGCAGTTTTCCTGAATGGTTGAACCGCGCAAGCTCCTGAATTCTCTTGTTCAGATGGCGTTTGCACGGTTAATTCCTATTCGACGACAAAAGGAGCCGATTGTGCAATCCCTTGTTTTGAGATCGCATCGGTGATCGTTACGGTCACCTTGTACTTGCCGGGTTCCAGTCCGGCAACGGGAAGAGATTTCTCCACCGTCAGCTGGTCGCTGTGTTGCCCTAAATCCTTTGAATCCAGTTCTTTCTGCAAAATCACAGTTCCTGCGGCGTCTGTGATCTGGTAGGTAACCGTCGCCGAGTTACTCTTGGTAGCCTCGTCAATGCCAAGGTTATAAAACTGCATCCAGAAATTCAGATCCTGGCTCCGTTTAAAGCTCACGGGTGTCGCCAGGCCCGTCGCCACACGCGGCCGAATAAATGTGTTGCTGATGATGAAGTTTCCACTGCCGATCTGTCGCGATGAAACGGTGTTCATCTCGTCGGCCAGGATCAGTGACGACGCTCCGATCTTGTCGTCCTGATAGGTCGGGACGTCGAGTGCCCTTCCGAAGATTCCGATGTGATCGGGGTTATTCACATCCTTGATGGCGATATCCAGGCGGTAGAGTCCGGGCTGCAAGGGAAGCGCCTTCCAATAAAGTGATTTGCGATCGAGGCTCTTCTCCAGCAACTCCGCCGGTTGTTCCACTTCAACAGTGTCCTCGAAAGTTTGCACGGTTTTGTGCATGATCGTGGTCACTTTGCCCAGAATGTTCACCACGCCCTTTGAGACTCCATCTTTCGTCACGAACGTGATATCGCGGTTGCGCAGTTGGATGGTGATCGGGACCATATCCATGCTGTCCGTCACCTTCACGAAATCGGTGCGCACATCGAAAGGAAAAGGCGGCCCGCTCAGCAGCTTGTGAGTGGAGCTAAAGGCGTCGAGAGCCGCGTCAAGATCGCTGAATTTGATGGGCGGTGGCGCAAACAGTTTTGACGCCAGCTCAATGCGGTCAAACTCCTTGGCCTGGTCTCCGGTGCCCATTGGCCCGTTGCCGAGCTGCTCCAGGCCATTGCCACCAAACCTGTCCTGCTTGCCCTGGTGGCCCAGCTCCTCAAATTGCGTCAGCCCAGCGCCGGGCACGTTCTTCAGCGCGTCTTTTTCGCTGCGGTCGATCGTGAAATGGTAGTCGCCGCACTGGCAGGTATCAACGAACTCAATGTCGACGTTTTCGCCGATGCCCTCGAGATAACGGTAGTGCCACACCTCGAATGGAAACGTCGACGTCTCTCCGCCGCCTTCTTCCATGGGGCGCTCATAAAGCCCGCCCGAAGGGTGAGAGTCAATAGAGTCAGGCTGTCCCCACATAATGTAGATGCGCCCGCGGTCGGTCTTCCATCCCGGCTTGCCCGCTGGGTAATGGTCATTGGCGTACTGGATACGACGGTAGTGCTCTTCGCGAAATTCATTCTCAGGGGAATCGGGATTCGGGTTGCGCCTCTGCCAGAAGTTCTCAATGAACGCTTCCCGTTCCTCATCGTTTGCCAGGCTCATGAATGCCTTGCGTTCATCATCGCTGATGATGTACGGAACTTCCTCGTTCAGCCAGGTTTTATAAGGGCCCTTCAACTCCTGCCGAAGTTCATGCTGGGCCTTGAAACGTTCCTTATCGTTGAGTTGGCGATTCAGCGGATCGGCCGTCTGGCCCGGAGCGCCAGCCGGCGCTGCCGGCTGAGAATCGGCGCCCGGAGACGGGCTGCTCTGCTGCGCCCGGAGCGCGTTCACGGGTACCCAGACAAGGCCCATACCAACGGCTGTGACAAGAAGACGGCGGCTA
>Ga0181520_10003005_pt1 | contig 30295 bp, 20 predicted proteins | sample PEATcosm2014_Bin_29_FD_132451 | JGI IMG/M metagenome (GOLD analysis project Ga0181520, IMG submission 132451) | Peatland microbial communities from MTU Mesocosm Facility, Houghton, MI, USA - PEATcosm2014_Bin02_30_metaG | ecosystem: Environmental > Terrestrial > Soil > Wetlands > Peat | place...
TTGAGGCGCCGGTCGGATTCGAACCGACGAATAAAGGTTTTGCAGACCTTCGCCTTGGACCGCTTGGCTACAGCGCCGTATTTAATAATAAAACAATTTTAAGTATAAAATGTAAAATCCCCCAATGCCTTCGGGGGATTCGTTGAGCGGGAAACGGGACTCGAACCCGCGACTTCAACCTTGGCAAGGTTACGCTCTACCAACTGAGCTATTCCCGCATATTATTTAAATTTGCCGGAGTCAGAACGAAACTTTAATTACAATCAAAACGTCTTAATTTCAGGTTTCAAATATAATAGTATTCATTAATCGAAGCAATATTATACTAAATTTTAGTTTTAGATAATTTAAGATGATTTTATTCGCAGATGCTGTCCTTAAATTTTATTAAATTTGCAATTGAATATCAATATTATCCCGTATGAAATACATTATTTGCATAGTAATAGGTTATGCTCTCGGTTCCATTCCGACAGCTTATTTAATTGTCCGTAAGACAAAAGGAATTGATATAACAAGCAACGGCACAGGTAATATGGGTGCAATGAATTCGTTTGAGATAACAGATTCTAAAGTTACCGGATTTCTAGTTTTGCTGATTGACGCATTAAAAGGTCTTCTAAGTGTATATATACCTGTTCTGTTGTTACGGGGTGATTTCTCTTACCCTGCAATTGCTCTTATTTTTGCGGTTTTTAGTCATTGTTTTAATCCCTGGCTGCTATTTAAGGGTGGACGAGGCTTAGCGACTTCATTAGGCGGTACAATTTTGTTATTCCCTATCTTACCGATTATTTGGTTAACACTATGGGTTTTTATTTACGCCTTAAAAAGAGATATTCTAATTTCAAATATATGGGCAATTGTTTTATCTTTCTTCGCTGTGATTGCAGCCAACAATGTTGCGTATTATTATTCATTCCCGCGCGCAGATTCAGTGTCTTCACTAATGCTTTTTACAGTCTCATTGCTAATTTTAATATTTATAAAACATATTGATCCGCTGATCGATATAATAAAAAAATCAAAAAGAGAAAAAGATGTGTAATCGAAATAAATTTGTACTTTGTATTACATTTGTTTGTATGATGTTTTACCAGGCTATCCTTTTAAGTCAAACCGATGATAATTTAGAATCAAATAATTCTATTAATTTTTCGCAGGGGAAATCACAAACTAATAATGAAATAAATAATTCCCGTAAGAATGCAATTACGGAAACAGTGCAGAAAATTAGTCCCGCTGTTGTAGGAATTAATGTGACTGCTATTCAACAAGTAAATCCTTTTGGTTCATTTTTTAATAATGATCCCTTTTTCAAACAATTCTTTGGACAGCAGGAAAAAGTAAAAGAGCTGGGTTCCGGTTTCATTATTTCACCCGACGGCTATATAATTACAAACGATCACGTTGCAGGAAACGCAAGTGAAATTACAGTAACACTGACAAATAGTAAAGAATATAAAGCAAAATTAATCGGAACCGATCCTGCTACCGATATTTGTTTATTGAAAATTGACGGTTCAGATTTTCAATTCGTTAAATTTGGCAACTCTGATGATAATATGATCGGGGAGTGGGTAATTGCTTTTGGAAATCCATTCGGATTATTTACGCTGAATGATAAACCAACCGTGACAGTAGGAGTAATAAGCTCGACAGGTATGAATCTTGAGCCGTTGGATAACAGGTATTACTTAGATATGATTCAAACCGATGCAGCAATAAACGGCGGAAACAGCGGCGGTCCGCTTGCAAACAGTATCGGGGAAATTATCGGGATGAACACTCTGATTTATACAAACGGGGGTGCCGGCAATATTGGGCTTGGCTTTGCTATTCCGGTAAATAAAATAAAAAAGATTATAACACAATTAAAAAGGAATGGGAAAGTTGACCGAAACTATGATATTGGATTAAACATACAGGATATTGATGAGGGGATAGCCAATTATTATAAGCTTAAAAATACGAGAGGTGTAATAGTAAACCAGGTAATCCCAAATTCTCCGGCAGCCCGATCAGGGATTCAAGACGGAGATATTATTCTTCAGTTGGACAAGTATTTAATTGACAATCAGCAGACTCTTTTAGGTGCATTTCAGCAATTTACCAAAGGTGAAATAGTTACTTTAAAAATATTAAGGACTAATAAGGAAATAACAAAACAAATGAAATTGGAGAAAATTGAATGATAGAAAGATACACGCTGCCTGAAATGGGGAAAATCTGGGAGGATGAGTTTAAATTCAATACCTGGCTTAAAATTGAAATACTTGCTTGCGAGGCAAGAAGCGAATTTGGAGAAATTCCCAAAGCCGATGTCGAAGTAATTAAACAAAAAGCTACATTTAATATAAAACGCATTCTTGAGATAGAAGAAACAACCAAGCATGATGTAATCGCATTTTTAACAAATGTTGCAGAATATGTTGGTCCGGAAGCGAGGCATATACATTACGGAATGACTTCTTCCGATATTCTGGATACGACTCTCTGCTACCAAATGAAATCTGCCGGGGAGCTTTTGCTTAAAAGATTATTAAATCTGAAAAGTGCATTAAAGCAAAGAGCGCTTGAACATAAAAACACATTATGCATTGGACGCTCACATGGAATACATGCGGAACCTACTACAATGGGTTTGAAATTTGCCCTTTGGTATGAAGAAACAAAAAGAAACATTATGAGACTTCACAATGCAATTAAAACCATTAGTGTAGGTCAAATATCCGGAGCTGTAGGTACGTTTGAACATTTATCTCCAAAAGTTGAAGAATATGTATGCGCAAAAATGGGATTGACACCTGCTCCAGTTTCAACGCAAATTATTCAGCGTGATCGCCACGCAGAATTTATGACTACTCTTGCTGTTATTGGCACTGCGCTTGAAAAAATTGCAGTAGAAATCAGGCATCTTCAAAGGACAGAAGTTCTGGAAGCCGAAGAATATTTTTCAAAGGGTCAGAAAGGATCGTCCTCAATGCCGCACAAAAGAAATCCTATTACGAGCGAAAGGATTACAGGATTATCCCGGGTGCTTAGAGGTAATGCAGTCGCAGCACTTGAAGATGTTGCACTATGGCACGAAAGAGATATATCCCATTCTTCCGTAGAAAGAATTGTAGTCCCCGATAGCTGCATCGGTTTGGATTATATGCTTGATCTCACTATAAAATTAATTAGAAATTTGTTTATTTACCCTGAAAATATGCTGAAGAATTTAAAATTGACACGTGGATTGGTTTATTCACAAGCGGTACTCTTAAAGCTTGTTAATAAAGGCATATCAAGAGAAGACGCATATAAAATAGTTCAGACATCTTCAATGGATGTATGGGCTGATCAATCAAAAGATTTGCATTCGGAGCTATCTAAATCTGCCGAAGTAAAAAAATATTTGACGGAAGAAGAGCTCAGTGAGATATTTGACAGTAAGAAAACACTTAAAAATGTTGATTATATTTTCTCAAGAAGTGTTGAGATCGATTAAAACGTGAGACTCACTTTAGAAGTAAGTCTCACATAAAAATGAATTATATATTAATACAAGGCTGGTATGAAAAACTTATTATTTCCTTTATTCTTATTCTCTTTCTTATTATTTATTTCATTTACATCTGCACAAAGCGATAAGATGGAAGAACAACAAGGGTTAAAAGTTGGGATGACTGCTCCTAATTTTACTTTACATGATGCTTTTGGACATTCTTACAAACTTTCTTCATATAAGGGGAAAATGCCTGTGGTAGTTTATTTTTATCCTAAAGCCGGAACGTCCGGGTGCACTAAAGAAGCATGCGGTATAAGGGATGATTGGAGCCAATTCAAAAGAAATAAAGTTCAAGTTTTAGGAATCAGCATAGATCAAAAAGAAGATATTATGAAATTTGTAAAGGATTATAATTTAAACTTTCCCCTTCTGTCAGATGCAGCTCAAAAAGTATCAAAAGATTATGGTGTTTTGAATGAAAAAGGATTTGATAACCGTATTACTTTTATTGTTAATAAAAAGGGTAAAATAGCAGAAATTATAAATGTTAAAGATATAGAAGGGCATGCATCTAAAGTATTAGAAATTGCTTCAAAATTAAATTAGCACTTTGTATGAGACTCACTTTAAAAGTGAGTCTCATTAACCATTAATATCTAAATTCATATAACTGTTCAAAGCTTAAATCCATTAATTCAAATTTATTTCAACGCTTAGGGAACAAAATTGATTTTTATTCTATCTAATAATTTAGGATATTACAGAATAATTAATTTTTAGATTATTGTATTCATAATTTTGTATAAATATGTCCAAGTTGTGAAAATAAATTATTCTATTTTATGTTATACAATAAATAATTTTTTAACTATAAAAAAATATAGATGAAACAAAAAACGAAAGACCTTATGAAGAAAATCTTCGTGCTAATCCTTTTGATTATAGCTGCTAATATTTTTTTAGCACGCACACTTCATTTTAAGAATACTTATCTAGATCCAGCTGATACTTCTAAAACAATACATCCTTTGAAATATATGTCAAATGAGGATGAATTGATTGCGACAATACTTCAAAGATATCATTACCGTAAATTCCAGCTTAACGATTCACTTTCAGGAGTAATTTTCGACAGGTATTTAAAATCTCTCGATGATAATAAAAGTTATTTTTATGCCTCCGATATAACAGATTTTAGTAAATTCAAATACCAACTGGATAATGATATTAAAAATGGCGATTTGAATCCTCCGTTTATGATGTTTAATGTATTTAAGAACAGAATGAATGAAAGAATCGATTATGCTGAAAGGATATTGGATAAGGGTTTTGATTTCAATGAAAACGATGAACTTCAGATAGACCGGCGACAAGGTGTTTGGGCAAAAGATTCTACAGAATTAAATGATATATGGTATAAGAAAACTAAAAATGACGCTTTGAACTTGATACTTGCCGGTAAAAAATGGGATGACGTTAAAAGCATTCTTAAAAAGAGATATGAAAATTTACGTAAATCCTTATTACAATATTCAAATGAAGATGTATTCCAGCTTTTTGAAAATTCATTTACGGAATCATTGGACCCACATACAGATTATATGTCTCCCATTACTTCCGATAATTTCAAGATTGATATGAGCAGATCACTTGAAGGAATCGGCGCACAATTAAGTACTGAAGATGAGTATACTAAAATTGTAGAAATAGTACCAGGCGGACCAGCATTCAAAAGTAAACTGCTGCATGCTGATGATAAAATTGTAGGGGTTGCCCAGGGTAAAGAAGGTGATTTTGTAGATATTATCGGCTGGAGAGTCACAGATGTCGTACAGCTAATTAGAGGTCCTAAGGGAAGCATAGTCAGATTGCAAATAATTTCAGCCAACGAAGGTGTAAACGCCAGACCGAAAGAAATTACTTTAGTACGTGATAAAATTACGCTTGAAGAACAGTCTGCTAAAAGTAAAATTTTAGATATTAATAATAATAACAAAATATATAAACTGGGTGTTATTACTATTCCGGCATTTTACAGCGACTTTGATGCAGAACAACGCGGCGATAAAGATTATAAGAGCACGACTACAGACGTCCAAAAATTGCTCAAGGAATTAATTAATGAACATGTACAGGGAGTAATAATAGACCTGCGCAACAACGGCGGCGGTTCTTTGGAAGAAGCAATTAAATTAACAGGTTTATTTATTAAGAGCGGTCCTGTAGTGCAAATTAAAAACTCAAACGGAAGTATAAAAGTTGAAAACGATCCGGATTCCGATATTCAATTTAGCGGACCCCTTGCTATACTTGAAAACCGGCTGAGCGCATCCGCATCCGAAATATTTTCAGCGGCAATACAGGATTATGGGCGAGGATTAATTATCGGCGAAGAAACTTATGGCAAAGGGACTGTACAAAACTTAATAGATTTAAACCGTTTAATGTCCAACTCTTCCGATAAACTTGGGCAGGTAAAATTGACAATTGCCAAATTTTACCGTATAAACGGAGAAAGCACTCAACATCTCGGAGTTATACCGGATATTAAATTCCCGCCTGTTTTTGATTTTACTGAAATTGGAGAGAGTTCAGAACCGAGTTCATTACCTTGGGATCAAATAAAATCCACAAATTATACTCCTTTTGGAAATGTTAAGCAATATGTTCCCGATTTAATTATAAAACATGAAGAACGGATTAAGAAATATGATCCGTTATGGAAAGAATATATGGATGAAGTTAATGATTACAAGGAAGAACATAATAAAAAGATCATCTCTTTAAATGAAGCAATCCGCAAAAAAGAACATAACGAGGAAGAACAAAAACGATTTGAAAGCGAAAATGAGAGGAGAAAGAACTCAGGGCTAAAACTCCTTCAAAAGGGTGAAACCCCACCGGCAGATGAAGAACAAAAAGATGATCCGCTACTTGATGAAACCGGACATATTTTAGCGGATTATATTTCTATAGTCGGTTAAAGTTCAATAAATGAAAAGACTATGAAAGGGTATAGTCTTTTCATTTAGCTAAATAGCTTAATAATTTTCTCTTAGCTATAGGAAATATTGTTTGATCGAACGGGAAATCAAAATCACTTTGACATATATAAGTGGCAATATTGGGTTTCTCTTTATACCTTTGAACCAAATTGACTTTAACAATCTCCTCCTCCCCATCAAAATTAAGTGCATCTGCAATTTCTACAAAACTTGTCTTCAAAGAGCTAAAAGGTTTTGCAGTAGAAGAATAAACGGAATAATCAAACCTGTGAATTTGAAGTACAGTATGAGAATTATCTGAAACGAACAAAAAGCCGTGGTTTTTATATAAAGGCGGCGTCCCCACCTCATGAATTATCATGCTTTCTTCAACAAAATTAAAAAATATATAGGCTTCTTCGATAACTTCTTTTATTTTGGGAAGTGCCCATTCTATTAAATCAAAGTAATATCCTTTGTATTCGATAGGTTTATCAACTACTTCTACAAAAATATTTTTATCATTAGCTCCATTTTTTATTCCTTTAGGCAATGGTATACTTAAAGGTCCTTTCCTTTCAAGAATTTCTTCCAGTTGAGAAGAAAGGTACACCAATTCTGCTAAATATGGGTACAATCGGTTTCGATTAAATTCAGATTTATATTCTTTTAATCCTGAAAGAATTTTGTACTGATTTATCTCAATATCCGCATCTTTAGAGCTGAATGAATTTAAATTTAATTGTTTCACGTTATCACCAGGGCTTTTATTAAAAGGATAAACAAATATTGTACCATTTGATTTTCATACGTAATACAGAAATCTTCTAAATTCTGCAATTTTAATTTGAGACTTCACTATCAATTTGAGAAATTATAATAAATTCGCTCATAAAAATACATTAAATAAAAATCTAAAATCAATGGGATAAATAAACAAAAAAATGAAAATATTTAATGGATGTTGTCAGGCTGAACATGTCAGGTTTTAATCTTATTTAATAAAGAAATAAGCTAAAATACTATTATATATGAGGGTGAAAATAGTCGAGTTAACTATTGTTTACTTTATCTACATTGTCTTACTATTTTATAAAACTTAAAGCTTTTATTGCATTTTTCCAACATTACATATAGTACGACATTTTGTACATTGGGCAGCCTGCATTCCGGTAACCATCATATATCAATTCATCTCCAAAATATTTTTATTTAATTTTTAATTATTAGAAATGTTTTAAATATTTTTTAAATAGTTATCAATTCTTTCTGCGTAAATTTTCTTTTCGGCACTTTCAAGAAAACTTGCTTCAATTGTTTTTTTTGTCAGCGCCATAAGATCTTTCATAGGATATGCTAATTTTTCATGCAGCATTATTAGCTCATCGGTAATATTTGCGCCGAACATAGAGGGATCATCTGAGTTTACAGTAACATTCAATCCTTTTTTGTACATATAATCGAAGGGATGTTCCTGTAAATTACTAAATAACTTTGTTTGAAGGTTACTCGTGATACATACTTCTAACGGTATCTGCTTTCCCAGTAAGTAGTCTATCAATTTTGGATCTTCGACAGCCCTCACTCCATGTCCGATTCTTTCGGCACGCAAATCTAGAATAGCAGACCAAACAGATTCCGCACCGGCGGCTTCACCGGCATGAACTGTAATTCTGAATCCTCTTCTCTTTGCTTCTGAAAAAACATCTTTGAATAGAACTGGCGGAAATTCTTTTTCACTTCCTCCAAGCCCTATACCGGTAATTCCATTATTAAGATAAGGAGTTATTTGATTTAGTCTCTCCATCGATGTTTCAGCGCCGTAATTCCTAACTAAATCGGCAATCAAAATACATCTTGTTAAATACTCTGTTTCAGCCCGTCTAATCCCTGAAATTATAGCTTCCGTAATCTCTTCAATTTTCAACCCGCTTGTTATGAAGTCCCACGGTGAAAAGAATATTTCGGCATAAATGACATTTTGCAGAGACAGATTTTTTATCGTCTGATATGCAGATTCTTCAAAATCTTCCGGCATACGGTAAAATTTATTTTTCCAAAGCCAGGTCCGGATAAAATGTGAAAAGTTTTTGAAAACGAACTTTTTTCTAAGATCTGCAATATTATTAATCTCAGGATCGCCTCCGTATTTCCGAATAAGCCTGAATAAGAAATCAAAAGTGAATGCGCCCTCCAAATGCAGATGAATTTCTGCTTTCGGCATTTCTATAATCATATCTGTAATTATTTTATTTTTCATCATATTAGTATCATATCACCGAGCCGCAGTTATTCAATTATAAAATATTGCACAACATAAGTTAAAAATTAAGGAATTAATCTCATAAGCAATATCGTTATATGAAGAAATAATATTTTTTTATCATAGTATTGAATTATAATTTTTCTTCTTATTTTCTTATCGACCTTTTTAATATTATTTTTTCTAAAGCAGAAATTTATCATTGAAAAGCAAATAAGAAAGTATTAAATGATATGAAAAATCACTTACTATTATTTTTAATGTTTTGCCTCTTTTATTTTATACACGTTAACGCTGTTATTCAGGCGCAAAACAAATCAATCATAATTTCAGAGAACGGTTCTTATATTATAAATTCAGGGAATAAAAATATGACCATTGACCCCAAAGAAGGCGGAAGAATAACTTCTTTTAAGTTAGGTAATTATGAATTTCTTACGGCGAAAAGTATATACCCGGTTAGTTACGGTTCAACATTTTGGCCTAGTCCGCAGTCAAATTGGAATTGGCCTCCTCCTCTTGTATTGGATAGTGAACCTTATCAAGCTGAAAACAATGGGAAATTAATTAAAGTTACAAGCGGGAAAGACGCTGCGACCGGCTTTCAATTTATAAAAGAATTTTCTGCAGGTAAAAAAAACCGGCTTGATATAACCTATTCAATCGTCAATATTACAAAGGAAGTTAAAAAAGTCGCCCCGTGGGAAGTTACAAGGACACATAAAGGCGGTTTACTCTTTTTCCCGATCGGAGAAACTTTTACAGGTAAAAAATCCTTTGACCAGGCGCTTACCGAAACTATCAATGGAGTTGTTTGGTATAAAGTTGAAAAAGAAGGGCAAAAGAATAAACTACTCAATATTGCAGACGGCTCCGAAGGATGGGTGGCTTATGCAATTGACGGCAAGTTATTCATAAAGAAATTTAAAGACATTAAACCGGCAATGTTTGCCCCCGGAGAAGCTGAAATAAGTTTTTACATAAGCGCTGAAGAAGAAGATTTTATTGAAATTGAAATACAGGGAGAATATAACTCAATCAGACCCGGGGACAAATCAGTTTTTAAGGTTGAATGGACTGCTGCGGATATCCCTTCAAACATAAAAGTAGAAAAAGGCAGTAAAGAGTTGGTTGAATTTGTGAGAGGGATTATTAAGTAAATTGCTATAGTTGATCGCATATTGTTCTATTCTACTATAAACCGTTCCACTAAAGGCGAGCAGGTGAAACTATTAACGGATGTGAGGTTTCTTCATAGCAGCCCGTGACTTAAGTCTTGGGCAGCTTTTTACATAGCTTAACCGTGATTTAAGAATATTATTAGTTGTTCCCATTTATATAAATCCTGCACGTTAAATAGCCAGTTCATCATCTTTAAACCCGGTAGAAAAATGAATTTACTTTTATTACTTCTGAATTTTCGGATTTTCAAAAGCATCTATTTGAGAAATTTATAGTTATACAACAGATACGGCAATTATATGCATGTCCCGTCACTGGGCTAATCAAAGCCATCTATTAAATTATTCCAATCCCTTACTGCCGAATTTATTATGACTAGTGAAATCAATTATATCACGGCGTACTCTTAGGTATTCTGACGGAGAGGAAATGGGATAACCTAAACGGCAGGAAAAAGCAATCTCTAAATTACCAGGAATATGAAGTATGTTTTTTACTTCTTTCCCTACGGTGCCTGAACTGATGGAACTTACTATATGAAAGCTAATCCCGAGGGAGTTTGCCATCAGCCACATATTTTCCATTACACATCCTAAGCTTAAAATACCAAGGAAATCACCTTCCGAAGCAGGGGCTCTTCGAGCGGGATCATAAACAATAATCAGCATTACGGGACAGCCCAAGATTGGTCTTTGCATTGATAAATCTGCTTTCTCATCACTTACATCTAACCTGAAATCAGGATTCCTCCAAGACGGCGGGAACATAGCAGCCAAAACTCCGGATTTTTTCTTAAGTAACTCTTCCTCTGAAAATGATAATTGCTGATAATTTTCCCTGACAAATGTTTCTGAAACCGGTCGTTTTATATTTTCAATTGACTCCAAAATCTCTTCGTCATCAACCACAATTAATTCAAAGTTCTGCATATTGTGCGCAGTTGGCGCCCAGCGCCCTGCTTCTAATATCTGTAATAAATCGTCCTTTGTTATAGGATGTTTAGTATCGAACGGCAACCTGGTGGACTGCCTTTTCTGCATAAGTTTTAATAAATCCTTCATAATGATATCCTGATCTTAAAATAAAATTTTAAATTTATTTATTTACCTGTCTTTAGCACCGATCTGAAATGTACTTTAGCCGTAATCATTTTTTCATAAGCCAATGCCGCCTGTTCCAATGGAAATACCTCTATCATTGGAATAACCTTAGTAAGTACGCTGAAACTGATGGTATCTTCAATATTTCCGCTAACAAAACCGCGGATGGAACGCTGCCCTCCAAGTAATAGCATCGGAGGTATTTGCATCATTTCCCTGGCGCCTGTTACAATAATTGCCTGCCCATTACGGCCAAGTCCCGGGATTAGATCCGAGATAGCTTTGCTGTTTGGAGCTGTACAAAGAATTACCCGTGCACCGCCTAATTTCATTAATTGCTTTGCCGCTTCTCCGGTATCGGTATCTATATAAACATGAGCACCAAGCTTGTAAGCGAGCTCTTCCTTTTCTTTGCCGCGTGATAATACAACTGTTTTAAATCCTAATTTAACTGCATACTGCACAGCCAGATGCCCCAAACCTCCCAAACCATGTATAGCAACTAAGTCTCCGCCTTGCGCGCCGCTTAGCTTTAATGCTCCGAATGTTGTCCGCCCTGCGCACAGTAAAGGCGCTGCAACCACGGAGGTGAGTTCATAAGGAATATTTACTATTGCTTCCGGGCGCGCAATCATATATTCGGCATAACCGCCGTCAAGGTGAATGCCGGTAGTTAGGGAATTTTCGCATGCTCCGAATTCACCTTTACGACATGCACTGCATTGATTACAATGCCCGCCATGCCACCCGACGCCAACTCTTTGACCCGATTTCAAGTTTGTAACTACCGGTCCTGTTTTATCAATTATACCTATCACTTCATGACCCGGAATAATTGGATATTTGATCCCGGGATAATGCCCTTCCTTTGCTATTGCATCTCCATGGCATATCCCGCATGCTTCAACTTTTATTAAAACCTCATTATTCACCGGTTCGGGAATTTCTTTTTGAATTAATTCAAAACCGGCGCCGGGTGAACTTACCTGAATAGCTTTCATTAACCGCATAAGATTATTTTTATTCGCTTTATTATAAAAGAAAATTTAATTGCCGATATAATATATTATTTTTATTAGAATAAACAATTCTTTAACTTGTGTTTCCCCCTGGGATATATCTTTCCAAGATAAAAGCTTATTTTCATTATACCGATAGAATAGATTGAACAATAACTTAATGAATAGCCATTTTGGCAGACTCATCCTTTGCTTCCCCTTTCCCGGCAAGGGAAGGGTATAGAGTGGTTGTCCATAGAGCTACTACAGAGAGTTCGTCACCTAAATAAAAATTTGAATACCCCCTGCCTGCTTGCAGACAAGTCAATTTTCAAAAATAATTTTATTGTTCAACTTTCGGAAGCGTAAATGAAATAGCTGTCCCTTTCCCCACTTCACTTTTAACAGAGATTGTTCCGCCCTGTCTTTCTATCATTTCTTTGCAAATCATGAGACCTAATCCGGTACCTATTTCATCGTTTGTACCTTTAGTAGATGCTGCAGCCAAACCAAATAAATTTTTTATTTGATCATTTGTCATTCCCACTCCGTTATCTGAAACGGTTATCTGAATAAAACCACTAGCACCCTTTTTTGAATAAATTTTAATTAAGCCGTCTTTATTAGTAAACTTTATTGAATTTGAAATTAAGTTTTGCAATACGGAATGAAGCATATTAGAATCAGCTGAAACAAATATATCTTTATCAGTTTCATTAATAAGAACTATATCTTTTAATTTTGCATTCCCTGAAAGAAGATTTATTACGTTTTCTGTATTATCATAAAGATTTATTTTTTCTGGGTTAAGCTTCATCTGTCCGGTTTCCAATCTTGACCAATTCAGTAAGTTTTCAAGCAGTGTATATTCATTTTTCAGTGAATTATAAATTTCATTATTATAATCTTTTATTTCCTCCGGAGTTAAAGATTCAAAGTCATTTACCAAAATTTGGGAAAAACCGAGAAGAGGGTTGAATGGGCTTCTTAAATCATGGGCTATAATAGAAAACAGCTTATCTTTGCCTGCATTCAGTTCTTTTAATTCCTGCGAATATTTTTCTAATTTTTCTTCGGCAAGCTTTCGTTCAGTGATATCGCGATCAATGCCAATCGAATATACCATACCCTTCCATATGATAGGCTTACCTACGTACTCAATAATATTCTCTTTCCCATCCGGTCGAATCCATGAGAAATAGCCCTGATATGCTGTTTCTTTTTCTAAGGATTCCAAACGATTGATACTTGCAGTGTCCTCAAGTATTATTTTATAGAGCCCTTCCGTACTTCCAAGCCGGAGCAGTTCCTCACGGCTTCTGCCTGCCATGAGAGCATACCTTTCATTACAATCGATGAGTTTTCTCTTAAAGGGATCAGGATCCTCGCTGAAAATGCTAATGCCGTCAAACACATTCTCGAACAACATTCGAAATCTTTCCTCAGACTCCCGAACATCTGATTCCATCCGCCTGCGTTCCAACCGATTACGAAGGGCTGTAATACCGAAAGCTAAATCATTTGCCAGTTTTTCTAAAAACTGAATTTCGTCCGGCGTCAAAGCGTTAGGCTCAGAGGAATAAACCTGTAGAATGCCGAATACTTTTGCACTTTCGTCCTTAAGAGGCAGTACGATACTGGATCGATATCCATACTGCAAGATGCTTTGGCGCCAGGGCACCACTTGTGAGTCGACTGTAAAATCCTGGACATAGCTTATTTCACCGCTCCGGACAGCTTTTCCTATGAGACCGAGTCCTTGTTCGGAGTCGTCTGCCCACGTAAATTCTGAGTTTAGGATATACCCGCTATCGAATCCGGCCCAAGCTACAGGGCGCACGGTTTTAGCTTCATCATGTTCGGCATATCCTGCCCACACCATTCGGTAACCTGCATTGTCGCATATGATGTGGCTGATTTCGTTGAGTAGAACCTGTTCGTCACCTGCTCGTACCAGAGCCTGGCTGCAATTGCTGATTGTCCGTAGTTTTCGATTCAATTGGAGTATTTCTTCAGCTCGACTATTGCTTAGTTTCAGGCTGGCTTTTGTAAGGTTATTGACTTTTTTTTGCAGTGATTTAAGTTCTTTAATCAGGTCTTTCTTTGTTCTTGTTTCTTCTTTCATATATGCCTCATAGAAGTTATATGGACGATGAAATGAAATATTTTAGAAGATCAGCATTATAGAAGAATATTAATGAAAATATTGGGAACGATGCAGTTTTGGAATATTTAATTATAACGTAATAATAATATCATTTTTTAAGCTTATTGTAAATAGCTGTAGTAACAGGTGGCAACCTGTCACTGTTTTCCACCAGGTTCTGAACAAATCCCATGATGTTTGGGTGAAAAGATAATTTTGGGGTATTTTGTACAGGAGAGATCGGGTCTTGAGATGATAATAATGAGATTCTTAAAATTATTGTCCCAGGTCATCGGTCGTATTGCTTCAAGGAAAAGTTTATTAAGGAATATCAAGCAGCTTAGATTACTGTCATTTTATGAGTTGGCGGGGCAGTAACAACCCCGCTTCACTCAATTAAGCTTAAAACCTGGCACTTATTTTAAATACATCAATTTCTTTGTTGAAATGAAGCTGCCGGCTTGCAATCGATAAAAATATACGCCGCTTGAAAGCTGTCTGTGGTTTGTAACTTGTTGTGGTTCGAATGAAATAGAATGTACCCCCTCTGTTTGAAATTCTCTTACTAAAGTTGCAACTTCGTTTCCGAGAATATCATAAACCTTAAGAGTCACAAAACTGCCTGCCGCCAGTTGCCAACTAATTGTTGTTGACGGATTAAAAGGATTAGGGTAATTATTGTATAAATAAAAACCGGAAATAACCGATCGGTTTGTTTGTCCGCCGTATGCTAATGCTGTTGTATTACTTCGAATAGTCTGTGCTATTGTTTCCAGCAAAGGCTGTCTATTGTTTACGAAATCCTGATCAAGCGCCCATATCATTATTCCGCCAAGCTTATGAGAAATACTAAATTCCGTTTTAAGCCTTATAGATACAGTATCATCAAAAGAAATGAACTTAGTTGAGTCCTTACTCGTGTAATAAGGAACTTCCGAAACAGAATCCCAAATATAATTCCAGTGTCTTGCACTAACCAAATCTACAATATCAGCGTAAGTTGGATCAGTGACAGTATCTGAAAATGACTGATACAAACCTTTGGAATTAAATTCAACTCCGTAAAAAGGTACACCCAAAAGAAGTTTAGATGACGGAATTTGCCTGGTAATATTCATGTATTGCACAGAACTGGAATCATCTCCTTCGTTATGTCTTGGCGAAGAATATAACGGCGCATTATGCCCCGTTAGAGCCGACCATGAACCATTAAAATTATAACCCATGATCGAAAACCAATCGATATATGGCAGCATGCTGCTATATTGATAGCCCTGCGCATTAGCTGCAGTTGGAGGTACAGCCATAGTTATTAGCCATGTAGAGTCCGTCAAATTAAATTTTTGACGCAGTTCCTTTACTAATTCGGTTAATTGTCCGCCTTGCCTGGAAGTGGGGTATTCCCAGTCAATATCAATACCGTCATAATGATAAGTTGAAAGAAATTGAATTAGATTTGAAATAAAAACTGCTCTTAAACTTGAATCTGTTGCAATAGCACTAAATCCGTTAGTACTATCATTTTGGAAAGAAATTAGTATTTTTTCTTTTGCATTATGCACCGCCGTTATTAAACCGGGATTAGGAATTCCGCTTGGTAGGCTTATTGAACCATTTGTATCCGGATATGCAAAAGCCTGGATAACATGCGTAAGATTTTTAAATTCCATTTGATTTACTGCCGGAAGATTTGACCAACTTGTATAATATCCGACAATTTTTTGCTGTGGTACAGCTAACTTATTGAATACAAAAAGCGCAATTGATGTAATAAAGAATATTTGTAAGAATTTTTTCATAATAATACTCTTTAATTTTCCGTAAGCTTTTTCAATTCAATCGACTTTGTATAAAATTCATCCAGCGTAAGTTCTTTCAGATAAAGCATACCGTGAGCTGCCCTTACGCGGGGAATTTCATGTTTAATGAAAAAGTCTCTTCCGAGACAGAGCCTTACAGTATTGTATTGGTCAGCTAAAATTTTCTGTGCAAGAGCTGAGAACGGGCCATCAAGTTCCCAGCTTGGAAAGCTAGCATTTTTCTGTGAGCCATAACTATTCATAAACATACTATCAAGCAATGCAAAACTATTTAAGCTAACCGGCACATAAATATTTGCCTCAGCGGGATGAAAACGGTACCAGACATTCCTATATCCCCAAATACGTAATTTTGAAATATCTGTTTCTTTTTCATAAAGGCGAAGCGCCTCCGAAATGGTTTGTAGAACTTTATAGTGAGTATCCGGGCCGCTTCCTTCAGGATCCAGGGCAACCGTAATTATAGTAGGTTTAAATTTTTTGAGGAGATTTAGAACAGGCAAAACATCCCGGTTAATTTCCGGATTTTCGGTAAAAATTTCTCCCTGATAAAAGCCAAGTCTTAAATGTGAAACTCCGTCGCTGTTGAACCCTAAATGCCCCCAAAGGATTTCTTCCTCCCATTCTCTTAACATTCCTTTGAGCTTTTGGACTTCGGGATTATCTTTTTTACCCGGGTATAGAGTTTGAAAGTAAACAATAAGATCGTTTATTTTCTCATTCAAATAAACTAGTTCATTATTGGCATATATTTCTATTAAATTTCTGAGCGTGCGCCTGGCTTGAGCTTCACGCTTTGTAGTAAAACTCTTAGAAGCAATCCCATCAAGATATAAGTTAACATCCCTGTTCTTTCCTTCCTCAAATGAAGGTTCAAAATATTTTGTGTTCAACCTGGCTTTAAAGTCTTCATTTAATAAATGGTTCCTAAGATTTTCCATTACTTCCAGCATATATGAATTTGTAACGGCAGTGAACCCGCTTGTTAAAACCGAGAAATGATGCTGGTTTGTTGCATTGCGGACAAGGTGGACAATATAAGGCAAGTAACCGAGCATAATATCATCATGATGCGGGCCTGTATGCAAAATTCTTTGATTTTCTACGCCAGCAATTCCGCGGTAAAATCTTACTAATGCCGAATCGTGAATTTTCTTGTTAATCCCATAAACGTCAAGACCTGATTTTTTTAGAATGTATTTACCAAATTCGTCGCTTTTATAATCTGCCTCACTCATTTTCATAATTTCTTTTTGTTTTTCGACGGCAAGATTTATAATAGCACGCTCAATTGAAAATTCAGAAAGCGGTTCTTCATTCTTTATGTCCTCCAATCTTCTTTCTTCCAATCTTAATGCAGCGCCGTCTGTGAGATAAAAATGAGCTCTTGGCAACTTTTGAAGAACTGAAGCAGGATATTTGTTGCTTTGAATACTTTCTATTGAATCTCTTACGATATTCGCTTTTGCTTCACCGGAGGCTATTATTATTGCAGTTGCATCTTTGTTATAAGTAATTGTATCAAGCCCGATAGTAATTACAAGTCTTTTCCTTGCAATTTCTATTCCGCCCAAATCGGAAGAGGCTGCCGCCTGAGTTTCGTAGTTTGTTTCCATTAAACGCGTAGTAGAAAAATGATCGCTGCCCTGTATATTAAAACCAATATGTCCGTCAGGTCCAATACCGCCCAGGAAGAATCCTATTCCGCCAAGCTCTCGTATTTTTCGTTCATAATTTGTACAGAATTCATCTACCAATTCTATCGTTCGTTTTTGCAGCCGTTCCTGCCTTGTTTTAGCATACCTATAGCGAAGAGACAGGTCCACACTCTTATCAGGAAATATTTGATTAAGAGAAAGTTTTTCAGCAGTTGGAATTTCATTTACATTTATCTGCAGCGCTTTCGATGGATTTAATTCAAAATTATCAAAGTAATACTTCCGGATATAATAGTAAAAACTATTATGCTGAAACGAATCTATCGGATAAAATTCATCTATTTGTACAAAATGAAGATTTTGCATATCCGGTTTTAAGGAAGAATCTATTCCGACATTAATTAGAAATTCGCTTACATCTTTTTTATCCCAATTCTTCAGGTAGTAAGCCACCCATTTAATAAAATGCTCCGGTGTTTTGCCTGTCGGTAAGGATACAACGCCTCCGGGATTTGACAGCACCCATTCGATAAATCTTAAGGCTGCCAAGCGTCCTAATTCAGGAAAATTTTTAACCTGTATAATCCCTATCTTTTCAGTTGGAGAATAAAGTAATTCTTTGCCTGAACGTTGTAAATATATTTTTTCCACATTAGATAATTCCGTATTTTTATTCACTTCCATATTTTTTCTTTCAATCATAATATTTTAAAAAATAACATTTAAATTCTTTAATTATTTCCAGGCTATATCAGATAAATTCTTATAAATAATTCCTACAGAAACTAAACCGGCACATAGGTAGCATAAAGCTGATATATAATCGCCGAAAATTAATTTACCGATTCCAAACAGAAAAGAATAAACCAGCACAACTCCGAAAAACCAATTCATAAACATTCTAAAGAATCCCGTATCACTTTTAACGCCGGGCAATTGCTCGGAAATTTTTTTCCATAAAATTCCACCCGGGTGAATTTTTTTATAAAAAGAGATGAGCACTTTCTCATCAGTGGGTTTGGTTAAAAATGTAACTATTAACCATGTAATTGTTGAACCTGCAACCAAATAGTACAGTGAAATAGGAAATTCTATATTATAAAGCCTAATAAAAGGCAAAATTATAAACGGTACAATAAGAGCTGAAATTTCCGACCATGCATTTATCCGCCACCAAAACCATCTTAAAATAAGAACAAGGCCGACTCCGGCGCCGGTTTCCAAAATAAATCTCCAGGCGCCCGAGATGCTTTGTATAAAAATGGACGCTATTACAGAAGCAACCATAAGCAGAATCGTCAATACTCTCGAGACTTTAATATAATGTTTTTCATCTTTGCCGGGCTTCATAAAGCGCCTGTAAAAATCATTAAGAACATACGAACACCCCCAATTGAGCTGGGTTGCCGTTGAGCTCATATATGCGGCAAAGAAAGCAGCAACAAGCAGTCCTTTTAACCCAACAGGTAAAAAGTCTCTCATCGTATAAATATAACCCATGCGTTTTGCATCAGGACCCAAATGAGGATATAATACAAGTGTGCTTAATCCTACTAAAATCCATGGCCATGGTCTAATGCAGTAATGTGCTATTTGAAAGAAAAGTGTTGCAAACAAAGAATGTTTTTCATTTTTGGCAGACATCATTCGCTGAGCAACGTACCCTCCTCCGCCGGGTTCTGCACCGGGATACCACGACGCCCACCATTGAATTCCAATATAAGCTAAAAATGCGGCTACAGTAAGAGCAAATGCACCACCTGCGGATTTTACATTAGAGACGTTAGGAAAAAAGTTGAATACAAAATTTGGTAGTTTATGCTGCAGCCCGCTAATGCCTCCTATAGAAGAAGAACCGACAACTATTACAGCTAATAAAATTGTTCCGACCATGGCTAAGATAAATTGAAATGAATCAGTAACTACAACTCCCCACAAGCCTGAAATAGCCGAATAAACAGCAACTAAAGCCATACAACCAAATACATAGAACATTACCTGAGCTTGAGGTATTCCAAACATACCGACAAGTATGGATTCCATTGCAACATTTATCCATCCCATTATAATAATATTCATAAATATGCCGAGATATAAAGCCCTGAAGCCTCTTAAAAATCGAGCCGGTTTTCCAGAATATCTTATTTCCACAAACTCCACTTCCGTCATTATTCCAGCACGGCGCCAGAGCTTTGCAAAAAAGAAAACCGTTAACAAGCCGCCAAAGGCAAAATTCCACCAAATCCAGTTTCCTGCTATACCATTTTTTGCTACAAGTTCGGTAACAGCCAGCGGTGTATCGGCTGCAAAAGTGGTTGCTACCATAGATAAACCGGCTAAATACCATGGTAAGTTTCTTCCTGAAAGAAAAAATTCTTCGGTATTTTTACCCGCACGCTTGGAAAAATAAATTGCTATTCCGATTGAAAAAAGAAAATAGATAAGAATTATTAAATAATCTATAAAATACAATTAAACCTCCTCACTTATTTTTCCGTTCCTCTTCGGTCAGTTCGAATACCTTTTGAAATAGTTTTTCATCAGCTGAAGTCATTTCTACATTTCTTCTTTTCATTACCCTTTTGGCTGTCTCAATGCTTTTTTGCAAATTATAAGTAATCATAGATCCGGAACCTCCCCATGAAAAAGAGGGAATATATTTATCCGGAAAGCCTGCACCAAATATATTACTTGAAACCCCGGCAACAGTGCCGGTATTAAACATTGTATTTATCCCTGCTTTGGAATGATCGCCCATAACCAACCCGGCAAACAAAGAGCCGCTGTCAATTTTTTCTCCATTTATAATTACCTTAACACTGCCGTAATTGTTTTTTAAGTCGCTGTTGTTAGTATCGGCTCCCAGATTTACCCATGAACCTAAGTATGAATGCCCCAGAAATCCGTCATGCTGTTTGTTGGAATATGAATGAATTACAGATTCCTCGACTTCACCTCCGACTTTACAAGACGGTCCTATTGAAGTATTCTCGTATATTTTAGCTCCTATTTTTACTCTGGAATTGTCTCCTATATAAGCAGGACCCTCAATAACTGCATTAGCATAGACCAAAACGTTTTTACCGATGTAAATTGGACCGGATTCTGCATCAAGTACAACACCCGGTTTAACCTTAGAACCCTCATCAATAAAGATATTCTTTTTGTTCAAGAGAATTGCGCCCTCATAAACAGTCCCTTTTATATTTTTTCCATTACTTTTCGAAGTAAGCAATTTAAAATCAGAAATTATCTGCCCCCCATTATTATTAACTAACTCCCACGGATACTTTATAAATTTAACTTCAATGTTTTTTTGAGGAAGATTTTTGAAATTTAACGGTGCAAAAAAGTCAGTAGAGCTGTGTTTTATGATTTCAAGATTTCTTCCGCTTATTTTTAATGCGGCTAAAATGTTCCCGCTAATATATACAGCATCCTCATCATCTAAAGACACATTATTTACAAAATTATTATCGACTATTACCTGTCCATTAATAAATAAACAATTATTACCGCTTATCCGATTTACCTCAATATCCTTATTCTGTTGATTTATGACCGCCTCAAGATACGCTCTGCAATACAATGAAAATGGTATTCCGGGATAATACAACCCAACTTTCTCTCGTAAAGTCAATATACCGCACCGAAGATCGTAAACAGGACGTAAATATACCAAGGGTAATAGAGACGAATAATCAGAACTTTCAAATAAACAAATGTAGTTAACCATTTATAAAAGCTCCTTTCATTAACATACATTATGAGAAATAATACTGCAAAATAATCTATTAAAGACAATTTTAAATCTGAATTTTTTCATCGATACCTTATCACAAAGAAATGGATTTGCCAAAGGGCTTAGTTATTTAAATATAGAATTTTGCGTTACATTAATCAAATAATAAAATTTATTGTCTTAATAACTTCGAAGGAGTGTTGCTATTATAGGAAAATTATTCGGCATTGCAATAAAACCTCGTATATGTGATATAGAATTTGGGCATATTTGTGCCACTTCCTTAGCGATTCGATTTTGTTACATTAATAATATGCTATAATATTTTCATCACTTCTGGATTTGTTTGTTTATTTTATTTGTTTTGTAATTTATATTAGTCAACTTATTCAGAATAAATCGATTTATGCTACGATATTTTGGAAAAGCCTAAAGTTCTGTTGCTAATAATTCCACTATTGCCATAGGGATGACAACGTCAAATATCTGGATAATTTTATTCCAAAGGAATGGCTATGCCAAATATCATTTGCATAACATGAGTTATTAAGATAATACCCGATACAAGTCTCAAAAAATAATTCAATTTAAAAGAGACTCAGGATCTAAGTTTGCCGCTTCAATCTCTTTGAAATATTTTACAGTTCCGACTTTCAATTCATAAGTAGCCTGCTCATCACAAGTAATCAAACCTTTAGGATGAAGCTGTAAGGCGCTGACTGTCCACATATGATTTACTCCTTCTTCAACAACCTTTGCCAGCGCTCTGGATTTATTTAATCCGCTGATAATTATCAGTACTTCTTCTGCGTCCAGAACAGTTTTAACCCCAACCGTCAATGCAGTTTTTGGTACTTTTTTAATATCATTGTCGAAAAATCTGGAGTTTGCAATAATTGTATCCATTGTTAAAGTCTTTACTCTTGTCAATGAGCCGATAGAAGAACCAGGTTCGTTAAAAGCGATATGTCCGTCGGGACCAATCCCGCCTACAAATAAATTGATACCGCCTGCATTCTTAATTTTCTTTTCATAATCTTCACATTCTTTCTCTAATTCTTTTGCATTACCGTTAAGTATGTTTACATATTTCTTATCAATATCAATATGGCTGAAGAAATTATTCCACATAAAAGAATGATAGCTTTCCGGGTGCTCTTCAGGAAGCCCGACATACTCATCCATGTTAAAAGTGGTCACATTTTTGAAAGTTATAATTCCTTTTTCATTCAGCTTTATTAACTCTTTGTACATCCCAATAGGAGAAGAACCGGTTGGTAGCCCTAATACAAATCGTCTTTCTTGAGTCGGCTTGAATTTATTTATTCTCGATGCAACATAATTTGCTGCCCACTTAGAAACCATTTCATAGGTTGGTTGAATAATTAGTCTCATATAAACCTCTCATTAATTAAATTAATTTTCGATGCAGAGCTTAATTATTTCCCTGCATCATTATAATAAAGAGCTGCTGCACCAAGTACAGCAACATTTTCAATTCCCGATACTTCAGTTTTAAAATTCTTTACGGAATTCGAATAGGAGAAACCGCTTATTGCATTATTCATTTCTGCTTCAAAATATTCAAAGGATTTGCCAATTGAGCCGCCTATTATAATAATTTCCGGATCAAACGTGTACGTAATAATGTTTTCCATTCAATATAATTAAATACTTTAATTTATAATGAGAAAATGATTTATTTTATATTCCATCCTGTTACCGATAAAATGGGTTGCTTACCATTTAAATCATCTTTATAGAAGTACCCTTTAATTATTTTCTCTTCTCCCGGAAGCATTGAAAAATAATTGTCTTCCCATAATATAGGTAATACGGATTCGCCGTCTTTTCCTTTTATAACCGCGAGTACTATTTGGAAAGCTAATTTGCCGGTACGATTAATTAGTCTTATTTCTGCCTCATATTTCCCTCTTGAGCTGATAAACTTTGAGTTTACAGCTAAGTGAACTTTTATTAATTTGTTTAGGCAGGTTAAATCAGCATAATCTTTAGCCGGCGTCAACATCCATGTTGTCTTTGCGGTATCAAGAATATCGGGTTTTGCCGACAAACAATAGAAATTAGAACTCACAATTTTTTTTCCGCTAAAAAGTTTTAAATCCAGAAAATATGTTTTGCTTAAATTACTTATTACCGGCAATTGTAAAATTTTAATTGCCCGGTCTACTGGAAGATCAAATGAAATATTTTTAGAAAATCTTTCAGACAAATCAAAATTTAATAAGCGTATTTTTGCGGTTAAATTATTTTGAGAAAAGAGTGTACTATTAACAGCAATTATTTCATCCTCACTATAATCATATAGAATATGGATAGGTTCACAAGCTTTCATAGTTCCAAAAAACGCACCTCCCGGCATTAAGTAGTAATCATATAATTGCCACCACAGCTTGGGCCATGCAGAGTTTAACATCCAATGGATTACCCCTGTTGCCGAATATTTATTTGCTTCATTCGCTTCAAACATTGCACGGGTATTCTCGTAATTTATAAACTGTGCTTTGGTACAATATTCTTCTAAACCATCCGGTTTACCCATACGATTAAATAAGGCATCATTATAATTCTTCAAATTACCGAACGCGTTTTTCCCGCAATGAAAATTCCAAATGCTATCTATGGGCCAAAGATGATTCGCAGGAATCATTTTTTTAATACTTTCAACGGGAGGAACTTCGGCACCCGGACCGATTTCTGTATTAAATCCAAAAGCACCGCCTTTATTTTTATCAATCCACCAATAAACCGGTGGGACGTAATCATAAGGCCCCCGCATTTTAACGCCTGTTTTCCCGGTTATGGAACTTGTATGTTCGGCAGCCGATGCTATAAATGGCCTGGTAGGATCATCTTCCTGAAGTATTACCTGATATTTATTCTCAAGTTCGGGACGCGGAGTCAGATCGCTCCCGTACAGCCAAACAAAAATGCTTGGATGATTTCTTAACCATTTAACCTGATCCTGCCATGATTGTGAAATTAAATCCATTTCTTGTGAATTTTTTATTGCTCCGTAATCATCAGCAGGCTTTCCAATATAATTTTCCCATTCCCATTGGCAACTCCAGCCCGCCATAATCAAGATACCGTTTTTATCACATAGGTCATAAAGGTCGCTGCTTGTTCCCCAAATTCCCTCTAAACGAATTGCGTTCAAGCCCATCAACTTTATATACTCAATTTGAGCTTTAATATTTTTGTAGTTATTATTCAAGAATAAATTATCTACCCAGCCGCCTCCAAGTATTAGAATTTTCTTCCCGTTTAATTTATAGCCCCGGTATCCTTCTTCATTTACATAATCAGAAACTTCACGGATTCCGAACGATGTTTCATTTGCATCGGAAATTTTCCCATTAATCTCAAAATTCATTTTTAACTTATAAAGATTAGGCTTGCCGAGACGATATGCCCACCATAATCGAGGGCTTTTTATTTTAAGTTGAGGAAAATCTTCCGGGTTAAATGTTACTATTTTTTTTTCAGCAGACATTAAATAAATTTTTTTAGAGAATTTTATTGTTCCAATTTCACCAGTTAAAATTCCCGAAATATATTTATTGCTGTTATTCAACAATTCTGCTGATATTGTTAGTTCCGCACTCTTTAAAGTTTCCGCATTTATTTTACTTTTAATAAAAGGAAAATTTATTGATACATCACCACTAATCAGTAATTTGACATTTCTCCAAATTCCCATGTTGCAATCCGGTGGATTAGGATTCCAATCGACAAAACCAATGGAGGGTTCACCGGGTTTTGGAGGGAAAACTTCAACAGCTAATATGTTTTTCCCTTCCCGTTCAATGACACCGGATACATCAAATTGGAACATACGATAAACCCCTTGAATACTATCGGAGTTTGCAATTTGCTTACCGTTCAGCCATATATTTGCGCGGTAATTAATGCCTTCAAATTTTAATTTTATTGTTTTTCTATTTTCTTCTTTTGGGAGAATAAACCCGGTTCTAAACCACCACGACTTTTCAAATTGTCTTGTAGAAATATTTATTAGGTTATCCCCTATAAAAACATCTTTGTAGACTTTATCGTTAACTAATGATCCCATGACTGTCGAAGGAATTGCAGCGGAGTGCCATTTGAGTGCGGAATATTTAGATGTCGATATCAAGGAACCATCGGCTTGTACTTGTTCCGAAGATTGGATATACCAATTTTCATTTAACTGATATATATATTCCATAGTATTTATCCGGGAATAAATCCTAACAGTACAAATTGTCAGGTATAAAATGAAAAAAATATTTATTATGAGTCTTATTTTTTTGTATTTGTTCATACTGTAGTCTTAGTATATTCTAAAGGGCTTCTCAAATAATGAAATAATAAATATTGCGTTCATGCATCAATAAATGTTAACGGTTACTTCTTTAGAAGTTTTCCTATTTCCGTTTTCATCCGTAATAGTAGCTTTAATTTTATGGCGACCGCCCGGTACATTAAACCATACCCAATCAAAAGGAGCCTTTGTATCATATCCTAAGGAAACATTGTCACCAAAAAATTCAACTTTTATTACCGAGCTTCCTTTATCAATTTCGCTTGTATTAATAATTATATTGGAGCCTGCTGAAAAAGTATCGGCGCTATGGGGCTGAGTAATTTTAATTGACGGATAACTTTTGCCGTGATAAGTTTTTTTAATTTTAATATCCTGCATATTACGGTTATAAATAGTATGCAAAAGGGTACCAGTAGAATCATCTTCACTTATCTCCCAAAACATAATTCCGCGAAGATTGTATGCGTCTACATAACGTGATTTCAAAGCAATTGATTTTTGATCATCAAAAGTCCAGAATATTTTTTTTACCGGGTTATATAAATATGGCGCCATTGCCAAAGTATCCCAATAGTAGTGATAACCATTTGAATCAAGTGCACAAAGACTTGTAAAATTACCGAGATTGTTTTCTAAAGCTCCGGCAGAATCCGTCCCTTTTTGATATAAACCATTATTAACAGAATCGACATTGAACCAACACTTCCCGTAAAAAGCTGCGCCGGGAACAAGCTTGTTACCATTGACTCCTAAAGAATCAATAAAATATTTTACAGTATTATTAAAAGAAAGCTTAGCACCGTTATCCGTAGTATCAATTCTAGATGAAAGAAGATTAGTATGATGAGCAGTTATCTTATCCCAACTGCCGTGAAAATCATATGTCATTAAGTTAAACCAGTTTAAGTATTTCTGAATGCTCTTTATATCAAAATTATCCAAATTTGGTTTGCCGGCAGCTACTGCGGCTGTCAAAATCAATTTCGGATTTATTTCATCTAATTTTTGCCTGAACAATGCCAGCAGTTTGGTTAAGTTTTCTTTATCTTTTGCATTATTATGAGTTCCCTCCGGGCCCCCTTTAACAGGAAATTCCCAATCAATATCAAATCCGTCAAAAATACCTGCGGCTATTCCTTTCCTAATACCCGTACTATCTGCAGAAAGATTCCCGAGTATATATTTATTAATACAATCATCGACAAATATTTTTCTTGATTCAGACGTAAATGCGGCATCCGAAAAATATGTACCGCCGCCCCAACCCCCGATAGATAACAAGACTTTTAAATTGGGATATTCTGCTTTTAATTTTTTTAATTGATTAAATTGACCTTTTATCGGCTGCGTTGAATCATCCGGAATTCCGTCAATACTCATATCTGCGGAATAAGACTGCTGATAATCTGCGTTAGGGTACAAATGTTTTAACACAATATTATTAGCAGAGTCAGTATCAGGTATAGCAAACGCATAAATCAATACCGTTATTTTATCAGCTGATCCGGAAGTATTTAAATTCTTCACTAAATAATTCTGATGCAGGGCGCCCCATGAAGGATAATATGCAACAATCTCTCTATTCTGCCCTATCACGTATATTTGAGATGAAAATATTATCAGTAAAAATATTTTAATGAACTTAATAAGCATAAATCCTTAATTAAATCTGATTAATTCTTTACTTCCCCATTATAACTTCAACTTCGTTCACGGTACCTGCACCCTGAATTGGAATAACACTATTTACCTGTTCTCCGTTTAGTAAAATTAATTTAACGCCTTTTTCAATCCCTTCGGGATTTTTTACTTTGATATTATAAATTGCACTGCGCCATTTTCTTACGACCTCAAAACCATTCCAATTTGAAGGAATACAGGGATCAATTTCCAATCCTTTATAAGTAGGACGAATCCCGAGAATATATTTTGTTACTGCAGTATAAAACCATGCTGCACTTCCCGTAAGCCAGGGATGTCTTGCTCTTCCATAAGCAGAATGATCTTTTCCCATTATAAATTGGCAATAAGAATACGGCTCAGCCTGTCTAATCTCAATTAAATCATTTTGGTTATAAGGTAATATTGCATCATAAAATTTCATCGCGATATTACCATGACCTAATTTGCATTCGGCAATTACAGCCCAGGGATTGGGATGGCTAAATATGGAAGCGTTCTCTTTGATGCCTTTATAAACACGTGTTATATAACCGATGTCGTCATTTGGTTTTGAATAAGCAGGCAGAACCAAATGAATTCCATATTGAGAATATAAATTCTTATCAACTGCATCCATACATTTCTCAGCACGTTCATCCGAAGCTACACCGGAATAAACAGCCCAGCTTTGAGAATTCAAAAATATTTTTCCTTCTTCACTTTGGTTTGTACCTATTCTAATTCCTTTTTTTGTAAATCCCCTTATGTACCATTCGCCGTCCCAAAGTTCTTTTTCGCAAGCCTCTTTTACCCTTTCAGCCATCTGTAAATATTTTTTTACATCATCTTCCCTTCCTAATTGCTCTGCCGACTCAATAAAAATTTTAATCGCCCAATAATGCTGAAAGGAAACCATCGCGCTTTCGCCTCCGCCAAGATTCAGGCAGTCATTCCAATCCGCACGCAAGCCCTGACAAATACCGTTTGCACCCACATATTTAGCTGAAAAGTCTAATATTTTCTTTATGTGCTCATAGACAGTTCCTTCACCACCGTCGGCATAAGGAATTACCTGCTCAAAAAATTCCAATTCGCCTTTTTCAATAATCCATTCACAAATTGAAGCTACAAGCCAGAGTGCATCATCGGAACAAACATCATCCATCCCGTGAACAATTGCAGCAACACTTTGTTTTGGAACAACAGTCGGAAGTTTTACACCTGGAAGTTTATTTTCAGCGGGTTCAAAAACTTCGGGATCAAATAAATGTAAACCATATCCCATGCTTGTATGTCCTTTGAGCAATTGGACTATACGGTATTTTGTTTTTTCGGGATTGCTGTGAACTACCCCCATTACATCTTGAGAAGTGTCCCTGTAACCAAGTCCGACTCTTCCTCCAACTTCAATAAAAGAAGCAAAGCGTGACCATACTACGCAGGTTTCAGCCTGATATAGCGTCCATATATTAATCATAGAATTCAAACCTTGATGCGGAGTTTTACATTGGAATATTGAGGCTTTCTTATGCCAGTACTTTTTTAATTCTTCAATGGCGGCATCAACGGTCTTAAAATCGGAATATTTTAGCTTAATTGCTTTACCCTTTTCTACCCGCGAACCAACTCCCAACATAAATATCAAACGTGTTTTTTCACCTGCTTGAAGAATAATTTTTTTATGGAGAGAGCCGCAATGATTTCCACCCAATTCAGAACTGTTACTGCATTCGCCCAGCTCTACAGCCACCGGGTTTGATTCGGTTCTATAATTGCCTATAAAAGTATCCCTGACGCAATCATAACTATTAGGATCAATATTGGAAGTAAAAAAATGGTAAGTCCACGGCTCGTAGAAAAAATCGTATTCAATTATGCCGTCGCTATAATTAGACCCGCTTGCATATAAGCTCATTTGTAAATTTTGATTATCTATCTCAATATGGTGGAAAGAAAATTCAACGTAAGAAAATACGCTCAGCTTTCGGGGTTTTCTGCCTGTGTTTTTAATTTTAACATCCCACAATTCAACATCATCTTCCAAAGGGATAAAAAGAAGCTGTTCAGCTTCAATGTCTCGGTAGCGGCATTGAAACTTTGAATAAGACAAACCGTGACGGCAAATATATTTTGCTTCTGTAAAATCTTTACCGACAGGCTGCCAGGATATAGTCCAAAATTCTCCGGTTTCGTCATCCCGTATGTAAACATAATGACCAGGCCTGTCTAGAGGAATTCCGTTTTGGCGGAACCGGGTTACCCGGTGATGTTCGGTAGATTTATAAAATGAATAACCTCCTGCATTATGCGAAATAACCGTACAAAAATTATTTACACCAAGATAATTAGTCCATGAAACCGGGATATCAGGCCGGTCAATTACATACTCTTTATTATCATCATCAAAATAACCGTACTGCATTAAATACTCCTAAATTTTAACAAGAATAAATTCATTCGGTTGTTTGCTCTTCTTCTATTTCCCTAAACGGAACAAACCATGTTATTAAGAATGAAGGGATGGTTGCTAACATAACCCACAGAAAAAAGTGTTTATAGCCAAGGAAGTCGCTTACAAACCCGCTGAGAGCCGAAGGAATCATCAGACCGAGATTCATTATACCTGTGGCAAATGCATAATGCGCCATTTTATATTTTCCGGGCGCTATTTGCTGCATCATAAACAAAGTGAGTCCAATAAACCCGACACCATATCCGAAATATTCAAATACAACGGCAGTCCCAATTGTAAAAAGACTTGCAGGCAAGAAAAAAGCGAGGAAGACGTAAACAACAAAAGGAATATTAAAGAAAGCACAAAGAATAAATAACGATTTTCTTAATCCAAGTTTAGAAGTAAAATACCCCGCGAGAATTGAGCCAAGGATAAATGCAGCCGGAGGAAAAAATCCGTAAA
>Ga0181520_10003006_pt1 | contig 30285 bp, 18 predicted proteins | sample PEATcosm2014_Bin_29_FD_132451 | JGI IMG/M metagenome (GOLD analysis project Ga0181520, IMG submission 132451) | Peatland microbial communities from MTU Mesocosm Facility, Houghton, MI, USA - PEATcosm2014_Bin02_30_metaG | ecosystem: Environmental > Terrestrial > Soil > Wetlands > Peat | place...
ACTGGGCCGACCTGCTTCACGGGCCCGCCCCCGACTGGGGCGCGCTAAGCTGCGGCTGCCACCCCAACTGCGGCATCGGCATGGTCCTGATGATCGACAAGGAGACCAAGGAAGCCGCTCCGGTAACCGCCTTCCTTAAGATGGACCAGGTAGCCAAGGACACTGCCAAGATCAACGACGCGGCCCGCGGCAAGTTCCTTTCGATTCTGGGCATCGCGCTTTCGCTGCTGCGTAACTACGATCCCTTCCAGGCGCCGACCCACTTCAAGATCACCGACATGATGAAGAAGATGGACAAGACCTTCAACGCCACCGGCACGGATTACGGCAAGGTCTCGGGCGATCGCACCCTCGCGGACATCGAGAAGCGCCGCAAAGATCGCTGGAACTTCCTGTTCATCGCCGGCATGTGGTTCCAGGACCTGTTCAACTACGACTTCCGCCGCACCGAGCAGTGCATCATTCCTTACGCCACCCAGGAAGGCGAGATCAGCTTCTGCGCCTATAACACGGGCATCGGCTGGCGCAACATTATCGAGAAGATGCACATGACCGCAACGCTGACCAAGTGGTACGAGGAGCACGGCCGCCACGAGATCTTCGCCGGCGGCAAGAAGGTGGGCATGACCGAGGTGGGCCACAAGCTCCAGCTCAACATGGCGCATGTCAACTCCGAGGCCAACCACACGCTCGACGAGCTGGGCATTGCGAAGAACGCGCGCGAAGAGAAAATTCGCGCCCGCGACACCAAGCAGCACAGCGACCAGGAAAATGCCCGCATGGCCAAGCTCTACCGCGAGCACATCCTGGGCGAAAAGCCGGTCGAGGGGCTGGTCTCGCTCACCGACATCGCTCCCGCCAAGCCCGCCGATGAGAAGCAAGCCGACCTGGTGGCTGGCGACTAGCTCCTCCAGCAAACTGCAACCGACAGCAAAGGCCGCTCAACTTTGAGCGGCCTTTGCTATTGGGCGCCAATCATGCGACAAACAGGCCACTCACAGGAATCGCACAAGATAACCGCCTGTCCCTAAAGCCGCCGTCCAGAGCGGCCCGGCTGAATTATCGGAAGCCGTTTATGGGAGATGCTTGCCTAGTCGGCCTGGCGGCCACTGCGAAATGGGCGAGCGAGTGATCTGTCGTGCCTTGTCTCAGCGGCTGTTCCTCTGTCCGGGGCACCAGAAGGACGTAAGGGACAACTGTCTCTGAAAATCGGCCGCGCAGGGCTGGGTCGGCGAAGGGAGGAGCATGATCGCCAACAACAACGAAAACCGTGGGCCTGGCCAGCTTGCGCAGCGCAGCCTGCGATACCGATTGGTGGACGTTTGCGACCAATTGATACCAGGAGCACAGCGGCGAGTTGGGCGGCAACGATTGGAGCGGAGTGCAGGGAACTCCGTTCTGGAGCGGAGATGGAACCAGGACCGGCAGGTGAGAGTTCAGCGTCACCCAGTGAACGAAACTTGGATTGTCCTCGTGTTTCTCCAGCCTGCTGCCTAACCATTCGGCAATCGACGAATCGCAAGTGCCCACGAGTGCTCCGTCACAATCGGGCAGTCCTTGTTGTTTGAATCCATCGTTGAACCACTGCTCCTGAAACCCGATCTTGCCGTACCAGGACGACCGATTGAACATCTGCCCGTCCATGCCGTGCAGCGCAATATCGTGGTATCCAAGAGCGGCAAGGCGGGCAGGAACACAGCCTTGCAACTCGGCCGGCAAGGCGTTCAGGAGGCGAAACCCGAATGAACTCCCGCACAACTCACGGGCCTCGCCCGCAACCGTAGCCCCACTGAAGGGGACCGTTCCCCTAACTACCTTGTAGCGGGCAAGCAAATCGGGCCGCAGATAGGGCTGGACGATCACGTCATTTACGGATGAGTCGGTGGCGAGCCCCCAGGACTCGACAAGAACCAGCACCACATTCGGCAAGCTTCTGCCGCCTCGATTTGTGGTGAATTCCGCGAGGCGCTCTGCCTCCGCCAATGCACTGGGAACAGCGCGTGCTGAACGGCGCTCCGCGCTCTCGCGAATCGATGCGGCGTGCACCTCCCACGAAACCAGAGTAAGCGATGGAATGCGCGCCAGCCGAACGGGGGTCGAGCTGAGTTGGACTCCGTCAAATCTGTTTGTCCATAGCAGAGGATTGGGGAAATGCCCAGTTCGGCGAACGGCCAATAAGCACTGAGAGACCGCCAACAACACGACGAAGGAGATCAGGAAGCCAACCGCTCGCACCCGGCGGATTCCCCGCACCGAGGAAGTGGGCAAATGCATCGAAATCAGCGGCATCAGCAGAGTGAGCAAGACCACTGCAACCGCGCTTTGGCGCCGCACGCTGGAGAACGCATGGACGGCGCTCACATTCGCCAAGCACTCCGCGATGGTCAGGTAGTAGCTGCGGCACACTCCCCAAATCAGATCAGCCGAGATAGCCGAAAACAGCAAAAACGCCGCAATACCGCGTGCCACAAAAAGGGCAACCACCCCAATGGCGGCATATTCCAGGGAAAACCATCCATACGGGCGGAACCCGAATTCACGGCTTGCGATCCAATAAGGAAGGTTGGCAAAGATGGTGTAGAAGGCAATGAAGAAAAGCCAATGTCCAAGACCGGGAAGGTCCTCAGCACGGGACTGCCGTAAATGCGGTCTCGGGAGGAATTCAGCGATACTGCACAAAAGGCCCACTATAGACAACCCACTAAAGTAGGAAATCGTCCGGCCCAGTTCCGCCCAACTCGCATAGGACGGAGACCACCAACTTACATGTCCCGACAAGTGTACCGCAAAATGGCGCCGGAAATGCGCCGTGCGAGTTACTACGATTGAAGATTCCGATTTCCCGCCGGTTTCTGGCCAGAGTTTCAAGATGAATCGAGTGTCTCCGCAGACTGGGGCGAGGAGAAGACACCTGAGTGGCGGGCCAGGAATCGAGGCAGCCGGCACCGAATCTGCTCTTCGCAAACGGACTTCACGGCAACGTGAGTTCTCGATTCAGTTTGTTGGGTTCGAAGTTCTTCGAAGGACGGAGAAACGCTACGGTCGCGCGGAATGCAGGAAATGCAGCTCCCTCGACTCCCCATTCGCATTACTCAAGTGTGTTGAGGATGACAGATTCGTGTGTGGTGAGATAGAGGCGCGCCGCATTAGAAGTTCTTGCCGATGAAGTCTTGCAGGCGGTCGAGCCTGTAACTCGCTTCGCCGGCTTCGACTCCGAGCAGCAACTGAGTGGCGCTGAGCTGATTGCGGAAGTCCAATGCGGCGGAGGTCTGCGCGTCGCCGACTAGCTGGAGCGACTTCTCGATCTCCTGCTTCTCCCGCTGAAGGGCGCTGAGCCGTTCCTTCTGGACCGCGATACTCTGCTCCAACTGATTGCGCAGCACCTCCGCGCCGCGGACAACGTCGCCTTCCTGCACCTTCTTCCAGTTCGAGTAAGCCTCGACAGAGCGGTCGAGATGCCTGTCGATGGACCGGCTGCCGAGATTGTAAGTGAGGCTGACCTCGCCATAGGGCTCCAGGCCGTTGGCCACGGGATTGATCTGCTGATGCGTGCCGACAACCAGCGAGACATCCCAGTTGTTCTGGCGGGTGAGCCGGGCCAGCGACTTCTGCTCTTCCACGTCGCTGACCTGCTTCGCCGCGACCTGCTGCTTGAGCGGCAGCGCGGCGAGCTGGGGCACATAGAGCGCGGCGACGCGTGACTGGGTGTCGGCGCGGTCCGATTCAAGCTTGATCCGGTTGGAGACCAGGGAGAGCAGCATGGGCCGCGTCATGTTCTGCGCCTCAACCATCTTCGTCGCCTCGGCGATCAGTGCATCCAGCGTTTTGGAAGCCTCGCCGATCAGTTCGAGCCGATGGGTGAGCGCCTCCTTTTCAAGAGCCTGAATGGCGTATTGCAAAGTCATTTGCACGCTGGTCGAAGTTTTGTAGAGTTCGCAGTTCTTGCGGGCGGCATCCAGGGTGATGCCGGCCTTCTTCAAGTTGGAGAGGCTCAGTTGCCCGCCGGCGACCAGTTGCGTGGGCAGTCCGGTGTTGGGCTGCGTGAACCCCGCCTGCGCGTCGGGCGAGCGCAGAAACACACTCTGCGCCTTTGCCTGCTCGGTGAGATAAGCGCAGTAAGCCTGCTGATCGGCTTGGATGTCCTGGGCCGCCGCGATGGTTGCAGGCAGCAACACCGACGAGAGGATAACTGGGCAGAAGTAACTTCGAATCATGATCCTACTCCATGAAACTCGCAACGGATACAATCGTCTGCGCGCCGGCAGGTAGCTGGGAAGATCTAGAACAGCAGTGGCTTGCGGCCCAGGAAGACAGTTTGCGATTTTGCCGACTCCGGGCGGGAGAGGTTCATCAGAATGGTGAGGCCGCGCACCTGGCTCTTGAAAATGGGATGGGTGATCACTTGTTCGCCGCCGAACACCTGCTTGACGGTGCCCACCTTGCGGCAGAGAACCATGTTCAGGTAGCAGTCGTAGATGGGCGCGCCCACCGTTGCGTTGGCCTGATTGTCGTAGGGAACAAAGGCGAAGTAGGTGCGCTTGTCGCCGTTGGAGTTGAGATAGTAGGGGCTCTGTTTGGCGGTAGTAATGGCATCGCGCAAGCGATCAATCTGGCGATTGTCTTCAGCTAACTGCTTCTCAGCGACGCTGAGCGTGACATCGAGCTGGGCGATGTCGGAGCGAAGTTCAGCCTGCTTTTCCAGGGCTTCAAGCGATTTAGTGCCAATGGTGGTCTTGTCCAGGATGCTGTCGGAGAGCATCACGTCGGCGATCCGGCTATCGGTAAAATCCGTATCGGCGTGATTCAGCGCCGCCAGTTGTGTGGCCGCATCTCCCTTGGTGATCAGTCCTGCCGCCAGGTCGCTCTTGATTTGCGCCTCAATCTGGTGTGTCTGATTGAGCAACTCCCTGGTCTTTTTGTTGTCCGCCTGCTTTTGGGCGTCGAGCGCTGCCAATTGGGGGCCGGTGAGCCGATCGTGGGCGCGTTCGCGCTTGATCGCGGTTTCAAGCTGCCTATCGAGAGCCAGCAGAGAGGCGCGGTATTTGTCCATCTCTGCCAGCGTTGTTTGCTGGCGAACGACGTCCACCTTGAGATCTTCAATAGACTGTCTGCTGAGGACCATTTTCTGCATGAAATCGAGGCTCTTGTCGTCGTATGCCGACAGGATGAGCGGCGCCGCCCAACTGCTGTTCACCGCATAAAAGCCCATGATGAAGGCATAGCTGAGAATGCTGATGAGAACCGCATACAACGTCACGATGGCAAAGAGGCGATAGAAGGCAAGAGTGACTTTGTAGAGAATCCCATAGAACGGTTTGCGGGATTTCTTTGGGCTGAGCGGTGAATCACTTGCTATCGTGGCCAATTTGGGCCTCCTCTGGAGCTTTGGCTCTGGTACCCCAGTCGCCGGAATCGAATGTCAATAGCGCGAGGGGCGTAATGAAAAGCGAACTTGCCAGCGACCATGCAATGTATGCGCCAAACGCCAGGGGGTGGCGGATGGTTTCCCTGACGCTGTACTTCTTGATGGCCCAGCTGAACACCGCGGCCAGGCCGAGATAAGCGGCCAGCGGCATGGGAGCAGCCCAGGCCAGAGGGTTCGTAACCAGCATGGTTACGGCCACCAGCAGTGCCACCACCGCGCCCAACGGCGTAAGAATCATGGTGAAAACTGTATTTGGGTGCAATTTGAAGACGTGCCGCGGCAACGAGCGAAGCGTGTAGAAGAGGTCGCGCAGGATGCTGCTACGCCAGCGAAGCTGCTGATTGAAGAGCACCGGCAGGCTGGTGGGCACATCGGTCCAGCAGAGGGCATCGTTGTTGATGTAAGTGGTATATCCGCGCATGAGCGCCTGGTGGGTCAGAAACCGGTCCTCGCCCTGATTGACAGGAATGCCGAACCAGTGGCGCTCGCGCAGGGTCGGTTCGATCTCCAGCAGAAGTTCGCGGCGGATGGCAAAGAGGCAGCCGCTGATACAGCAGACGCTGCGGGTCCAGTTCTCGGGAATCTTGTAGAGCTCAAAAGCAGCGTAATAAACGATGGTCTGAATGGCAGTGATGATGTTGTCGTTTGGGTTGCTCACGCCAACCCGGCCACCGACCGCACCGATGGCTGGTTCCGCAAAACAGGCAGTGAGTTCGCGGATGGCATCGGGGTGAAAGATGCAGTCCGAGTCAATGGAGATGATGACTTCGGCGTCAGAGAATTGGAGGGCATTGCACACAGTGCGCGCCTTGCCGCAGTTGAAGTCGTTGCGGCCAACGCGTATGGGAATATTTGTGAAATCCCGTTGCGCCTTGAGCATCCACTCATAGCTGTCGTCGACCGAGCAGTCGTCCTGCGCGATGACCTCAAAGCTGCCGCTGGGGTAGTTGCTGCGGCTGATGCTTTCAAGCGTGTGGTAGACCGTTTGACCTTCGTTGTAACAGGGCAGCAGGACGCTCACCTTGGGCTGCCAGGCGTAGTCCTTGCGCATCTTAGTCCCGGGGAAAGCCAGCCTCATCAGAAGGCCCATCAGGTACTTGACCACCGAGATCACCAAACAGAGAAACACGATGAGCCAGAGAAGAATGGGCGCCACGAAGACGGCCTCCGCGAGAACATGCCTGGACAGGCTTGACTGCAGCCAAGGCGAGCCTACCCGCCACTTGAGGTTCAGTGGCATCGACAACTGTAGGTGCGCAAGATGTCCGGCGATTCCCTACAAGTCTACCCCATTCCTGGCGGGGGATCTTGGAACCCGGTTTGCCCTTTGGGAAAGCCAAACGGCAGACCGTGCACCGACGCGGCCTTGAGGCTATGATTTCTGGTGGACGCCGGGGTTATGACAAACCGTCCGGAACGGCACTGCGGACGTCTGTGGAGGCAATATGAAGGTTCTTTTCATTGGCGGCACCGGAAACATCAGCATTGCGGCGACGCGGCTGGCCGCGGAGCGGGGCATTGAAGTCACGCTACTGCGGAGGGGGCAACGGGTTGCCAGCCTGCCGGCAGATGTCCGCACCGTTATGGCGGATATTGCAGACGGGGCGGCGGTGGCCGCAGCGCTCGGGACGCAGAGCTTCGATGCCGTGGTGGATTGGATAGCTTTTACGCCTGCCGACATCGAGCGCGATATCCAGCTCTTCCGCGACCGCACACGGCAGTTCGTTTTTATCAGTTCAGCGAGCGCCTATCAGAAGCCGTGCGGGCACTATCTGATCACCGAATCGACGCCGCTGGCCAACCCCTATTGGCAGTATTCGCGCGACAAGATCGCCTGCGAAGAGCGCTTGATGAAGGCCTATCGCGAAGAGGGCTTTCCCATCACCATCGTGAGGCCTTCGCTGACTTACGGCGACACGCAGATTGTGCTGGCGGTGAATAGCTGGCAGAAATCGTGGACGGCCGTCGACCGGATGCGCCGCGGCAAGAAGGTAATTGTTCCGGGAGACGGATCCTCGCTCTGGGTGATTACCCACAACAGCGATTTCGCCCAGGGACTGGTGGGCCTGCTGGGCCACAGGCAAGCCATCGGCCATGCCTTCCACATCACCGGCGACGAGGCGATGACCTGGGATCAGTTCTACCAAATCACGGCGCAGGCCGCGGGCGTGGAGGCCAAGATCGTTCACATCCCGTCGGACTTCATTACCGCCTGCATGCCGGAAGAACTCGGCAATCTAACCGGGGACAAGGCGGTGAGCGTGGTCTTCGACAACAGCAAGATCAAGCGTTTTGTTCCCGGCTATTGCGCGAAGGTGCCGTTTGTGCAAGGAATTCAGAGGACCATCGACTGGTTCGATGCGGACCCGGGGCGCCAGCAGATCGACGAACAAGCGAATGCCGCATGGGATAAGTTGATCGGCGCCTACGAAAGCGGACTCGGGGAAGCAGTGCGCGCGTTTCAGCCGTAGAGACGGGAGGGCTTACACCAATTGCCCAGGCCGTCAGCTCGGTGAACCGGCACAAAAAAAGCACACGGTGGACGTGTGCAGGGAGATGAGGCAGCCTGCGCCGGAAAACGCGCGCGTCAGACCTGGTGGTGGCGGAAGATGTCGTCCTTTTCCCGGTGGCGGCAGTCGGAGCACTCCAGGCAGCAGACCAGGAGCACAGCCACACCGATCGTTACCAGAACTGCGAGGGTGTTATCGGCGGCCGCAAGCCATTGAACCAAGCTACTCATCTTGAGTGACCCTATTCCAATGAAATCCGGAATGCTGAGGCGGATTGACCGCTGGGGACATTCCAATACTCAATTCGACGAAGCTGCGCGTCGCAGGTTTATCATCGGCAGAATTTTTGAGCGGTTTCGGCATTTCGCACAATTATTGCTTGCAGGTAATAGAAGAAAAGGCGAAACTATATCCGATATGGAACTCGGCTCCGATCCCGTACCGGCCCCCGACCAGGAAAACTGGGTGGAAGAAATCGAGCCCTTTGAGTCCGAACCGCCCTGCCCGCCGTCCGCGCCCGGCGAAGGCCTCTGCCTGAACTGGCTGTTTGTCGATCTGAATTCCTACTTTGCCTCGGTGGAGCAGGATGCGCGCCCCGAGCTGCGTGGGAGGCCGGTGGGGGTTGTGCCCATGATGGCCGACACCACCGTCTGCATCGCCGCCAGCTACGAGGCGAAAGCTCACGGCGTTAAAACAGGAACCGTGGTTGCAGACGCGAAGCGGATGTGTCCGGGATTGGTACTGGTAGAGGCGCGTCACGAGCTCTATGTCGACTATCACCACCGCATTGTCGATGCGGTCGAGAGCTGTCTGCCTGTCACGGCGGTTTGTTCGATTGATGAGATGGCCTGCCGCTTGATGGGGCGCGAGCGGCCTCTGTTAGCCGCGATGGAGCTGGGCCGCCAAGTGAAGCGGCGGATCCTGGAGCGGGTTGGTCCCATGATGCGCAGCTCGGTGGGGCTGGCCACGAACCGGTACCTCGCCAAGGTGGCCAGCGACATGGAAAAGCCCGATGGGCTGGTGGCGCTCCCGTTGGATATCCTGCCGCAGGCACTGCGCCAGCTCAGCCTGCGCGATCTGCCGGGCATCGGCGCGCGCACCGAGAAGAGATTGAACGAGCAGGGCATCCACACCATGGACGAACTGATGGCGCGCAATTGCGATCAGGCGGGACAGCTTTGGGGCTCGGTGGTGGGCGAGCGGCTGTGGCACTGGCTTCAGGGTGAGGACTTCGACATGTCGGAGACTGAACACCTGAAGTCGCTTAGCCACCAGCATGTTTTGGGGCCGGAGATGCGGACCCCGGAAAAGGCCTGGGCTGTGGCGCATAAGCTGCTCCACAAGGCGGCCATGCGTCTGCGCGCGGGAAAACTGTGGGCCGGCAGCATCGGACTGGCCATCGGCTTTGCGGTTCCGCGCGGCGACAAGACCCCGGTTTCCCGTTTCGGCGTGCCCACCCGCGGGTGGAAAGGCGAGTTGCACCTGAACGAATGTCAGGACAATCAGACCCTCATCGCCGCACTCAGCCGTCTATGGGCAAGCCGCCCTTCGGGCCCGGAGTTCGACCATCCCTATTTCATCGGAGTCCATTTGAACGGGTTGGTGCCGGACCGGCTGCACACGCTCAACCTCTTCGATGGGTTGGAGGATGAGCAGAGCCGGGCGCGCCTGCTGGCGGCCATGGACGCGTTGAACAATAAGTACGGTCTGAGCACGCTGGCGCCAGCCACTATGCTCACCGCTTTCAAAGCCGCTCCGACGCGTATCGCCTTCCATAGCATTCCAGAGCTTTTTTGATTCTTGTGTGACAACTGAATTGCCTATTCAGATGCTTTCAGAGCTATGCTGTGTGCGCCCCCACTTCTGTGACATTGCTTCTCTTTCTCCCTAACTGTACTCAGAGTTCCGGTGAAGCCATCACGAGGATCTGCCTGCGGGGTAACGCTAGGAAGAGGGAATCCGCGATGATGCGTGGCAGTGTGTTGTCCATGGCAATTGTGGCCCTTGCGCAGGCGCCTCCTGTGTCGCTGGCGGGCCAGGGCATTACCTCTTACTGATACCAGCGGAATCCACTGCCGGACGTCGAGGCCGCCTCCGACCGGCTGGGCTTCTTTGCTCCGCATTTTTCCCAGGACCCATTGAGGGGGACAAGGTCCATTTGAAAGGCGGCTACTCGCTCTCTCCTGCCGATATCAGCAAGTTCAGCGTGGCGCTGGTCTTTCGCTTGATAGGCGTGGTGCAGGTTCATTGCGGCCTGCCGAGCAATCCTTTCGCTTGTGGGCGGTTCCGTCCCAGAAGTCGAATTGGGGCAGGCATCTCAATCTGAGCAACTGGCAGATATCACAAGTCGATTAGCACGGCCCTCCGGCGTAAGCCGGCATTCAGATGGGCGATATCCTCCAGACGATCAATCGAAGCCGCCGCACGGCCAGGGCGTTCAGACAACTGGGCTATGACTTCAACCTACGATCACTCGCTGTAAACACTGCCCGAGGGTGGCTTTCGACGGAGCGAACGGGCCCCGAACGTGTATTGGGCCGGGGGTGGTCAGCGAAGTATCTGCTCTTCAATTGCGCTGATTTCTGACGCAAACTTCAGAGACAGGACGCTAGATTCTCAGAACTCGTGCGCGCGCGATGCAACCGAACAGCGTTGTGGTGTCAGCGGAGGCGGTTGTATTCGGCCACCAGCGGAAGGCTTCGCAGGAATTACGAGCGGAGATCGAACCGGCACGCCCCGAGCCCTGGACTAGCAATTGGGGTATTTCACCGGCGTGGAAGATCTTTCGTCGTCAAGCGCTCTTGGCAATGTTCGCCTTGCTCTCAAACGGCAACCTGGAAGGCCACATCCGGGAAGATGGCTCGGCCTGGGCTGGCGGAGGGACCAGCGTCAGAGACGCTCCTTGGCCAGTCATGAGCTCTTGAACTCGTTGAGCTGAAAACCGCCAGCTCGCCGGCAGCCTTTGGGGGATTGATCCGGTGGTGGCCTCTGTCCATTCGTTGCCTTCATAGAGAGTCGAGTCCCCTCGACCATTCGCGGACTCGCGCAGGCGCTGCGCCACTTCTTTGGGGGTGGCCAGGTACATGCGAGGCAACTGGTCGACCGGCACGCCCTGGAATTGCACCAGACAGCACACCGTCCGCGGACTATGGTGGTCTAGCCATAGTGCAATGGCGCCGTGGTAATCGGCCTTCTTGCCGCTCATTTCCGCGGCTCTCTTTACGTAGGATTCCGTCAGATTCCAGAGCCCATCCTGGCTGCCTTTGACAACAACCTTCAGCAGCGCGCCTGCCCTGGCCACGACCATGTCGTGCGCGGGCTTGTCCACTCCGAATTGAATTGAAACGTCAAAGCCGCAGCGAGCAAATTGCGCCGCGGCGATGCCTTCTGCACCGAGGTTGAGTTGCCAAGAACGCGGCTTGTTTGGATCGAGGGGAAGAACGGTCATCTGTCGCTCCTTTGGCAGACAGCAAGAAATGCCCAGAGCGTACCAGCGGCGATTTCTATATCGGCAGAACGCGGCGGGATGTCAGTCTGTGCGATTGAAAATTGGAAAAACCATGGAAAAGACAGGGGCGAAAAGGGAGCAGAGTTTCAATGGGCTAGTCTGGATTGCCTTCGGTATGGTTACGGATTAGGCCAAAACATGCCGCGTACCTTCGCCCGTGCAAACACAGGGTCTATATTCCAAGATTGCGCTGACACCCACTGCAGCCCGCCAGGCCCAACTCGCACGACGGAGAGCCTGGCCAACTAGAACCCGGTCGCAGATTCCTGTCAGAAGCGGCAGATTTCGCGGATTTGTATTCGAATGAGGCGCGCAAGGAATTTAGCCGTTTGGTAACGGACATGGGGATTGATCGCGAGCTGGCTCAGGGTTTCTAGACTCGAGTTTCTCTGCGGGGTTCTGGGCTCTAGGACACAGAAACCCGCGAGAGTCTGAGAACGGAGGGATGGACCGAGACCGATTACGCCGACTGGGCAAGAGGCTGCATGCGGATTCTGGCCGGTTCCGGCTGTACGACGCGCACCGGCTTGGAGGCGGGGACATCGACGTCGTGCGGTGCAAGCGTAGGTCCCAGCTTGGCCTCGGTCTCGTGGATGTCGACTACACCCTGGAAGAAGCCGCCATCTTCCAAGCTTAGACGAGCAGCGGAAACATCTCCCGTGAGAGAGCCTTGCGCCCGGATGTCAAGAAGGTTGGAGACGGCAACGCTGCCGCAGACCTTGCCGAGCACCACTACGTCGCGCGCCACAATGGTGGCGTTCACCTGGCCATTAGGCCCCACCGTGACGCGGTTCTCGGGTAGATCGATGCTCCCTTCCACAATTCCGTCGATGAACAGCGACTCCGAACCTGTTATGTCGCCGATCACCGTGATGCCCTTAGCGATGTTCGACTGGTAGACCGATGCCGCGACGCGGACGGGTGCTGGCGCAGGGCGCGTTGGTTCCGAGGTAGGGGAGACTACTGGGGATTCGACCTGCCAGAATTTCCACATGGCGCTCAATCTGACTCCTTCACAATCCAGCAAACGCTTTGCTGCAGCTGGGCCAGGCACTTTGGCCCAAGTTCAAAGAAACTCAATCCCGATTTGCACAAACCCGCAGTGGAATTGCCAACCAGGGACTATCTCTCTTGCGGTGACCACTGACGGAAAGGAACGCTTTCCGGTTTCCAGGGAAGGAACAAACCCAGTTCCTCCGTCCTGTTGCTATCGCTCCTATCGGCATGATCGGCGTTTTCGTCTATCCTGCCCGGCTCGGGTGTTGCAAATTAATGGCCAAACAAACTCCCCGATTATTAGGACCGTTCTCATGAAAGAAATCAAAATCTGACTCCACCGAATCATGTTTCGGAAACGCAGGCACGGCGTCTCAACCTCAGCCTGCACCCAGCAATTCGTTGGAGAATTCGCTGAGATGATATTCCCTTCAGCCTGCCATTTTCATCATTTATCGGCGTTGAGAATGTGAAAATCTCGTCCTTAACTTCCCTCCTCAGGACAATTCCAGCCGCGGCAGCTCACTTTTTGGCGGAATTCATCTCCGTTTCATCTGCCTCGTATATCCCTTTCTGGAAGCAGATTTGTGCCCGAATCGCGGGCTGAACGCAAAACCCACCCCAAGGAACTGGAGCCTCTCCATGGCAGATATCGCGACCACCGTGCCGGTCCGTCCACCGGCCGCAGCGCTTCTTGACAAGAAGATGAAGAAATCCCACGCCATGATCAGCGGAGGCGTGGTTCTCGCAGCCCTGGTGATCGGCTTGGGGTTCATTGGATTCAGCGTTGTTCAGGATTTCACCGGTGTGACCGTCGGCAGCTTCTGGCCCTATATGCTGCTGATCTTCGCCTTGCTGATCGCTCTTGGTTTCGAGTTTGTGAACGGTTTCCACGACACCGCCAATGCCGTGGCCACGGTGATCTACACGCACTCTCTGGATCCCAACATCGCGGTGGTCTGGTCCGGGATGTGCAATCTGTGCGGAGTTCTGCTCTCTTCCGGAGCCGTGGCCTTTTCCATCATCACCCTGCTGCCCGTCGAGCTGATTCTGCAAGTCAGCACCGGCGCCGGCTTTGCCATGGTCTTCGCCTTGCTGATCGCCGCCATTATCTGGAATCTGAGCACCTGGTGGTTCGGCCTTCCTGCCTCCAGTTCGCACACCATGGTGGGCTCCATCATCGGGGTGGGAATCGCAAATCAGTTGATGAGCGTGCACTCCGGAACCTCAGGCGTGGACTGGGAACAGGCCACGAAAGTTTTCAAGGTGCTGCTGATCTCGCCCCTGATCGGCTTCGGAGCCGCCGCCCTCCTGCTGCTGCTTTCCAAATTGTTCATCCTGACCAAGGCAGCCAAGAGTGCGGCTGTGAAGTACGATGCGAACCACAAGAACCTTCTGTGGGCGGTTCCGACCATTCTGGTCACTGGTATCGCGGGGACATGGGTGTTGAATTTCATCACCCCGCTGGTGCTAGGGCTGTTTGGACCGCTGGTGGCCATCTGGGCGCCGATTCAGCATTTCGGCTCCACGCCCTGGGGGCTGTCTGCGATTGTGATTCTGGTGGGCATCGCCGGTTTTTACTCGGTGGCGCTCTTCGCCAGGATCGTGATAGAGAATGCCGACGTGCTGTTTACGGCGCCCAAAGGTAACACGCCTCCACCGTGGCCGATTCGCGCCCTGTTGGTCTTTACCTGCTCGGGTGTCAGCTTCGCCCACGGCTCCAACGACGGACAAAAGGGCATGGGCCTGATCATGCTGATCCTGATCGGCACCGTGCCCACTGCCTACGCCCTCAACCACGCCGTTACCGGTCACGACATACAGGCCTTCATCACCGCTTCCCAGCAGGCCGGCAGTGTTCTCGACCGGCACGTGGACGCCAAGGGCCTCCTGGGCGAGGATGCGCGCACTGAGGTTACTGACTACATCCGCACGAAGGAAGTTAGGCCCGATACCGTTCTGGCGCTTCGCGAACTGGTTGAAGATCTGAACCACGAAGTTGCCCTTTATAAGGAGTACAAAGCGGTTCCGGCCAACCGGCAGGCCAACGTCCGCAACGACATGTACGTAGCCAGCGAAGCCATCCGCCTGATGCAGAAGAACCACAACCCGGCCTTCACCCCCGAAGAGACCAAGGTTCTGGCCACTTACAAGGGCACGGTTGACAAGGCCACCAAGTTCATTCCTGTCTGGGTCAAGGTGGCTGTGGCTCTGGCGCTGGGTATGGGCACCATGGTCGGCTGGAAGCGTATTGTCGTAACGGTCGGCGAAAAGATAGGTAAGGAGCACCTGACCTATGCGCAGGGCGCCTGCGCCGAACTGGTTGCCATGTGCACCATCTCCGCGGCGGACAACTTCGGCCTGCCCGTCTCGACGACCCACGTCCTCAGCTCCGGAGTGGCCGGCACCATGGCCGCCAACGGGAGCGGCCTGCAGCTCTCCACCATCCGCAACATCGCCGCGGCTTGGGTCTTCACCCTGCCGGCTGCCGCGCTGCTCTCGGGGAGCCTCTTCTGGCTCTTCCGCCAGGTCACTCACTAACCTTCAATTCACCTCCCTTTTGGGCGTCCGGCAACCACCGGACGCCCTTTTTCCGTTTTCCCCCCTTCCTCAGGCTCAACGGGGACGCAGGAAACCTCGACTTCCGGTACCATACTTGAGGTACCTATTGCAGAATGAGCCTGAAAGCCAAGCTGGAAGCTGTCATTTACGCTGCGGAAGAGCCGGTCACTTTAGCCCAGCTCGCCGTCCTCTTTACCGCCGACGCCCTGGAGTGGAAGGCGGAGGAGGAGGCAGCACGTGCCGAACAGGCCACCCTGGGGGACGCCGCCGAGCCACTGCGGCTGGAGTCGGGCGAATTCGACTATTTGGAGCCCGATCCCAGCGCGGCTTCGCCTCAGCCGGATGCCGAGCCAGCCGTTGAACCAGCCCTTGCGCCGGAAGCGGGGGTCGCGTCGGACGCCAGTCCTTCCTCCGGAGAGGCGGAGACAGAGGCGCCGGAGCCGGAACTGGCGGTGGAATCTCCGGTGGACGAAGAGTCCGATCTCAAGCGCATCTCACGCCAGAGAGACCGCGACGTGCGTGCCATCCTGAGGCAGCTTCTCGACGAGCTGATCGCCGAATGCGCCTCCGACAATCGCGGCGTGGAGATTCGCGAGATCGCTGGCGGCTATCGCATGGCCACCAAGCCGGAGTGCCACGACGCGGTGCGCTCCTTTGTGAAGAGCCTCAAGCCCGCGCTCAAGCTCTCTTTGCCGGCGCTGGAGACGCTTGCCGTGATCGCCTACAAGCAACCCGTGACTGCTCCTGAAGTCAATGAGATTCGCGGCGTTGACTCTTCGGGCGTCTTCGGCTCGCTACTGGCCCGCAAACTGATTGCTACCGCCGGGCGCAAGCCAGTGATTGGCCGGCCGATCCTGTACAAGACGACTAAGGAGTTTCTTCTCCGCTTCGGCTTGAAAGACGTCTCCGAGCTGCCCTCGATGGAAGAGTTCGAAAAGATGGCGGCAGTGGAACTGGACGAGCCGGAGATCGCGTCGGAGCCTCCGCATCTTCCTGAGCACGGCACGAATCCCGCTCTCGACGCCGTATACGAATTCGACGAGAACGCCTCTGAGGCGTCCGATGAAGCAACCGACCCTGGCAGCGCGCCAGAGTCCGCCGAAACTCCCGCGGTGCAGGAGATACCGGTAGCCGCAATGCCCGCCCCCATGCCAGTCGTGATGACTGCCCAGAACCGAGCGGAAGCGCCACCCGTGACGGCTGCCGATCCTTCCGCTGCACGCCCTGCGCCAGCCGATGCTGAAGCGCCTGAGGCCAACTGAGAGCCCCAGCCCCGCCAGCCCGATGAACCCGCCAGACCAGCCGCGTACGTACCGGCCGTTGGGCGGACTCCACACCCCGTAAGGCCGCGCCTGCTGCGCCTTCCCCAAAGAGCAGGCAGAATGAGATGTCTTCCATGACCGAACCGAAGAAACGCAAAGCAACCAAGTCCCGCAAGGCCGCCGTGCCTGTGACCCACGAAGAACCCACTGTTGTCGAAAGCGCTCCCGTGAACGAGATCGAGGGTGTTGAAGTGGAGGAACAAGCTCAAATTGCATCGGAGAGCGAAGCCGTTGCAGAGGAGAATGTGGCATCAGGTGCCGAAGAAGCGGGACAGGCCGAAGACAGTGAGACGCCTGAAGATGACGCGGAGGCCCTCGACGCCCTGATCGACGCTGCCGAGGAAGATGGAGAGGCCGTGAGCGAAATCGACGAGGACGGTGAGGAGGGGGAGATTGAGGACGAGGAGCCGGAATCCAGCTCCAAGCCGCGCCCACCGGTCAAACTCGAGCGCTTGCAGAAGATTCTGGCTCAGGCCGGCATCGCCAGCCGCCGCAAAGCCGAAGAGATGATCGAGCAGGGCCGGGTGCAGGTGAACGGAAAAGTCGTCACCGAGCTGGGGACCAAAGCGGACATGGGCCGCGACCACATCCGCGTTGACGGCAAGCTGCTGCAGGGGGCAGAGCGCCTGCGCTACTTTGTCCTCAACAAGCCCAAGGGCTTTGTCACCACCGTCAAGGATCCAGAGGGCCGGCCTACGGTGATGCAGTTCTTCGAGAAGATGAAGGAGCGCCTCTACCCCGTCGGCCGCCTGGACTACATGAGTGAGGGTTTGCTGGTGGTGACCAATGACGGCGAGCTGGCCAACAAGCTGACCAAAGCCGCCTCAGGCGTGGAAAAGACCTACCTGGTTAAAGTTGCGGGACAGCCCACGGAGAGCGAGCTGGACATTTTGCGCGGTGGCGTGGCCATCGAGCGCGGTAAGCCGGGGTCGTCCAAGGTCCGCACCTCGCCGGCGCGCATCCGCCAGGTTCGCCAAGGCGATAATCCCTGGTACGAGGTCGTTCTCATTGAGGGCCGCAACCGCGAGCTGCGCAAGATGTTCGAGGAGATTGGCCACTTTGTTGAGAAGATTCGCCGCGTGGGCTACGGCCCGCTGGTGCTGGACCAGGAGCCCGGCAACCTGCGCGAATTGGAGCCGGAAGAGCTGGCTGCCCTGCGGCTGGCCGCAGACGGCAAGTACCGGACCCCCAAGACCAAGGACCTCCGCCGACGCAATGCCATGGATGCAGGCAAACTGCCCACGGTAGCGCCCCGCCGGACCATGCACCCGCGCCCGGCTAAGCCCTTCACACCCAAACCATTTGAAGATCGCTCCGCTGAAGCAGGCCGCCCGGGCGAGTTCCGGCCCAAGAGAGCCTTCGGCGCCGGCGCAGAAAGTCAGGACAGACGATCCCGCCCCGCCCGCTCCGCTGGCCAGGAATTCCGCCCAGCCGCCGACCGCCCAGCTCGCGGCCCGGCCCGTACGGACGAACGTCCGCAGCGTACTTCCGGAGCAGGCCCAGCGCGCTACGGCTCGGCGCGTCCGGACTCCGGCCCGGCCAAGCGGCCCTTCCGCCGCGAGGAAGGCGAGGGCTCGTTTACGCCCCGTCCGGCTCGCCCGGCGTTCAAGAAAGACGATCGCCCTGCCCGCCCCCCGGCGCGCTTCGATGCCGGTGCGACCCGTCCTCCCAGTGATCGTCCGCGTTCCAGCTCCGCGGGAACCGGGAAAACTGGCGCGGCCGGCAACTTCGGCGCCAAGCCTGCCTGGAACAAAGGTGGCGAACGCGGCGGTGGTTCAGGATTCCAACGACCCACTGGCCCGCGCCGTGAGACCCCAATCCATGACGACGATCTCGGTCCCGTTCGGCCGCCCAACCTCCACATCGAGGAGATCCCTTACTCGGATCGTCCCAGCCCCAGCCGACCGCCCTCGGGCCGCAGCAGCGGTCCGCGCTCCGGTGCGCCAAGGTCTGGCACGCCCCGGCCCTATTCGGATCGCGCCAGCACCGGTCGTTCGAGCGCGCCCCGGCCCTACTCGGATCGGCCCGGCTCTGGGCGTCCAACCTCGGCTCGCCCCAGCCAGGGCCGTCCCGACTTTGACCGCCCCCGTCCGAGCACGGATCGGCCTCGTCCCAGTTCGGACCGCCCGGCATCTTCACGTCCCAGCCGTCCCTTCAGCAGCGAAGGAGGCTTGCCGCGCGCCTATACCACCAGCAGCGGAAAGCCCCGCGCGGGCGGTGCCCGTCCCAGCAGCAAGCCCGGCAAGCCGGCGGGCCGTACTTATGGCACAGGCTCCGGCTCGCGCGCAGGAGCGGGGTCAATCGATCCACGTACCGGTTCGGGCTACCGTCCCGCTCCCGGCGGAAAGCGCTCATTTGACCGTCCCGAAGGTGGCTCGCGTCCATCGCGGCCCTACACGCCGCGGATTGAAGGCGCAAGCGTTCCCCATACCAAGAAGTTCTCCGGCTCCGCTTCGCGGGGAACCGGGCCACGCAGCGAGAGTCCGCGCGGCGAGGGCTTCGGCGGCGAGCGGAAGACTGGAACAGGCTGGAAGCCAAAGACCCGCTATGGCGCTCCCAAGAAGCCGGGAACCGGCGGCTATTCCAAACCCGGCGGCTCCGCCAAATCCGGTTTCAAGGGCAAGCCGGGCGGCAAGCGTCCCAGCTCACCCGGCGGAAAGAAGCGCGGTTAAGCGGCTTCGTTCAACCCTGATTTTCCGGCATGGGGCGTTCGTGGATGATCATCCAGGACGTCCCGAACCGGTCCCGCAACATGCTGAAGCGGTGTGCAAAAAAGGTCTCCGCCATCGGCATAAAGACGTCTCCGCCCTCCTTCAGCACCGCATGAATCCGCTCGGCCTCTTCATTGCTGTCGACGGCGAGTGCGATATACGCGCTACGCATGGGTTGCCACCGCTCCGCCGAAACATCCGCGCCGGAGATGAACGTGTCGCCCAATTGGAGCCTGGCGTGCAAAACGCCGCTCAGACCTGGGTTTTGTGGCCCACCTGGCTCTTCCCCGTGCTTCATGAGCATCATGATCTTTGCGCCAAGATGCTCTTCATAGAAATGGAAAGCCTGTTCGCAGTTGCCGCCATAGTTCAGATAGGTATGTACCTTCATATGTCCCTCCGTTTAGATGTCATTTTGCCTGGCATCGCAGATCGTAATTGACCCGGCGGCATCGCGCAATCCGCCGGGGTCGCGTTGACCGCTCCTTCGGCGCTCGGCTTTCCGCATTCCGGCGTTCTTCATTCGCGGTCTCAAGCAGATGCAAAGTTGGTTATTGCCTTGCGGGCTTCAAATATCCGTGATTCCCTTTGCCGGTGTGTCCACTGGTAATTCCACGGCTTCGAGAGTAACGTGTCTTTCTATGAAGACCGGGCATATCAGCGCTGGTTGGCGCGCCCAATTGAAGGAGCGCCTATGCACTGGTTTCGTTGTGCATAAGCAAACTGCCGTTACCCGCTTCGACGCATCCAGGGTGAGCGTGACTTGGCCTGGCGATCTTGGCTCAGCAACGAGAATGGATTTTCAATGGGACGAAGTCGAGAGCGTTTCCGCCTACAAGAAGGACTGCTTCGCCATCGATCAGCTTCGCCTGGTATTCAAGGCCGCTCAAGGCGTAATAGAGATTACTGAGGACATTGAAGGCTGGGACCGCTTGGTGGAGGCTCTTCCTGGGTACTTACCGGGAATGCTCGCAAAGGCAGAATGGTGGGGACCGCTAGTTCAGCCTGCACGGCCCGAAGATCAACCTGTTTATCGAGCTCGGAGCACCCTTGGGGCCGGTGCTCGAAGTCACCGTGGACAGCGTGGAAGCCTCCCGGCTCGAGCTGGTCAAAAACGGGTGCGAAGTCGTCAAGAACGAGCCGGAATTTCCCCGGTGCTATATCCGCGACCCATTCGGCCTGATCTACAACCTGGCTAAATAGGGAATGCCGGGCAGGTCCCCTGACGGGGAGTATCTTCGCGAGAAGCAGCATCGGGTCGTCGATATCCGCGATCGGAGCGAGAACTGGTTCGCCGCCCGCACCAAGGTATAATAGGATATAAGCTTGCGACAAGAATGTGGTTATAACAAGAAGAACCACGCTGGGAGCTGCGCTCCTGGCTGCCCACCGGATATACTCTGCCTTCAGGGCGTAGTCGCGGCCACAGCGGCGCGCCAAGGGAGATCCCTGCCTTGTCTTTTACCCGTAGAGGTTTTTTGAAGTCGCTGTCGCGGACCGCACTGGTTTTACCGCTCGAAGACGTCTTGCGCCTGGCCCGGCCGGCCTTTGGAATGCAGGCCGCAACGCCGCCCAAACCTGCGGGCAGCTCCCGCCAGGCCTATGAGGCCCAGGCCCGCCCGGCGCCCAAAGGGCTGCCATCGCCGGTCACCGGCACGCCCCTGGGCGTGCAGTTCGTCGATGTGGCCAAAGAGGCCGGACTCAATGTGGAAATGATCTTCGGCGGCGAGCACCGCAACAAGTACCTGCTTGAGACCACGGGCTGCGGCGCGGCCTTCTTCGACTACGACCAGGACGACTGGGTCGACATCTTTCTGGTTAACGGCTGGCGGCTAGAGGGTTTCCCAAAGGGCCAGGAGCCGGTCTGCCGCCTCTTCAAGAACAATCGCGACGGCACCTTCACCGACGTCACCTTCAAGTCCGGGCTGGCGCGCTCCGGCTGGGGCCAGGCCTGCTGCGTGGGCGACTACAACAACGATGGGTGGAACGACCTTTTCGTCAGCTACTACGGTCAGAACGCGCTTTTTCGCAACAACGGCAACGGCACATTTACAGAGGTCACCAAAGAGGCTGGCCTGTTGCAAGATCGCCTGCGCTGGAACTCCGGCTGCTCGTTTCTGGACTACGACAAAGACGGCAACCTCGATCTCTTTGTGGGCAATTACATCGACTTCGACGTGAAGACGGCACCCCTGCCCGAGGACGCCAACTGCACCTATAAGGGTATCCAGGTGGCCTGCGGGCCGCCGGGGTTGGAGGGCGGCAAGAACCTGCTCTACCACAACAACGGCAACGGCACCTTTACTGACGTCAGCGAAAAGGCGGGCATGTGGGGCACGTTGGGGACGTACGCCTTGAGTTGCGCCGCGGTCGACATGGATTCGACCGGCTGGCCCAACATCTACGTGGCCAACGACTCCACCTCCGCTACCTATTATGTGAACCAGAAGGACGGTACCTTCAAAGATCAGGCCATCGAGGCCGGGGTGGCCTACTCACCGGACGGAAAGCCCCAGGCCGGAATGGGCGTCTCAGTGGGGGATTACAACCGCGACGGCCTGCTGGACATCGTGAAGACCAACTTTGCCGGCGACACCGACTCTCTGTTCATGAACATTGGGGACGGCTCCTTCGACGACCGTACCTACCAGGCGGGACTGGGCATGAATACCCGCCTGCTGGGTTGGGGCGTCAGCTTCATCGATATAGATAATGACGGCTGGCTCGACATCCTTGTGGCCAACGGCCATGTATACCCCGAGGTAGACGGTACCCAAGTAGACGCCGCATACGCGGAACGGAAGTATCTCTATCGCAACCTGCGCAACGGGCAATTCGAGGATGTGAGCATGATCGGCGGCAGCGGCATCACGGCGGCCGCGAAGGCGCGCGGCTTTGCGATTGGCGACTACGACAACGACGGCGACATGGACGCCGTAGTGAACTGCGTCAATGCCGTGCCACAACTGCTGCGCTGCGACTCGACGCTCACCCGCAGCTGGATCAAGATCCGCGTAGTGGGCGTGAAGAGCAACCGGACCGGCATCGGCGCGCGGCTGAAAGTGGTGGCCCAGACCAATACTCCCGCCGTGGGGGGCAAGCCGGGCCCGCTGGTTCAGATCGAAGAGGTCCGCTCCTGCAACGGATACTACTCGGCCAGCGATCTGCGTATCCACTTTGGCTTAGGCGAAGCCAAAAAAGTGGATACGGTCGAGATTCGCTGGCCCTCGGGCATCGTGGACACTCTCAAAGATCTCGACGTGAACCAACTCTATGTCATCCAGGAGGGCGGAAAGATTCTCAAAGCCGCCGCTTTCTCTCCGCAAAGAAGCTAGAGTTCCCCAGCTAGGGCTCAACACGATCTCGCCGGCGTTTCGGGGTGTCCGCGGCTTCCCAGCCCGGGCACAAGGGTGCGCTTTCGAGAGGTGCTGAAGTTAGATTCGGGCCGAAAAAAGCGAATGTCATACCCAAAACGAGCCAGGACCCAGGGGCAAAACTATAGCAACTTTGCGACCGCAAGGAACGGCGAATAAAGGCGGTTCGGGTCTGTTCTCACCCGGTTGAGGGGGGCGCAAAGGCGCCGCAAACTGCGCGCAGGATGGCAAAGTTACCTTATTATTCAACCATTTGATTGACCTGCCACTCGGCCGGAGGGGGCAGGGGGGAGGAGCTGGCGGGGCTGGGAAGCTCTTCCGCGGTGCGCTGCTCAGGCGGCCGCAAATGCTATATTTTGTCATGTCAATAAATAGGCATTCCATTTACGATCTGAGTCCGATGATACCGTAACGATACGTATTCCCGGCCGCGTGCGGAGCGGGAAACCGGATTTACTCGACCCAGGAACAAGCCAGTAAATCGCTTTATATTAGAAAGTTGATGGCATTAAAGGGGGGTTGGGCGAAAAGGGGGTGCTCTAGGAGCCGAAAATGTAAATGTTTCCATGTAATGACATATCGTTTACTTCACCAAATTGCACCTTCGCACGAATCTTTGATATTGACAGCCCATGCACAACTTGGATATTGTTTCGATTTGCTCCGGGGAATGCTCTTTTTGCTCCCGCTATTTCCACACTCTGGGAGCAGCACCTCCGGTTTTTTAGCGAACCTGCCAACGCGGCAGGCAAGCTTTGCATGCCAACCGGCGCGTACGAACCAGCCGGTATCAGGGAAACATCACTAGTTCACAAAATGAACAATGGCATTTTTCAGGAGACCGCATGAACAAGAATCTACGTACAGCACTCGTGCTGGCGTTATTTGCTTGCGCGAGTTTGATTCTCATCGCGCAGGCCAGTGCGCAGTCGGTCTACGGATCGATCTTCGGCACTGTGTCCGATTCCACCGGGGCAGCCATTGCAGGCGCCACCATCACCGTCAAGGACGAGGCCAAGGGCACAGTTGTTAACGTCACCTCGAACGCCGCTGGCGACTACAGCGTGCCCCACTTGATTCCCGACGTGTACGACCTCAAGGTCACGGCAAAGGGTTTCAAGTCCTTCGAAACCAAGGGCATCCAGGTTGAGGCCGATACCGCTCCGCGCATCGACCCCACCCTTCAAGTGGGCGGAGGCGCCGAAACCATCACCGTGAGCGCCGAAACGCAGCCGGAGTTGAAGACCGACCGCGCCGACGTTTCCACAGTCTTTGACGAGCAGCAGGTTTCCAGCCTGCCGGTCGGCGACCAGAACTTCACCAACCTGCAACTCCTGCTGCCTGGCGCCCAGCTTCTGGGTTGGTCCCACGCGGCCGATGAAAACCCCCAGGGCTCCAAGCAGATTCAGGTTGACGGCCAGGCTTTCGGCGGAACCGCCTTCGAGCTGGACGGCACCGACAACCAGGATCCCATCCTGGGCATCATCGTTATCAACCCCGCCATGGACGCGGTCACCGAGACCAAGATCAGCACGCAGAACTTTGACGCCGAATTGGGCAAGGCCGTTTCCGCAGTGGTAACAGCCCAGACCAAGTCCGGCACCAACACCTTCCACGGCAGCATCTACGACTTCCGCACCGGCAACGCCAACGAAGCGCGCGATCCTTACACCCAGGCGGCAGGCCCCAATGCCATTCCGGCTGGCTTGAAGAATCGCATGGGCGCTTCCATCGGCGGCCCCGTTCTGAAGAACAAGGCCTTCTTCTTCTTCAACTATGAAGGTCAGCGCCAGAAGGTCGGCACCTCGGCCTCCGACACCGTGCCCACGCAGCAATTGATCAGCACCTGCCTCGGCAGCACGACCGGCCCGGAGGGAATCCCGGGATGCGATTTCAGCGATTATGCTGCGATCCTCACGCCCGGCGCACAGCTGATCTACGACAACACCAGCGATCAATCCGCTGCTACCAAGGCGGCCTTCGCGAAGAACGTCATCCCCACCTCGTTGATCTCGCCCCAGGCACAAGCCCTGCTGACGCTGCTGAAGTCGTATGCCCCGAACACCGGCGGCACCGGTCTCAACGCGATCGAGAATAACTATGCCGAAAATGGCACCGGCCTGTTCAACAGCAACCAATGGACGGCGCGCGGCGACTATACGCTGAATGAGAAGTCGCATGTCTTTGCGCGCTTCTCGCGGTTCTGGGACACTCTGTCGGGCGCGGTCATGTTCGGCGCAGCGGGTGGTCCGGGCTTCGGCATTAACAACTACGGCGGCAACTCCAACGGCGCCAACGACAGCCTGGCTTCGGGCATGGACATCGCCATCAGCCCCAAGACTCTCACCGACTTCCGTCTGGGCTACTACCGCTACAATGTGATCGATTCGAAGTACGATGCCGGCACGGCCTTTGCCACTCAGCTGGGCATTCCGGGCATCAACACGGGCAACAGCTTCACCTCTGGCGCCCCTGGCTTCGAGATCAACTTCCCGTTTAGCGGCACCCAGTCGCTGATCGGCGGCGGTTTGGGCATCAACCGCTGCAACTGCCCACTGACAGAGCGCGAAGATCAGGGCCAGATCGTGAACAACTGGACCCGGATCATGGGCAACCACACCCTCAAGGTGGGCGCCGACCTGCGCTATGGCCGTAACCTCCGCGTTCCTTCCGACACGGATCGCGCCGGTCAGATGAACTTCCTCAATGGTCCCACCTCCAACAACGGGACCGACGGACTTGGCTGGGCCAGCTTCGCACTGGGCGACGTAGGCAGCTTTGGCCGCTACGTCTCCGTCTCCACCAACGCCAAGGAGTTCCAGAAGCGCACCTTCTTCTATGGACAGGACACCTGGCGCGTCACCCGCAACCTGACCCTGAACCTCGGCCTTCGCTGGGAGCTTTACTTCCCAGAGGCCGTCAACGCAGCTGGCAACGGCGCCTTGCTCGACCTGAGCACCGGCTATATTCACGTGGCCGGCGTGGGCAGCGTTCCCTCCGATTTGGGCTGGACCATCAGCAAGGCGAAGATGTTCGCGCCTCGTCTGGGAATCACCTACCAACTCGACCCCAAGACCGTTATCCGCACTGGCTACGGCCGCAGCTTCGACACCGGAGTGTTCGGCTCGATCTTCGGTCACACGGTCACTCAGAACCTCCCAGTCCTGGCCAACCAGCAGATCTCCGAGCCCGGCAACACCGGCTCAGCGTTCACCATGGCGGTTGGACCGGCGGCATATGTCTTCCCGTCGGTTCCTTCCAGCGGCCTGCTGCCCAACCCGGGCTATGGCGTCACCACCAGCTCGCGCCAGAATCCGCTCACCTTCCCGACAATCGATGCATGGAACCTGAGCGTGCAGCGCGCCCTCACCCCGACACTGACCTTGACCGCGGCCTATGTGGGCAACAAGGGAACTCACACCTTGGGCGACGGCGACAGCAACGGCACCAATCCGAACGAAGCGGCACTTACCCTGCCGGGTGCTTATAGCGTCACCGGGCAGACCTTGCACTACGATCCCAATGGCGCAGGCCAAACGGTGAATGGGGTTGTTCAGCCCCTCCCTGCCGGGTACAGCGGCGGCGTAGCCAACACGCAATTCCTGCAGCGCTACTACGGCGGCAAGCTCGCAGCTTGCTCCGACGCAGCCTATGCCACCCCCAACGAGCCCAACATCACAGCCGGCATGTGCGGCTGGATCCCGGGCATCGCCGACAGAGCCGACAACCAGAACACCGAATTCGACGCTCTGCAGGTAACCCTGGCCCAGCAGTTCACCAAGGGCCTCGCCGTCACCGCCAACTACCAGTGGGCCAGCGCTTTCGGCGAAACCTCCGGCTATTACACCTGGAGCCACGCCATCGCTCACCTGCGCGATAGCAACGTGCGCGACCAGACCCTGGTCGTTTACGGCAGCTACGATCTGCCCTTCGGCAAGGGCAAGCAGTATGCTCCAAATGTCAACCGGCTGACCGACCTGCTCATTGGCGGCTACCAGTTAAGCAGCACCTGGAACTGGTCGGGCGGCTTGCCGTTCAGCCTCGGCTTCAGCAACTTCGGCACCAGTGCGAATCCTGAAACCTGCACGCAGGCCACAGGCGGAACAGCGGCGCCCTGCTTACCCAACGCTTCTGGGCACATGAGCACCAAGCTCACGGCCTTCACCCCCAACAGCTCGGGCGTAGGTACCCGCAGCTTCTGGACGCCTCAAGCGGCCAGCGGCGGCATCTTCTCCTTCCCAGGACTGGATGGAGTCGGAAGCGCAGGCCAGAACACCTACCGTGGACCCACATTCTGGAACGTAGATATGGGCCTCACCAAGGCTTTCACAATCCACGAGAGCATCGTTACCAAGTTCCGCATGGATGCTTTCAACGCTTTCAACCACATCGCTGCCGGAAATCCGAGCAATACGGATATCTTCAGCAACGGTCCCATCACCTCGGGGAGCGGAATCGGGGGCATGGCGCCCGGCTCCATTCCACGTCAACTTGAATTTTCTCTTCGCGTTCAGTTCTAATTTCGAAGAGGAGCCGCAACAAAACTGGAGGGGAGCTTCGGCTCCCCTCTTCTTTTGAGACCGCAACGGCCAAATCGATCCAGCGCGCTTGTTCCTTCGCCAATCCGCGGGAAGAACGCCGTTCATAGAGCTACACTGCAAGACAGGTCCGACTTATGCAACGCTGTTACCTTACCGCCCTTTTCTTTGCCTTCCTGCCCATTGCCGTTCATCCCCAGGCCCCGCAGAACGGAACTTCCATCGGCGGGGAAGCACCTGCTGCGGTTCTGTCCCCCTTTGAAACCGCACAGAGCCTCGCTGCCAAGGGACGATTGGCGCAGGCGCAGGCCCTGCTGGAGCGACTGGCCTCGCAGGCTCCCGAGCAGGCTGGTGTCGAGCGCTTGCGTGGCATCATCTTCTACCAGCAAGAGCGGTTTACAGAGGCCATTGCGGCATTCGCCAAGGCTGCGGCCCAGGACGCAGGCGATCGCGAGTCGATCGAGATGCGCGGCGTGAGTCTGTTTCGACTCGGGCGGGCTGCGGAAGCGCTGCCCTTCCTTGAACAGGCACATCTGGCCGTCGAGCACGCCAACATCGATCCGCAATATGTGCTGGGGCTTTGCTATGCCGACCTTCAGCGTTACAGCGATGCGCGCCGCGCCTTCGCTGCGCAGTACGGCTTCGCCCCGGACTCCGCCGAAGCCCATCTGCTGGCCGCGCGGCTCTTTTTGCGCCGTGAATTTGCCGCCGAGGCCGCCGTCGAGGCACGCAAAGCGCTGGAGATCAATCCTGCTCTCCCTTTGGCGCATCAGCTTTTGGGCGAGGTCGCGCTGGCGAAGGGAGACATCCCCGCCGCGATTCGGGAATTGGAAGCCGAACGCAAGATCAATCCTCTGAACGGCGCCATGTACGACCGGCTGGGAGATGCCTACCTGCGCAACGAACAATATGCCGAGGCCCAACAGGCTCTCAACCGCGCCGTGCTGCTCGAACCCAGCTCCACCGCTCCCTACATCCTGCTGGGAGAAGTATTCTTGAAGCTGAAACAGCCGATACAGGCCCTCCACTATTTGGACCGGGCCGTCAAGATGGACCCAGCCAACTACATTACCCACAACCTGCTCGGGCAAGCGTATAAAGCAACCGGCCAAATGCCGGAGGCGAACCGGGAATTCAAGACCGGAGTGGACCTCCAGCACCATCAAATCCCCCAGGCTGCGGGAAAATAGACTATGCGACCCAACTCCAGCGTTGCCCGAAACCTTCTCGCCATCCTTCTTGCCGCGCTGCCCGCGCTGGGGACCGCTCAGGTAGCAAAGCCCGCGAACCAGGAGGCACTGAAGCGTGCCGAAGCCGCTTTCCGCGCCGGCTATGCAGCCCGCCAGGCCGGCGACTTGGAGGCCGCGCGCGCGCGATTCGCTGAGGCCGCCAAGCTTGCGCCGCAAATCCCCGAGGCGCACCAGGCATTGGGAACGGTGCTGGTCGAGTTGGGAAGGCCCGCCGAGGCGGTCCCCGCTTTTCAAACGGCCCTCAAACTCAAGCCAACCGACCCGGCAATCGAAACCAATCTCGCCCTTGCCTATGCAAGCTCCGGCGAATTCGCCAAGGCGATTCCTCACTTCAGCGCGGTCTTCCACGCCTCCGAGCAGCCGGGCGGGACGCCAGTCAATTCGGCTTTTTGTGAGGCGTACGCGCATGCTCTTGCCGCTTCGGGCGAACTGGTCGAGGCGAACCAGATGTTTCAAGAATCAGTAAAACGCGGAGGGGCGAGTGCGGAGACCTTCGATGCGATTGGTTCGCTCTGTGCGCAGAGGGGTGACTGGAACGCGGCCCGGCCGCAGTTTGAGCAGGCCCTGGCGCTGAACAGCGGCTACGTACCCGCGCGGATTCACCTCGGCATTGTCCTCCGGCAGTTGCACGACGACCAGGGCGCACTCAACTCGCTCGACGCCGCGGTGAGGCTGGATCCGGGCAACGCCTCGGCGCAGCAAGAATATGGCCGCGAACTGGCAGCAACAAACCAGGACGATGCCGCGGTTTCACACCTCGAAGAAGCCGCGAAACTGAATCCCGATTTGCCCGCCGTGCAGAACGACCTCGCTATGGCGCTGCAGAGACTCGGCCGCCAGCAGGAGGCGATCCCGCTGTTCCAAAAGGCCCTCGAGCGCGAGCCGAAAAACGTGAGCGCTTTGACCAACCTGGGCCTCGCGCTTACGCTAACCGGCAAGGCCAAGGAAGCTCTGGGTTACTTCGAGCAGGCCCTGGCTCTTTCGCCCAAAGACCCAACCATCCACAAGGACCGGGGTGTGGCTCATGTGCAGCTTTCCGCCTTTGACGAGGCCATTGCCGACTTTCAGGCTGCCTTGGCGCTGGACGCGGCCGATCCCCAGCTGCACTATGACCTGGGACTGGCTTACAAATTCAAAGACCGTGTGGATGAAGCCATCGCCGAACTGAGCCGCGCGGGGCAGCTCGACCCAGCGCTTCAAGATCCCCCTTACACCCTTGGCATCCTCTTCATGCAGGTCGGCAAACTGGACGAAGCGGCCGTAGAGCTGAAGAAGGCCGTGGCACTGCGTCCTGAAAACGGCGACGCATGGGCAATTCTGGGCAGCACGCTCAAACAGGACTCCCGCCTGGACGAGGCTAAGGAGGCTCTGGAGAAGGCGATTCCGCTGCTTCCTGGCCAGCCGGGTCCACGTGTGACCCTTGCGGGCGTGCTGGCCGAGCAGGCAGGTGCGCTCTCAGCCGCAGCTGAAGCCGCCGAAGCGGCCGGCGATGCTAAGAAGGCTGAGCACCTCCTCGCCCAAGTGAAGGAACTCCGATCCCAGGCCGCGGAGTATCGCCGCCAGGGCGCTGACTTGGCTCGCGGCGCGGTCAATCGGCAAAAGGCCGCCTTTGCGATGAACGCTGGTAACCAACTGATGCTGCGCGGGCAGATCGCCGACGCCGTTGCGCGCTATCAGGAGTCCATCGCCTCCGACCCCACCTTTGCCGAGGCGCACCTTCAGCTTGCCGCCGCCTACGAGCGACAGGGCAGGGCCGAGGACGCCGCCCAGGAACGCGCCAGGGCGACGAGCCTCGAGCCGCCAAAGTAGAATTCTCCTTCATGCCCAAGGAGCACCGATGCGTTCGTCTATCTCGAATTACTATTCCCAGTTGCTCGCCCTAATCCTGCTGATTTCCGTCGGTCCTGGCCTTTACGCACAACAGCGCTGGACCGAGGCTCAGGCCGATGCCTGGTATGCACAGCAGCCCTGGCTAGTGGGGGCCAACTTCTTGCCCTCGACGGCCATCAACCAGTTGGAGATGTGGCAGGCGGAATCGTTCGACCCGACCACCATCGACCGAGAGCTCGGCTGGGCCGAAGGCATAGGC
>Ga0181520_10003007_pt1 | contig 30285 bp, 11 predicted proteins | sample PEATcosm2014_Bin_29_FD_132451 | JGI IMG/M metagenome (GOLD analysis project Ga0181520, IMG submission 132451) | Peatland microbial communities from MTU Mesocosm Facility, Houghton, MI, USA - PEATcosm2014_Bin02_30_metaG | ecosystem: Environmental > Terrestrial > Soil > Wetlands > Peat | place...
CCTCATGGTGTGCTAAAATAGCGTCTATAAAGACGAAAACGTGTCACTATCGCGGCATATTAACGGCAATCGCGGTCTGGAGACCGCTCCTACAGACGACGCAGCGACTTCTGCAATTACCTCTACCACGAACACATGACATCGGGCCTGAGTGATGTTCCGCCCCACCGCTGCAAGTTCGACACAGCTCGACGGGAGGCGACGACATGCGACTCACCAGACTTGATCTCCCATCCCTGCGCAAGAACCACTTGCCGAAAGCGCCCGAGGCGGCGCTGACCCTCCAGCAAGTCGTCGTCTCAGACGAGCCGATCACGCTCTCGCGGCGCGAACTGATCGGGCTCGCCGGGGCGACGGCGATCGCCCTCCAGCCGGGGGCGAAGGCCTTCGGGGCGGCGCTTCTCGGCGAGGTCGGATTCGCCCACCGAGACGGACGCGCCGCTTTCAAGCTGGGCGGCGCGGAACGGTGGGTCGTGGATGTCAGACGCTTCGGCGGCAACCCGCAACTGGATGTCGAGGAGAAGGAAGGGGTCGTCCGCGTCGCGCTGACCGGCGCGAAGTATCCCGGCACCGACCTGCCCGCCGACATGGTGTGTGAGGCCCGGCGCGGGGCGGTCAACTGGCGGATGAGGGTCACGCTAGCGCTCGGCGGACTGGTGCTGGATGCCCCCTTGGAGCGATGGCTCGCCGAGGCGGAACCAGCGCGAGGGATGGCGCGGGTCGAGCAAGTGGCTTGCGCGCTGGGGGCCTCATCGAGGCTGAGCATTCACGGGGAAGCGCTGGCGGAGTTCCACCCGAGTTGGATGCTGCGGCTTGAAGGAACGCGCATTGCCGGCATCGAGGGTCTGGGCAAACCGATGGCGGCGGAAGCGGTCACTTTGTCGCTGCTGGGCACGGACGCGGCGAGCATCATCCGCCCGGCGCCCGAGCGGCGGACGCTGATCTCGCTGGAGCGCGGCGGGAACGCCTGGGCGCTCGACGATGAGTTGGTGCAGGCCGACGGGGGGCATCTCCATGTCCAGCACAGCCCGTTCGATGTCGCGCAGATCGAGGCGGGGGAGACGCCGGGCCAGCAGCCCCGGCGGGCCCTGGTGGCCTGGTCGAAGAGTGAGGAAGCCACGCTGGCCTTCCAGCCGGCGATGGGTCTCGGAGGGCGCGACGGGAGTCCGGCGAGGCTTCCGCTGCGCAGCGCCCGGTATGCCGTGGCCTTCGATCCGCGCGGGGACCAGAAGGCGCTCGTCGCGCGCTTCGGCAAAGACCCGGTCTGGGTTCACACCGAAGGCTGCAGTCTGGAGGTCGGCGACGGAGCAGGCGATGCCGCCTTCGAGCTTGTGACGCGCAACGGGCGCACGGAGAGCGTGCGCTGCGCACCGGCGCTGCTGAGCGTGGCGGCTCCGCTGGCCGGTGCGATTGTCGAGCCGACAGCCATGCCCGAGGGCGCTCACATCGACTTCGTGCAGAACGGCAACCCCCCGGTTCTCAGGCCGCTGCCGCGTCTGCCGGTACCGGCGCGACCGGGCGCCGTGGTCAAGCCCGGTCCCGTCAAACGCCCCCCGGTGAAGTTGGCGCTGCAGAACTTCACGGTCACGGTCCTGCGTCCGGACGACATGCTCGCGCTCCGGTTCGAGTTTGTGAACATGCAGCTAAACCCCGGTGGCGAGGGCGGGCAGATCGCCATTATAGATCGTAACCGGCCGGCCTACATGCTGGTGCACTTCCCGCCGCAGAACATCGCCGAGGAAGCCGTCTTCGAGAGTTCGCCGGAGTTCGACGGCGGCAGCGCCGGGAACGTCTCGTTTCCGAGACCCGCTCGGTCACGACTGGCGGGCCTCAGCCGCCTGGCATTCTCGGTGCCGACATCGGTGGGGACAATCCCCTACACCCTCGAGGCTTTGCTCGACTGGTCGAAGTACGAGTTGTCTGTTGCCCCGACGGCGCTTCCGCTCCCGGCCCCGCGCGCGCTTCCCGGACTTGTGATGGGCACCGCCGGCACCGGGACGATACGGCGTGCCGCGGTGACGGGCAGGACGGTGACGCCGGCTCGCGCGAGCGGACCGATCTCCTACCAAAGTCTCCCGATCGGGCAGCGCGTTTACCCGATTACTCGGCCAATCCTGCGAACCAATGTCCGTCTGACCGTGGTTCCCAAGATCGAGCCGCCGGCGTCGACGCAGACAGCTATCGAAGCCCCCTACCGGCTGTTCCTCTCGCCCAATGTCATGGCCGGCTGGGTTCACGCGACGGCCCCGGTGACCTCACCCGTGACGGCTGTAACCATAGATCGGCGGACCGGAGTTCGGAGCCTGCCTGCGCGCACCGAGCTTTGGCATACCCGCATGGCGGTGCGGTCCAAAGAGGGCCTGGTCTACGACGGGCGGTACGGTTACAGCCTGGAGAATGGCGTTTTGCAGGTCGTCACGATCTCGGCGAACACCGACGAATATGATTACTATGCCACGCTTCGGGCCATCTGGTCGCCGGATTACACGCCGGACAAGGACATGAAGAAGTGGCCCGAGCACGTGGACACTCCGTTCCTGATGTCGCTGGACCCGCGCGACCGCTATGAAATCGTGCGGCTGACTTCGGACTACACCATCCGCTACATCAAGAAGACTGTCAACAACCGGGAGCAGGTTTCGCGGGCGGAGGAGACCTACGATCCGGTTCCGGTCAGCGCCAGCCGGTTTATGCTCACCTCGTTGGGGGTGTGGATGGACGTGCGCGGCGTGTGGCCGTATCTTCAGGATCAGGGGATGAGCGTGGAGGAGTGGCGGCACGAGGCCACGATGGGGCGCGATCAGTATGTCAAGGTGGTCTACAAGGGGTACCTCTTCCCCTTCGGGCACCAGGCATCCCTTGTCAAGGTTACGGAGCGCAAGTTCGAGAAGACGGAATCCGGTATCGTCGCCTATCTGAGGCAGCGCAAGTTCATCGTGGTGCGACAGCCCGAGAAGACCTTCGGGGACAGCCGGCAGGTCGATAACGGCCTGTCGGTGGACCGGCAGATGCCGTTCAAGCGGGTGCGGATCACCACCCTGGTGACGCCCAACATCCAGCAACCGAAGGGGCTTTTGGCCGGCCAGTCCGCGCAGGCGGCCTTCTGGCCCATCGTGGGCACTCAGCCGTTCAACTTCCACTGCATCGCCTGGGACAATGACGGGCAGGCCTCGGAGTTCATCGCGCCCCTGATGTTTGTTTCGGCGGAGAACAACGTGTCGTTCACGTCAGACATGATGCGCGACGTGAAGACCGCCTACGACGCCTCGAACGCTTCGCCCAACTTCTACCCGACCCGGAACTTCGCCGGGCAGAAGGTGGCGCTGGCCGAGAGCCAGAAGCCGGGCGACACGACCGTTGAGGCGCAGAATGTCACCTTCTCGGCTTTCATCCCGAAAGACCCGAACGCGCTCCCGGATGACCAGCCGTGCTTCTACCCCGTGGTAACGGCGGCGAAGATACGCATGCCGGCGGTGGAGGCGGTGGCCCCGACTGGCAAGCAGCCGACGGTCAAGATCAGCGATTCGTACCTGAAGCATGGGTGGGATACGGCGACCGGGCGCAACGCGGGGCAGGTTTTCGCCGAGACGGTCGGCGCCAAACCCTCGATGGCCCTGCCGGCCGAGAAAGGCGGCGCGATGGCGCTGCCTAACCTGGACATCAGCGGGCTGTCGCGATCCTTCGGGCCGATCGGCGGAGCGGCTGACGCTCTGGCCGGCGGAACGTTCGACCCCATGTCGTTTTTCGCCAACAGCGCAAAGCTTCTGGGCAGCATACCGCTGGGCTCGATCATCCCCAAGAGCTTCGGGGACGGCACGAACATTCCCAAGCTCACGTATGAAATCGCGCGCGACGCCAACGGTTTGCCGACCTCGGTCAAGGCCATGCTCAACTGGGCGCCGCCGATCCTGCAAGACTTCCCTCCGGACGTGCCCCTTTTCGCCGCGTCCAACAAGACCAACGGCAAGAAGGCCGCACTGACCATTAGCGCAGTGCTCGAGAGCCAGCTCGACAAGTCCATGGCTCCGAAGGACCCCACCTACAACGTCGATGTGAAGATCACGAACTTCACCGTGCAGCTCATCTGCATCGGCGTCTCGTTTAACGCGCTGGAGTTCATCTCCAAGACCGGCACGGCGTTCGATGTCAACACCGACGTCGATGACGTGGTCTTCCTCGGCCCCCTGCAGTTCGTCAATGAACTTCGCAACAACCTGCACCTCGATCAGTTCACCGATCCGCCGAGCCTCGACGTGACCTCACAGGGCGTCAGCGTCGGCTACTCGGTGGCGATCCCCAGCCTCACCGTCGGCCTGTTCAGCCTCGCCAACATCAGCCTTTCGGCGGGCATGCACGTGCCGTTCATCGGTGACCCGGTAAGCGTAAGCTTCGACTTTTGCGCGCGCGACAACCCGTTCACGCTCACCGTGCTGATCTTCGGCGGCGGCGGGTTCTTCGGGGTCGAGGTCGATCCCAACGGCCTCAAGAAGCTGGAGGCCTCGCTGGAGTTCGGGGCAACGTTCGAGTTGAACATCGGCGTCGCCAGCGGCGGCGTGCACCTGATGGCCGGCGTGTACTTCTGCATGGCCGGGAATGACACGCAGCTTACAGGGTACGTTCGGTGCGGCGGCGGGATGAACGTGCTGGGGCTGATCTCGGTCTCGGTAGAGTTCTACATGTCCCTGACCTATGAGAACGACGGCGGGCAGTCGAAGGTGTGGGGGCAGGCTTCACTCACCATCGAAATCAGCATCCTGTTCTTCAGTATCGGGGTCACACTCAGCGTCGAGCGCGAGTTTGCCGGCTCGGGCGGCGCCTCGGCCTCGCTGGATGGCGCACAACTGGCGATGCTGCCGGATGAGGAGATGCACATCGCACAGGCGAACACGAAGCGGGTGTTGAGGTCGACGTCGTCGGCCCCGCCACCCCCGGCGATTGGGGACATGATGACCGCTGACGACTGGGCGGCGTACTGCGGGGCGTTCGGGTAGAAGAGCCAACGGCGCCTCACCCCCAACCCCTTCTCCGCAAGCGGAGGTATGCGTTTAGCGACACTTCCTTCAGACCGTGTGGCAGCGCGATTTACCGCGCGGATCACGTCGTATAGTTACCAACGCTTCGACTTCGACGGAGTGCTTGCTCGCAACTGACGGCGCAATAGGCGGAGGGCAGTTCGGCCCGTATATGGCGCGATAAATCGCGCTACCACAGGGTCTGAGGAGCCAATCGCTAAACAGGTACAAGCGGAGAGGGGGGAACGGCAGCGGCCGTGCGACAGTGGCTATGCGCGACGTAGGCAACGGCTTTCTTGAGGGAGGCCCGAGATGAAGACACAGACGATCATCTGGACAGCGCTTCCGAATGGGGTGGCCGGTGTGGCCGCCAAGGCGGCTGGCGGGGTGGCCAGAGTGGCTGGCGGGGCCGCCAGGGTGGCCCCCGCGCCCGCCCGCGGGGACTTGCGGCTGAAGCTGTCCGTGTTTGTTTCGCCGCGACTGTGGGTCGACGGGGCCGAGACAACGCTCGGCCAGTTCCCGGACTTCCTTGACTGGCCGGCGGCGGTGAAGTCGATGCAGTTCAAGGTCCAGTTCAATGGTGGCCCGGCGATCGCTGCCGAGCAGTCGAACGCGGCCCCCGATTCGCTTGACTCGACCCTGTGGACGGCGATCTTCACCGCGGACACATATCTGGAGCCGCACAAGTTCACGGATTACTCCAAAGCCAGGATCATCTCGTATCCGGCGAGCAACGTTGACGCGCACATTCGGGAGCTTTACCAGGCCGCCTTCGCCGAGGCTCCCGACAAGCGCCCTGTCATCACGGCCAATGGCCAAAAGTACCCGGCGATGCGACAGCTTCTCGGTAACATGGCGGTCTCGTCGCAGACCCGCGCCGACCTCAAACAGCAGCGCTCGGCTCACCTGCAGACCACAGGCGCTCAGGCGGTCGTCAACGCCCCGAAGACTGGTGACAACACTCGCGTCAAAGCGGCTCGCAGCGGCGTCAGCAAGGCCCGCCCGGAAGCGACGACCTTCCGTCCGACATTGCCCCAGGCCGGCTCGGACCTGGCCCAGGTGGCGGCATTCCACGGTATGGATACCAAGGCAATCCGTGCCCGGATGCCGACCGTTGCCGATCTCGTGCACTCCATTGACTTCCATCAGATCGTCGCTTCGCTCGGCCAGTTCCCGAGCCTGATGCGGCGGCTGGGGCTGATCGTGGACCTGGAGGTGCCGGTGTCTGCCATGCCGGCCTCCCCGGGGTCAGTTCAGGTCACCGTCGCATGGACGCCGAAGACTCAGACCACGAACTCGCGACCCAAGACCCACTACGTCTCCGGTAACGGCAAGTTCGCGGCTCAGCCGCAACCGTCCGGGTCGCACATCAAGGACGGCATGTTGGCGCTGGGGGACAGCGAGGAGTACGACGTCATTCAGGTGGACGTCGACGGCGCCGGGATCAAGACGCTGCAACTGGCCGAGAAGGTGTCGATCCACAGCGCGGTGTCCGCCATACAGGCAAAGACCGCTGCACGTCTTGCGACAGGCGCAGCGGCAGCCGTCGCGTCGGCCCCTGCGCCGACGGTCTCGAGCGCTTCGACGACCGACGACACGGCTCTGCCGGCGTTGCGCTCGGCGGGCCTTGCCGTCACGAAGCTGAACTACGCCGCGGATATCGCTGACTCACTTAAGAAGTCCGCCACCAACAACGCGGCCACCGAGGCGGATCTGTACGCCGAGGACGTCACGCGCGGGTATCGGGTGGATGTCTGGGACGCGAAGGCGAATAAGTGGTGCTCGCTGTGCCAACGTGAGGGCGCCTACACTTTCGCGAAGACGGGCCAGACGGTGAACATCGAAGACGAAGGCTGGGTGTCTACCGCCGCTACGCAGCCGCCGGACGGCACGGGCGCCGAGTTGTACGTCCACGAGGCGCTGTTCCGGTGGGAAGGCTGGAGTCTCTGCGCCCCGCGACCCGGCCAACCGATCAAAGTGGACGGCAACGTAAGCCAGGACGACACCCAATTCGGGCTGACGACCAAGTTCACCCCGAAAGCCCAGTCTCTGCCAAAGCTGCGCTTCGGAAACGAGTACAGGCTCCGAGCGCGGATCGTCGATCTCGCCGGCAACAGCGTGCCACCCGATAGCACGGATGCCGCGAACGCGACGGAGACGATCGAGTACGACCGGCATGAGCCGATTGTCGCGCCGACCGTCGTGCCTCGCGTCGATCTCTCCCAGTCGCCGGGGGAGTCCGTCGATCGTCCGGTCATCCGCAGCTTCAATAGCGACCCGACGAAAGACACCCAGACCACCAACCAGGTCTCCCAGCGGCATATCGCCCCGCCGAAGACTTCGGAACAGATGGCCGAGACGCACGGGATGTTCGATGCGGCCTCGGGGATGAAGTCCGACGCGGCGACCTTCAATCTCATCAGCACACGAGACGGCAAGCTCGACAGCGCACACGACGTCGACCAGCTCACGCTCCCATACTTGCCCGATCCGCTGGCTTATGCCGCGGTCATCCAGTACCAACTTCTTACGAGCCCGCCCGGCGCCACCGCACCTGTGCAGACGGCGCTGACCATCCCCTTCGACGGAACCTGGCCGGACGGCAAGCCTTTCCGCATCGTGCTCGTCGAACCCACCGACGATTCCCGACTGCCGACTTTCGACACAACCCAACGCGTGCTTAACGTTCCGCTGCACAAAGCTGAGGTTGCGCAGATCCAACTGAGTTGCTGCATGAAGCCGGACGATCTGCCGCGCATGGCGCTGTGGCATTGGACGGTGGAGGGCATCGCCGCGCCATCGGTGCAGGCGGCGAAACTTCCGGCGGCGGATGCGCACCTCGTTCGGCGGTCGCTGGCGCGGGTTGAGGAGTTGCCGAAGGTCACCGCGAAGGCAAATCTGTCGGCGCTGCAAACGCAGCAGATTCAGAAGCTCCACACCACGATCGTCGCCGGCCGCAGTTGGCTGCTCACGCCCGACCGAACGGTCACGCTTGTCCACGCGGTCCAGCAGCCGCTCATCATACCGAAATTCCAGAATCTGCAGTCCAGCAGGCAGTTCGGGTGGACGTATGCGGTGCTGCACGACGACGCACCGATGCCGCTGGATGGTAAGAGCACTGCGAAGCTGGACGTCCTCGCCACCTGGGAGGAGCCCCTCGATACCGGAACCGACAGCCAGCCGCCGACGCGCGTCAAGGGCAATGCGCACGTGTTCGAGGCGCTCGTCGAGCGGGACGATTCGGTCTTCTACCTGGGCATCGAGTCGGTGTCCTCGCCGCCGCAACTGCCTAAGGCCATCAACCGGGGCCCGGCGAGAGCACGGCTGGGCGACATTGTGACCGAGACCGCCGTGCCGGCGGTCGCCCCCCGTGCCGGTGCGGGAGCCGCGAGGAGACCGGCGGCGCGGGTCGTGCCGACCGAGTCCAAGGCAGAGACCCCGACTGTTGCCGCAGTCCCGGCGAAGACTGAGGCCTCGGCGAAGGCCGCGCCGGTGAAACTCGCAGGCCTCGCGACTGCCCTGCTCGAGTTCCCGGAGTACCGGCACGAGTTCGGCGATACGAAGTACCGACAGGTGCAGTACACAGCGGTCGCAACCACGCGGTTCCGGGAGTACTTCGACCCAGGTCAGGTCAGCAGTGGGGCGCTGACGCTGACGCGCCAAAGCCCGGTCGCGACGGTGGATGTGCTCAGTTCCGCGCGTCCGGCGGCCCCGAAGGTGCTGTATGTCATCCCGACGTTCGGGTGGCAGAAGCAGACCACAAACGCCGGCATCGTCAGCAAGCGCATCGGCGGAGGCCTGCGCGTATATCTGGAGCGCCCGTGGTTCTCGTCCGGTGACGGTGAACTGCTTGGCATCGTGCTGTACCAGCCCGCCGGGGGTACCACTTTCACCGCGATGGCGGCGGCCAGCCCGGACATGGATGCGCTCAAGCCATACATCACCCAGTGGGGGGCGGACCCGATCTGGAATTCGGGCGGCATGGCGTCCACGCCGACGCCGAACGATTTCAAGGGCGCGGTGACGGAATCCGGGCTGACGCTCGATGAGCTGAAAGGTGCGCGCGTCTCCGTCGCCGGGTTCCCGGTGACCTACGATGCGACGCGGCAGCTTTGGTTCTGCGACATAGAGATGGACGCCGGCAACTCGTACTACCCGTTCGTGCGGCTGGCGCTCACCCGGTACCAGCCGATGTCGGTGAAGACGGCGGAGGCGGACGTGAAGCTGTCGCGGGTGATACTGGCCGACTTCGCGCAACTGGCGCCCGATCGCACGGCGAGCGTGGCCTTTGCCGGCAGGGAGAAGCGGCAGGTTCAAGTCACGGTCACCGGGCCGGCGGGCAACGCGCAGCGCCTCGGTCCGCAGGAAGCGCAGATGAAGGCGGTGCTGGAGGCCAGAACCCCGCAGGGCGGAGACCTGGGCTGGGCGCCGGTCGAAAACGGAGTCGTCCCGATGGCCCCACAGCGGGTCAACGACCGGGTTTCGGCGTGGCGGGCGACGGTCAACCTGCCAGGCCCGTACCAGGCTCAGACTTATCGTGTGGTCGTGCAGGAGTATGAGTGGTTCGCGGCCGACGAGGCGGAGGAGACGGTCGAGCGCAGTGCGCCGCCGGTGGCTAAGGGGCCAGCGGCCGGAATGAAGCCGATGATGGCGGCGGAGCAGCCGCCGGCGGCTCGGGTAGTATACGCGGACGTGTTGGAGATATAGGGCGGCGTAACCCAAGTGGCCCCGGCAATCCTGTAAGGGATGATATGACCCAAGTGGCCCCGGCAATCCTGCCGGGGATCGCCGCTCTCACAAGTGGCCCCGGCAATCTTGTAAGGGATGATATGACCAGGTGGCCCCGGCAATCCTGCCGGGGAGAAAGGCAGGCTCCGGGGATCCGCGACAGGATTGTCGCGGCCACGAAAGGTACAGAGAGGATTGGATTGTCGCGGCCACTGAGAGAGGGGGGCCCCAGTTGCCCCTCCTGCGCCGCCCTACGCCTTGCGTGTCGTTGCGGGCACGTTCAGTACGCTGTTGTGACCACCGAGGCCGTTCGGAACACGCTCGGAGCACGCGGGGTCATCACACCACTCCCCGTCCACCACAAACCTGTATTCGTGCCGCCCTGGATCGAGATACAGCATCCTCTTCCATAACCCGTTCGGGTCCGGCTTCATATCGAATGCCTCGACCTCCCAGTCGCAGAACGTGCCGGTTACCTGGACACGCTGCGCACCGGGGGCGTCGCAGGTCAAAGTCACCCTCCTCCTACCGGCTGCGCTCGCGCCGGGCCTCGGGGTCTTTGTCTCCATATTAGGCCACGTCCTTTGGCCCCGCTCCCGTTGCATCCTCTCTCTCGCCAATTCGGGGCGGGTAGTGTAATGTAGACGCGGGTACGCAGCGCCTTGCCTGTGTGATTTACTCACATCCATAGTAGATACAATTTGTTTCTATACCGTGAACAATATACCATCATTTGCGTAAACATGCAATAGATGTTCAACGCGTCTCTATATATTGCAGTCATGTCGGCCCACGGCCTCCTACCCCTGTCGCGTTATGCGCGGCCAGTGCGCTGCGCCTGCCGGTGGTCCGCTAAGGATGAGGGGAGGATGAGTGATCGAGACGGGGAACCTATCACCTGCGACGGGTATGTTCGCGTCGTCTTCGTCGTGCCGTTCTGTGCGCCGTTCCCTGTGTCTTCTGTGTTCAGATAATCCGTCAGTCGTCGCACTTATACCTCAGTCCGCCCGGAGGCCATCATCATGCTTTGGATCATTCTTGCGTGCATCATCGGGGTCGGGGCCGCCGAAGCCCAGGAAGCAGTCGGCGAACGCCCTTATGAGATGGTGTGGGCGAACCGCACCCAGGACGACCATCCGGCGCTTGTGGATTTCGAGGACCTGACCGGCTGGACGGTCGGCGGGCAAGACTCTATCGCCACCTTCGAGCGCACCCGGCAGCAGCAACTATTCGGGCAGTATGTGGGCAAGCTGACCTATCGCGCGAACGGGCCTCAGCCGCAGGTACGCTTCGGCCCCGCGCAGCCGATCCCGATCACCGAACCCTTCGACGCGGTGAGTTGCTGGATCTACGGCAACAACTGGGGATACGCGCCCGACCCGAATACCCCTTGCGTGAACGTCACAGCGGTGTTCGAGGATGCGAAGGGCACGGAGTTCTCGGTCCCCCTCGCGTGGGTCTGTTGGGACGAGTGGTTCCTGTGCTACAAGCGGCTCACACCGGCGCAGATCGAGCAGGCCAAGGCTGGGGCGAAGTTCAAGGGCTTCATAGTGACGAACGGCCATAATAAGGCCGATCGCACCTTGTACTTCGACAGCCTGTGCACCTTCAAAGAGACGTTCGCGCCGCTGAAGTTCGAGCCACGGCCCGAGCGCGGCATCGCGATGTTCCCCGGCCAGACCGTCGGCACGAACACCGGGCCGGGCAAGCTGCCCTTCCCGATCCGCCCGGAGACGATCCTGCCGGAGAATCTCATCCGCGACTTCAAAACCACGTTGACGCAGGATGGCGACGCGTTCGTCTTCACCTACGCCGGCGCGGACGGCAAGTTGACCTATCGCCTCACGCCGCTGACCGGAACATGGAGCGACATCACGGCGCAGTGGGCGGGCGCCCGCAGCAAGACCGCTGCGGCCGCACCTCTCCAGCCTTGCGCCGAGGGCGGCGTCTATCTCGTCGGCCCAAACGGTCAGGCGACCAGGCCAGAGCGCATGGAGCGGGTCCGCACCGAGCGCAAGGGTGAAACCGTGCAATCCGTCTGGCGAGCGGTTCTCGGGCAGCAGAGCGCCGAAGTCACGTTCACCTATCGCCTGTGGAACAAGTCGCTGGTCATCGACACGGCTGTACCCGGCGGGCAGGTGGCCGAGGTGCGATACGGGCACGCCGTGGGTCTCGACAGCCCGCGTCTGGTGACGAACCCGTATTACACATACGACCCGGGACGCCCGGCAGTGGCGGTGGCAGGCTCTGCTGAAGCTCCGCTGTTCCTGATGGGCAACACCGACTGGTACTTGTCGAACGCCTCGACGCCGTGGGGCGCGAATGCGATCGACAAGATGGGCGTCACGTACAATGGCGGCACGCGCTACATCCCGAAGACCGACGGCACGCGTAATGATTGTTACGAGCGGTTCTTCGTGACGGTCTCCCCGCGCTTCGAGGAGGTTCTCCCGACTATCGCCAACCCGGTGTCGCCCTACAAGCAAGTCACCGGCACGCATGTCTGGCGCGCGCACGGAGCCGGCGACCGGAAGTCGGATGGCGAGTTCTGGACCAACTGCCACCGCTGGGGGATGACGCAGGTCGTCATCACCGATCACGAGACCGGCTGGCGCGACGGCGGCGAGAGCTTCACCTTCCGCACGAAGCCCGCGCCGAAGAAGGGCGGCGACCAGGGGCAGTATGATTACGCGCGGCTTATGCAAGACAAGCTGGGCTTCGTGTATGGCCCGTACAACAACTACACCGATTTCGCGCCGGTGAACGAATTCTGGCGTCCCGACCTCATCGCCCGCACGCCCGACAACCAGCTTCAGGGCGCGTGGATGCGCTGCTATGCCCCGAAGCCGGCGTACGCGGTGGAGTATTGCGCGAAGCTGGCCCCGATCATCCAGCAGAAGTTCCACTTCAGCACCGCGTACTGCGACGTGCACACCGCCGTCGCCCCGTGGGATCGCACGGACTACGACGCCCGCGTCCCCGGAGCCGGGACGTTCGCGGCGACTTTCTACAGCTACGGCGAGATCATGCTGCACCAGAAGGCCGCCTGGCAGGGGCCGGTATACTCCGAGGGCGGGCATCACGCCTTCTATTGCGGCCTCACCGACGGCAACTACGGCCAGGACCAGGGCTATAACATCCCGAACCACCCCTGGCTGGTGGACTTCGACCTGCGCAAGATCCACGATCTTTGCTGCAACTTCGGGATCGGCAATCCGGGGATGTTCTACGGCTCGGAGGGGCCGTCGGGCGCCTCGCGCGAGGCCGTGGACGCCTACTACGACCGCTTCTTTGCCGCGACCGTCGCGTTTGGGCATCCAGGGTTCCTCACCTATGAGGGAGGCCTGGGCAACGCGCTGCGCAGCTACTACATGCTCCAGCAACTGCACAGCAGTTACACCTTGTCTTCTGCGGCGGAGATACGCTATGCCGACGAGAGGGGGCGGCTTCTCGACACCAGCGCCGCGGTGGCGAGCGGGGCGTATCAGCGGTCACAGGTGGTGACACGATACGCGAACGGCACCATCACCGCCGCCAACGGCAGTCGCACCGAGCGCATGGTCGTGGACGCTTTCGGGCGCAAGCTCGACCTGCCGCCGAATGGGTACGCCGGGTGGACGAAGGACGGCAGTGTCAATGTCCTCAGCAGCGACAGCCTCGGCTGGCGGACAGACTACTCGGTCTCGCCGGCCTATATCTACGTGGATGGGCGCGGGCGCTTCGCGCGCTTCCCGAAGGCTGCCGGCAACGGCGCGGGCATCTGCCGCATCCTGGGCGACGGGAAGTATGAGGTCATCCCCTACCAGGACTCTGAATGCGGTTTCGCCATCGACGCGGCCTCGGCGGTCGCCCTGGACAAGGACAGCCGCGAGATCGGCCCGGCGAAGCTGCGGATCGCTCGCGGTTTGACCTACGTTGAGCCGGTGAAAGGCGCATTTAGCTACATGCTGTCCGGGAAGTCGACCGCCGGAGCCGCATCACTGGCGTGCGAGCGTGACAATGTGGTGGCGGGAGAGAAGGTGACAGTGAAAGGCGCTCAAGAGCACGAGCTTGTCATCCCGGCAGAAGCGAAGGTCGGCGACCGTATCTGGCGCGAGTTCGAGGGGTCGATGATCGACTTCACAGTGGCGCCTCTGGCCGACGCGCAGGTGGGCCTTGACGGCGATTCCCTGCAGGTGAGCCTGACCAGTAACCTGGCGAAGGCGGAGGATGCCTCGGTGTCCACCGCAGGCAAGACGGTCGCCGTTCGCTTGGAGCCACACCGCAAGCAGACCGTGGCAATCGACCTCGGCGCTCCCCAGGAAGAGACCGCTGAGACGCTGGGCATCTTGGTGAAGGCGGGAGGCCTGGATGAGGTCATCGAACGAGGCATGGTGGTGGAGAATACCGTGCGCCCGCTCGTGCCGATGGCCGAGAAGTGGCAGGCGGGGATCTGCCTGCGCGGGAAGACCGAGACGACGGACTTCGGCACGACCGCCGCGAACTGTCAGCGTGAGACGGCAACCTGCGGGGATGTCGTCAAGCCGGGCCTCACGATGCACCCTCCGTGGCAGGGCGCGGTGGGGTACACGTATGCCCTGTACGATCCGATCAAGCTCCCGGCGACCCCGGCGGCGGCGTTCCGGGCATTCGTCGGCAAACGTGACGGAAGCGACCTCGGCGACGGCATCCTGTACAAGGCAACTGTGACTGATGCTGCGGGCAATGAGAAAGTCATCGCCGAAAAGACCGTCACTCAGCACGAGTGGCTGGCTATCGAAGGCGATCTGTCGCCGTGGGCAGGGCAGACGGTGCGGATCAAGCTGATCTCCGACCCCGGCCCGGCGGACAACACCAGCGGCGACTGGGCCTGCTGGGCTGACATGCGCGTCGAGACACTCAAACCCGGCCTGTATCGGACATTACAGGAGCAGACGGAGCGCTTCCGCCGTGAACCGGGGGCCTCGCCGGTCGCCGGCCTGACGCTCGACGATCTGCGAGGCGCGAAGGCCGGACGGCTTGTCTACGATGGCTGCGGGCTGGAGGGCACGGGCGCTCAGTACGGGTCGTTCGCTGTGCTCAACAGTGTGGAACTTGGGAACATGACCCCGGCCGGAGGCGACGAGGGGCACGGGGTCTGGGCGGAGAAGGTCAGCGTGCCGCTGACGCCGGAGGCAATCAAGAAGCTGACCTACCGCAACAAGTTCGCGATTCGCAACCCCGGAGGGGATTCGTACAAGGTGCGTCGGTTCTATATAGAACTGGAGTTGGCCGACGGGCGCAAGGCGACCTCGGACATCTCAACCGCGACCTACTCCCAGCCGGGAGACTGGCTGTATTCCGAGGGGATCGGGGTTCCGTTCGGGACGGACGTCAGTGTGGACATTTGGTTCCGGAAGTGAGGGGCGAACGGCACCTCACCCCCGGCTCTCCATCACCCACATCTTGCGTGCGGGCCGCGGACCGTTGCCCCAGAAGGCCCGAAGGGCCGAAAGAGTTTAGCCAGGCTCGCAAGAGCCTGGAAAGCAGCCCCTATTGGATAAGAACAGCCCCCGAAGGGGGCGGCACAAGTGGCGCAATGTTGTCGGTTCTGTGTCGCCCCTTCGGGGCTGATTCGCGGAGGAAGCGCGCTTTCCAGGGGCTTGCGCCCCTGGCTAGAGGCTGACGCCCCCTTCGGGGGCTTGACGGCAACGGCCTGAGACCAATTCGCCGCCCCCAGGTGCGGAAATGTGTGCAAAACATAGCCGCTTGCGGGGAGAGCCGGGGTGGAGTGGGATGTCGTTCGCCCGCCGGAACGGCCCCACCCCATCCCGCCTGCGGCGGGACACCCCTCCCGTACCGGGAGGGGAACGATTAGCGGCCAGAGGCCGGCGGGCGCAATGCCCTCACTTCGCAGCGGTCGCGGCACGCCGCAACCTACCCACACGCATCGAGGAAAAGCCCCTCAGAGGAGGCACCTCTGGCCGGAGGGGCGTTGAATGGATGGCAGGCGTGCCGGCCGATCCGACCTGCCACTTGCCCGCGGCAGTCACGCGTGGTAGTGTGAGGCCATCAACTCACTCGGTGTGAAGCATTGCCTGAAGAGAACCCCCCAATCGATGTGCCGGAGGCGCAGGACGGCGCACGTCCGCAGCTTCCTGTCTTCTTCGACCCCAGACAGCGGCGTCGGAGGTTGTTTGTGCGCGTGGCCGTCGCCGGGATGTTCGTCGTTTCTGTGCTGGGCGTGCTGGCCAGCGCAGGTCTGCTGCTCGCCCCAATCCTCCCGCCTTTGACCGCGGCAGGGCGCAAAGTCGGTATCCCCAGCGGCGGGATGGCGCCCGCGGCCCCCAGTCGCGCCGAGTACCAGCGCGCTTTCCTGTACGAGCGCGCCCGGCGCAGGCTGATCGCGAACATCAACCGGGAGAAACAGGCCGGGAAGAGTACCACCGTCCAACCTCAGCCCCCGAGCGGTTCAGTTGTCGCCGCTTTCTACGTCAACTGGGACGACACCAGCAAGACCTCGCTGAAGCGTAACATCCAACACTTGACGCACGTGATCCCTGAATGGCTCAAGCTCAAACCCGATGGGTACGAGTTCGACACCGAGTTGGACGACGATGTGACTGAGACGGCGACGCGCAACGGGGTCGCGGTGGTTCCACTCATCAGCAACTACCACGATGACTGGCAGCCCGAGTCGCTCCACCAGCTCTTGCGGGATAGACGCAAGCAGGACAGGCTGATCGCGAGCCTGAGGAGCTTCTTGCTCAGCCACAGATTCGCCGGGATCAACCTCGACCTCGAGCAACTGGATGTGCGCGACCGCAGGCACTACGTGGACTTCGTGCGTCGGCTGGGGATAGCCCTGCATCAGCGCAGGCTTCTGCTCACGATCGACCTGCCCGTCGGAGACCCGGCCTACGATGCGCCGTCACTCGCCCGGTACGCCGACTGGCTCATGCCGATGCTGTACGACGAGCACGACCAGTCGGGCACAGCGGGTCCGATCGCTTCAAACCCGTGGCTCGAGCAGCAGTTGGCGACCCTGTGCCAGAGCGTGCCAGCTTCCAAGATCGTTGCTGCGTTGGGAGCTTACGCGTATGACTGGAAGGCCGGTGGCGTCGGGGCGGAGCCGCAGACTTTCGCAGAGGCGACCCGGTCCGCGCAAGATGCGGGCACGCAGATACTGCTTGACGGGGATAGCGGGAACGCTCATTTCGCGTATTGGGACGATGCCAGAACCGTACATCAGGTGTGGCTGCTGGACGCGTGCACCGCTTACAACCACTTGCGGTTAGCCGAGCAGCACGGCGTGCTCGGGGTCGCGGTGTGGCGTATCGGCTCCGAGGACCCCAGCGTCTGGAGCTTCCTCGACCCCAAGACTCTGTACGCCCCCTTCGACGTTCAGACACTCAAAGAATGCCGGTACGGGTACGAGGTCGATTTCGACGGGCAAGGCGAGGTCTTACAGATCGTATCGGGACCTTCGGAAGGTCAAAGGGAGATCCGTTCGGATCCGAAGACCGGCCTGATCGTTGCGGAGAAGTACACAGCATACCCCAGCCCGTGGGTGGTACATCGGTTCGGCGGGCACAGGAAAGAAGTCGCCATCACTTTCGATGATGGCCCCGATGAGCGCTGGACCCCGGGCATCCTGGACATCCTGAAGCGGGAGAATGTGCCTGCCACTTTCTTCCTGATCGGGACCAACGCGGAAAATGCGCCCGATCTGGTCCGCCGCATCTACGCCGAGGGCCACGAGATCGGCAACCATACTTTCACGCACCCAAACATCGCCGAAGTCTCGCGGCGCCGCGTCAAGCTGGAGCTCAACGCGACTCAGCGGGTTATCGAGGCCGCCGTCGGGCGCTCGACGCTGCTTTTCCGCCCCCCCTACAATGCCGATGCTGAGCCGACAAGCCCCGAGGAGCTGCTGCCGATCGTGCGCGCACAGCAGCTAGGGTACGTCACCGTCGGCGAATCCATCGACCCTCAGGACTGGGCCCGCCCTGGAGTCGAGGAGATCGAAAAGACCGTGATGCAGGGCGCGAACGCCGCGAGCGTCATCCTCCTGCACGACGGCGGCGGGGATCGCAGCGACACTTTAGAGGCCCTTCCTATCATCATCGCTCGACTGCGGGCGGCCGGGTTCAGGTTTGTGTCCGTCTCCAGCCTGATCGGCAAGACCAGGGACGCCGTGATGCCTCCCGTCTCGGACCAGGAGGACCTCATCGTCGGGGCCGACCGCTACTTGTTCACCCTATCCTTTGGACTTACCCGTGCGGTCGGGTGTTTGTTTGTGGCCGCAATCGTGCTGGGTATCAGCCGCGTGGTGTTCACCGGCCTTCTCGCAGGAATCCAGGCGCGGTTCCCTCACAAGGGCCGCGCGGGATTCCGCCCGCCGGTGACGGTCGTGATCCCTGCCTACAACGAGGAGTCGACCATCGCGCGGACGGTCCAGTCGATCCTCGCGAGCCGCTATGATGACCTCGAGGTTATTGTGGTCGATGACGGTTCCACAGATGCCACGGCGCATGCCATCCACAGCCAGTTCGCCAATGAGCCGCGTGTCAGGGTCCTGCGCAAGCCCAATGGCGGGAAAGCGACCGCCATCAACGCCGGGGTAAGGGTCGCAAAGCACGATTTCATCATCTCGCTGGACGCAGATACGCTCTTCCTGCCCACGACGATCCCGACCCTGATCGCACACTTTGCCGATGAGCGGGTCGGCGCGGTCTCGGGGAACGTCAAAGTGGGCAATGCGCGGAACGTCCTCACTCGCTGGCAGAAGCTGGAGTACGTCACCTCTCAGAACTTCGACCGCAGGGCCTACGATCTGCTCAACTGCGTGCCCGTGGTGCCGGGGGCGGTGGGGGCGTGGCGCAGGAAAGCTATCGAGGAGGCCGGGCTGTACTCGCCTCAGACGTTGGCCGAAGACACCGACATGACATTCTCGGTGCGCAGACTGGGGTATCGGATCGTCACCGATAACGCCGCCCTCGCGTACACTGAAGCCCCCGAGACCTTGCGCACACTGGGCCAACAGCGGTTCCGCTGGAGCTTCGGCACGCTGCAATGCCTGTGGAAGCACCGCGGGGCGCTGTTCAATCCCCGTTACGGTGCGTTCGGCTGGGTTGCGCTTCCGAGCCTGTGGCTGTATTCGGTGATTTTCCAGGCGGTCTCGCCGATGGCGGATTTCTCGCTGGTATGGGCGATGTTCCATTACAACTTCACGACCGTCGCCTTCTACTATGCGCTATTCTTCGTAGCTGAACTGATCTCGGCGGCTTTCGCCTTCGGCCTTGATGGCGAGAATCCGCGCATCCTGCCCTGGCTGTTCCTGCAGAGATTCTTGTACCGGCAGCTCATGTACTACGTCATCATCAAGTCGCTGGCCCGTGCGTTGTCGGGCACGGCGACAGGCTGGGGGAAGTTCGCGCGGAGCGGCACGGCCGCAGCGCCGGAGCCTCCGGCGGCCGTCCCGTAGTCAGAGGCTGTGGGGGAGGGCCGTGGCACGAGTGTCGGACGGAGAACGTGTGATGTCCCCGACTCGGTCAGGATATGACAGAATTGCCAGGCGGTCTGCGTGCATCTTGGCTGTGGCTATCTGCGCGCTGCTGAGCGTGGCACACGGCTATGCGGACGGTCGCGGCGGAGATCGCCCGCTTGTGGGGGCCATTCGCTGGGATGCTTGGACGGACTGGGGGCTGTACTCGGGCGCTCTTGCGCCCAGGCAGTGGCATTACCGGTTGCCCTTCTATGCCAAGATTGTCTCCGACAGCCAGGTGCAGGTGCGGGGCGATAATGCCGAGGTCATGGATCGCGAAATCGGCTATGCAAAAGGGGCGGGGATCGACTACTGGGCGTAGTGTTGGTACGATCCGACAACCGAGGACGCCACCAAGCACCACATGAACCGCTGCCTGGACATCTACGGGGCTTCGAAGCACCGGATGGACGTCAACGATTGCCTGATCGGCCCCGGATACTGAGCGACGCGACACTGGCCGGAGACGGTTGCGCTGTTCGTGGAGATGTTTCGAGAGCCGAATTATCAGAAGGTCCTCGGCAATCGACCCCTGTTCTACTACTTCTCGGCACAAGACGCCGCGCCGCACTTCGGTTCGGCAGCGGAAGCGCGCCGGGCGCTCGATCTGTTGCGTACCCGGTGCGTCGAGGCCGGCCTCGGACCACCGTATGTGGTGGCGCTGTCGTTCTGGCCGGAGAAGGGCGCACAGGCCATCGACCAGGTGGGGTTCGATGCTATGGGCGCTTACTGCAACCCGGGCGATGCGAAGGGAAGAGAGCTTCCGTACACGGACCTGATGGGCTTGAACCGCTGGTTTTGGAATGAGTGTAAGAAGACCGGCAAGCCCTTTGTCGCAACGATCAACTCCGGGTGGGACTTTCGCCCGATGATGACGCCGGAGTTCCCCGACAGGCCCGCCAACGGCGACTGGTACCAGGCCGCAACGCCGGCACAGCTTGCCGAACACCTCAGGGCCGCGATTCGCTGGACGCGAGAGAATCCGTCGATCTGCCAGGCCGATACGGTCCTCGTCTACGCATGGGATGAGTTCGCGGAGGGCGGGTGGATCTGCCCCACACTGAGTGAAGAGGCGAAGCGGCTTGAGGCAATAGGGGGCGTCACCGGAGTAGCAAAGAGGTGACGGCGCAGGAATTGTAGCTTCGACTGCCGAACGCGTCGGCTCAGACACCAGATGCAGGAGGCGAGCGCGTGGATAAGCTGCGCCGAAGCTGTTTGATGAGCGGGGTAAGCATGGCGCTGGCATTGGCGACCGCCGGTGCGGCGTCTGCCTCGCCGGCTCTGGACCTCCGGCGGTCCGATGAGACGTGGATGCTGACGAATCTGCTCACCGGCGACCGCGTCGCCCTTCAGGCAACAGCGCCCGCCTTCGACTTCGGCGACTTCCAGATAGGCGGCCCGGGCGCCGGACGCGGGCAATGGGAGCACATCGACTATGGGGGGACGAGGTGGCGCGGCAGATGGTCGCTCGGAGGGGCTCGCCCCGCCGACGTTCTTGTCATGCTGACTATCAACGCGGGGACCACTGTACTGCGCAAGCAGGCTACGATTACGCTGCATGGCGGAGAGCCAGCGCTCCTGCGGTCGGTTGTGCTCGACCAGATCGACGCACCCGCGCAGGCACTCTCGCATCATGGCGACTGGCAGAGCCAACCTGTCCTCGGCAAATCGTTCTTCTTCGGCATTGAGTTCCCCGTCGCCACCACGCGGGTTGAGGGGCAGCGGGCGATCCTCAGCCATGCCCCCGGGCGGTGGGTCAAGCCGGAAGAGCCCTTCACCAGCCGCCTTGCCGTCTACGGGGTCGCTTCCGCCGGGCAGGCGCGGGCGGCCTTCGAGGCCTACATCGCGGCCATGCGGCCGACCCCGCGCGGAGTGCACTTCAACTACAATAGCTGGTGGACTTCCCCCGTCCCATACACCGAAGCGGACATTCTCCGGCTCGTCAAGACGTTCGGCGATCACCTCCAGAAGCCCTACGGGGTCTCACCCGATTCCTTCTGCATCGACATGGGCTGGGCGAAGAACACCACCCTCTGGCAGATCGACCCGACCCTGTTCCCGAACGGGTTCACGCGGTTGGACAGGGCGTGTGAGGGCATCCGCTCCAATCTCGGCCTGTGGATCTCGCCGAGCGGCTGTTATCCCCAGGCGCTGGACCTCGCCTGGGCGAAGGGGGCGGGCTATGAGGCGGACAGCAAGGCGTGCCTCGGCGGGCCGAAGTACCAGGCCGCGTTCAAACGGTCGCTGCTCGACATCATCACTCGGTACAAGCTGCGGCACGTGAAGTTCGACGGGTATGTGCCCACCTGTGACGCGAAGGACCACGGCCACGAGCCAGGCCCGTTGTCTGCTGAACCGATCGCCGACGGGATCATCGACATCTTCAAGGCGGTCCACGAGGCCGCGCCGGAACTCTGGATCGAACCTACGTGCTTCGGCTACGAGCCCAGTCCCTGGTGGCTGATGTACTGCCACAGTCTCATCGGAACCTTCGGGGACGATGCGCCGAATGGACGAGTGCCCTGCCCGACGTACCGCGAGAGCTACACCACCGGGCGAGATTACTACAACCTCAAGGGCGCCAGAGACATACTGCTCCCCATCGCCGCACAAGAGGTCCTCGGGGTCGTCCACCAGACCGCCGAGCCTCTCCAAAACGACGCGGTGGTGACCGTGCTGCGCGGGCACCAGTTTCTCCCGCTATACATCAACCCGGCGTATATGACGCCGCGGCGGTGGGAATTCGTGGCGGCGCTGATGAAATGGGCGCGGAATAACCAGGACATCCTCGCGAACACGCGGCCGATCCTGCCCGAGAGCTGGCGGCGCGCCGGCGGCGGCCCGCCGATCTGGCAGGAGACCCAGGCCCCGCGAGAGCCGTACGGGTATGCTCACTGGAAGGGCAACCGGGGGCTTGTGTGTCTGCGCAATCCGTGGATCGACCCGGCTACCGTCTCGATTGTGCCCTCGACGGACGTTGGTCTGCCCGCCGATTCAGTCGCCCTACGCGCGACGACGATCTACCCCGAGCGCCGTGTCATCGCAGCGCATGTAGATGCCACCGAGCCGTTGCGAGTGCATCTTGATCCATACGAGACGGCGGTCATCGAGATTGGGCCTGATGTCAACACGCCTGATACGCCCAGGCCCGTCGGCGTAGCTCGACCGCGACTGAACCTGTCGGTACAGACAACTCGGTACGAGGCGACCGGTGATGGCCCCGCCATCGGCGCCGACTTCACCCGGCTATGGCCCGGTGGGGGAGAGCACCTGCGGGTGAAGCTGAGCGGGGACATCAAGCTCCCTGTAGTCACCGGGGATGTGCAGGCTGAGCTACTGCTGCTCATCGAGGGCCCCGGTCCGGTCTTGACCCCGATGTATGAGATCACGCTTGGCGGCGAACCGGCGGCGGCCGAGTTCATCAACTCGGAGGCGGGCTGGAAGGCCACGGGCTCGCCACCGCCCGAACATTGGGGCTGGCTGCGTGTACCTCTGCCGAAGTGTAACAGCATTTCGTCCAGGCTGCACCTCGAAGCGACGATTACTCTTGGAGACGCCGGGGAACGTCTCTCGGGCTGGGTTGTCGGTCGCGAAGCGACGCCGTGGCAGCCGTCGGAGCGTGTCGATGGCACGCTGCTGCCCGGACCGGAAGAGCGGTACAGGTACGCGATCCGCGCCATCAGGGCAGCCGGGCTTGCCGGTGACTTGCCCGTCGTTCGCGAGCCTGCGCCGATGGTGCGGATCAAGGGCGTCTACCTCGACACGCTCGAGCCGGTCTCGGTCACACAGGGGTGGGGCAAACTGCAGCGCAACCAGAGCGTGTGGGAGAAGCCGATCACCGTGGCCGGAAAGCGCTACCTGCGCGGCCTCGGCACGCACGCTACCGCGCGGATCGTGTATGACCTCGGCGGTAAGTACCGGCGTTTCCAGACCTGGGCGGGCGCGGACCAGGCGACGTACCCGACCATCACGATGGAAGTGAGGGTCGATGGGCGCTCGGTCTGGCGCTCGGGTTTGTTGACCAGGGACAGCCCTGCCGGCCGCGTGGATGTCGATGTTCGCGGGGCGCAGCGACTGGAGTTGCTCGTGGGCGACGGGGGCAACGGCATCGGCGGCGATCATGCGGACTGGGCCGACGCCATGCTGCTTTACTGACGTCCCGTGGGAAGGGTGCCATGTTCGTCCGGAAAGCGGCATTGGGCGTCATCGCCGACTTGCTCATCTACGGCGGTCTGCTGTTCTTGCCGGCGGCCACGATACATTGGTGGCGGGCGTGGGTGTTCCTCGGCGTCGTCCTGGTTGGCGCGGTGGCGACGATGGCCTGGGCCCTTCGTGGAGATGAGGAGCTACTACAGGAACGCTGGGGGGCTCCCATCCAGCGAGGGCAGCCACTCGCGGACAAGATCCTCACGATCTTGCTGCTCGTCACCTACTGCGGCCTGATCGTTTTCACTCCGCTGGACGTATTCCGGTTCCACCTGCTGGGCAAGCCGGCGGCGATAGCCTCATCCCTGGGGTTACTGCTGTTCGTGGCAGGCTGGTGCATCTTCAGCCTGTGCCTGAAGGAGAACACCTTCGCCGCTCCGGTGGTGAAGCACCAGGAGGAGCGGCGCCAGAAGGTCATCGACACGGGGCCCTATGCCGTGGTGCGCCACCCGATGTACGCGGCGGGAATACTGCTCATGGTCGGCATGCCCCTCTGGCTGGAGTCGTGGGCCGCGACACTGGCGGCGGTCGCGCCGTCGGCGGTCCTGGTCATGAGGATTTTCGTCGAAGAGCGGCTCCTGAAGCGGGAACTGGACGGCTATGAGGCCTACACGCGGAAGGTGCGGCACAGGCTCATCCCGTTCGTTTGGTAGTTTCATCGGTAGCGTCGGCGGAGGAATCCGGTGTCGGCCACGGTGAATATGCCGGTGGTGCATCGTCCGATCTCCCTGCGATGCGCCGCCGCCTACAGTAGCGCCAACCCAACTTCCGGGCCTGCCCGGAAAACAGCCGCCTTGCGGCCATAGATAGGAGCCTGCTCAACATGTCAGTCAAAGTGGGAATTGTCGGATTTGCACATGGGCACGTGAACGCTTACTGCACCCAGTGGCGCGACCGGCCCGAACTGGGCGTCTCGGTCGTCGCGGGCTGGGACCACAATGCCGAGCGCCTGCAGCAGAACGCGGATGCGTTCGGGTTCAAGCCATTCGCCGAGGTCTCGGAGCTGCTGGCCGAGGTCGATGCCGTGGTCATCTCCTCGGAAACAGACATGCACGCGGACCTGGTCGAGCAGGTTGCCGCAGCCGGCAAGACCATCATCGTGCAAAAACCAATCGGCTTGACGATAGCCGACGCCGACCGGATCGTCGCCGCCGTGGAGAAGACCGGCGTCCGGTTCACCCTGGCCTGGCAGATGCGCACCGATCCGCAGAACATCCAGATGAAAGAACTGATGCAGAATGGCACGCTGGGCAAGATCCTGATGGTGCGCCGGCGGCATACGCTCGGCACCCATCTATGGCCTGGATTCGAGGATTCATGGCACAATAGCCCGCAGCACAACCGCGACATCTGGGCGGACGACTCCTCGCACCCGATTGACATGATCCAGTGGCTCGTCGGCGTGCCGGAGACCGTGACTGCTGAAGTGGAGACGATTCTTAATCCTCGCGTGCCGAACGACAACGGGATCGCCATCTTCCGCTATCCGGGCGGGCCGCTGGTGGAGGTCGTGTGCTCGTTCACCTGCGCTGCCGGCGAGAATACCACCGAGATTGTGGGGGACAAAGGCGTCGTGGTGCAAAACTACGGGGACGGGCCGAGCGCCGGCGTTCCGCGACCTGAGGGCGCGTGCGGGCTGAAGTGGTTCACCACCGAGAAGCAGGACTGGACCTGCAGCGAGATCGCCTCTCCGCCGAACCACGGCTTCCGCATCGCGGGATTGTCCGAGCCGCTGGCGGAGTTCCTGCACGGGAAGCGCCCGCCGATCTGCACCGCGGAGGAGGGACGCACCTCGCTTCGGATGGTGCTGGCGACGTATGTCTCCTCACGGGAAGGCCGCCGGGTCAAGCTGGACGACCCGAGCATTGCCGAAGTGTAGATGACAGAGTGCACAGGTCGCCAGGCGGCCCCTCGCGGGGCTGCCTGGCGACCCTCATTAGCGGGCTGTACATTGACGGCCTATACGTCCTGGGGGATTGCATCCCCCAGCCCCCCGCGTTCCCAAAGGCCTTTGACGTGCGAGATCGTGGGGGTTTGGGGGATACAATCCCCCAAGGTGTTAAGGCCGTTGAGCGATCTTGCCGTTTTGTCATTCTGTCAAAGGGTTACGGTCAATAGGGCAATAGACTACTCCTCCACCGTCACGTCTCGCCCCTTGAACCGAAGGTGCATTCCGCCCGCAGCCTTCGGCACCAGTGACAGGTACTCCCCAAGGTCCTTCGGCTCGAACCCGCCGACTACGATCCACGCCCCCCTGCCCTCCGCGACCCGCGCCGGAAGTGTTGTCGCGCGCTGCTGGATGTCCGCCGGGCAGAGCCTCTGTGGCGCAAAGCAGACGGCCCCCGCGTTCACCTTCTGCCTGACGGCTTGCATCGTCGCGTCAGACACTGTGATGCCGCACAGGAAGATGGTGCGCACCGTCTGGAGAAGCTCTGCGCCGACGAGGTGGTCGTATACTGCAACCGGCGGCGACGGGTAGCTGAACCGCAGCGTGTCGCGCGGATAGACCTCGCTGTTCGCGTTGACCGCGCGCGGGTCGGTCGCGCCGCCTGTCAACAGGCGCCAAACCCGCAGCCACTCGCCCGTTTCCGGCGTCGGAGGCAGGTTCTCGGCCCCGTACAGCGTCTTCCAGTAGTAGCAGTCCGCCTGGCCCCAGTCGCTGTCGGGGAAGCGGATGATGGCGATCTCCGGCTCGTAGTCGCGATACGTGTAGTCGCGCGGATGGGCGGGGACGTACCGGGTGATGAAGTCGCGCAACGCCTCGCCATAGGGCGTCAGCTCGTAGGTAACTCCACGCAGCCGACAGAGGGCTACCGTCGCCTCGGTATAGACGTTGTCGACGCCCGCGGCATGGGTCATGCGCAATGCCGCGGCATATTCCTGCACCGAGTGCCCGGGGAAGTGGTCGAGGTACCACAGGTCAGGGCTGAACCAAAGCTCCGCCCCGTACTCCTTGGCCGCTCCAAGCGCCATCGCCAGCACCACCGGGTGAATGTCCTCCTTGAGAAGCTTGGGGCATAGCGTCACCCCGGCGCGGGCCAGCGGATGCCAAAGGGCGGGGAAGACGCTCTCGACGAGCATCCGGGAGCCGTGGGCCTGGTTGTACTCGCGAACGCCGTGGGCCGCGTCCTCGAACGCCGCGTAGGCCTGTGGCAGCGTCATCCCGGTCGTCTCGACGATGTAGGGTTTCCGGTGCTCATGGTCGGGCAGGTTCGCGTAGAAGTTGCGCGAGAGTTGCATGTGCTCGCCCTCGTCATACACTACCCCCTCGAACAGCCCGGTCCGGGCCGCCGCATCGAGGGCCGCCGGCTCGATGTCCCAGCGGTGGCAGCCGTTGGGCGCGGAGAAACGGTCGCGGCCGGCCGGGTCGGGCGAGGCGGCGATCCAGTTGGACGCCTCGTTGTTGAGCGAGAACCGCAGCTTCGTTGCGCGACAGAAGGCGAGCAGCTCCGCGTATTCGCCGTTGTCGAGCTGCTGCGGGTCGAGATGGAAGTCAATGAAATTCACGCCCTGATCGCGGATTCCCATCAGCATGGCCGGATTGTCGCCCCAGTTCAGGTCAATCCCGTGGAGGGTGCTGCCTCGCCCTATCGGCGTCAGGGTGTCGAAGATACTGCTGACGCGCTTCTCCCCCGGAGCCAGGACCGCCAACGCCGCGTGCCGCTCGGGACCGGGCACTCCGGCGAGAGTGGTGGTGAAACGGTACAGACCGCGCGGCAGCCGCGGCGTTTGGAAGCGGGCGCGCCCGGCACGGTCCGTCCACTCGACGGGCAGGTCGGCGCGGAAGACCTCCGTGCCCGACCAATTCTCTGCCCTGACGCTGACATGTGCCCCCGGCATCGCATGCAAGGCCCACACGCTGATCTCGGCGGGAAGGCCCTGGCCCACGACGCACCGGTCGGCCCCGCCAAAGTCGAGCATCACCCCGGCGGCCCTCGGCGTAGTGATGGCTTCTTGCGGCCCGGAGACCGAGACGCGCGTCCAGGAAACGATGTCCATCGGCGAAGAAACCACTCGCACCGGCGTCCCCTCTGCGCGCCAGCCGGGGCCAGTCACCAGGCGGCCGATCTCCTTCCCGTCGCGCCACGCCCGCAGGTCCACCGCGATCTTGGGGTCGGCGGCGGGCCGAAAGTCATACCGGAGTTTGAGCGACCCGCCAGGTCCGCCTTCGAGCGTACTGCGCCGCCACTCGCCCGTTCCCACCTCCAGCCGCCAGGCAGCGGGGTCAGTGATGTCGATGTCGGTAGCACCCTGTAGCCTGATCTGCGAGAAGTCGACCTCGCCGCCGGGGTGGTCGAGGGCTTCCTTCTGATCCATGCGGATGCCGATGGCGGCGATATGGTTGAAGTCGCACTTCGGGCGGTCGCCGACTGCCGGGCGGTATTCCAGCGTCGGCTGGGTTGTCAGGTCGATCTCGTGCTGCGCCTCAGCGCCGGATGTGCCGAGGATGAAGTCCCCGTGCCCTTTCTCGGCGCAGTAGAAGCCCGACGTGTTCCCGCTCGCGTCGATGACCTCGATGTACAGCCACTCGTTCGCGCGGGCGCCTCGTGTATGGAACGTTATTCGGTCAAAGCGGCCCGGCACAGGGAGGCTGCGGCGCAGCCAGATCCAGCAATTGGGGGGGGCTGTAGTGCTCGAAGCCGCTGTCAAGGCGACCTCATTCGCTCCGGGCGTCATCAGGCGAGTGACATCATAGGTTTCCGCGTCCCACGGCGTGTCTCCGATGCTGACGTCCTTCCCGTTGACAGCCAGCCGGTACTGGTCGTACGCCGCCACGCGTAGCAGCGTCTTATCCGGCCCGGCTGGCAGGCTGAGCGTTCCTCTGAACGTTACGGGGGCGCCCGGCGGCGGGGCGGCAACTGAGCCGAGCCACTGCGGTTCCTGCGCCTGCGCGCCGGCGGAGCAGAAGGCGGTCGTCAGAATGAGTATAACCAGAAGCACCATGTGACATCGCCCCTTCGAGGCATCGATTCCGTCTGACAGCGGCTGAGGACAGTCGGCCTTTCCACGCGCCCCCGCATCCCTCCTCTGAGCCGCGACCACACGAACCGGCTTGGGAGAACGCCAAGGTGTCGATGAGTTTGACAGCGAATCACGCGGGTGCGAGGTCGATCCGGCACATCCTGGACGCGCCGCAACGGTAGTGTGACATGAGACGGCATTAGACGCCGGGAGGAACCTGCATGTCGCCCGGACAGGGCCGGTCTCCGGCAGTCAATGTTGTCCGCCTCCTTGTTGCTATAGTCTTGATCGCCAATGCCACTGGTACGATAGTGCTCGCCGCACCCGTAAAGGAGCGCAAGTCCATGCTGCTCGAGATCCCGCACGCCGCCCATTTCCGCTTCTCCGGCCCGATGGGACAGCGCATCAGTGCGAACGTCGACAACTGGCTCCTCCAGGCTCCGCTCGCAAATCCGGGCATGATCGAGATGTTTCGCGTGCGCGACCGACAGCCGGCGCCCGATCTCGTGCCGTGGGCAGGGGAGTTCATCGGCAAGTACCTGATCTCCGCGATCCAGGCGTGCCGCATGGTTGACGACCCGCGTCTGAAGCCTTTCGTGGCCGATCAGATTGCCGAGTTCATCGGCACGCAGGCCAAGGACGGGTACCTGGGGCCTTTCCGCAAGCAAGAGCGCCTCCTGGGCCACTGGGACTTGTGGGGCCACTACCACGCGATGCTCGCGCTCATCATGTGGTACGAGGACACCGGCGACCGGAAGGCCCTGGATCGCGCCGTCCGCGCGGCGGACCTGGTGTGCAACACGTTTCTGGATACCGGACACCGGGTGTGGGACACCGATTCCCATGAGATGAACATGGCCATCATCCACTCACTGGGGCGGCTGTACCGGATCACCGACAGCGAACGCTACCTGCGAATGATGCGGGAGATCGAGCAGGACTGGCAGCGCTCGCCTGCCGGCGATTACCTGCGCAGCGCGCTGCAGGGCCTGGACTTCTACCGCACCCCCAAGCCCCGCTGGGAAAGCCTGCACGACCTGCAAGGGCTTGTTGAGTTGTATCGAATCACCGGCGACGACCAGTACCGGAGGGCCTTCATCCAGCACTGGACCAGCATCCGCAATTACGACCGTCACCCGGATGGCGGGTTCACCACTGGCGAGCAAGCCATCGGCAACCCCTACTCCGAGGGAGCCATCGAGACCTGTTGCACCATCGCCTGGATGGCGCTCAGCGTCGACATGCTGCGGCTGACGGCCGACCCCGCCGTGGCCGACGAACTGGAGCTTTCAACCTGGAACGGCATGTTGGGCGCGCAGCATCCCTCGGGGCGCTGGTGGACCTACGATACGCCTATCGACGGCGTCCGCGCGGCCTCGGCGCACACCATCGTGTTCCAGGCGCGGTTCGGCACGCCGGAGTTGAACTGTTGCTCGGCGAATGCGCCCCGGGGTCTGGGGATGCTCTCCGAATGGGGGTTGCTGCTACACCCGGAGGGCCCGGTCATCAATTACTACGGCCCTTGCGAGGCAAGCTTGAAGCTCGCGGACGGAACGCCGCTCACGGTGCGGCAGGAGACGAGCTACCCCGCAGACGGGGCGGTGCGGATTGTGCTGCACCTGCCGCATGAAACCGAGATGACCGTGCGCCTGCGGATACCGGCATGGTCGCGCAACACCTCAGTGCGGGCCGCTGGCAAGCCGGTCGAGGGCGCGAAGCCCGGCAGCTACCTCGCAATCAAGCGCCGCTGGCGAGACGGGGATGTCGTTGATCTGGTGTTGGACATGTCGCTGCGTTGCTGGCCGGGCGAGTTGACGCGCCGAGGCCAGGCAGCGCTATACCGAGGCCCGCTGCTGCTATCTTTCGATCAAC
>Ga0181520_10003008_pt1 | contig 30278 bp, 21 predicted proteins | sample PEATcosm2014_Bin_29_FD_132451 | JGI IMG/M metagenome (GOLD analysis project Ga0181520, IMG submission 132451) | Peatland microbial communities from MTU Mesocosm Facility, Houghton, MI, USA - PEATcosm2014_Bin02_30_metaG | ecosystem: Environmental > Terrestrial > Soil > Wetlands > Peat | place...
CTTCTCCGACCTCGGCCTGAACGCCGCCCTGCTTCGCGCGGTGGCGACCGAGGGCTACACCACCCCCTCCCCGATCCAGCTTCAGGCCATTCCCCACGTCCTCGCCGGGCGCGACGTGCAAGGCGTCGCCCAGACCGGCACCGGCAAGACCGCCGCCTTCGCCCTGCCCATCCTGCAACGCCTGTCCGCCGCCCGGCCCCGACCCGCGCCGAAAACCTGCCGCGCCCTGGTGGTCGCCCCCACCCGCGAACTGGCCAGCCAGATCGCCGAGAGTTTCCGGGCGTACGGCCGCCACACCGGGATGACCGTCGCCCTGGTCTTCGGCGGGGTGCCCAAACCCTCCCAGATCCGCCAGCTTTCCAACGGCGTCGATATCCTGGTCGCCACCCCCGGCCGCCTGCTCGACCACATCAACGCCCGCGCCCTGCGGCTGGACGCGGTGGAAGTCCTGGTGCTCGACGAGGCCGACCACATGCTCGACCTCGGCTTTATCATCCCGATCCGGCGGATCGCCGCCCTGACGCCGGCGAAGCGGCAAACCCTGCTGTTCACCGCCACCATGCCGCCGGCGATCGCCAAGCTTGCCGCCGGCCTGCTGCACGACCCCGTCCAGGTCGCCGTGGTGCAGGTCGCCACCACCGTCGAGCAGGTGACGCAGCACGTCATGTTCGTCGACACCGCCGCCAAGCGCGGCGCGCTGCGCGGCCTGCTGGCGAAGTCCAAGGGCCGCACGCTGGTGTTCACGCGCACCAAGCACGGCGCCGACCGGGTGGTGAAATACCTCGACGAGTACGGGGTTCCCTCGGCCGCGATCCACGGCAACAAGAGCCAGGGTCAGCGCGAGCGCGCCCTGGCCGGCTTCCGCTCCGGCACCACGCGGGTGCTGGTGGCCACCGACATCGCGGCGCGCGGCATCGACGTGAACGACGTCACCCACGTCATCAACTTCGACCTGCCGAACATCCCGGAGAGCTACGTCCACCGCATCGGCCGCACCGCGCGCGCCGGCGCCTCGGGGGTGGCGATCAGCCTGTGCGGGCCGGACGAGCGTCCGTTCCTGCGCGACATCGAGAAACTGCTCCACACCAAGGTGCCGGTGCTGCTGGCCGCCTGAAAGACCGGGCCAGGGGCCGGCAGGCCCCTGGACCGTCCTTTGTGGCATTACCCTGAGGTGCGGGGCTCACGCCGGCTGCCCGGAGCAGTTCGGCCAGGTCGCCTATGAGCTCGATGCCGGGCGGGTCATCATCGTGCGCCGGCGGAGTGATGCTCACCTTTTCGATCAGGCCGGCGCGGCCTCCGGCGCCGCGTGATCGTCGTGTTCGGCCATTGCCTGCCGGAGATTGGCCACCTTCGCGCGGTGGAATGGCCCGCACTCATTTGGCCGCCGGTTTGCCGGGCGGGGTGCCGGCGTTCCCGTCCGTGGCGAAAAGACGAGCCATGAGCGCATCCATCATCATGAAGAACGATTCCGCCCCATAGCCCGCGAGAAACGACAGCCCGGCAGCCGATATGCTGATGCCGAACGATTTGGCGACCGAACCAGTGGCGTCCGCGCCGGTGAAGAACAGGCCGACCGCCATCCCCGCGGCAGGACCCAGTAGGTACATAGCAGATCGGGAGACCGTATAGTCGCGCGGCGCCAGGACGCTGTCGCGCACCTTGGCCGCGACCGACCGCACAACCCCGGCCAGGGTGCCGAGAAAGCCGAACAAAGCCGGAATGAAAATACCGGTGAACGCACCCACGACCGCGATGACAAAATTCTGCAGCGAGCTCGGCGGAACGTCCGGGTATTCCGGGGGCAGGTCACACTTGTAGTCCTCTCCCGTCTTCATATCGGGCGCCAAAACCTTGATCGCCAGGCCGATCGGGCGAGCATAGGCCCACCGCGAGGCGAACAATGTCGCCAGGTCATCCCGACTTTGCACGCGTTGCTGTTCCAGGATGCGTGCCCGCATGCACGAGAGCGTTTGAGCGCCTTTCAACTCGCCCGCCCTGCAGGCGGATCTGGTCGGCAAAAACGCCAGGTCGGGCGTGAACAACGCGTTGTAGTCGCTGTCGGCCCTGACGATTTGTTGTAGAACAGAACTCGTAACGGAAATATTCCAATTCAAGAATAAAATGACTGAAATCACAACGAGCGCCAGAGCCGGCAACCGGCGGTACCAGTCCTTGAACTTGCGGGCATGACCCTCAAGGGCGGGATAAGCCCAGCGGGCGGAGGACGGCCCCTCGTATCCCACCGCCGCCGGGCCTCTCCGCGACGTCTTGACGTGGGACGACGCCACGCCGGCGAACATGTTCGTGTATGCGATCGTCAAACCGCGGGCCGGCGCCGCGATTGCGTTGAGCTGATCCTTCAGCGTCAGCAGCAAGGCCGCCTGGTCGGCATGCGCCGCCGGACCGCCAGTCGGTGGAAACCGGATTTCGCAGACCTGCTGAACGACATTTTCCGTTGCCGTGTCGAGTGTCTTGCCGTCCGGGCCGTATTTCGGCAAACCTTTCAGACCATCAAGCGACTTTTCAGGTCGGCCGGAAACGTAATCCATCAGCAAATGGACCTCGTACAGGTCGCGGTGAAACAATTCCTCTTCGTCCAGACGGCTGCGCGCAGAAGCGCTCCCGCCATCGGCGACCGTCACGCGGCCGTTGGCGGCGGTGATGCTCACCGTCCGTTCCGCAGAGGCAATGCCGTTCGCAACCACCGCCAACTCGTATTGGCCGGCCGGCGTGTCGGCCGGAATCATGAAATCCGTGGTCTGCGGCGTGGCGCCGGTGGCGACCGCCATGCTGGAGTGCGCTTGCGTCCGGCAATAGATCACCGCGGCGCCAGGCGGCTGCGCGCGCAGGCGCACCAGCGGATAGTTGGTGGCCATCGCGGCGTCGTCGCCATAGGCGCAGGCCTGGGAAAGACCATTCAACTGTGTGCCGGTCAAGCGCTGCACCGTAGCCGCGGCGCAGGTCGCAGGACATGCCATGATGGTTGGCTGCCACGCCGGGTCCGGCGCGCCGTCCGGCTGATAGGTCTGCAACGTCCGCGTGCCGTTGCTGTACAGAACCTCGCCCGTGGGCAGCAACAGAAAGCGGGCCTGATAGGGCGGCAGGCCGACATCGCCCGGCGGCGCCGGCAGCGGGTTTGTCCAGGTGTTGGCCGCTGGATCGTATTCAAGAAAATAGGTTGGGCCGGCATAGGTATTCCGCTGCCCGTCGACCGGACCGGCCGCGCACAATACCCGGCCATTCGGCAGCAGGCATGCCGGCGCGTCCTTCGCCCCCAGTTGCACGCCCGCCACCTGGGGAAAGGGCGCGCCGGCCGACCAGGTTCCGGCCAGGGTCGGATCCGGGTTGGGTGTGAACCGCGCGGTGGTCCCGGTGGCGCCGGTGGCAAAGACGCTGCCGGTGGGCAGCAGAATGGCCGGGCCGATTTCCAACGAGGCCGCCTCGACAAGGTCGCCGGCTGTGGGGCCGTTGGCCAGCCACGTGCCCGCGACAAGCCGTTCTGTTTCCGGGTGGCCGTCGCAGACCGCGGTCAGCACGCTGCCGTCGGGCAGCAGCGTCCAGCTCTCCTCGGTGCTGCTGGGGTTCAGCTTGTTTCCGGCGGCCGACCAGGAGCGGGAGGCCGGATCGAAGATGGCGCAGGCCGGGGTGTTGATGTTGCCGATCAGCACCCTGCCATCCGGCAGCACGCAGCACGGCGCGTCGCCGATCGCGGTCCAGCCCGGTGGCGTGGACAGGCTGGTCCAGCAATCCTGCACCGGATCATAGAGTTCGGCCGAGCATAAATCGACCGGTGTCTTGCCGTTGTTGCTGTACTCACCACCGGCGATGAACACGGTGCCGTCGCGCAGCACCGCCGAGGCAAAATAAAGTGGCGCGGTGGTCGACGATGCGGCTTGCAGCCACCTGCCCGTCGCATACCGGCCGGCGCTGTCCGGCTTCAACCGCCACCAGCGCGAGGTGCCGGAATCCTGCGCGAACACGCTGCCGTCGGTGAGTAACAACATGGTGCCCACGTCGAACGGCACCGCCATGGATGTCGCCCAACTCCCGGTCATCGGCAGATCTCCCCCAACCCTCCGGCCCTGGCTTCAGACCGTGCGTCGCCGTCGATGCTGTTGGCGCATGTTTCCGCGGAACATCCTGATTGGCAAGGAATATTTCGTCTCGCCTCGCGCCGACGCAGTACCTTGTGTATCTTTCGCACGACAATTTCTCGTGTACCGTTCCCGTTGCTTGCTTGATTGCAAGTATTCCCGTGGTCCAGGCGCCGCGCCGGCAGGAACGTTATCGAAGGCAGCAGAATGGCGAAAATCGATGCGGCGGCAGTGACGGCTGCTCTTGTCATGACCGATGCAACCCCCAATTGTCGAAGGCGGGCAGATTGACTCCCTCGTTTGGCGGGGCGGGAGGATAACAATGCGACGCTGGGGCACGCTGCTGCTGGTGATGGCGATCGCGGTCATTGGCGGCTGGCTTTGGCTGAACCACGGGCTGCTGCCGAACGACGGCCCGATCCGTGACGAGGCGCTGCGCGCGGGTCGCGAACCCGCCTCGTTTCCCGCCGCGGACGAGAACTATTTTCATGATATGGACGGTGGCATCGCGCTGACCCCACAGCAGGTCCAGGGGCGCAACACCTGGCTGGTGTGGTCGGGCGGCAACGACCGGTTCTGGGACGGCATGACCGCCACCACTTTCGGCGCTTTCGACCTGCTGAAGGTGATCAGCTCGCATCCCGGCCAGAAATTCGATCGCGACAGTCGTTGGAGCTATCTGGGCCTGATCAACGAGCCCTGCTTCGACCAGCCGACCGGGCCTGATCCCGACCATTTCGGTCTCTGGCTGGACAAGCGTCGCGCCAATTGCCCGGCCGACCCGTTTGCCGATCCGAAGAAGTATCCAGGTGTCGCGATCGGCGCGCGCGGCAGCACGGTTCCGGTCGGGTCGTATTACGGCGAACCCACCGGAATCGTCGGCTTGCGCCTGTTCCCCAACCCCGATTTCGACGAGGCCGCGAAACGCGCCTGGGATGCCGAGAAGTACTATACCGACGAGAAATACTACGACAACAGCAAGTTGGTTCGGCCGTACCGCGTCGGCATGACCTGCGGTTTCTGCCATGTCGGGCCAAGCCCGATCCATCCCCCGGCCGATCCCGCGCATCCGGCCTTTGCCGATCTCAGCTCGACTGTCGGTGCGCAGTACATGTGGGTCGACCGTCTGTTCATCTATGACAGCCGGGCCAGCAACTTCTTCTTCCAGCTCGTCCATACCTGGCGTCCCGGCGCGATGGACACCTCGCTGGTGTCCACCGACAGCATCAACAATCCGCGGACGATGAATGCGATCTACGCGCTCGGCGCGCGGCTCGACCACGCGATGCGCTGGGGCAGGGAACAGCTGGCCGGCGGCGAGCTGAACAACAAACAGTTCCAGGATTTCACACAGGATCCCGCGCTGACCCGCTTCTACCAACCACCCAATGCGGTGTTCACCCCGCGCGTGCTGAAGGACGGCTCGGATTCGGTCGGCGCGCTCGGCGCGCTCAACCGGGTCTATATCAATATCGGCTTGTTCAGCGAGGAATGGCTGACGCATTTCAACGCAGTGCTCGGTGGCAAGCCCATCACGCCGATCGAGATCGCGACGGCAGAGCGCAACTCGACCTATTGGCGGGCGACCGAGGCGCAGACGCCGGCGACCGCGTTGTTTTTTCTGGCCGCCGGCCGACCCGACCACCTGCGCGACGCGCCGGGCGGCGCCCGCTATCTCGAAACCGACCCGACGATCCTTGACCGCGGCAAGACCGTGTTCGCGGACACCTGCGCGCGTTGCCATTCGAGCAAGGCGCCGACGCCGGCAGTGGGGCTGGATCCGGCGGGCTGCAACGGTCCGGGATATCTGACTTGCTGGAACGCGTACTGGGCGTGGACCAAGACCGACGAATTCAAACAAAAGATGCGGGCAATCGTGCAGGCGCCCGATTTCCTCGATGGCAACTTCCTGTCGGCCGAGTTCCGCGTGCCGGTGACTCTGCTGCAAACCAACGCGTGCAGCCCGCTCGCCACCAACGCGCTGCGTGGCAACATCTGGGATAATTTTTCGTCCGAAGATTACAAGAACCTGCCCTCGGTCGGCGACATCACCGTGCACGACCCGTTCACCGGCAAACCATACCAGTGGCACATGCCGGCCGGCGGACGCGGCTACACCAGGCCGCCGTCGCTGATCAGCATTTGGTCCACCGCGCCCTTCCTGCTCAACAACAGCCTCGGCCCGTTCGAGCAGGACCCCTCGGTCGATGCGCGCATGCGGGTGTTTCAGGCCTCGATCGAGCAATTGCTGTGGCCGGAAAAGCGCGAGCGCGATCCGATCCTCGGCGACGCCGTGCCGGGCGTGATCGATCGGACGACAGTACGCAGCACCATCACCATCCCCGAGGGCTATGTGCCGGACGTGCTGCGGCCCGAGCAGGGTCTGCTGCATCGCTGGCTGCCGCAGATCTTCGCGGCCTCCGGTGACCTGGTCATCGGACCGATCCCGCAGGGCGTGCCGGTCAATCTGCTGGCCAACATCCAGATCCTGTCCGAGAGCAACGACCCGGCGGAACAGGCGAGCCATGCCGAGAAGGTGCTGGCCCTGGCGAACGCGCTGCGGCGCGATCTGGTGGCTGCCCCGCCAGGGGCGACGGATGCCGAGTTGCGGCAGAAATTCGCCAATCTCGTGCAACCGATGCTGGCGCTCAGCAAGTGCCCGGACTTCGTGGTCAACCGTGGACATTATTTCGGCACCGACCGCTCTACCCAGGAGCCGCCGCTGTCCGATGACGACAAGCGCGCACTGATCGCGTTCCTGAAGACCTTCTGATCGTCGTGCCCGCCGCCTCCGTCATGGCCGAGCCCGACTGCGATCATATCGTCGTCGGCGCGGGCGCCGGTGGCGGCACGCTCGCCGCCCGGCTGGCAGAAGCCGGGCGGCGCGTGGTCCTGCTGGAAGCCGGTGGCGACCCACGAGCCGCGGACGACACACGCCTGCCCGCCGACTACGACGTGCCAGCCTTCCATCCCTTCGCGTCGGAAAACCCAGCGCTGCGCTGGGATTTTTTCGTCCGCCACTATGCCGATCCGGCGCGGCAGGAGCGCGACCCGAACGACCGACCGGTGCGAGGCGGCGTTCTGTATCCGCGCGCCGCTGGGCTGGGCGGCTGCACCGCGCACAATGCAATGATCTTCCTCGCCGCGCCGGACGCGGACTGGGACGCCATCGCCGCGCTGACCGGTGATCGGGGCTGGTCCGGCGCGGCGATGCGCCGGCATTACCGCGCCATCGAGGATTGCCATCACCGCCCGGAATGGCGGTTGCCCGGACTGCTCGGCCTGAATCCAACCGGACATGGTTGGCGCGGTTGGCTGCGGACCGAACGTGCCCTGCCGGCCAACGCCATCGAGGACGACGAACTGCTGCATGTCCTGCTGGAATCGGCCCTCGTCGCGCTGGACGAGGGCGGGCGGCCGGTCGACGAACTGTGGCGTCTGTTCAGGGGCCACGCCGATCCGAACGATCGCCGCCTGGCACGGGCAGGGTTCGAGGGGCTGTGCTACACGCCGCTGTCCACCAGCCAGCATCGCCGCATCGGTACGCGCGAGCGCGTGCTCGATGTCGCCGCGCGCTTTCCCGACCGATTGCGGATCGAGACCAATGCGCTGGCAACACGCGTGCTACTCGATGCCGACGGCGCCGCTTTCGGCGTCGAGTACCACAAGGGCGAGCGGCTCTATCGCGCGCACGCCGCGCCGGCGAGCGACAACGGGGGTGAGCTTCGTCTGTTGCGTGCCCGCGGCGATATCATCCTGGCCGGCGGCAGCTTCAACACGCCGCAACTGCTGATGCTATCCGGGATCGGCGAGCCGGCGTCGCTGCAAGCGGTCGGTATCACGCCCGTCATCGCCCTGCCCGGCGTCGGCCGCAATCTGCAGGACCGCTACGAAGTCGGTGTCGTCAACCGCATGACCAGGCCCTGGGAGGTGTTGGACGGCGCGCGCTTCGAACACGGCGACGCGCTGTATGCGGAATGGCTGCATGGCGAAGGGATGTATGTCTCCAACGGCGCGGCCATCGCCGTCGCGCGCCGCTCCAATCCGCGCGTCGCGCTGCCGGACCTGTTCTGCATGGCCCTGCTGGCGCGGTTCCAGGGCTACTTCCCCGGCTACTCGCGCCTGATCGCCGACAGCCACGACCATCTCACCTGGGCGATCCTGAAGGCACACACAGCCAACCGTGCCGGTCGCGTGACGCTGCGCTCGGCCGATCCGCGTGAGCCGCCCGACATCCTGTTCAACTCTTTCACGGGCGACGGCGCGGAAGATGATCTGGCCGCCGTCGTCGCGGGCATTCGGTTCGTTCGCCGGATGACCGCGCACCTGACGGAGCGGGGCGTAATCGCTGAAGAAATTCTCCCCGGCCCCGACATGCACACGACCGCGCAACTCGCGCAGTTCGTGCGCGACCATGCCTGGGGCCACCACGCATCCGGCTCCTGCGCGATCGGCCCGCGGGAGGCCGGCCGCGTCCTGGATGGCGCGCTCCGCGTGCACGGCGCGCGTGGGCTAAGGGTGGCCGACGCCTCGGTGTTTCCGCACATTCCCGGTACCTTCATCGTCAGCGCCGTGATGATGGTGGGTGAGCGCGCCGCCGAGCTGATCCTGGCCGAGCCTCCATGATTCGCACGGGCAGCGCCGGCTGTTGGCCAAGCTCGCTGTTACGACAACGACATTGCGCTATGGCGCCGGGTCCGTCTGCCGCCCCCGGTAACGGGCGCAGGCCTGGTATATGGCACCGCGGGCCCGCTGGATGTTGCCGATGGGCCGGTGTTCGGCGATGGCGTGCCACGGGTTGAACGCCACGCCGGCGAGATAGCTCTCCTCGCGCTTCGTCTCGGTGGAATCGATGTCGCGACGGTGAATCGTCAGCTCTGCCAGCTTCACGAACGGTGCGTCCACGGGCTTCCACTCGGCGGCACCGTCAATCGGCGTCTTCACCGGATCGACGTAGAACTGCACCATAAAGTCGTAGCGGAGATCAGCCTCGGCGAGCCGCTGTCGTAGATCATCGCGGAGATAATTGCGCCAGGAGGCGTTGCGCGTCGTCGCCACGGTCGTCGGTTGCCGCGACTGCAATTTGAACTTCACCGCATGCGGACCGATGGTAATGGGCACGTCGCTGTAGAAGTCCTCCGTCGCGACGCTGCGCAGCAGCAGCCGGCGCGGTGTCCAGCGCAAGGTCCATAGCATGACGCGCAATGCCTGCGCCAGACCGAGGCCACGCACCAATACCACCGGCGCGGTCAGCACGTTCGCCGCCGACGTCGACATGATCAGCAACTGCCCGGCGTCCTCGGCCGGCAGATAAGGTTGGTTGAGTGCAATGAAATCCTGGGTGCCAGCGTGCTCCTCGCCGGGGAGCAGCTTCACGCCGTCGACACCCTCGAGCTTGACCGCGCATCCCAGCAGGTCCGGGAACCAGTCGGGCCGCGTGGCGCTGAAGCCATTCGAAAGTCTTATCCAGGCCTGGAACGTTCGAGGTGCCTTGAACACGCCGTGCTTCGCGGCGACGGGGATGGCTTCCAGCACCCGGAACTCGGCGCTCAATCCGACATGTGATTTGACGTGGAACGCGCGATGGGCCTGGCCGTCCCCGCGCCGGGCGAAGCTCTGCTGATAGCGATTCAACACGCTGGCGTAAGTATTGAACAGCTCGGCCTCGCCATCCGGAATCAGCTCATGCCAGTTCGCGCTTGTCGAGTTGGCGCTCACGTCACGCCCGGTCTCGCCGGTCACGGACGGTGACGACGCCATCACGCCTCCGCCCCCGGCGATGAACCGCAGCGCCCGCACGCCTGGCAGGAAGAAATAGGCGCCGCCACGCACCGTTATGAAGCGCGGCACGCCGCTCAAGCGGCCAAACCCGTCGGTAGCCTGGCCGGCGGGAAATGGCTCGCGATTACCGAGCAGCGGGTCGGCCTCGCCAATCAACCCGTCGAATTTCGCGCTCGCCAACCAGGCATTCTGGACGAACTCGAATTGCCGGGAGATATTAGCGTTGAGGCAAATGAAGTGCAGTCCGGTCGCGATGTCAGGCGCGTCGGGGGAGGCGTCGGCGACCGCCTGCTCCGGTGTCAACGTCTGGCCGTATTCCCGGCCACGGCGCAGGATGCGGTGGAAGCGACTGGAGGCGATCGTGTCGTAGCGCAGATCGTCGCCACCGGAAAAGCCGAGCATGCAGATCGCCTGGGACAGCAAGCCCTGGCGCCCGCCCGGCATGTCGCCGTTGCGTGGATTCGCCCGGCGGACGTGCGCGCCAAGCGGGCAGCGGAGTCCCTTCGGATCGGACGCGTAGGTGAAGTTGTTGAGCCGGACGTCGTCCGGGTCGGGGCCGACGCCGCGCAGGCGGTTCGGCTCAAGTGGCAGCAACGGTGCGCCGGACAGGTGGCGACCGACCATCGCTTCGGCCAGCGTGGTGGCGTCGCCCCCCGCCGCCGTTGCGTGCGCCGCCGCGAAGCGCCAGAAGCCGCGCACATCCTGTGCCAACTGGCGGAAGACCAGGTAGGTGCCGTTGCGTCCCAGATCGCGACGTCCGCCATCCCCGGTCGCCGGCAGCAAGGATTCGGAGCCTGGCAATGATGATTCCACCAACGGCCGGCCGGTGATCCGGCCGTATTCGTTCGTGTAGCCCAGCAGCAACTCCCCGGCGGCCAGGGCGTTGCCGTAGGCGAGGGCGGCATCGCCGCGCGCATCGGGCCGGCGCGCGCCCGACAGGTCGAAGCTGGGCTGACTGACCCCGTCGGTAAAGCCGAACGGCTCGTGTCCGCCCATGTTCGATGTCGGCAAGTCAACGATAGTTTCAAACCCCGCGCAAAAGTCAGCGGTCATGACGGACTCGCGCAACGCCACGAGGCCGCCCCGCTCGGCATAGAGGCAAAGAAGGACGTCCGGAACATCGCGGGCGCCCCAGTCCCAGTTCGCCGGCGCATTGGCGCCGACATCGCCGAGCCGGCGCGACCGTTGCGCGTCGCCTGCCATGCCGGAAAGGAACTCGGCGCTGAATCCGGCCAGTACCGAAGCGGGCAGACCAAGCGCGCGCAGCCCGTCGGCGGAGATGGCGACATGCAGCGCCGTCGGCACCTGACTGGCCAGATCTGCAACCGTGGTCACCCGGGCCGCGCCGAGCCAGGCCCGCGCCGCTGCGGCGTCCAGCACGCGCAGCAGCAGGAAGCAGGCCTCGGTCAGCGGCGTATAGCCGGACTGGACCAGGCCCTGAACGTCCTCGGCCTCGTGGGTGGGGCGCGTCATATCAGCGCGATCCAGCGCCGCGCGGCGTCGTCGCTCATCGCCGCGGGTTGCAGGCCGGCGCGGATGCGGCTGTTGCGCGCCAGATCGAGGGCGGTGAGCCCGGGATACGCCTTGAACCAGACCTCGGTCGGAAGCTGGTGGCGGCGGATGTAGTATTTGAACGCCTGTTCGTTTTTCGCCCCGTCCAGCGCCAGGAATCGGGTGCGCGGATAGCCGATGCCGTTGCTGAACACGAGGTTCAATCCCCAGGCAACCTTGTTGATGAAGTCGTCCATGTAGCTGTCCAGGCTGCCGTCGTAATTGCTGCCGAAGAACAGCCGGTGATTGCCATCCAGCAACACCCAGCGGGCGAAATGGATCGTGCCGACGCGGGCCAGCCGGCCGCGTACATAGACATGCCGCGTGGTGTACTGGACGACCCAGAGCAGGAAGCGCAGCAGCCAAAGTCGGAATGCGCCGGGCTTACGACTGCCGAACGCGCTGAACTGATTGCTGACGTCGTGATCCTCGATCGCCGCCAGCGCCGCCTCGTGCGCGACCGTTGGGCGCGGAAAGATCTCCGGGTCGGTGCGCTCGCGCTGGCGCAGCGCGAACAGGAAGGGCACTGCGCCCAGCAGGAAGACCGGCAACAGCAGGAGCAGCAGCAGCGGCACCCCGATGGCATCCAGCAGTTGGCGGAACTGCCAGCTGGGCGGCGTCGGTTCGGGCGGCGAGAGCGGCAATCGTCCGTGGCGCTGCTCGGCGGCGACATATTCCAGCAGCGCGGCGCGCACGGTCTGTGGTGGCGCGTCCTGCGCCTGCAGCGCCAGCCTTGCCCGCAGGGCCTGATGCAGCGCGGCTTCCTGATGAACCTGACGGACCGTGCGTCCGACCCAATTGACGTAGCAGGTGGCGGGCGCAACGGACCGCGCCTGCATCCAGGCCAGGAGGTCGCGGTCGTCGCTATAATCTTCGCAATGCGCGAAAATCGCCCGAAGCCCCGGCCCCGCGAGCGCGGCAAACGCCGCAAGCTGCGCCTCGGCCGGTCCGTCGCAATCGCCAAGAAAAGCGAGCGCGACCGGCAGAGGCACAGCCGGCGCACCGCCCACGACCCGATCCGCGAGCGTCGCATCGTCCAGCACCACCAGCCGGGCAAAGTGCAGCCGCTCGAACCGGCCGAACGGGATCAGCGCGTTGTCCGGATCGGCGGTGCCTGGCGCCTGCGTCATTCCGCGGAGCAGGTCGCGCAACGCGCCGATGTGCCCCTGCCGGATCGGCGCGACCACCATGAAGGCGGATTGCGGCGTCATGCCGGGAACATCGTTCAGAACTGCAGGGCGAAGTTGATCAGCTTGGTGTGGTCCCAGTATACTACGCCCAGATACAGCCCGGGCGAAATCAGGCGGATCTCATCGCGGATCCATTGCGCGACGATCGAGGTCTGCGAGTAGTCGAGAACGATGCAGTCGCGCTGATCGAGCCAACTCGACGCCACGTAGACGCGGGCGATGATCGCGTTGAGGCCGAACGGCAGGATGCGGTTGCGCAGCAGCCCGGCTGACGCGTCGAACACCTTGCCCTGCCAGGCGAACAGGTTGATGAAGGTCGCGATCTCCGGCGTGAAGGCGGTGCCGGGGGCCACGATCGCGGTGCCATTGCTCTCGCCGTTCGGGATCGGGCCCGGCGCGCTGGACTTGAACAGCGTGTCCAGTTCGGCCTGCGTCATTTTCAGCAGTTGACCGACGTCGTACGCCATCGGATTCCCCCTCGCGCTGCTTTATGGCGCCCTTTCTACACGGCAGGGATCGGCCGTGCAATTGCAGCCTGCGGCAAACGCTAAACTGTGAATATCTCTTGCAGGAACGGCGCCAATGCCGGGTCCGCCGCGGCGCGTTCGCCGATCCAGCGGCCGAGCTTGCGGTAACTCTCGAACTGGCTCTCGGTGAAAAACTGGTCCAGCGTGGAGTCGTTCGGAAATGCCCTGTCCTGAGAGGCATAACCGCGAACGTCGACCGGCATGGCGGGCAGGCGGCATGGCTTCACGTAGAGCAGGTGGCCGGTCGCTGGCGGGTCGCGCCAAGTAATTTTCGCCAGCGCATACGGCCCGCTTTGCGGCGTCCATTTCTTCTCCGACGTCATCGGCATGGGCATGGGGAAGGTGATCTCCACATTCATATCGATACGGATCTCGCGTACCGCACTGGCCAGATCGGCGAATGCGTAACCGGGATCCGCGCCGGCATCGACCACCACAATCAGGTTGCAGCCGCGGCGGATCATCTCGTACAGGCCAAGATTGTCGAAATGTCCGCCATCGGTAAGGTAGATTGCCGATCCGGTGCCGCCGGCCAACCCCAACATCTCGGCAGCCAGCGCAAGCAGCGCGTTGGGCGGCTTGCCGTTGCGCAGGCCCGGTCCACGGACGATCGCGGGATTGGGCAGCCAGCCGCCGAGCCTGACGTTGAACAGCGTCATCAGGAAGGCCGTCCAGGGCGAAGAGTGATATCCCATGCTCGGACTGACCGCCGCCCCCGACAGCGCCATTGCGGTACCGACCGTCATGCCCATCGGTTCGTCCGGCAACCCGGTTTCGGGTTCGGACCCCGCGTAGATTGCGGTGGCCGCGAAGGCGTTCGGCGGCGACAGGATTGCAGAGCCGCAGGCAACCGGCGTGATGCTGAACGGGGCGGCCTTGCGTTCCTGCCAGGCGCGGGGCTCGCCGCTCTCCAGGTTCAAGGCAGTGCCGATTACGGGGAACAGGCGCCGTGTCTCGTGCGGCTCGGGCTGCAGTTCCTGCATGCGCACGTTATCGGCCGGGTCGAAATCGGTGAACGGATCCGCCACTCGCCGCAACCGGCCAGTCGGCGGCCGCACCGTGCCAAGGAACGCGCGGATCAGCCGGTTGCGATAGAGTCCGTGCAGGGAGAAGCGGTTGACGTTGACGCACCGTCCCAGCACCCAGGCAATCCCCAGGCACAGCGCCGCCAGCGCCAGCCCGGCGGCTCCCGTGGTGCCTGCGCTGTCCGGCGCCACAAGCCAGGCGAGCAACGCATCGCCGGCCGTGGCGAGCAAGGTCAGCAAGCCCACCGCGAAGATCATCGTGAGCAGCGCGGCAAGTGTGTCGAACGACAACAGTCCCGTGCCAGCTAGGCCGCTGGACTTTTTGGAATGACCGAGCAGTGCGCCTGAACCCCCCGAGGCCGCAGTGACCGCGGCGCAGCCCCAGGTCCAGATGGCAGACCCACTCGCTCTCAGCACCGCCGGCGTCAGCAGCATGCAAACCGCGGCCAATATGCCCCAGAGCAGAACGGGGACAAACTTGATTGCACTGAGCCGGGCCAGCCATTCGCGGTCGAGATCGCCGCGCAGCACTTCGCGGCGCAGCGCGACGAAGGCCAGGCTCATGCAGAGATGTGACAGGATCACCGCGGCGGGGCCAACGATGGCCAGCAGCGCCGGGGCGATGGCCGAGCCGGGCAGAAGCATGCCCGCAAGCCTGATGCAGCCGGCGAGTACGCCACAGGCGATGCCGCATCCGATGATCCAGGGCAACAGGTTGGCGGCATAGAGACGCCTGGCGTGCCCGATGATCGCGCACCAGCCCCAGGCCGCAAGATAGGCCAGCAGGTATAGGACGAACACAGCCAGAGGCACGATGTGGGTGGGACCCCACGTGCCGATCGCCAGCGCGGAGCCATTCCGTGCCGCGGTGGTCAGCAGAAACGGCGCCATCGCGAGTGGCAACAGGGCCGACCAGATCAGCGCGGGCACGACGCTGTATCGGCCGATCGAGGCGACCGATGCGTATTCCGGCGGCTTCCCAGTGGCGTGACTCGGTAGGTGGCAGCAGGGGAAGAACGCGGCGAGCCCGGCGGCCAGCAGGGCGATCGCCAGCACCAGGGGGCTGGCGCTGTCCGGGATGGCCTTTAGAAAGTCGCGATAGACCCCGGCCAACAGCGCCAGGGCAAACAGCGCCGGCATGAAGATCGCCCAATTGACCACAACGTTTCGGACGTACAGCGTCATCGCCGCCCAGGTGTCACGAGACGTAAGCCCTTGTTCTGGCGTAAGGAAGCTGGTGAAGCCACGCAGTTGCTGCACCGGCTGCGGCGCAATCCCTGAGCCGAGCAGCGCCTCGACCGTCTGAATGTCTTGCGGCGCTATCCGGGACCGCCCCGACTGTCGCGCATGCGCCAGCAGCCAGGCCTGAAGCCATGACCCGATATAGCCTCCGCCGGACACCGTCGACAGATAATGGAAATGCCGCAGCAGATTTTGCCCCGCAAGCGCCTGCATGACACCCAGGCAGAATGCTGCGCTGCGGATGCCGCCGCCGGACAGGCAGAGCGCCGCCTGCTTTGGTTTGTCCGCCGTTTCGAACCGAGCAGCGTCCGCCCCCCAAATCGCCTTGCGCTCACGTCGAAGCGCCTCGGCGAACGAAAAGGTGTCGGCGCCGTCCTCCGGAACGATCGACATCCGCCCAATCCTGTTCTTATCAAAAACGGATAGCCGAGCCTTGAGTGCGCCACAAGTGGTGCCCGATCTGCCTCCCGCTTTCTTGACAACGGCCGGCACGACGGCATGCGTTCGGCCATGCGGATCAGGGTCAGCCGTTGACGAGCCGGGTAAGCAGTTCGGTGGAATCCTTCCAGAGAGACAGTATCAAATTTCTGCGAGGGCCTTGGCGATGGTGGTCGCAAGATTGCGAGCGCCACCGGATTGGGCCATCATCGCCTCTGCAGAGACAGATCATTTCGGAAATGCCGAGACAGAGAGCGGGAAACGGAAAACAGCTGAAAATTCTGCTGCACCGTTTCGACGGTACCTGAGGGGACGTTTCTTGCGCACATGGATGGGTCGATCACGCCTTGCGGCCTGTCTTATTTTTCAAGAATGACCAGATAAGGAGAAAAGAGAACGTGGGCGAATCACTGCGACTCAGATTTTGGACCGCCGCCGATAATGCACGGACTGCCGGTGTTGTAACCAATTTTGAGACGACGCCGTCGCCTTTGGCGGACATCGGCGATCTTTCAGGAATTGCCAAGAGTGCCATTGCTGTGATCTCGGAAGTGGCGGCCTTGGCGTGATCTCCGGCGTCGGCAGCTTTCAGCTTTACCACTCTTGGCGCGTTTATCATGCCAACTCCTGTGAGTTTAGAAAAGACTCTGGTTGCGACGCGAGATCGAAATCAATGCGGCAACCCCAGCGGCAAAACATCGCCCCTGGCTAATGCCGATGCTCCACCGCTGTATGTAGAAAGGTGTGAGGTGACCGTGAGGACCTATCCGGAAAGAAGCTCAGTCTGCGGGATTGAATGTGACCTGGTGACCTCCGCGCGATTCGAAGGTAGACACTGGGACGGACGGCAACCTCGATAGAATATAGTGATGAATTGTTATGGGGTACAATCAGGGGGGAAATGAATGCCGATCATTGTGCGTGACGCCTGCGAAGCCTGTTTCGATGCCCACAAGGACGATTGTAGCGGCTTCGTCCGCGCTGTTGCGGCCAGTCTCGGCGTGACCCTGCAAGGTCTTGCGGACGACATTGTTGTGACCATTCGCACCGATCCGGGCTGGAGGCAGCTTCCAGACGGCAACGCGGCGGCGCAGAGCGCTGAAGCCGGCAGGCTCGTCATCGCTGGATTGAAGGGCTCCGAGCAGGCACATCCCGATCCCCACGGTCACGTCGCCGTCGTGGTCGATGGACCCGTAGAGCGGGACGCATGTCCGACGGCCTATTGGGGGAGTCTGGGCGGCAAGCCGGGGAAGGCCCTGACGATCAACTTTGCATGGACGGTGGACGACCGCGACCACGTCACGTACGCCGAACACGATGTTGCCGCTCCCGGTACGGAATGACGGCGCATGGCGAATATGGGTGGAATTGCAGCGAACTGACAGGATGTTCGGAAATAGCAATGTTCAGCAACGCAATTCTTGATGTTGTCATCGCGCTGATTTTTACGTTCCTGGTGGTCAGTCTGGCCGCCGACGCGGCGGTGGAAGCAATCGTGTCGGTGTTCAAACTTCGCGCCACCACGCCGAAGTCCGGCATGATGGATCTGCTGAGCGACCCGAAACTCAATGATCTGGCAGCGGAACCTTATGCAAATGCGCTAATCAGCCCGCGTGGCCCGACCTCGCGGGGCGGGCGCACCCGAGGCAGACATCAACACCCCTGATGGTCGCGACACTGTAGAACGTGCCGGACATGATAAAATGCATCGCGGCTGAGGCCGCATAGCTGAGAGGGGAAATCATGAGCGTCAATACGGCACCGCTGAGCGACGCGGAAATCCAGGAATGGTTCAACTCACCCGGCACTGTGGCACCCAATACTTTCGAAATCGCGCTGGTCCTCGGCGGCACTGTCTCGGCCGGCGCTTACACGGCGGGTGCGCTTGATTTTCTCATCGAGGCGCTTGATGCCTGGTCGGACGCGAAGGCTGCGGCGGGCGGGCCGGCGGTACCGCGCCATGACGTAGCGCTCCGGGTTATCGCCGGCACGTCGGGTGGCGGCGTCAACGCCGCCATCGCGGCTCGTGCACTGGCCTATGATTTTCCGCCCGTTGCACGCGCCACCCCAGCCCCCGATGCGGCCGGCAATCCGTTCTACGATACGTGGATCAACCAACTGACGCTGGACGGGATGCTGCGGACCGATGACCTCGACGCGCCCGGCGCGACGGCGGTCTCGCTGTTGAATGGCAACGTGATCGACAGCACAGCCGTCAAGCTACTCGCCTTCTCAACACCGGCGCTGAAGCCGCGCCCCTACCTCAGCCAGCCATTGCGGCTGATTTTGACACTGACCAACCTGAACGGCATGTCCTATCGCATCGGCTTGAACGACGTGAAGCTCCCCGACGGCAGCACGACCAGTCTGCACGAAAGCTATGTCGACCACGCCGATTACGCTCGCTTCGCAGTGGTCTATCCGGGTGGGACCCTGGACAACCCCCGGCCAGACGAGATGGTACTCGGGTTCGATGGTGCGCCGCCGGCGCAGACGATCGACTGGCCCAGCTTCGGCCAGTTCGCCTTAGGCACAGCGGCCTTCCCGATCGGCTTTCCACCGCGTCGGTTGTCGCGCCCGCTTGAGCATTACCGTTACCGCGTGGTCGCGGTGCCGGGCGACGGCGATCCCGGTGTGGTCAATTACTTGCCCCTGGTCCCCGACTGGAGCGCGATCCAGGACTGGGCGGGCGGCGGGCTGCCGGACGACTACCAGTTCCTGGCAGTCGATGGCGGCGCGACCGACAACGAACCGATCGAACTGGCGCGCACCGCCCTGGCCGGCATCGGTGGACGAAATCCGCGCGACGGCCTGAAGGCGAACCGCGGCGTCGTGTTGATCGATCCGTTCGCCGGCGCGGCGCCGATGGCGCCGCCGCTCGCGATTGCACTGCCCGACCTCGCGGAGTCTCTGATCAGTGCGTTGACCGAGCAGACGCGCTACGACACCCGGGACCTGTTGCTCGCCGCTTATCCCGACGTATACAGCCGCTTCATGATCACCGCCCTGCGCGAGAGCAACGTCGGCGATCCCGCACTCGCGACCGCCGGCATGGACGCATTCATAGGCTTTGCGTGCGATGCGTTCCGCCGCCACGACTACCTCCTCGGGCGCAAGAACTGCCAGGATTTCCTGCGCACCCAATTCGTGCTCCCGCAAGCAAGTCCGGTGTTCGCCGGCTGCCTGGATGGTGTGGCGGTCGGCGACTTCCTCGTTCAGGACGACACCGGTCAGTATCTGCCGATCATCCCTCTGGTGGGCCCGGCGCGCGTGCCGGAAGAGACCGACCCGTGGCCGCAAAATGCCCTTGATCCCTCAATCTATCATAGCGCAATCGAGGCCCGGTTCGCGCGGCTGCTGGGGGATGAGTTCGCAGATGGGCCGCTCTCCGACGTCCTCGTCTGGCTGGCGGCCAAACTCGGCGAGGGAAAGGTTGCCGACACGGTCGTCACCGCGATGCAGGCCGCGCTGAAGCAATGGAACTTGTCGTGAGGGATACCAGGTCCGGGACCGTTGTTCGGTATAGGCGGGTCCAGGGCCCTGGAACCCGCTACTTCTTGCCCAGAATGAATTTCTCGATGCCGATGCCGACGACCCAGCCGAGGCCGCCGCCAACCACCCCGGCGGTGTAACCGCCCGGCACCTTGCCGTCGGTCAGGACGTTCAGCACGACGCAGATGGCGGCGCCGGCGATGGCGCAAATGCCCTGCACGGGGATGCCCTGCGGCTTGACGGGTTCGGGTGCCGGCGGCGGCGTTGCTTGCTTGCGGTGGTCCATCTCCGGGTTCCTTCGGTTCGCTCCCAGAGTCCGACCGAAAAGCCAACCCGTCAAGGATGCGTAACGGGTTCCCGGGACCGCCCCCGATGGCCTTGCTTCCCGCCGGCGCGGTGGTGCGCTAAGACGCAGCATCGGTTGGAGAGGTCTCACTTGAGCGTCAATTCCCTGCGCAACGGCCCGGACGAACGCGGCCGGTTCGGCGACTTCGGCGGCCGCTTCGTCGCCGAAACCTTGATGCCGCTGATCCTGGAGGTCGAACAGGCCTACCACGCGGCCCGCGCCGACCCCGCCTTCCAGGCCGAGCTGGACACCTATCTGCGCGACTATGTCGGCCGCCCCAGCCCACTCTGGTTCGCCGAGCGGCTGACCCGCGCGCTCGGCGGCGCCCGTGTCTATTTCAAGCGCGACGAGCTGAACCACACCGGCTCGCACAAGATCAACAACACCATGGGCCAGATCCTGCTGGCCCGGCGCATGGGCAAGACCCGCATTATCGCCGAGACCGGTGCCGGCCAGCATGGGGTCGCCACCGCCACGGTGTGTGCGCTGTTCGACCTGCCCTGCACCATCTACATGGGCACCACCGACGTCGCCCGTCAGCAGCCCAACGTGTTCCGCATGAAGCTGCTCGGCGCCGAGATCAAGCCGGTCACCTCCGGCGCCGGCACGCTGAAGGACGCGATGAACGAGGCGTTGCGCGACTGGGTCGCCAATGTCCGCGACACCTATTACCTGATCGGCACCGTCGCCGGACCGCACCCCTACCCGGCCATGGTGCGCGATTTCCAGAGCATTATCGGCGAGGAGGCCCGCGCCCAGTTGCAGGCCGTCGAAGGCCGGCTACCCGATGTCTGCGTGGCCTGCATCGGCGGCGGCTCCAACGCGATGGGCCTGTTCCACCCGTTCCTGGACGACCCCTCGGTGCGCCTGATCGGCGTCGAGGCGGCCGGGCTTGGGCTCGATTCCGGCCACCACGCCGCCAGCCTCAGCCGCGGCCGGCCCGGCGTTCTGCACGGCAACCGCACCTACCTGCTGCAAGACGACGACGGCCAGATTCAGGAAGCCCACAGCATCAGCGCCGGCCTGGACTACCCCGGCATCGGCCCGGAGCATTCCTGGCTGCACGAAATCGGCCGGGTCGAATACGCCTCCGCCACCGATGCCGAGGCGTTGGCGGCGTTTCAGCTTTGCACCCGCACCGAGGGCATCATCCCCGCGCTGGAGCCGGCGCACGCGCTGGCGCACGTGACCAAACTGGCGCCGCAACTGCGGCCGGACGAGATCATCGTGATGAACATGTGCGGTCGTGGCGACAAGGACATCTTCACCGTCGCCGAGCACCTGGGGGTGAGCCTGTGAGCCGGATCGCCGCCCGTTTCGCCGCGCTGCGCCAACAGGGCCGCGGCGCGCTGATCCCGTTCCTGGAGGCCACGGACCCGGACGGGGCGACCTCCATGGCCATCCTGCGCGGCATGCCGGGTGCCGGCGCCGACCTGATCGAGATCGGCTGCCCGTTCACCGACCCGATGGCCGACGGTCCGACCATCCAGGCCGCCGGCAAGCGCGCGCTCGCCGCGGGCGCCAACATGGCGCACACGCTCGCCATGGTGCGCGATTTCCGCCACGAGGATACGGAAACCCCGATCATCCTGATGGGCTACCTCAATCCGATCCTGTCGTACGGAGTCGCGCGTTTCTGCACCGACGCCGGGGCCTGCGGGGTGGACGGGCTGATCGTCGTCGATCTGCCGCCCGAGGAAGCCGACCTGCTGGCGCCCGAGGCCCGCGCGCACGGGCTCGACATCATCCGCCTGGTCGCCCCCACCACCGACGCGCGGCGGCTGCCGCTGGTGCTGGCCGGCAGTTCGGGCTTCGTCTACTACGTCAGCATCACCGGCATCACCGGCACGCGTACCGCCAGCGCCGGCGAGCTGGCCGACGCCATTCCGTTGATCCGCCGTTTCACCGACCTGCCGATCGCCATCGGCTTCGGCGTGCGCAGCCCCGAACAGGCCGCCGAGGCGGTGCGGGCGGCGGACGGCGCGGTGGTGGCATCCGCGCTGATCGACACGCTGGCGGCCAGCCTCGACGCGCGGGGCCGGCCGGGTCCGGACAGCGTGCGGCGTGTGCTCGACCAGGTTCGCGCGCTGGCCGCCGGCGTCCGCGCCGCCCGTGCAGCGGCTTAAGGAGTTACCGATGAGCTGGCTCACCGAATACGTCCGCCCGAAGATCCGCACCCTGCTCGGCCGCCGCGAGGTGCCGGACAATTTGTGGACGCAGTGCCCGGCCTGCCAGCAGATGCTGTACCACTCCGAACTCGCCAAGACGCTGAAGGTCTGTTCGCACTGTGGCCATCACCTGCGCGCGAAGGCCGAGGAACGGCTGGCCTGGACCTTCGACAACGGCGTCTTCGCCCGCATCGACCTGCCCAAGGTGCCGGCCGATCCGCTGCGCTTCCGCGACGCCAAGCGCTACAGCGACCGGCTGCGCGCGGCGCGTGAGAAGACCGGGCTGGACGACGCCATTGTGGTGGCGCACGGCCGCATCGGCGGCCAGAAAGCGGTGGTCGCGGCGATGGAGTTCGACTTCATCGGCGGCTCGATGGGCGCCGCGGTCGGCGAGGGCCTGGTGGCGGCGGCGCGGCTCGCGGTGTTGCAGGAGGCGGCGCTGATCGTCTTCACCGCCTCGGGCGGCGCACGCATGATGGAGGGCACGATCAGCCTGATGCAGATGCCGCGCAGCGTCATCGCCACGCGCATGGTCAAGGAAGTCGGCCTGCCCTTCATCACCGTGCTGACCGACCCCACCACCGGCGGCGTCACCGCCAGCTTCACCATGCTGGGCGACATCATCATCGCCGAGCCGAACGCCGAGATCGGCTTCGCCGGCGCGCGGGTGATCGAGCAGACCGTGCGCGAAAAGCTGCCGGAGGGATTCCAACGCTCCGAGTATCTCTACCAGCACGGCGTCATCGACATGGTGGTGCCGCGTGGCGAGTTGACCGCCACGCTGGGCCGGTTGCTGTCGCTGCTGTGCGTGAAGGCGGTCGATCGGGCGGCCTGATGCGATGAGCGACAATCCGCCGCAGGGGCGGTTCGCCCCGGTGGTGCAACGGCTGCACGCGCTGCATCCGCGCCTGATCGACCTCAGCCTGGGCCGGTTGCAGGCGCTGCTGGACAAGCTGGACCACCCCGAGCGCCGCCTGCCGCCGGTGGTGCATGTCGCCGGCACCAACGGCAAGGGCAGTACCTGCGCCTTCCTGCGCGGCATTGGCGAGGCGGCGGGCTGGCGGGTGCATGTCTACACCTCGCCCCATCTGGTGCGCTTCAACGAGCGCATCCGGCTGGCCGGCGCCATCGTCGACGACGACACGCTGGCCGCGGCGCTGGACGAGGTGGAGAGAACGAACGACGGCGCGCCGATCACGGTCTTCGAGGTGCTCACCGCCGCCGCTTTCCTGCTGTTTTCCCGCACTCCCGCCGAGCTGGCGGTGCTCGAGGTCGGGCTGGGCGGGCGCTATGACGCGACCAACGTGATTGGGCCGCCCGCCGCCGCCGCCATCACCTCCATTTCGTTCGATCACCGCGACTTTCTGGGCGATTCGCTGACCGGCATCGCAGGCGAGAAAGCTGGTGTCATGAAGCCCGGCGTACCCACGGCCACCGGCTTGCAGCAGGCGGCGGTGCGCGACGTGCTGCGCGCCGAGGCGGAACGGGTCGGCGCGCGCCTGCTGGAGCGCGGCCGCGACTGGACGATCGCCCCGGCCGCGACCGGGCTCACCTATGCGGATGGCGCCGGCAGGCTGGACCTGCCGCCCCCGGCGCTGTCCGGGCCGCACCAGATCGACAACGCCGGCATCGCCGTCGCCGCGTTGCGGGCGGGTTTGCGCGTGTCCGGGAACGCGATTGCCCGCGGCCTTGCCGGCGCCGTCTGGCCGGCGCGGCTGCAACGCCTGACCGGCCGCCTGGCCGCCACGCTGCCGGCGGGCTGGGAGCTGTGGCTGGACGGCGGCCACAACCCGGGCGCCGGGGTCGCCCTGGCCGGGTATCTGTCCGCCTCCGGCGGGCCCGCGCACCTGATCGTCGGCATGAAACAGGGCAAGGATTCGGCCGACTTTCTGCGCCCATTGCTGCCGCTCGCGGCTTCGGTCTGGGCGGTGGCGGAGCCCGGCCAGCACCTGGCCAGGCCGGTCGAGGACATCATCGCCGCCTCGGGCGGGGTGGCGCGGCCCGGCCCGACCGTGGCCGCCGCGCTGGCCGCCATCACGCGCGAGCACCCGCCCGCCCGCGTGCTGATTTGCGGCAGCCTTTACCTCGCCGGCGAAGTGCTGAAAGCCGACGGCGCCGAAATCACCTAACCGCGCTCAATGGCCGGGACGCGGCGGGATCCGTTCCAGCCTGCGATCGTGGCCGACCACGAGCACCAGGACCGCAGTCACGATCGGCGCCAGGGCCAGGCAGAGCAGCGCGATGTTGTCGCTGCCGGCCGCATCCTTCACCAACCCGTACATCCATGGCCCCATCCACCCGCCCAGATTGCCGATCGAGTTGATCATGGCGATGCCGCCCGCCGCGGCGGTGCCGGTCAAGAGCGCGCTCGGGATCGACCAGAAGATCACCGAAATGGACCCCTGCCCCATCAGGCCGAAGATCAGCGCGACCATCGACCACACCGGGTGGCCGGTGCCGATGGCAGCGCAGGCCGCCATGCCCCCCGCGGCCAGGAAGCAGGCGCCGGCCACGTGCCAGGGCCGCTCGCCGGTGACGTCGGAGTGCCAGCCCCAGAACAGCAACGCCGCGAGACCGAACACGTAAGGCAGGGCGCCGACCACCCCGATCCAGGCGGTGGATACCCCCAGCCCCTTGACGATCAGCGGCATGAAGAAGGCCAGCCCGTAGGTCGAGGCCATGGCGCCGAAATAAGCCACGGTCAGCAGCCACATCTTGCCGTTCGACAACGCCTCGCCGAGCGAAAACTTGTGGATCGCCTCGCGCTGCTCGCGCTCCGAATCCAGCCGCTCGATCAGCCAGGCCTTCTGGTCCGGCCTGAGCCAGCGCGCGTCCTTCGGCCGGTCGGTCAGCAGGAACCACATGACGAAGCACATGACGATCGCTGGCAGCGCCTCCAGCAGGAACAGCCACTGCCAGCCCCGCAGCCCCAGCGCCCCGTCCAGATGCAGCAACAGCCCGGAGACCGGCATGCCGATGATCAGCGAAATCGAGCTGCAGGTGCTGAATATCGCCATCATCCGGGTGCGGTAGTACGAGGGGAACCACCAGATCAGATACAGTACCACCCCCGGATAGAACCCGGCCTCGGCGACCCCGAGGAAGAAGCGCACGCCGTAGAAGCTCCAGTCGTTCCACACGAAGGCCGTCAGCCCGGAGATGATGCCCCAGGTGATCAGGATGCGGGCGAACCAGAGCCGCGCCCCGTATTTGTTGAGGATCAGGTTGCTCGGGATCTCGGCCAGGAAGTAGCCGACGAAGAATACGCCGGCGCCGAAGCCGAACACCGCGTTCGAGAACCCCAAATTCGGGCTCATGGTCGGCGCGGCCATGCCGACGTTCGAGCGGTCCAACCAGGCACAGAAAAAGCCCAGCATGAGCAGCGGCATCAGCCGCCAGGCCACCCGCCTGATGGTCTCCCGCTCGATCGGCTCGATTTGGTCCAGAGCCGCTACACGCGCATCCATGGTGACTTCCTCCCTGCTGCGCACCGGCCGCCGGCGGGAGTTGGCTACTGGCCTGCGAGAATTCCCTCGCTTTCACCGGGCCGGTGCCGAAACGGAGCATGCGCCGCAAACCGCGCGGCGGCAACGGCGGGCAAAGACGTTCCAGGGCCCGCCGCCGCACCGCCCTGGCGGCGGCGTCCTGCTTCGCCCGCTTGCCTTACGCCCGGCGCGGCGGAATGCGTTCGAGCCGGCGGTCGTGGCCCACCATGATCACCATGATCGCCGACAGGGCCGGCGCCAGGGCCAGGCTGAGCAGCGCGATGGTGTCGCTGCCCGAGGCGTCCTTCACCAGCCCGAAGATCGACGGCCCGAAGAAACCGCCGAGGTTGCCGACCGAGTTGATCAAGGCGATGCCGCCCGCCGCCGCGGTGCCGGTCAGGATTGCGCTCGGGATCGACCAATAGATCGGCACCAGGATCTGCTGGCCCAGGATGGCGAACATCAGCGCGATGAAGACCAGCACCGGGTGGCCGACGCCGATGATGGCACAGGTCGACAACCCCGCCGCGGCCAGCAGGAACGGGCCGGCGATATGCCAGGTCCGCTCGCCGGTGACGTCGGAATGCCAGCCCCACGCCAGCATCGCCACGAAGGCGATCATGTAGGGCAGCGCGCTGACCAGGCCCATCATGTCGGCGGACACGCCGAGATTCCTGACGATCAGCGGCAGGAAGAAAATCACCCCGTAGCCCACCGTGGTCTGGCCGATATAGGCAACGGTCAGCAGCAGTATTTTCGGATTGGTGAAGGCTTGGCCAAGCGTGAACTTGCGGAAGGATTCGCGCTGCGAGCGCTCCGAGGCCAGCCGCTCGGTCAGCCAGGCCTTCTGGTCCGGCCGGAGCCAAGCCGCGTCGGCCGGCTTGTCGGTCAGCAAATTCCATATGACAAAGCACATGACGACCGCCGGCAACGCCTCAAGCAGCAGCATCCACTGCCAGCCCGCCAGCCCCAGTATGCCGTCCATGTGCAGCAGCAGCCCGCCGATCGGCGGCCCGACGATCAGCGAGATCGTGGCGGCCGACTGGAACGCCGCCATCGCCCGGGTGCGATACGCCGAGGGGAACCACCAGGTGAGGTAGATGATCACCCCCGGGCTGAACCCGGCCTCGGCCAGCCCAAGCAGGAAGCGCACCGCGTAGAAGCTCTGGTCGTTCCACACGAAGGCGGTCGCCCCGGCAACGATGCCCCAGGTGATCATGATGCGGGCGATCCAGCGCCGCGCGCCCACCTTGCTGAGGATCAGGTTGCTCGGGATCTCGAACAGGAAATAGCCCAGGAAAAACAAGCCGGCTCCGAAGCCGAACACGGTGTTCGAGAACCCCAGGTCCGGTTTCATTGTCGGCGCCGCCATGCCGATGTTCGAGCGGTCCAAGTAGGCGCAGAACATGCCCAGCATGAGCAGCGGGATCAGCCGCCAGGCCACCCGCCTGATGGTTTCCCGTTCGATCGGCTCAATTTCGCTCCGGGTCGGCGCACTTGCGTCCACGGTTGTTTCCTCCTTGCCGCGTCAGCGTGCTCGCCCTTGCCGGGCTGATGGCGGAATGAACCATGCGCCGCAATCAGCCCGGAGGCAACGGAGGGTAACGACCACGCCTACCCCAGCAGCCAGGGCGCGCCGGCCACCTCGGCGATGGCACGCACCTGGGCAAGCAGGCCGGTCCCGACCGGGATGCCCTCGATCCGGCGGCGGGCGGCCTTGGCGCGTTCCGGGTCGCCGGCCACCAGCACGGGCACGCCGGGTTCGGCCGTCCGCACGATCCGCATGGCGTCGCAGAACTGGGCGACGCCGGCGGTGAATTCGGCCGGATCGCCGAACAGTCCGGGGTCGAGCGCCAGCAGGAAATGCCCGAGGTTCAGCGGCGCCGGCGGCTTGCCGTGCCCCGGATCGCTCGGGTAGCCCGTGCCGGAGAGGCCGGCGGCCAGGATGTCCACCATCATGGCGAGGCCATAGCCCTTGTAGCTCGCGCCCTCGCGCGAGCCGCCGAGCGAGGTGAGGAAGCCGGAGCGGCTCACCACGTCCTGCGGGTCGGTGGTGGGCAGGCCCTCCGGCGTCAGTATCCAGCCCGGCGGGACCGGTTGACCCTCGCTGATGCGGTTGCGCACGCGGCCGAAGGCAACGGTGGCGGTGGCCATGTCGAGCAGAAACGGCCGGCCCGGCTCACCCGGCGCCACGAAGCACCAGGGGTCGGTGCCGAGCCGAGACTGCGCCCCCCCAGTCGGCGCCACGCGCACGCCCCGGGTGGTCGTGCTGACCATGCCGATGAACCCCGCCTCGGCCGCCATCAGGCCATAGACGCCGCAGGCCCCGAAATGCCCCGTGTTACGCACCGCCACCACGCCGATGCCGGATTGCCGGGCCTTGGCGATGGCGGTGCGCATGCCGAAGGCCGCCGGCACATGGCCGAGCCCGCCGTCGCCGTCAACCAGCGCGGAAACCGACGTTTCGCGCAGCACGCGCGGCACGCAGGCCATGTTGACCCGGCCCTGCCGCCGCAACATGTCGTACTCCGTCAGCATGGAAATGCCGTGGCTGTCGACGCCGTGCAGGTCGGCCCAGAACATCAGGTCGGCGGTTTCGGCGGCGTTGGCCTCCGGCATGCCCCAGGCCAGCAGGATGGCCTCGATCTGGGCACGGTGCTGCGCGATGGGATGGACGACGACAGGCTCGGACATGACGCGGTTCCACTGTGATGTGGCGGCGAGGTTCGCGCCGGAAGCAACCCGCGGCAAGTCGGCGAGCAAATGAATCCTTGTCGGTCCACCCGACAGACCCGACATGACCGCCACGGCGTTCCCGTCAGGAGTCCCCCCCGCCATGCACCAGCCCCCCTGCCGCGTCGCCCTCCATGAGGCCCGCGTCGCGCCGCTGCCGATCGGGCGCTCGTCGGCCCTGCTGTTCGCCCATGGCAGCCTCGAACTCCGCTGGTACGCACCGCACGGCATCGACGCCCAGACCCTGCACACGCGCGATGAGGTCTACGTTGTCGTCTCCGGACAGGGCTGGTTCATGCGCGCGGGCGAACGGGTGCCGTTTGTCGCCGGTGACACGCTATTCGTGCGCGCCGGCGTGCCGCACCGGTTCGAGGATTTTTCCGAGGGTTTCGGCGCCTGGATAATCTACTACGGGCCGGAGGGCGGGGAGCAGCCGACCGCCAAATAGTTATGCGCCATAACTGTTATGGGCTACAGTTTACCCCAGGGCGCTGGCCACCCACTGCCGGAGCACGCTCTTCGGCGCCGCGCCCACCTTCTGGCTGACGACCTGGCCGTCCTTGAACAGGATCAGGGTGGGGATGCCGCGCACGGCGTAACTGCTTGGCGTGCCGGGATTGTCGTCGATGTTCACCTTGGCCACGGTCAGGCGGCCGGCGAATTCGGTGGCGATCTCCTCCAGCGCCGGCGCGATCGCCTTGCAGGGGCCGCACCATTCCGCCCAGAAATCGACCAGCACCGCGCCCTTGGCGCCGAGCACATCGACCTGGAAGCTGTCGTCGGTGACCGCCTTGGTATTCTCGCTCATGGTCTCATCCCTTTAGTCGTTGCTGCAAGGTGGGTTACCGCGACGGCCGGTTCAAGCCGCGCCCGGAGCATGCCGGTTCAGCAGGGAGTCGGGAAGGGGCATGACGTCGCTGGTCGCCGTCCAGACCAGGGCGCAGATCACCGCGCGGCCCGGCAAGGCGCCGCGCAGCACGTCGCGATAGGCGGCCATCTGGCGCAGGTAGAGCACCGGCACGTCCTCGGCGCGGGCGGGCGGGCGGCGGTTGGTCTTGTAGTCGGCCAGCAGCACGCGGTCGGGCAGCACCGCCAGCCGATCGACCAGCCCGCCGACCACGGCGCCGCCGACCAGCCCGGCGAGAGGCACCTCGGCGCGGCCGTGCGGCCCGAATAGCGGCGCCAGGTCGGGGTGCCCGAGGACGGCGATCACCTGGTCGGCGAGCGATTCGGCATCGTCGACGCCACCCAGCCAGCGCAGCGCCGCCGCCCGCCGCTGCTCCGGCGGCAGTGCGGGCAGGTGCTGCAACAGGGCATGCGCCAACTGGCCTCGGCGGAAGCGGGCGCCGCTCATGTCCCGGGTGGCCAGCGGGCTCTCTGCCCGCGGCACCGGCCCCATATCCACCCCCTCGGGCCGGCTCGGCGCCAGCGGCGAGGGCGGCGTTTTTTCCGCCGGCGGCGCGACGGCAACCCAGTCCGGCGCCTGCCCGGCCCAGGCCGGCAAGGGCTCCATCCGGCCCTGCCCCGCCGCTTCCGCCGCGTCCTCCGCGGGCCGGGTCTGCGGGCAGGAATGCCGCAGCACCTCGCCCTCCCAGGGGAGCGTCGAGGCCACCGGCACGGCGCCGAGCGCGGCGAAACCGCGGCTGACCAACTCGTACCAGCAACCCGCGGGCAGCGCCCGGCGCGGCTGCCAGCCGCACACCACCAGACGGTCTTCGGCGCGGGTGAGCGCCACGTAGAGCAGCCGGTTGTGCTCGTCGCGCCGCCGGACCTCCCGCGCCGCGCGCAATGCATCGGAGGCGGCGCAGCGCAGTTCCTTGCGCGGCGACCAGATCGGCACCGCCGGCCCGCCCGCCGGGTCGGGCACCCACATCAGCGGCCCGTCGTCGGGCGGCAGGGCGGTGGTGTCGGGCAGGATGACCAGCGGCGCCTGCAGGCCCTTGGCGCCGTGCACGGTCATGACGCGCACCGTGGCCCCCGTGCCCTCGGCCTCGCGCTTCACCTCGGCGCCGGACTGGCGCAGCGCGTGGAGGAAACCCTGCAAGGCCGGCGGGTGGCTGCGCGCGTGGGCGAGCGCGGCGTTCAGCAGTTCGTCGATCGGCTCGGCGGCCTCCGGTCCGAGCCGCGCCAGCAGCCGCGCCCGCCCGCCCAGCCGGCCCAGCGCGTCGGCCAGCAGGGCGTGCGGCGAGGCGTAGTCCACCCGGGC
>Ga0181520_10003009_pt1 | contig 30274 bp, 21 predicted proteins | sample PEATcosm2014_Bin_29_FD_132451 | JGI IMG/M metagenome (GOLD analysis project Ga0181520, IMG submission 132451) | Peatland microbial communities from MTU Mesocosm Facility, Houghton, MI, USA - PEATcosm2014_Bin02_30_metaG | ecosystem: Environmental > Terrestrial > Soil > Wetlands > Peat | place...
ATGTCGCTTGGGTACGATTTTCTCTGCGTCATCCTTCTTGATTACTGCCCAGCAGGACCGGCTGCATATAACTGTCTGGAGTCTCCCGATATCTCTGGTATAAAGATCGTAAACAGGCTCTTACAGTGGCGGGGCAAAACCTGTTCAGCGACCATCACATGGAATTTTCCGGCTCGGATCTCACCTTGCAATCAGGGCAGATGCGCAGGAACGTCTACGCCAAAATTGTTTGGGCCTTCTGAGGGGAGGCAGCTTCTGAATCGAGCAGTCCACAAATCGGCAACGGAAACACCTTCCGAGCGAAGCTGCTATCGCGCCCGGATCTTGGTATTTCTCTGCCTGATGCTCGTTTCAGGAGCGTGGCAGCTGGCCCGCGCCCAGGCCGCCGCCGATGAGTACAAGATCAAAGCTGCGTTTCTTTTTCACTTTGCGCAACTGGTGGAATGGCCTGCCGACTCGCTCAGCAGCAGAGACCCTTCGCTCAACCTCTGCATCTTTGATGACGAGCCGCAACTGGCCGAAGTGCAAAACACCGTCGAGGGCAAGCCTGTCGGCGCACGCGTCCTTCATCTCCGCCCGCTCAGCCCGGCACAGGAACTTCAGGGTTGCAACATTCTCTTTCTCAGCCGCGATCAGGCGCAGCGCCAGGCGGCAATCCTCCGCCGGCTGCGCGGCCAGCCGGTTCTGACCGTGGGAGAGAGCGCCAATTTTCTGTCGGAGGGCGGGATGATTCGCTTCCACCTCGAAGCAGATAAAATTCGCTTCGACATCAACCTCGGAGCTGCCGATGCGGCCCGTCTCAAAATCAGCTCCCGGCTGCTGCTGCTCGCCTCCGCGGTGATTCGCAGCAACGGGACGAATCGAGGGAGGTGAAGTCATGCATATTCGGGACTTCTCGATTCGATTCAATCTGACTTTGCTGATTCTCACCGCCAGCGTGCTGGCCGTGGTGCTGGCTTCCGTTGGATTTGCGATCTTCGATCTCCACAGTTATCGCGACAGCTCCGTACGTGAACTGACCGCGCTGGCCGATACGCTGGGCGCGAATACCGCGGCTTCTCTGGCCTTCAACGATCAGGGAACCGCCAAGGAAATGCTGGGCGCGCTGGCCACCGAGCCGCATCTGCAGGCCGCCTGCCTCTACGATAATCAGGGACGCATCTTTGCCGAATTCCGCAGTCATGGCGCGCCGCCCAGCCTGCTTCTTCCCACGAGGCGCAGTGATGGCGCCTACTTCGATCGCGAGTCTCTGACGCTGTTTCGCGGTGTCCTGCTCAACGGAGAACGCACCGGCTCGATTGCGCTGGTCTTTGATCTCCGCGAGTTTCGCTCTCAAATTATCGAGTATGCCCAGATCGCGATTCTCGTTATTCTTGTCTCCGTCCTTGCAACATTTCTGGTCTCACTGCGCCTGGCGCGCTCGATTGGTGACCCTCTGGTGCAGTTGACGGCCGTGGCCCGGCGGATATCGGCCGCCAAGGATTACTCGGTTCGCGCGGAGATCCGCTGCGGCGGAGAAACCGGCTTTCTGGTCGCTTCCTTCAACGAGATGCTCTCGCAAATCGAATCGCGAGAAGGCGCGCTCAACGCGGCGCTTCGCTCCTTCGAGGAGAGCGAGGAGCGCTATGCCCTGGCCGCGCGGGGCGCCAATGACGGCCTGTGGGACTGGAACTTGGTGACCGGCAAAATCTACTTCTCTCCGCGCTGGAACCATATGCTCGGCTATGCGGAGAACGAACACTGGACTGAACCGGAAGCGTGGTTCAGCCATATTCATGCCGATGATTGCGAGCGGGTTCGCGCGGAAATTGCCGCGCATTGCGAAAACAAAACTCCGGAGTTCGTGAGTGAATATCGAATGCGCCATAAATCCGGCGGCTATATCTGGACTCTCAGCCGCGGTATTGCGATTCGCGACGCCACCGGCAAAGCGATCCGCATGGCTGGTTCGCAGACCGACGTCACGGAAGGAAAGATAGCCGATCCGCTCACCGGCATTCCCAACCGCCTCTACTTTATCGACCGCCTGGAGTCCGCAATCGAGACTGCTAACCAGCATGGCTCGCATTTCGCCGTACTGTTCATCGATCTCGATCAGTTCAAGCTGGTCAACGATAGTCTCGGGCACGCAGCCGGCGATGAGCTGCTGATCGACGTTGCCGGAAGGTTGCGCGCCAGCATTCGCGCCAGTTCACGCCAGGGCGATCTGGTGCAATCGGTGGTGGCGCGCATTGGCGGCGATGAGTTTGCCATTCTCCTCGGCCATACGCAGCATGATTTCGAGGCCTCGATTGTTGCCGCGCGCATTTTGGAGCGACTGGGCGAGCCGTTTCACCTCGAGGGCCGCCGCATGGCTGTCTCGGCAAGCATTGGAATCGCCCTTAGCTCGACCGGTTGCACCCCGGAGGATCTGCTCCGCAATGCCGATACCGCGATGTATCACGCAAAAACCAACGGCAAAGCGCGCTTTGAATATTACAACGATGGATTGCGGGAGCAGGCTGTCACCCGCTTCGAAACTGAAACCGGCTTGCGCAAAGCCATCGAAGAGCATCAGCTCGTGGTGTACTACCAACCTATTGTCTCGCTGCAAAATCGGCGCATTTGCGGCTTCGAGGCGTTGGTTCGCTGGAATCATCCCGAGCGCGGGCTGGTTCCTCCCGACGAGTTCATTCCTGTCGCCGAGGACAGCGACCTTATCATTTCTTTGGGCCGCTGGGTTCTGCGCGACGCTTGCCGGCAGATGGCCGAATGGCAGAATCGTTACACTTGCGATCCGTCTCTCACGGTCAGTGTCAATGTTTCCGCACGGCAGTTGAGCGATCCACGCCTGGTGGAGGATGTCGAGTTCGCGCTGGCGGAAAGCGGGCTGAGGCACGAGTCTCTGGCTCTGGAGATGACGGAAAGCTCGATAATGGGAGATGCTCAGCGGACGCTGGCTACGCTGAACCATCTGAAGAAGATGAATATCCGTTTGGAAATCGACGACTTCGGGACCGGCTACTCCTCACTGAGTTATTTGCAGCAGCTTCCCTTCGACGTTCTCAAGATCGACCGCTCGTTCATCAGCGATTTGAGTGCGGGAAATAGCAGTATGGACATCGTGAAGGCCATCCTGCAATTGGCTCACTCTTACAAGATGGAGGTAATTGTGGAAGGCGTTGAAACGGAGGAACAACTCGACTGCCTGCGCCAGCTCGGTTGCCATTACCTTCAAGGCTTCCTGTTCTCAAAACCAGTCGCCGCCGAGGCCGCGGAAGAGATCTACCGGGAAACTTGCGGATCAGGCCTCATCTTGCTTTCATCTTCTCCGGTCGCATTGGCGAATACTGTGTGATAACTGCTCTTTCTTTTCATGATTGCTTCGCAGGCTTTATGCCCGAACGCAAAGACCCTCACCAGGGATTATGCCTGGTGAGGGTCTTTGCGTTTGGGCATTTGTGCGAGATGCAATCTACTCATCCCGGCTGCCCGTCTCCTTAGTGAATCATGTTGATGGTTTCCTGGGTGATGGTGTCGAAGGTCGTCACCGACTTGGCGTTGGCCTCGAAGGCGCGCTGGGCTACGATCAGGTCGGAGAACTCGGCCGAGATGTTGACGTTCGAGGCTTCCAGCGAACTGCCTTCGAGCGTTCCCAGTCCGCTGGTTCCGGCCACGCCCACCGTGGCAAGCCCCGAGGCGGCAGTGGTCTGATATTCGGTCGATCCAACATCGTTCAGACCTTGAAGGTTGCTCATCGTCGCCAGCGCAATCTGACCCACAGTCTGGTTCTGCCCATTCGAGTAGTCAGCTGTAATCACACCGCTTGAGCCGATGGTAAAGGTTCCGTTGTATGCGCCGCTGGCATAGCCGTTGGCCGTTTGCGCCGACTGTGCGGAGGCGGCATCGGTCTGGTTGATGGTCCCCGAACCACTAGAGCCATACAGATCCCACGTCATGCTCATTGGCGCCGCATTGTCGGAGAGACCCGCGAATGTTACATTGCTCACATTCGTCGCCGGACTTACCAGATTGCCGTTCGCGTCGAAGGTCAGCGTTCCGGTCGCGTTGGCCGAGGCCACCGGATCCTGAACCACGCTACCGGTGGTTGACAAGTTGGCGCCGCTGATCGACAACACGCCCGCAGCGGTGGATGTGACCGTCACTCCGGCGATTCCAGCCGTGGCCAGCGCGTCGTTCAAAGCAGTCACGTACTGAGGTAAAGTCTCTCCGGCGATGACCGTCGGCGCTACCGTGGTTGCGGTAGCTCCGCTCGCCGTCTGCCCAGTGATGGTCAGATTCGTCGGTGGAACACCGGTCGAGGGGCCGACCGTGGCCACTGTGCCGCCGCTCGATCCGAAGTTGTACGAAATCGTGGTTGCCGTCAGATCCTGGCTGGCCGCGCCCGCGGTCTTCAGCGTCGCCGCCGGTCCCGTAATCGACAACTGTCCGCCATCCGCGGTTACCGATATACCGTCCGCGCTGGTGTCGATGCCGGCTACCGTCAACGCTTTGGACAGAGCGGCGGCATATTCAGCTACCGTCTCTCCAGCAGTGACCGTCGGCGCGGTTGTAATCGCCGTAGCCGGAGTGCCTGTAACAGTTGGCCCCTCAATCGTAATGGCCGTTGCGGGATTGACCGTCGCGTTCGATCCGAAGTTGTAGTTGATCGTCGTATCCGCCAACCCTTGGTTCAAGTTGCCCGACGTCGACAGATTCGCGCCGGTAATCGATAACTGACCATTGCTCGAGATAACCGATACGTTGGTGACGTTGGCGGTTTTAAGCGCGGCCGTGAGGGCCGCGGCATACTGGGCGACCGTCTCCCCGGCGGCCACTGGCGGCGCTGTAATGCTCACCGTGGTGCCGTTCGCCGTCTGACCGTTGAGGGTCAGATTCGTCGAGGGATCAACAGTAGCGCCGGTTTCAAAGGCATAATTCGTGGTGCTTCCCAGCAGATTCTGGCTGACGCTGCCGGAAAACGACAGCGACGACGGTCCAACAATGGATATCTGGCCGGTGCTCGTGTTGGCGCTCACCGTCGCCCCGGTAATGCCGACGGCGGCTAAAGCGCTGGCCACCTGCGCCGAGTACTCGGTTACGGTTTCGCCGCTGGGGTTGGTGGGAATGATGGCCGCGGTCGTCACCGTCGTTCCAGCAGTCGTAATACCCGTGATTTTGAGGCTGGTGTTAGGTCCAACCAATCCAGCCGCTGTTAGCCCGGTATTGGGATCGGTGTAGGTGCCAAAGTCGTAGTTGGTCGTCGTCGCGTTGAAATCCTGAACCATATTGCCCGCGATGGTCACGTTCGATGATGGTCCGGTGATCGACAGTTGCCCGGTTGCATTGCTGCCCGAAACCGTCACGTCGGTGATGCCCGCCGAGGTCAGAGCAGACTGCAGCGAGGCGGCGTAGGCTGAAACTGATTGGGCGGTAGTGAAGGTCGGCGCGGCTACCGGCAGGCCTCCCGCCTCGGTGATGCTCAAACTCGTCGAGGGATCCACTAATCCCACGGAGCCATTGCTGTTGGAGAGGTTATAGTTGGTTGTCGTCATCGCCACGTCTTGCTGAATGCTGCCCGTGGTCGATATGCCGGTCGGTCCGGTAATGGTCAGCAGGCCCGTCGAGTTGACGCCCGTTACGTTGACGCCCACGATTCCCGCGTTCGCGATGGCCGTATTCAGATCGGCCGCATATGCGTTGGCCGTCTCGGGAGTGCCGGTGAAGGTCGGCAGACCCGTGGTGATCGTCCCTCCATTCACGGTCGGACCGGTGATCCTCAGATTGGTGTTGCTGGCCGCCGTGCCGGTCAGAGCGAAGTTGTACGGGATGCTCGTGCCGGTAAAGTCCTGTGTAATACTGCCCGAATTGACCGTCATGTTCGAGGGGCCGCTGATGGTGATCTGGCCTGTTGCACTCACCGTGGCGCTTGCCCCGGAGATGCTCGCCAGAGAAGTGTTCAGAGCCGCCGCATACGTGGCCACGCTTTCACTCTTATTGAGTCCAAACGACGGCGCGGTGGTTGTGACAGTAGCGCCCGTCGGATCGGTCCAGGTAAAGGTCAGATCCGTGCTTTTGTCCACCGCGGCTACCGCGCCGTTGCTGGTAACAAAGTTGTACTGGCTCTGGTTGGCGGTGAAGTCCTGGGCGATCGTGCTGTTGGCTGGCACCACGGCCATCGTCGCCGGTCCGGCTACGGTGATCTGGCCTGCCGCGGAAAGTGTGGCGCTGGCTCCATTGATGCCCGACAGCGCGGTGTTGAGGTCCGTCACATAGTCAGACACGGTCTCCGGCGCCGCGCCGCCGCCATAGGTGAAGATGACTGGAGGCGTGGTGACCGTGGCGCCCATTCCGTTCAGCCCGGTGAATTCCAGATTGGTGCCCGGATTCACGGTGGCCACATTGCCGTTGCTGGTGGCGAAGTTGTAGACGTAGGTGCCCGCCGATGGCGATGAGGTCGCCACCGCTTGATTGGTCACAACCGCCTGAGTCGCCTGGGTCGCGGGCAGAACAGTGCTTGCCGCCGCTGTGGTCGAGTTGTCGGCGGAGAGCGTCGTCGAGTCAGTGGATGGAGTTCCTGCAACCGAGGCCAGCGATTGGCTTACTTCGCTGGTCACTGCCGCCACCTGCGGGGCCACGCTGTTGGAGACGATGGTTCCCAGAATATCCTGATTGACAAAGGCGGGCCCTCCAGCGGAATTGGTGATCGACATATTCGATGGTCCGGTGATCGCCAGCACGCCGCCCGTGCCCGTAACCTTCACGTCGGTGATTCCCCCCGAGATCAGTGCAGCCTGCAGGGAGGCGGCGTAGGCCGAGACCGATTGAGCGGTTGTGAATGTTGGCGCGCTGACCGGACCCAGCGCGCCCTCGCTGATTTGCAGTGATGTCGTTGGATCGACCGTGGCCTGTGTCGTCGCGCCGGTAGTCGGATCGGTGTAAGAGCCAAAGTTGTAGTTGGTCGTGGTCAGCGGCACATCCTGCTGCATCGAGCCCGTGACAGTGAAATTGCTGGCCGTGGTTCCCGTGAACTTCAATGAGCCGGTCGTGCCATTGGCCGGATTGCCGTTCACACCGGCAACTGTCAAGGCGATGCCATCTTCCGCCAGTGCGGTGGTGATGTCCTTGGCGTACTCGACAGCCGTTTCGTCCGAGGAGGTGGGCTGCACCGTCACCGATTTCGCGCCAACAGCGATCGTCAAGCTGCTGCTCCCGTTGACCACTCCCGTGGGGGCAAGCGTATAGCTGAGAGTGGTGTTGGGCGGGGTCACCACGGGATTGTTTTGTGCCAGCGCGATACTGTTGGTTGACGGCGCCGGCGTGGCTGCCGTCAGAAGGATAGGTGTCGTAGTCGCCGCCGTAGCTGCCTTGGTCGCCGATGGAATCGAAGTTGCGGCCGGCAATGCCGCGGTGACAGGAAGCGTCGCCGCCGCAGCCGCCGTCGCCGGAGAGGCCGCCAATGTGTCTGGTAGCGAAATCGCATAGCTCCACTTGTTGCCACCCAGATTGGTATAGGTCACCGTGGCTTCATAGCTTGTTCCCAGCGAGTCATAGACCTGGACCTGTCCGGTCGCCTGGCTGCCGACTGGAGAGGCGGAATCCAGGTTTTGCGTCACACCAAAGGTCGTGGTCGCCGATGGCTGCATCACCTGCCCGGTGGGAATCGCCAGACTGCTCAGCCCGCTGTTGGTGTTGATCACGCCATTGGTCGCCACATACCCCATCACGGCCTGGCCCTCGGTGCTCTCCAGTGTGCCGGTCGAGCTGGTTTGGAAGTTGCCATCGCGCGTGTACAGTTGCTGGCCTCCGCCAGCGTCGAGCACAAAGAAACCCGTGCCGTCGATGGCCGCATCCGTGGCGACGCCGGTCGAGGAGACCGATCCGCCGGTAAAATCGGTGCTGTTCGAGGCCACCTGCACGCCCGTGCCCTGCTGAATCTCGTCTCCCGATCCGGTGGTGCCCACCTGTTGATAAAACAGGTCGCTGAAGTTGGTCGTTTGCGACTTGAAACCCGTGGTGTTCATGTTGGACAGGTTGTTGGCAATGGTATTCAGCGCCGTTGAATCGGCGTCGAGACCGCTAAGTGGGATGTAAAAGTTGGGCATGGTAAATCTCCTCTCGACTTACTCTTAAGTTGGCCCGGACCTTCGCGGCCGGCGGGTGAATCAACTGCCTGCGAGCCATCATCGGCCCGCTGAATCTCTACTGCTGCCTGCCGTTCATGGCCTGGGCTACGCGCTCGGCCGCAAGGTTCACCGCGGGCACGGCGAGATTGCCGGGAGCCAGTTGCGGCGCGGCCGTGCTGCTGGCGCCGGATCCAGTTGCCGATGTGCCGGAGGCCGGCGGCGCGCTAGCGCCCACGGCTTGCGTGGAGGCGGCGCCAGGAGTTGAATTGGCGGTTGAGCTGCTGCCCAGGTCCGTCGTCAGGGTCTGGTTGATCGAGATCAGCTGCTCCAGACTGTTTACGTTCACCAACTGATTGATGTATTCGTTGGGGTCAACGTCCGCAGTTGGGTCCTGGTTCTTCATCTCGGTCACCAGCAACGTCAAAAAGTCGTTGGAGGTGATGGTGGACGAGGAACTGCTTGCGCCGCTCGAACCGCTGGTGGCGTTCGGTGTGCTTGCCGCTGCTGTCGTGGGGGTAGAAGTCGCACCCATAAGTGCCTGCCCCGCCGTCAACGCGTGATTCATGATTGCCGCTGCCATATTGCCTCCCTGCTCTTCTCTGCTCCGATTCGCGTTTTTCCCTGTTCTTGCTTCCCCTGTGCTCTCAGGCCTGACCGATGCATCTCAGGCCATCACTGAAATGTGCGTGCCCCTCTGCGTTCCCGCTTGCGCGCTTGCGTCTAACCCCTCAAAGGAGGCGGGCAATACGTTCCCCGGGAGCGAAACCGCGTCGTTCAAACCAGAAGACGGTCCGATCTCTGCGCCCATCGCCGTCTGCTCTCCTGCCTGTTGCCCTGCCCCTTGTTGCATCCCATCTCCCGTGCCCGAATTGCCGCCCATCCCTGTACCCCAGCTCTCGGGCGCGCTCAGCGTCAGCGTATCCACCGGCGTATGGTGTTCGGAAAGATAGGCGTTCAATCCTGCGATATGGGTGCCCAGCGCCTGGGCGGCATCGGCCGAGCTGGGCACGAGTTCAGCGTGAACTCCACCCCCGCTCGAATCCGCCCTCACGCCAATCCAACCCAGCGCCGGATCCTGAAAACCGGCTTCGGCCCGTTGCATCCCGGAATGAATCCAGGCTGGCTGCCCTGGCGCTTTTCCCGCATCGAGCGTCGCGAAGGTCTCGCGGGAATCAGGCCCGGTCGCCGCTGCTGCCGGCCCACTGGTTGTACTCACTGCCGCGCGCGCGCCGGAGAGATCGCGCCCCATCGCGGAGGCATCCACCCCCGGGCCAGAATCCATGAGATGACTTCCCTGCGGGGCCGAATCGAAATTGCCACCGGCGTTCGAGGAGCGCCGCGTGCTGGCCGTCGTGCTCTTCACGTCCGTCGAGCTGGGCTTGACCGTCATGGCCGGAAGCGCGTTGGCTTGAGAGGCGGCGGCGCTCACCGCAACCGGCACGACATCCAATCCGGCGCTGCCGGCCAGAGCCGGAGCCGCGTTCAGGCTCTGATTTACCGGCTGCGCCGGAGGCTCACTTTGACTCGGCGTTTGCGCCTGAACGAGATTCTGGCTCGGCGTAAATCTTTGAGCCGCACTTGGGCTCTGCTCTTCCGTTGGAGTGGGATTCGGGCTTGCAGCAAACCTCTGAGCCGGGGTCTGGCTTGGAACTGCGGAGTGAGCCGAGTTCCGGCTTGGCGCTACCGTCTGAGGCGGAATCTGGCTAGGCAAAGGCGTCTCCGCCGGATTCTCGGCAGCGACCGTCTGCGTGAAATTCGGGCTTGCAACCAACGTCGGAGTTCCGGCTTGGCTCGGAGCCGCTCTCTCTGCCGAACTCCGGCTGGGAGCTGCTGCCGGGGTGAGATTCTGGCTTGCAACCGAACTCTGAGGTTGTACTTGACCTGGTGCAAGCGTTTCCGTCTGGTCAGGGTTTGAAGCTGTTGCCGGAGCGAAATTCTGGCTTGCAATGGCCGTCTGAGAGGTAGCTTGACTCAGAACTGTTCTTTGAGTCGAATCCCGGAGCGGCGCAACCGTTTCAGTCAGATCATGGCTTGGAACTAAAGTCTGAGTCGGAGCTTGGCCGGGAACTGCCGTTTGGATTGAATCTTGTCTTGGCGCTACTGCCGGAGTGAGATTCTGGCTTGCGGCCAATGCCGGAGTCGTATCTTGGCTAGAAGCTGCCGTCTGGATTAAATCCTGTCTTGGCGCTACCGCCGGAGTGAGATCCTGGCTCGCAACCAATCTCTGTGACTGGGCTTGGCTAGTAGCAAGTGTCGCAATCTGATTCGGGTTTGAAGCGATTGCCGGGGTAGAATTCCGGACTGCAACTAATCTCTGAGAGGTTGGTTGGCTAGAAACTGTAGTTTGAATCGAGTCATCACTTGGCGCAATTGTCTGTGTGGAGCTTTGGTTGACAACCGATGCCAGAGAAGGTGCCTGGCTCGATATCAGCGTCTCCTTCTGGTCCAGTCTTGGTGCTGATCTTGGATTCAGATTCTGGCTTGCAACGAATCCCTGAGTCCAGGATTGGCTGGGAAGGGCTGCCTGGGTTGAGTTCTGGCTCGGCGCTACCGTCTGAATGGGATTCTGGTTTACAACGGACGTAGGAACCGCGACTTGGCTCGGAGCTGCTGGTTGAATCGAATCTTGACTCAGCGCTACCGTCTCAATGGTTTTCTGGCTTGCAACCGCTCTCTCAGTGGTGACTTGACTGATCTGAGCCGCACTCTCAATCGGCCCAGCCGTCTCCGTTCGTGTGGGGCTTGCAACCACCGTCGGAGACGAAGTTGGACTCAAAGCAGGCATCTCCGACGGACTCTGGCTTACGGCTCTTCTTGGTGCGGTGTCGATGCTTGACGCCGACTCATGACTCTGGCTCAACGCAGGCCTCTCCCGCGGAGTATCGTCCTTGGCGCGCATTGCAACTGGCGGCGGTGCGCTCTCCTTCGCAGGCGAAGATTCTGCTCCGTCGAGCGTCAGAATCGGTGACGCGATCAGGCTGTCATCATTCGAGGCGAGCCCTGCTTTCTCTGAGATATCAGATTCTTCTGAGCTTTGCTGCAGGAGTGGGGAAGCCGCTTTGGAAACTATCGCCTGCCGAGCAGTATTCGGCGCTGGCGTGCGAATAGGAGCCGAATCCGAACCGGCTGGCGAGTCAACCGAGCGATCTGAATTCGAGGACTGCGACTCCACTGCCGCAGATGGCGACTGCGGGAGAGCGATATTTGTCGGCGCGGATTGCGCCGCCATACTCCAAGCGGAAGGCGCCGGAGTGGCGGCAGCGGCCACCGGGGCAGCCTGCACAATGCTGGCAATTGCCGCCGGCTCCATCCCCGGAACCGCTTCTGCTGCGGCGGCTTCCGGCTGGGCGATGCTGACGGAAGCAGGGCGGCGCAAGCTGCTTGGCGATGAAGACTCCGCTTCCAAGGCAGGTTTCTTCTCCTCTGCTTTGGTTGAGGATACCTTGCCTCCTGTTGCGCTGGATGCTGTCTTTGCACTCCCGCCAGCCGTTCGGGCCATCGGGATTTCCGTCCCAACGTTTGGTGAAATCAACCTTGAAGCCGCGATGTTTTCGTCTCTTCCCTGCTCCGTACCCTGTTCCAGGCGCAAGCTGGCCTGAATCGAAGTAGTCGCGGTCGATCTCCCTCTGGAGACCGCCGAAGCCGATCCGGCAGTGACGGCTTGTTCGGCTTGTTGACCGGCCGCTGTCGTTCTGAAGCCTGCAAGATTCGAGTCCAGATTAGAGTCCCGGCTGGAGTCGAGACCAGAGCCAAGCTCGGCCAGCAGCGATTGCCAGCCCGAGCGAAAGCTCGCCGCCGCGGGAATCGACGCCGATGAATTCTGCGCGGCCGCTGCGGCCCGTCCCGCCCCATGTACCGCTCCCAGAGGCTTGGCAAGGCCCAGTGCGCCCAGGCCCGGTGTCAGCCTTCCACTCGCTCCAATCTCGATTCCTGAGGCAACGGTCATGCGAAAGATAAAGCAGAAGGTGTGCCAAAGAATACAGGGGCCGGGTTAGAGCATTGTCAGGGATGGGAGCTCGAATCCCGATTCCGGAAGTCCACATACCTTTTATGTGGATTTGTCCTCAAGTTTTTTCATTAGAGATTGCTCCGCCGCGTGCCCTCTTCGGAATCCTCGGTTGATCGAGAGGTAAATCCTGCCAGGGCGGGGATCGCTGCTTCGGATTCGGAGTCTTCGCGGTAGAGCCGGGAGCTGAACCAGTTGTCGAGCGCCTGCTGGCTGCGCCGGTCGTCCTCGATCTGTTCTCGCGCCTCGGTCTCTTTGATCAGCGTCTCGGCCTGGCGGCGTTCGACTCGCTTGGAGATAAACTTCTGGCGCAGTCCGGTGACTTCTTCTCCCTTGGCGCCGATTCGAGGCTCGAGCACCTCAACGTATCGGCCGGCCGAGCGCGTCTCTTCAAAGCCGGCAAGCCGGTCGGGCAACTGACCCGTACGGGCGCTCGAATCCACCAGCATCCTGCCCCGCCGGCCCCGCTCGATATTCGCCGTCAGCGCGTGCTCCAGGCGATGCAGCTCACCCAGCGCTGATTCCAGAGCCAGACGGCATTGCTCCTCTTCCAAATCCCGAATGCGCAACAAACGGCGCAACGCGCGCGAGACAGCCATAGCTCACACCTCCGCTGCCAGTTGGGCCAGTCGGCGCACACAGTCGCCGAAGCGAACCTGCTCGCGCGACTCCTGGGTCATGAAACTCCGCATCGCTCCACGAGCGCGCAACGCGCGGTCGAGGTCCGGGTCCGCGCCCGGCTTGTAGGCGCCAATGCGCACCAGATCCTCGGAGCGGGCATAGACAGCCAGCAGCTTGCGCATCAGCGCCGCGTGTTCGCGATGCGAGGGCTGGGTCACGGAGGGCATCAACCTGCTGATCGAGTCCAATAATTCAATGGGCGGATACCAGCCCTCCGCGGCCAGCATTCGCGACAGCACCACGTGGCCGTCGAGCAGCGAGCGGACCGCGTCCACCAGCGGGTCCTGCTGGTCGTCGCCCTCCATCAGCACCGTATAAAAGGCGGTAATCGAGCCGATCCGGAACTGCCCGGTGCGTTCGACCAGCTTGGCCAGGCGTGTGAAGACCGAGGGCGTGTATCCCTTATTAGTGGGCGGCTCGCCGGCGGCCAGACCAATCTCCCGTGCCGCCATCGCAAAGCGGGTCAGCGAATCCAGCACCAACAAAACGTGCTTGCCCTGAGCGGCAAAGTACTCGGCAATGGTCGTTGCGGTCAGGGCCGCCCTCATGCGCAACAGCGGCGACTGGTCGGAGGTCGAGACCACCACCACCGAACGTGCCCGGCCCGCCACGCCCAGCGAATCATCGAGAAACTCGCCGACCTCGCGGCCCCGCTCGCCCACCAGGCCCACCACCGTGACATCCGCCTCGGTGTTGCGGGTCATCATGCCGATCAGCGTGCTCTTGCCCACGCCCGATCCGCCAAAGATGCCCACTCGCTGTCCTCGGCCCACCGTCAGCAGCGCATCCAGGACGCGAATTCCCGTGCCCAGAGGAGTGCGAATCGGCACCCGGTCCAGCGGCGACCGCACCACTCCCTCCAGTGGCAGCGTCAGAGAGACGAGCGGCGGGCGGCCCTCATCAATCGGCTCACCCATCGCATTCAAGACTCTGCCCATCAATGCCGGCCCCACCCCGATCTCGGGATTCACTCCCAAGGCCTCGACGCGATTTCCAAAGCGGATGCCCTCGGTGCTCTCGACCGGCATCGACAGCACATTCGAGCCGCGAAAGCCGATCACCTCGGCCAAGTGCGGGCGTCCATACTGATCCTGAATCTCGCAGCACTCGCCCACCGAGGCCAAGGGGCCCGACGACTCGATGGTCTGGCCCACCGATTCGAGTACCTGCCCGCGCCAGCGCCACGGCTGGCCGCGATTCAGTCGAGTCAAGTAGCGATCCAGCAATTCCGTCATGCGCGGCTCCCTCGGCCCGCGCCGGAGAGTTCCGCCTCACGCTCAGCAGACTCGTCTTTGGAAGCGGATGCTTTGGAACTGCCGGGGCGGTCGAAGAAGCCGCGTTCAATCTCTCCCAACTGCGCGCGAATTCCCAAGTCCACGGAACCCATCTCGGTCTCGATCACGCAGTCCCCCAGGCGCATTCCTTCGCCCGCAGTCACGGTTGGCTTTACCGCCAGGTTCGGCACCAGCGCAATCGCCTCGGTCCACAGATCAAGCTCGGCCGGAGGCACACGCAAGCGCACCTGCGTCGATCCCGAGAGCTGCCCGAGCGCCACGCGCACCGCTCCGGTCAACAGCAGCGGGTCCATCTGCGCCTCGCGTCGCAAGATGCGCGCCGCCACGGCCAACGCCAGCTTGACCACCTCCTGCTCCACGGTCTGCAGAAAGCTGTCCCGCTCCAATGTGAAGCTCTCGATCAGTTCGGCGGCTTGTTGCGCCCGCTGCTTCTCCGCCGCGCTCTGCGCCGCTGCAAGGGTCGCGGCCTGCGCCTCGCGTTCCGCCTTGCGGCCTTGCTCGCGGCCCGCATCGGTAGCCCGGCGCGTCTCCTCAGCCAATCTCTGATCGAATTCGGCGCGCAGACGGCCTTCGATGGCCGTGGTCTTGGCATCGCGCGCCGGCGAATCGGAGGCCCTGGACGCGGCATCCTCACCCCCCGCCCATCCATCCCAATCCGGCAACGAAGTCGCATCGGGTCCGCCTGGGTACTCGAAGAGTTCGATGCGCCCGGTGGCGCCCGTGCGGGTTGCCGGTGCCGATTGCGGCATGGAATTCCTTTCCAGCTAACAGTAGACAGCTAACAGTCAATCACTTCGGCAAGCGCCGCACACCTTCGATTCAGCCTTGGCTGCTAACTGAAAGCTGCTAGCTGTCAGCTTGCATTTACGCCAGCATCTCGTCGCCGGTCTCGAGTTTGAGAACCACCTTGCCCTCGGCTTCGAGCCTTCTGGCCAGGTTGAGAATCTCCTGCTGGGCCTGCGCCACCTCGCGCGAACGCACCGGACCGAGAACCTCCATGTCTTCCTTCAGCATCTCGACGGCGCGCGAACTCATGGATTTGAAGATCTGTGCGCGCAGCTCGTCTTTGGCGCCGCGCAGGGCCAGCGCCAGTTGCCGCTTGTCCACTCCGGAGACGATTTCGCGGATGGTGGCCGGCGGCACCGTCACCAGGTCTTCAAAGGTGAACATTAGATTGCGAATGCTCAGCGCTAGCTCGGGCTGGCCGTCCTCGATAGTCTCCAATATCTTCTTTGACTCCTCGGCGTTGAGCCGGTTCAGCAGGTCGGCGACCGCCTTGAAGCCGGAGTAGCTCTTGCGCGCGGTATCGCCCACGTTTTCCAGACGCCGATGCAGAATGTGCGCCACCTTCTGCGCCATCTCGGGAGAGAACTGGCGCATCTCGGCCAGACGCTGGATCGAAAGAACCTTGTGGTCCTCGCTCAGGTTGTCCAGCACCATCGAGGCGCGGCGCGGATCGAGGTGGGCCAGCACCAGGGCGATCGTCTGCGGGTGCTCGCTATCGAGCAGCTTGCCAAGTTGCTGCGGATCGGTGCGCTGCAACTTGGCCAGGTTGCCCTGCGCCGCCTCTTGCGAGCGGCGCACCAGCATCAACAGGTCGTCGGCGCGCTCTTTGCCGAAGGTGTCAATCAGCAGGCGGCTGGCGTAGTCCAGGCCTCCATGAGTCATGAAGTTCTGGGTCTCCAGCAACTCCCAGAACTCCTCCAGTATCCCAGCCGACATATCCGGCGTGATGCCGCGCAGATCGGCCAGCTCCTCGGTGAGCCGCTGCACGTCCACCTCCGGCAGGGCGCGCAGAATCTCCTTGGCCGATTCCTCGCCCACGGCCACCAACAAAACGGCCGCCTTGCGCAATCCGCTCATATTCGAGGTCGAGTTGCGCCGTGCCGCGTTCTGATCCTGTTCCCCCAAGGCCCTGGTCCTTTCACTTCTCCTGCCACACTCTAATCCCGGCCATGCTAAGGCTTACCAATCTCTTTGTTCCCGCCCCACGGCCAAACCCGCCGGAAGATCAATCGGAGTGAATCCAGCTTTGCAACAGGCGCGAGCTTTGCGAGGGTTCGCGCTTGAGGTGGTCGGTTACCTGTTCGAAGATCTCCTGCATCCTGATTCGCTCCGGGTCGAGCTCGACCGGCTCAGGCGCTCTCAGCACCGGCTGGGCCACTTCCGCGCGGCCGGGTAGCTCCCGCTCTCTGGCCGCCTGCTGCTTTGTGTTTGGCCCGGAGCGGGCGTGGCTGAGCGCCGGGCGCACTCCGAAGGCCACTACCAGCAACAGGCCAAAGAGCAGTGCGGCATACTTGACCACCACCGGCGAGCTTTCAGCCTCGGCCAGCAGCTGGCCCTGCAACGTGACCGGCTGCTGCAAACGGTTTTCCTCGAAGGCCAAGTCCTCGACTTGCAGCAGGTCGCCGCGCGCCGCATCAAAGCCCACCGCCGCCTGCGCCAGCGCGGTCAGGTTGCGTAGTTCATCGGGTGAGCGCGGCTGCCATTGCGCCGCCTTGTCCTTCGAGGCGAGCTGCGCGAGACGGTCGTTCACCACGATCGCCGCTGTCATGCGCCGCACTCTTCCAGGGTTTTCCACCATATGCCGCACCGTCTTTGATGTGGCGTAGGTTCCGGACTCGCTCTTGGCCGCTTGGGGCGCGGAGTTTTGCTGCGGATAGACGGGCAGGGCCTGCGCATTGGGCGCATTCGAGGCCGTGCCGGGAACCCCAGCGGCCACCGGCTGGGGGCCGGAAGTCTGCTCGGTGCGCTGCATCGACAGGGTCACCGTCTGCTCCGGATCGTAGCTCTCCCGAGTCTCTTCAGTGGCCGCCGGGTCGTAGTCCAAGGTCACCGAGGCGCGCACGTTGCCCGCGCCCGTCACTGGCTCCAGAGTGCTGACCAGCTTTTGTTCCAGGGCTTCTTCGGCGCTCAAACGCAGCGCGTCGGCGGTCTTCGGCCCCAGCGGCAGGTGTCCCGCCGCATCCACCAGCACCACGCGATCCGGGGTCAGCCCGTCCACGGCCGAAGAGACCAGGTTGCGAATCGCCTCCGGCTCTCCGTCGGCCAGCGTTCGATGGCGCAGTTTGATCACGACCGAGGCCTTTGCCGGCCGCTCCGCCTCGCGAAAGAGCGAATCGTGGGGCAGCACCAGGTGCACCCGCGCCGATTCAACATCAGTCAGTGAGCCAACCGTGTGTTCCAGCTCGCCTTCGAGCGCCCGCTGGTAGTTGACCTGCTCGTCGAACTCCGATCCCACCCAATTGGGCTTGTCGAAGAGCTCAAAGCCCAGCCGCCCGCTCTTCAAACCCTTGGCGGCGGTAAGCAGGCGCGCTTTGTCCAGTTGTGCGGCGGGAACCAGAATGCCCGCGCCATTCGGGGTCGGCTCGAAGGGAATCTGCGCCTGGGACAGTATCTGTCCAGCCTGGCGAACATCTTCAGGGTCCATATCCGCGTAGAGAGTGCGCCAGTCGGTGCGCAGGCCGTACCAGAAGAGACCTCCAATCAGCGCCACCAGCAGCAGGGCCGCCACCATCGCCCAGCCTCGCTGCGCCGGTTGCATCTGCCCCCAGCGGACCAGCATCCGGCCCCAGAGACCGGCCAGCCGGTCGGTCAACTGTGGTTCTCCGGGCCGGGCCGGTACGCTCTTCTCCAACTGTGTTCCGGTGGCCATGGTCTCCGCTCTCAGTGGTCAGTGGTCAGTTGCCGATTAGGCGGCGCCAACTTGCCACCGATAACTGTCATCAAAACTGCATTCCGATAACCGACTGATAGGCCTGGACGGCTTTGTTGCGCACCGACAGCGCCAGCTCGAAGGCCATGCTCGCCTTCTCGGTGGCGATCATCGCCTGATGCACGTCCACGCCCGAGCCGGTCATCAGTCCAGCCACGGCCGCGTGCGCCTGGTCTTCGAGTTTGCCGACCTGATCAACCGCATCGGTAAAAAGCTCGGAGAACGGAGACGAAGCGCCGCCGCTCGAAGCCGAGCCGGATTGAATTCCAGCACCGGATAGAGCCGGCAGCGCCTGCGTCGCCACGGTCATAGGGCTGATTGCGATGGTCATTGCTCCTCCTGCTGCTTGCCTGCTGCCTTTAATCCGGCTGGTTGCACTTGCTCGACGATCTCGCCCGCCGCCGGAGATTAAGACTTGGCAATCTCAAGCGCCGAGGTAATCATGCCCTTCTCGGCCTGCACGGCAGAGCTATTCAGACCATATGCACGTGTCGCCCCCATCAAGTCCACCATCTCTGTGAGAGGATTAATGTCCGGATAAGAGACATATCCGTCCGGCCCGGCATCCGGATGCCCAGGGTCAAAGCGCCTCAGCGGCGGCGACGGATCTTCGACCACAGCCGCAATATGCACTCCCGGCGCCGCCGTCCCGTTGCCATTCAGATTCAGAGGCAAGAGCGGTGGCAAGCTCGCCGAAGCAAGAGTTCCCGAGGCTGAAAAGCCAGTGGCCGCGCTCCCCGAAGTCATCACTCCGGTCGCAGCATTCAAAGAATTGGCAAACTCTGGATCGCCTGCATTGGCGGCGAAGACCACGTGCTGACGGCGGTAAGCGCCGCCCGATGCGGTGCGCGTCGTCTCGGCATTCGCCATATTGGCCGCCACCACCTCGGCGCGCATACGCTCGGCCTGCATCGCTCCGCCCGAAGTTTCCATCATTGCAAAGAGGTTCATCTGCCCCTCCTCCATCGAAGGCAAATCATGCACTCCGATCCTTCAGATGAATCCTTGCACGCAGCTCTCCAAGCTACTTGCTATCCGCATGGATGGCGTCCAAGACACGCTGGTTCTCCTGGCGGAGCAGCGCCACGCCGGTTTTGAAGCGCAGTTGCGCCTCGGCCAGGTTCAGCCCTTCGCGGTCCATCGAGACGTTATTGCCGTCGGGCCGCGCAATCAGCCCGTCGACGGCCTTCAGACGCACCGGCCGGGCCGCTTGCCCCTCTTCCACGCCCGTCATCGCCTCCCGCATCTCGGCCTCGAAGTCCATGCCCACGGCGCGATAGCCGGGAGTATCGATATTGGCCATGTTGGCTGCGGTCAGCTTGGCCTCGCTGGTGGCCAGATCCAGATAGCGAGCAATCTGGTCGCTCATTTGGGTCTCAACCTGCATCTCCCTAGCCTCCTTCCTGAAATACAGCTTTCAGCTTCTGGCTACTAGCTACCAGCTAGAAACAAAAAGCTAGAAGCTAGAGGCTAGAAGCTGCTTTTTAATTGATTGCCAGCCCGAAGTCGATCTCCCGCGAGGTCATCACGGCATCCTCGCCAGCCAGAATAGCGCCACGCTCCAGCACGTGTTCAAGCTCGCGCACATTGCCCGGCCAGTCGTGGGCGGCCAACTTCGCCAGCGCGCCGGCATCAATCCGCTTGACCGGGGCCTCGCGCCCCATCCGCGCCAGAAAGTGGTTGACCAACAGCGGCAGGTCTTCGGTGTGCTCGGACAAAGACGGCGTGCGAATCAAAAAGACGGCCAGGCGATAGTAGAGATCGGCGCGGAAGCCGCCGCTCTGTGTCTGCTGGGCCAGCGCCTGGTGAGTGGCCGCGACTATGCGCACATCCACCTTGGCGGTATCGTTGTCGCCCACGCGCTGCAACTCGCCGCACTCCACAAAGCGCAGCAGCTTGGATTGCAGGCTCAGCGGCATCTCTCCAATCTCGTCCAGAAAGAGTGTCCCTCCATCGGCGGCCTCGATTCGTCCCACGCGCCCCTGCACGGCACCGGTGAAGGCGCCGCGGGTGTGGCCAAAGAGTTCCGCTTCAAGCAATGCTTCTGGAATCGCCGCGCAATTGATCGCGACAAAGGGTTTGCGGCTACGCGCCGAGAGCCGGTGCAAGGCCTCTGCCACCAGCTCCTTGCCCGAGCCGGTCGGCCCTTCGATCAGCACCGGAGTCGAACGCGGAGCCACCAGGCGGATGCGGCGGCTGACTTCGAGCATGCAGGCAGCGTAGCCAATCAGCTCCGGCAGCCGCTCACTTGAGGTTGGCTCGACGCCCGTCGCCGGCAGCTCCGCCACGGTCGGCAAACTCCGGGAGGGAACGGGCAGAGGATGAATAGCGGCCGAGATCACGCCCGGAGCCGAAGCAGAGGCCGCTCCGCTTGCAGAATGAGTGGGAGCCGGCCATGTTTGGGCGCGCATTGGCTCCAGTGGTGGAGCCGGGTTGTTCAGCGTAGGCGCTGCGTTCCAGATCGCCGTGTCGTTGTCCTGGGAGCGCCGCAGCGCATAGAGCAGTTCCTGGCGGTAGGGTCCGCGCGGACTCTCCTGCGCGATCGAGCCGCTCGCGGTCACCAGATCCACATCCGGGAAGTGGGCGCGAAAGTCCTTGAGAAATTCGACCAGCTCAAGATCGGGAAGCCATGAATCGACGATGATCGCCTCCGGTGGAGCTGACTCTGCCTCGGCCCAGGCCTGCGCGCCGCCTTCAGCCTCTCTCACCTGCCAGCGAAGGCCGGTGAGAGTCTCGGTGAGCCGCTGGCGGAAGCTGCGATCGGCGCTGGCCACCAGAGCCGTGCGCGGACGGATGCGTGGGGCAAGAGGAAGAGCGGAAACGGGTACAGTGACCATGAGATTCTCCTGTAGGTCGAACGGGTTGAATGAAGGCAAAACTCTAGAGGGCCTCAAGAGCCACTGCGGACGCAATCGCGGGGGCGGCCAGCGATGGCGCCACCAGAGCCGGCAATGCGGCCAGCGCAAGTTCACTCTCCGGCGGCACCATATAACCATGACCGCGCACCGTGCGGATCAGCAGGCCCGGAGGCGGGTCCTTGAGCTTGCGGCGCAGGTAGTTGACGTAGACATCCACGATGTTGGTGGTCTGCGCCGGCTCCAGATTCCAAACCGAATCCAGCAGTTCCACTCGCGTCACGCACTGGCCGCGATTGAGCATCAGGTGTTCGAGCAGGGAAAACTCTTTGTTGGTGAGCAGGATCGACTGGCCAGCGCGGCGGGCGGTGTGGTCCAGCCGGTCCAGCTCCAGGTCGCCGGCGCGCAGCAGCAGACGCGCCTCGCGCTTGCGGCGCAACAGGGCGCGGCAGCGCGCACGCAGTTCATGCAGGCTGAAAGGCTTGATCATCAGATCGTCGGCCCCCAGGTCCAGGCAGCGGACGCGTGTGTCCACCTCCTGCCGCGCGGTCAGCACCAGCACCGGAAGATCCGAGTCCATCGCCCGCACCTCTGTCAGCACCTGCTCTCCGTCCTTGATTGGCATATTCAGATCAAGAATGGTCAGGTCGGGCAACTCCTGGCGAAATGCCTCTACTGCGGCGGCTCCATCGTAGGCTACGCGGACCCGATGCCCGTCGGCCTCTAATCCACGGCTCAAAAACAACCCTAACGCCTTGTCGTCTTCGGCGATCAATAATCTCATGGCATCCTTCTCGCTCAGCAGCGCCCTCAACCCGCGACGTCTGCCCGCTCCACATTCTTGGCCGCCCAGCTTAGCGCGCGCTAACGGACGGCACTCCACTACCATCCCGCGTAGAGAGAAGGAACTCAATAGTTGGAAAGAAGAAAGAAGGTAAGGTGATTCCAGTTACGGCACTGAGGTTAGGAAGTTCCCAAAATGGCGGAAATCATCGAGCGCCGCATACGCAGGCTTTTTACCCCTCTGCATTCGCCTCGACGTGAGCTGGTTGGGCGTATCCATCCCTCCCATTCATAGGCTCTTAGCTGCCCGCGATGCCGCCTTGTCCCGATACATCTCCGCGTCGGCCCGGTGGACAAGCTCCTTCATCGTCTCGCCCGGCTGGCGCTCCGCAAGGCCAATCGATGCGTCCACCCTGAGCTTCATGGGGCCGGAGCTTCCCTGCACCGTATAGTTGCCGCAGACCCATTCGCGCAGGCGATCAATCTGCGCCTTGGCCTCGGCCATGCCGCAGTTGTTCAGCAAAAGCATGAATTCATCGCCGCCCCAGCGCCCAATGGCATCTGTCGAACGGCATGCCGAGCGCATCTCCCCGGCAAACTGCTTCAACACCTCATCGCCAACCATGTGGCCATGCTCATCGTTCACCTTCTTGAACTCATTGATGTCGATCAGGGCCACGCAACATGGCGCCGCGGCAAGCAGAGCGTACTCGATCTGGCCTTCCTCCCAGAGACGGCTGCTCAGCCCGGTAAGCGAATCGCGCGAGGCAATCTCCTCGGCTTCCTCCAGCCGGGTCTGATAGTTGGTGACTTCGGCCCGCAGTTGGTCGATGGCGGCCTTGCCTTCTGCCGTCATCCTGTCGATCGAACCCTTCAGATCCGAGGCGCTCTGCTTGATCGATGCGCGGATTTGCGTCAGGTCCTCCAGGTTGGCGATGCTCTTCAGGCGCTTCGTGACCTCGGTGATCTGCTGGGCGCAGCGCTGGTCCCTTTCGCCAACCGATTCGGCGGCCCGCGCCATCACCAGCAGAAGCTCCTTCACTTCGCTCGTCTTTTGCCGGTAGTGCAGAGCCGTGCGCCGGCCCCAGCCTTGCAATTGTTCACGCACACCGGCTTCGGTCTCCTTGACGGACTTGCAGCAAAGCTCCGCGTCCAGCTTTGCAGCGAGCTTGCCCAGCTCTCGCTGCAGCTCCTCGCCCAGCACAGGACAGGCGTCGCGGCCCGAGTTGCCCATCTCCACGAGAGCGGAGCGATACGCGCCCACGGCAGCCGGCAGCAGAGCACTCGGCTCCCGCTCCTCCCCGTTTCCACTGGACTCTGTTTCCGTTTGCTCAAGGTATCGTTTGATCGAGATCATCTGCACTCGTATCCTCTGAGGAATGCGCTCCGCGCTCGAATCGGCAGCTACACAGTCCCCCCTCGGCCTATCGGCAATTTCACGGCTCGCATCAATGTTGCAATTTTGCTCCTGTTCGATTTGTTGCGCCGCTCACCAGAGCGGCTGTCGTGCGGGCCTCCAGACCCGTACGCATCGCATCTGGCTCTAGGAAAATCGCTGTTGAAAAATAAATGTTGCAGTTCGCCTTTTATTCGCTATAATGCGGCCATGGCTGTCACCCGAAGGCAAAAAGACATTCTCGACTTCCTGGAGACGTTTGTAACGCGCAACGGCTACTCACCGTCCTTTGAGGAGATTGCGCGTGGCATGGGGCTGAAAAGCCTGGCAACCGTGCACAAGCACATCACCAACCTGGAAAAGAAGGGGTTATTGGACCGCGTTCATAACCGCAGCCGCTCCATCGATGTGCTGCCGCCGGGCACACGCTCCCGCACCAGCGACCGGTTGCCCCTGGTGGGAAGGATCGCTGCCGGCTTTCCCGTCGAAGCGATGGAGACCGATGAAAGTATTTCATTGCATGACGTGGTGGGCAACCGCGACGTCTTTGCCCTCGAGGTGCGCGGCGACTCAATGCGCGACGAACACATCATCAGCGGAGATTACGTCCTGGTCGAGCGCACTCGCACCGCCCGTCAGGGCGAGATCGTGGTAGCGCTGGTGCATGGCAGCGAGACCACTTTGAAGCGTTTTTACAACGAGGGCAGCATCGTGCGCCTGCAGCCGGCCAACGTCGAGATGGAACCCATCCGGGTCAAAGCCGCGGATGTAGCCATCCAGGGCCGCGTACTGGGCGTGCTGCGCAAGTATCGGTGAGATTATGGACTATTGATCCGGCAACAAAAGAGTGACATTCTTTCCCACCCATTCCCGCAAAAAACGCAGGAATGGATGGGGCACCCACACAGTATTTATTTGCCGGATCAATAGGGAGGTAGGGACTAACCTACGATGCCAAGGTCATTGTGAACAATGTCTTATGCCTTCGGTGCCATGAGTCAGAACTTCGCGCAACAAATACACTGTCATCCTGAGTGAAGTTTGGCGCATACTTTGCGACAAACGGAGTCGAAGGACCTGCGGTTGTTCTTCACTTTGAATGCAATGAACTTCAGATTCAGGTTGCTAGGTGTCTGACCGCGTGATTTCATGCGTTGAGTTCGTGGTTTCCCAGGTCCCAAAGTCGGGACCTGGGGCACCCGTGCATGGCCTCGAACGATATAATCCGCGCATAGGAAATATCAACAGAAAGTGGAAGGCAATGAAGCTGATCTGGGTGGCTGCGATGATTGCGGGCGGATTAACCAGCCTGATGGCGAGCGCCGCGCCCGCGTATATTTCTCCATGGGACGATCCTGCCAACGCGCTGGCTGCGCAGATCGCCGAATTACTAGGCCCAGGCCAGGCGCGGCTGACGATTCACAATCTCTCGACAATTTCCAACGATGATATTCCCACAATCCGCCGGCTGCTGGAGCAGGATTTGAAGACGCATGGCGTACTGGCTTCCGGCGTGGAGAGCGCGAATGCAATCCGCCTCACGCTCAGCGAGAATCAGCGCGAGCGCTTGTGGGTGGCCGAAATCGTCGAGGGCAACGAGACGCGCGTGGCGATGGTGCGCGTGGGGTTAGGAACGGCGCGACAAACGCATGATGGCGGCGGACTCACACTGCGAAAGCAGAGTGTACTCCTTAGCGGCAAAGCAGTGCTGGCGACAGTGGAGACAGCGAACGCACTCGTGGCCGTCGCACCGGAAGAAATTGTGATTTACACTCACACGGCAGATGGATGGCGAGAGCAGAAGCGCGTCGGCATCGGACAAAAAAGGCCATTGGCGCGAGACCCGCGAGCAGTGATTCTTCCCTCGCCTGGCGGGGATGGCTTCGAGGCCTCGGTTGCGAGCATGAGTTGCAGCGGCGCTTATCAGCCCGCACAGCCGGTAGAAGAATGGAGTGTGCGCTGCCACGAGAGCGATGATCCATGGCCAATCGTGCAATCCGATGCAACGAAAAACTCTCTGAAAGCTTTTTATAACTCCGCGCGCAATTACTTCACCGGCGTGATCTCTCCTGGTCTCGGCGTGGATCTGCCGCCCTTCTATTCGGCCGTGCTGCTTCCTCGTCCCTCGGATGGAGCCGCGTTGCTCGTCGGCGGCATTGATGGCAAGGTGCAACTGGTCGAGAACGACGCGCTCAAGCCAGTGAGTGGCGCGCGCGACTGGGGCAGCGACTTTGCTGCGCTGCACACAGGTTGTGGAACAGGAACGCAGATCATTGCTTCCGGCTCCGGCGAAGCGGTGAGTGATAGCCTGCGCGCTTATGAATTGCCAACGCTGGAGGCTGTTCCCGCCAGCGCCGCGCTTCCCATGGACGGAACTGTCACAGCTCTATGGACCGCACCCGACGGCAAGAGCGTCTTCGCCGTGGTGCGCAGTGCAACAGATCAATACGAGGTGGACCGTGTTACGGCGACTTGCAATTAGCTGTCTAGTAGCCTTGCTGGCGCTGCCCGCCTCGGCGCGCACTCGCCCTCATTACGGCAGCACGCTACGCGTGGAGATCGAAGGCGACGCATGGCAGCGGTCCGGCGAATTCACGCGGCGTCTGGTGCTGGATGGGCTGACGCGCATGGATGCTGATGGAGCCGCGCATCCGTCTCTTGCTATCGAATGGAAATCGGAGAACGAAGATCATCGCTGGGAGTTCCGTCTGCGGCCCGGCGTGCATTTTCACGACGGTTCGCCGCTGACTTCGACTGCGGTTGTCAATGCGCTCAATCTTGCCTGCACCACGAACTGCCCGTGGTCTGCGATTCATGCCGTGGGCGTGTCTGTGGTATTTATCAGCGACTCGCCGATGCCCAGCCTGCCCGCGTTGCTGGCCGGCGATGAGTACTTGATCGCTGCCGATGCGGGCGGCAACATCGGCACGGGAGCCTTTCAGGTCACTGGCTTCAATAACTCCTTGCTGACGCTGACCGCGAACGAGAGTTGCTGGCAGGGACGGCCGTTCGTGGACGTAGTCGAGATTCATGTGCATCGCTCCATTCGCGATCAATGGCTCGACTTGAGCGTGGGCCGCGCCGATCTGGTCGAGGTTCCAGCCGAGCAGTTGCGGCAGGCGCGCGAGCAGCACCTCACAGTGCTTCAGTCGCCGTCATCCACGCTGCTGGCGCTCAGCGTGGCAAGCTCCGGCGTGCTCGGCAATCCCGATCTTCGCTGGTCAATTGCGCTGGCGGTTGATCGCGCCGCGCTTTCCAACGTGATTTTTCAAAAGCAGGGCGAGGTTACGGCCAGCTTGTTGCCCGCCGCGCTCACCGGCTACTCGTTTCTTTATTCCACCGATCGCGACCTCAACAAGTCGCATGAAAAGCACGGCGGACTCACGCTTCCGCCGCTGGCAATGAGCACGGAAGGCGGCAGCGCGATGCAGTTGGCGGCGCAGCGCATTGCGCTCAATCTGTATGATGCCGGTTTCAATGTGCAGGTGGTTGCCGCGGAAGGAACGCGGCCCGCGGAGCTTGCGCTGCGCCGTATTCAGATCGAATCCAACCAGCCGCGGGCCGCGCTGGAAATGATGCTGCGCAACGCGGGAGTTGCGGCTCCAGTCCTTGAAAACACTCCAGCTGAACTCTATCGCATTGAGCGTGAGTTTCTGGAGACGCACGCGTTGATTCCTCTGCTCTATCTTCCGCGCGCCTATGCGATGGGCGGCCGCGTTCGCGATCTGCGCCTGAGCGTGGATGGAACTCCGCTCGTAGCTGGTGCCTCGCTGGAGGATGCGCCATGAACCTGCGCCAAAGACTGCTCTTGCTGCTCTCGCTCACCGTCGCGGTTGTCGTGGCCGCAGTGGCGTGGACGGTGCTGGTGCGCATCCGCCAGGTCTTCGAACAGCGCGATCAGCAGGAGACGGCGCTCTTCGTCAGCCAGTTTCAGCGCGAGTTCCAGCACCGCTCGGCTGAAGTGGCAGCGGCGGTGGACCGCATCGCCGCAACCGAACGTGTGCGCGCCATGGCCTTTTCGCTGGCGCAATCCGGCGATGCGTCGCTGTATGTGAACGAGGCGCAAACACTCGCGCAGGACGCGCAGCTCGACTTTCTTGAAATTATCGGGCCCGACGGAAATATAGTAAGTTCTGCCCAGTGGCCCGCGCGTTTTGGTTATCCGGAGCAGGCTTCATATCAGACTGCATCCACTTTCCTCAAGTCGGAAGAATTGCCTGACGGCACAAGTGTACTGGGACTCTTTGCGACCCGCGTTGTTCACCGCTACGACGCAACCGGCACACAGCCGGTTCACATTCTTGGCGGCAAGAGGCTCGATCAATCTTTCCTCGCCGATCTGCCCGTGGCTCCAGGCATGACCGTCTCACTCTACAGAGAACCCAGCTCTACACAAAAATCCGCATTCCAGCAACTCTTCACTCCATTCGATCCGTCGGGTCTTATCGATCAGGCCGGCCCAGTTGCCAATGCAGCCAGCTATCAATCATTGATCGATCCGGCGCGCAGAACCTGTCAGATGTCGAGCGGAATTCTCTATCCCACCAGCCGCCGCGAAGATAGCGTGAATGCCACTGCGATTCCGCTCAAGAACGATGCAGGCAGTGTGCTGGCTGTGCTTACTGTGGCCATCTCGCGCGGCGGAATGATCGAGGCCCAGCAGCAGATTCGCCGCATCGCTTACGGAGTAGCCGCGGGTGGAATTCTACTGGCGATTCTGGCCAGCCTGTGGATCGCTGCGCGCGTCTCGCGGCCCATCGAGCAGTTAGCGCGCGCCGCCGAAGAGGTCGCCAGCGGCAACTGGGAGACGAGCGTGCCGGAGCGCAAGCGGAAGCGTGGCCGCGATGAGATCGACGTGCTGGCGCGCGGTTTCAACCACATGACCGACCAACTGGCCTCGCAGCGCGAGCGGCTGGTGCAGAGCGAGCGCGTGGCCGCGTGGCGCGAGCTGGCGCGACGGCTTGCCCATGAACTCAAGAACCCGCTCTTCCCGCTGCAACTGACGGTTGAAAATCTGGTGCGGGCGCGCGCGCTGCCGGAAGCGGAGTTCGACGAAGTCTTCCGCGAGAGCACGGCGACGCTGGGCATGGAGATCGCCAATCTCAAAACCATCATCGGCCGCTTCAGCGACTTCAGCAAGATGCCCAAGCCGCTGTTGGAGCGGTTCGATGCGAAGGATGCGCTTGAGCGTGTGCGTTCACTTTACGAAGCAGCCAGCCAGAATGAAGCGAAGATTTGCTTTGAGGTCGAACTCTCTCCTGACTCCATGCCGCTCGACGCCGATCCGGAATTGCTGCACCGCGCGCTGTCGAATCTTGTCCTCAATGCGATGGACGCGATGCCCGACGGCGGTACGCTCACTCTCTCCGCCAAGCCGCGCGGCGATTGGGTGGAGATTCGCGTCAGCGATACCGGCACCGGTCTCGCGCCTGAAGAGTGCGAGCGGCTCTTTACTCCTTACTACACAACCAAGCAGCATGGCACTGGCCTTGGGCTGGCTATTGTACAATCGGTCATCGCCGATCATGCGGGAACCATCGCCGTCGAAAGCCGGCCCGGCGACGGCTCAGTCTTCGTCATCGCGCTGCCGATGAATCGCTCTTAACTGTTTGCTGTAAGCTGTTAGCTGTTCCACTATGACCGTCAAAGCAAAGATACTCATCGTCGATGACGAGGCCAACACACTGGCTTCGCTCTCCCGCGCCTTTCGACTTGCGGGCCACGAGGCCGTGGTCTGCGACAACGCCGCGCGCGCATTGGATCTGGCTCGCTCGCAGCCCTTTGATTTGATTCTGAGCGATGTGGTGATGCCGCGCAGCGACGGACTCGCGCTGCTCGAATACTTGAAGAAGGCTGGCATCAGTGCCCCGGTGGTGATGATGAGCGGGCAGGCGCATATCGAGATGGCCGTGAAGGCCACGCGCCTCGGCGCTCTGGATTTTCTTGAGAAGCCGCTGACGACTGAGAAATTATTAGTCACCGTCGAGAACGCGCTCAAGCTCACTCGCCTTGAAACCGAGAACGAGGATCTGCGCACCCGCGTTGGCAAGCACACTCTGGTGTGGACCGGCGAAACCATGCGTCGCGTGATGGCGCAGATCGAGCGCGTAGCCGCCAGCGAGGCGCGCATCTGCATCTACGGCGAAACCGGAACCGGCAAGGAACTGGTGGCGCGCACATTGCACGAAAAGAGCAATCGCGCCGCAGGGCCATTTGTAACGTTGAATTGCGCGGCTGTCCCCGCCGAACTGATCGAGAGCGAACTCTTCGGCCATGAGAAGGGCTCCTTCACCGGAGCTGCGCAGCGCCACACAGGCAAATTCGAGCAGGCCCATCGCGGCACTCTTTTTCTCGATGAGATCGGTGATATGCCGCCCGCGATGCAGGCCAAACTGCTGCGCGTCCTCGAGGAGGGCGATGTCGAGCGCATCGGCTCGGACAAGCCCACCACCGTTGATGTGCGCGTACTTGTGGCCACGCATCGCAATCTCGAACAACTGGTCGCTTCCGGTCATTTCCGTCGCGATCTCTACCATCGCGTCGTGGTCTTTCCCGTCGTGCTGCCGCCGCTGCGCCAGCGCGCCGAAGACCTGCCCGCGCTGGTCGAGCACTTCGCTCGCCAAGTCAGCGCGCAGAACGGTTGGAAGCCCGTACCCTTTGCCAATGAGGCCATCGAGACGCTCAAACAATACGCATGGCCTGGCAATATTCGGGAACTGCGCAATGTTGTCGAGCGGCTTCTGCTGCTGGCCGGAACCGTGGTCGATGCCGAGGCCGTCCAACTTGCTCTGCCTGCCTCTCACTCCCAAAGAGCGGCCAGCACCGGCGATCCAACAGTCGCAGGCCCTTTGGCCGAGCGGGTTTCGGCCTTTGAAAGGGCTGAGGTGCTCAACGAACTAGAGAGGCACAACCGGCACATTACCCTAACCGCCAAGGCTCTCGGACTCGAACGCAGCCACCTCTACAAAAAGTGCCAGCAGTTGGGAATCGATCTCAAAAGCCTGGACGAACGGGAGTGATCGGTCGACCGCATTTCGCATACTCTATCTTCAGACTGGCATGAACAGGTATGCGAGCGAGCGCGCAATTTGTGTGACGGTGCCAGAAACAACCGTGCACGAAGATGACCTTGCGCCTCGACCGAAAAATGAGATCGGGACAACCCGGTAGTTTTCGCTCGTGCAACCGGTAGCGATAACCCGAGGCAAAAATGAGCTTACGGACAGCCATCTCGGGGTGAGTGTCCTTAGCTCGCACGCGCGCCATAATTTCGGAGCGTTTCTCGGGAGTGACCTTGCCCGCGCAAAACGTATCCCTTAGCAAGCTGTTCTAATGCGAAAGGGTAGCGAATATGACGAAGTCGAAGCGGGTGCGATACACGCTGGAGTTCAAGCAAGAAGCGGCGCGGCTTGTGGAGTCGGGTCAGAGTCAGGCGGCG
>Ga0181520_10003013_pt1 | contig 30249 bp, 27 predicted proteins | sample PEATcosm2014_Bin_29_FD_132451 | JGI IMG/M metagenome (GOLD analysis project Ga0181520, IMG submission 132451) | Peatland microbial communities from MTU Mesocosm Facility, Houghton, MI, USA - PEATcosm2014_Bin02_30_metaG | ecosystem: Environmental > Terrestrial > Soil > Wetlands > Peat | place...
CGTGGAGACGCATCCCGCCTCGCCCTTCTTCCGCTACCTGACGCGCACCACCGGCCGCCCCGAGATCGACCGCGAGGGGGGCGAGATTCGCCCGCGCGTCATTTACATTCCTGGCGAATACTGCGTGCACCCCAGCGGCGATCTGGCCGAAACCGGCCGGCGCCAGATGCGCATCTCTTATGGATTCGAGGAGACCCCGCGCATTCTCCGCGCGCTCGAACTGATGCGCGAGGCCATTGAAAACGCGCGCTGAGGCCGCCCGGCACAGCGGCAAACTCCGGGTAGGTACTTCTACCGCAGTTCCGGCGCGCGGGCTTCGGTGATGCCCAAGTCCGTCAGCACCTTGGGATTGGCTTCGTCCATGGCCAACAGGTTGTGGCAGGCGTTGCAGTCCTGGGTGATCGAGGCGCCGCCCTGCGCTGCGTGGCTCCCGTCGTGGCAGCGGAAGCAGCCCGGAAAATCGGTGTGCCCGATGTTGTTCGGGTAGCGGCCCCAGGTCACGTGCATGGCGGGGAAAATGTTGCGGTCGTAGATATTCACCAGCTCCCTGGCGGAAGCCTGGACCTCGCTCTGGTGCTGGCCCCACGCGGCCGGGTAGCTATCCCGGTAGTATTTGGCGAAAGCCTCGGGGATGCGCAAGGCAGCCTCCTCGCGCGTGGCGTAGGCGGCCTTCAAAAGCTCCACGCTCTTCTTCTTGGCAAACGGCAGGGCGTGCGAAATCAGGCCGGAGTTCATGGCGCGGTCCACGGCCCGCTCGGGAAGGTCGTAGGTGTGCGACGGCCGGTTATGGCAATCCATGCAGTCCATTTCGCGCTCGGGAAGGTTCCCTGTCTTGGCGTCCGCCACGGCGAAGACTTTGCTCTTGCCATCGGGCGAGTTGTACTCCACCCACGGAATGTTCTGGCGCGCCTCGTCGGAATGGCGATAGCGGATGTGCACGCCCGGCCCCAGGTGCGTTCCGTGGATCCCGATGCCGTTGTTGCCGCCGCCGATCTTCATCAGCAGCACCGTCTTGGTCTCGCTATTGGCTTCGTCGTCGGCGAATTTCGAGATCACCCGCACGCGGTCCTCGCCGTACTTCTGCGGCCAGTGGCACGCTTCGCAGGTTTCGCGCGCCGGCCGCAGGTTGTGGACGGGCGTGGGAATGGGACGCGGATACGTGTTGAAGGTGACCGCGAAAACCTGGCCCACCCCCGAGAGCTTGCTGCGCACGAACCACGAGGCGCCCGGCCCGATATGGCATTTCACGCATTCCACGCGCGAGTGCGGCGAGCCCTGATAGGCCGTATACTCCGGCTGCATCACGGTGTGGCAGGTCTGCCCGCAGAACGTCACCGAATCCATGTAGTTCACCGCGCCATAGCTGAGCTGGCTGGCGATCCCAATGTTGATCGCGGTCGTGAACAGGATGAAGTACACCAGCCGGCGCAGGTCCGGGTTGCTCCAGCGCGGCGACGGGAAATTGGCCGGATAGAGGCCCGCTTGCCCTTCGCGCTTGTGTTTCAGCCAGATTCCCAAAGGAATCAGGGCCAAGCCCGCGAAGAAGGGCGCCGGCAGCACCAGGAAGGCCAGAATTCCGATGTAAGGGTTTTCGGTTTCGCCGCGCAGCGTGATGGGCAGCAGGAACAACCAGAAGACCGTGGCCGTGGTCACCAGCACCACGCCCAGCAGGCTCATCCAGTTATTGGAGAGGTGTATGACCGGGGATAGCCACCCTCGGCCGGTGCGGTCGGCATTGTTCGGAGTCATGCTCTTCGGTCAGTCTCCCACACCTCCGGCCTGGCTCGCGGGGCTTCTGGCGGGCGGCTCGGGGGCCGGCTCTTCCTTCTTCGGGCTGCGCCCGGTCAGGAAGGCGGTGTTCAGCGGGTAAATATCGGGGTCGAAGATCACCCCGTAGAAGTGCCAAACCACAATCGCCAGGGTGGCCAGCAGGGCCTCGTAGAAGTGCACGGAGGTGGCCACGTCCAGCCACACCTTGGGCAGGAATCGCATGGCCAGGTTGTTGGCCCAAAGCAGCAGGCCGGTCGCGGCCATGATTACCGCGCCCCAGACCACCGCCCAATATTCGGCCTTCTCCACGTAGCTGTGCGGCGAACGTCCCGGCGGGTTCTCGCCCAGCCCCAGGTTGTAGGCGAAATTGGCGAGCGCCTCGCGCGGATCGTTCACCGTGGGCAGCATCTCTTTCCAGTGCGCGCGCAGCTTGCGGCTGACGATGAGCGAAACCAGGTGCGTCAGGCTGACGGCGATGAACACACACGCCGCCGCGCGATGCACCAGGCTGCGTACCATGTGGGTGCCTTCCATCAGCAGCAGCGGCCGCGCCCACCACTGGTCCGGATATTTCAGCGCGAAGCCGGTCCACACCAGGGTGATGAAGGAAGTCGCCAGCAGCGCGTGTTGCACGCGCTCGAAGGGCAGCATGCGCAGGCCGGCGTGCCCGTGCAATCCGGCCGGCCGGACCGCTCGGACCGCGGCTCCGCGCGGGAAGCGCAGGCGCAGGAGCTTGCGCAGCCAGTCGCCGAAGTTGTGCACGAACATCAGCCCGATGGTTACCGGAATCAGCAGCAGGTAGAACTGGCGCACCCATCTCAGCGCGGGGGCCTCGGAGCCGCCCTCCACCACGTGCACCTGGCTGATGGCGAAACGGGTGCCCGCTCCGGGGTGGCATTTGCCGCAAGTGGCCGGCAGGTTCTTGGGATTGATGGTCGACTTAGGATCCGACGACGCCAGGATGTTGTGCACGCCGTGGCAGCTCGCACAATTGGCCACCGTCTGCGAGCCGGCCTTGGCGGCCAGCCCATGATAGGAAGAGTCGAAGCTAACCAGCCGGTCCGAGGGCATGCCGAACCGGCGCGTCAGCCGCACGTCGCCGTGGCAGCTCCCGCAGGTGTCGCGGATGTTCATGGCGTTCACCGGGGAGGCTTCGTTGGTATGCTTGATGATCTTGTGCTCACCGTGGCAGTCCGTGCACAGGGGCGCCTGGGGGACACCGCGCGCCATGGCCTGTCCGTGCACGCTGGCCCGGTACTGCTCCGCCACCGCGGTGTGGCACATGCCGCAGGTATCCGGAACGGCGGTTCGAAATTCCTGGGATTTGGGGGGCAGCAGCTCATGGGCGCTGCCGTGGCACATCGCGCAATCGGGCGCGCCCTCGTTGCCAGCCTTGCGCGCCAGGCCGTGCACGCCGCTGGCGTAATCGCCGGCCTGATCCTCGTGGCAGCCGGTGCAGACGGGCTTGGGTATGCCCGCCGGGTGCGGATATTTCTCGTGGGATTCGTGGCAGGTGTCGCAGGAAAGGCCGGCGTGGGCGCTCTTGGGCAGCTTCTGCGCCTGCTCGTGGCACGCCGCGCAATCGGTCTTGGCCTTGGCCGGAGCCGCGGCTTCCGCATGGAGGCCTGCGCCGGCCGCCGCCAACCATAGCCCTAGAAGCGCGGAACCGAGCCTCGGGGCCATAGAGAAAAATGCCCGGTTCCGCATATAGCTACTGCGCTACACCCGTCGATGTGAAAGCCTCGACGATCGCGAGCACGCCCAAAACCACACCATAAATCACGGCAATAATGACCAGCGTCTTGGCCCATTTATCGAGCTTGTCGAGCTTCGAACCGAGCGTCTTCATTTGTGAGGCCGCTACGGCATCCGTCAGGCTCATGCTCATAGTGACGCTTTCGGCGCGCGCAACCTTCTGACGCAATCCGAATAACACAATCACTACGACATCCAGAGCCAGCCAGAGGTACAGAAACGGAAATAAATTAATATTCACTCAATCGTCTCCTGATTCGTTCGCATTATATTGGTGCGGATTCGGCTTCACGACGGCGCCGGGCCGCACAACACCGGGGGGCGAATCCTTTCATCGCCGCCGGGCCCATCCGGAGCGCACCGCATCTCCCGCGATCGTCTGGCGGGGGCCGCCGGCGGCCGGAGCGGGTCCAAGCCGAACAGGCGTTGCGTCGGATAGCCTCGGGGTGGGGATGAATGCCATCGCTCTTCACCGATTGTAGGACCATGCAGGCTCTCGGGAAAAGCCAAAATCCGGGATCCCCGTGAGCATTGCTTTGGCAGCGCGTCGCGCCACTTTCTCCATCTGGAAAATAAGAGGCATTGCACGCTGGAGGCCATGCCGCCTCCAAATGAAACTAATGAGATTTACAACGTTTCGATCCGCAAGTCCGATTTTCTGGGGCTATTGGCGCAGCAGAAACGCTATGACTGGGGGATATTGCACCGGAGAGCACTGGAGTATGGGATTTTGCAACACGCAACGCGGCGGCCATAATCGCCAGCAAAACCGTGTTGAGGGGGTCCTCAGCCGAGACCACCGAAACAATCCCCGCCTCCCACGCCTGGGCCAGCAACTGGGGGTCCTTGCGGGTGATCAGCACCACCCGCTCCGGATTTTCCAACGGAAGAGTCAGCCGTGCGAATGCCGTCTCGTCCAGCACCAGAACACAGTGCCGCGAAGGGTCCGGACACTCGACCGATTCCACATGCCACGCGCAATTGTGAGCCACCGCCTCGCGAACCGCCACGGCATAAGCGCCATCGGCGATCGAAAGCTGAACCGATTGCATCATGGGCGACTCCACTCCTCCACCCCGCATTCCGGCTACTTCTTCTCTTGATAGCCGTCCAGGTTCTTGTGTTCCTGGAAATACTTGCCGGGGTCCTTCAGATCCTTGGGGGCTTTCTGCGCGTCTACATGGCAATAGGCGCAGGCTTTCTTGGTCTGTTTGGTGTACTCCGGTTTGCCGAACGTGGCTTGCGAGCAAACCAGGAACCCTCCCAGCAATACGACGGCTGGCAAAATGAGCTTGAGTCGGGACATTGAGGCCTCCACGGGAAAAATAGCAATTGCATCGCCACCCGGCTAATTCCCGGCGATCCAGCGGGTTCGGAGAACTTCACAAGGCTCTTGTAGGGGCAATTTCCCCCTGCCATCGCCGGCAACTGGGCCAATTGCCCCAACAGCCTTGTTATAATAATGGGAACCGGACCACATGTCCAAGCTTTCACCAGGCTGGCAGCACACCAACATTTTAGAGTCGGTTTTCGACCAGTTGTCGGATGCTCTGGTTCTCTACGATCCGGAGTTTCGCATTACCGGAGTGAATCGGTCTGCGGAGAAGCTATTCGGCATTGGCGCCGAAGAGATGCTGGGCCGCCACTGCCAGGATGTCTTCAAATGCTCGGTATGCGAGCCCGGCTGCGGCGTGCTGGTGGGCCTCAACCAGAATCCCAGCGCTCCCCACTGCGCGGTCCGATTGCACACCGAAAACGGCATGGAGCGCCTGGTGGTCATGCGCACCACGCAGATGTTCGACGAAAGCGGCGAGCTGACCGGCGTGGTGGCCACCATCAAGGACGTGACGGAGGAATCCGCGCCGCAGAAGCGCGAGGTCATCGCCGAATCCCCGCCCATGCGCGAGGTTCTCAATTTCGTGCGCCGCGTGGCCGCCAGCGAAGCCACCACCATCCTGCTGGAAGGCGAAAACGGCACCGGCAAGGACCTCGTCGCCAAGACGCTGCACTACCAGAGCCTGCGCCAGGCCGAGCCATTCATCGCCATCAACTGCGCGGCCATACCGGAGACGCTCCTGGAAAGCGAGCTGTTCGGCTATGAGAAGGGCGCCTTCACCGACGCGCGCGCGCAAAAGCGCGGCATTTTCGAGCTGGCCGACCGGGGCACTCTGTTTCTGGACGAAATCGGCGAGATCCCGCTCATGCTCCAGGCCAAGCTGCTGCGCGTGTTGGAGGAGCAGAGTTTCCGGCGGCTGGGCGGGCTCAAGGACATCCAGCTCGATCTGCGCGTGGTGGCCGCCACCAATAAGAATCTGCGCGAGGCGGTCAAAGAGGGGGCCTTCCGCCAGGATCTCTATTTCCGCCTGAACGTGATCCAGATCATGATTCCGCCCCTGCGCGAACGCCTCGAGGATATCGTTCCGCTCACGCGCTTCTTCATCGAGCATTACAATCGCAAATTCAAGCGCAACATCGAAGGGGTGACCGACGACGCGGCCAAGCTGCTGGTGAGTCACGACTGGCCCGGCAACGTGCGCGAGCTGCGCAACGCCATCGAGCGGGCTATGATCCTGGAGGAATCCTCCCTGATCACGCCCCCGAGCTTGCCGATCGCGATTTCGCGCCCCGAGTCTGGCGCCTCGACGACCGCTCCGGGGTCGCTGGAAATTCCTTCCGACGGCCTGTCGCTCGAAGATAACGAGCGCAACCTGCTGGCCCGAGCGCTCGAGAAGACTTCCGGAAACCAGACCCAGGCGGCGCGCCTGCTGCGCATCACCCGCGACACGCTGCGCTACAAGATGAAGAAGTTCAATCTGCGCTGACCGCGGCTACCTGCCTGCCCATCAGCAGCGTCAGACGATCCACCATATCGATCAGCGATTTCGACTGCGAGGTCACCCGGCTGCCGCTGCGGCGCCCTGTTCGGATAGATGGGATGACCCCGCAGTCCATCCGTGGCGCAGGTTTCAGGATTTCGGACACAGCCCACTGGCATAACAGCCTGATGGGCTTGGGGGCTGGAGGATATCACAATCGCTCCCAAAAAAGTGGAGGATTTCGAGATGCACGAGTGCCGGCCGATCGCGGTCATGCGCGTGGCGCGGACCTCGCGCGCGGAATTCTTAAGACACGCCGGAAATTCGCTACCGCCGGCCCGGCGCACCGCCGGATTGGATGCGCGGTACATTATATCTTGGATATCCTATGGGTTTGAACAAGCTGGAAGGAATCTTCACTCCTCTTCTGGTCCCCGTGGATGACCGGGGCCAGATCAACGAAGCGGAATTGCGCCGTTTCGTTTCCTGGTTGATCGACCGCGGTGTGCATGGCCTCTACCCCAATGGTTCGACCGGCGAGTTCACGCGCTTCACGGCCGAGGAGCGCCGCCGGGTGGCCCAGATCGTGGTGGACGAAGTTCGCGGTCGCGTTCCGATCCTGGCGGGCGCCGCGGAGGCCAACGTCAAGGAGACACTGGCCGTGTGCGAGGCTTGCGCTCAACTGGGCGTGCGCGCCGTGGCCATCGTGGCACCGTTCTACTACAAGCTGACTCCCGAATCGGTGTACGCGTACTTCGCCGAGATCGCCCGCAACTCGCCGATAGACCTGACGCTGTACAACATCCCGATGTTCGCCAGCCCCATCGACGTGCCGACCATCGGGCGGCTGGCGGCCGAGTGCCCCCGCATCATCGGCATCAAGGACTCCTCGGGCGACGTGGCGTTCATGATGCGCATGATTACGGCGGTGCGCAAGGAGCGGTCGGATTTTTCGTTCCTCACCGGCTGGGAAGCCGTGCTGGTCCCCATGATGATGATCGGCTGCGACGGCGGCACGCATGCGTCGAGCAACGCCGTGCCGGAAGTCACGCGCCGCATGTACGAGCTCTCGAAAGAGGGCAATTACACCGAGGCGATGCGCTGGCAGTTCCGGATTCTCGAGCTTTTCGACGCCATGCTCAACCCCTTCGAGTTCCCGGACGGCTTCCGCGCGGCGGCCGAACTGCGGGGCTTCAACTTCGGGCGGAGCCGGCAGCCACAGACCAACGCGCAGCGAGCCGACCGCAAGACCCTCAGTTCGGTGCTCGAGTGCATCCTGGCCGATTTCGAGCTGGTGAACCGGCCCGCGAACGGCTGCCCGGTGCGCAACGGGCAGATCGAGCGCGACAGGCTGGAGCAGGTGGTTTTCGACGTGATGCGTGAGCTTGAGAAGCGGGGTGTCGTCTGATCGAGGCGCTCGGGCTCATCGAGATCGCCGGCTGGTCGCCGTCCATGGTTGTGCTCGATGCCATGGAAAAGTGTGCGGCCGTGCGGGTGCTGCAAGCCGAGTTGAACGACAGGCCCGGTGTCTGCATGAAGATCTACGGGCCGCTCGGCGACGTGGAATCCGCCGCGCGGGCCGCCGAGGAAACCGCCCTCGCCATGCAGACAGAGGCGCTGGTGCACGTGATTGCGGGCCCTTCGGAGCTTTCGGCCGCCGCTTACGATGCGCCGCCCGAAATCAGTCCCCTGATCGAGCAACCGATGGTCCAATTTCCGGAGAATTTTATGAACGACCAATCCAGCTTCGCCGTGGGCTTGATCGAAACCCAGGGCTTCTCCGCCGTATTCGAAGCCATCGACACCGCACTGAAGACCGCGGCGGTGGAAGTACTGGCGCGCGAGAAACTCGGCGGCGGCTATATCACGGTCCTGATCAAGGGCGACGTGGCGGCGGTTAGCGCGGCCATCGACGCCGGGAAGGCCAAGGTGGAAGGCCTCGGCAAGCTGATCGCCGCGCACGTGATTCCCAGCCCCAGCGAGGGCGTTCTGCGATTGCTTCCCAAATAGCGCCGGCGCACCTTGCGCGCACGCCATTCCACTCGCTTCCGCCGGCCCGTACGCGAGCCAGTCCCTATTACGGCGGCGCAGTTCGCCGGGACGATTGACGAGGGACCCGAATTTCGATACAGTTTGGGCGTACGGCCCTGAAATAACAGTAACCGGGCACGCCGGGCAGGTGTCGCTCCGTTCGGGCTGAGAATAGGAGAAGGGAAAGCATGCGGGATCGGATGCAGTCTCGCCGCGATTTCTTCGGCGCCACGACGGGCGCGACCATGGCGGTGGCTTCGGCGCTGGTCGATCCGCCGCGCGCGGCGGCCCAGGCGGCCGGCGTGAAGCGCGCGGATCTTCCCGACCTCACCATTAAAGAGGTCAAGGTCTACGTCGCGGATGTCTCTGGCTTCCGCCGCCTGAACACCACGGAGACGGGCGAGATCCTCTCGGTGGTGACCGCGAGCGGCCACGAAGGCAACTACACGATCGGCAATCGCGGGTTGACGCCCGGATGGCTGGATTGGGCCAAGCCCGTGCTGCTGGGGAAGAACATCATCGATCTGCTGCCTTCCATCACGGCCACCTCGGGGCTGAAAGCTACATATGGCTTCGGCGGCGGGCGATTGGGCGCCGGACGGGGCCCCGGCGGCATGGCGGGCGGACAAAGCTCCGCTGCCGGGCTCGGCGGGGGCGGCGGCCGAGGCGCGGCGGGCAGCATCCCCATGGCTCCGCCCAATCGCGGCAGCGGCACGTGGCCGAACTTCTACACCGCGGCGGCCGAGATCTGCATGTGGGACGCCCTGGGTAAGGCCGTCGACCGGCCGATTTACAAAATCCTGGGCGGCAGCAAAGACCGCATCATGGCGTACGCCAGTTCCCAGCACCTGCCCAACTTGGAGGACTACGTTGCCGACGTGCTCAGCGCCAAGGAGCAGGGCTACAAGGGATACAAAATCCACCCCGGTGCCGGACAGCACAAGAGCGGCGGAGCGCCCATTCAGTCTTATATCGGGCACATCGAGGAAATCCGCGAGGTTCGCAAGGCGGTTGGGGATGAATTCATGCTGGCCCACGATCCCGTGCAGGCCTACAACCTGTTCGAAGCCCTCAAAGTCGGCCGCGTGCTGGACGAGCTGGGCTATGCGTGGTTCGAAGATCCCATCCGCACTACCGATATCGATGGCCTGGTGGAGCTGAACCGGGTGCTCGATCTGCCGCTGCACGTAGGCGAATTCCTGCTCTCCATCTCCGATTTCGCCGAATACATCCGGCGCGGCGCGCTCGATGTGGCACGCCTGATCGCGGACAACGTGGGAGGCATCGGCGGTTCCATGCGGGTGGGCCTGCTGGCGGACGCCTTCAACCTGGAGTGCACGCCGCACAACTGGGGCAATCCCACCGATCTGGCCGTGCACTTCCACCTCGAGCTGGCGCTGCCGAACGCCTACTGGTTCGAGATGCCTCACCCCGTAACGGCGGTGGACAGGCCTTATCATAAAGACAAGTTCCGTATCGACAAGGATGGCTACGTACTCGCTCCCACCCAGCCCGGGCTGGGCTATCCTATCGACCGGAACGAGCTTGACAAGATCATGAAGAGGGTAGAGACATAGGAGATCGATCATGCCGCAAGATTATCGCAGCTCCAACAGGCGGGCCTTTCTCGAAACCATGGGTGTGGGAGCGCTTGGCTTAGCGCTCGCGCGCACGGCCCGATCCGCAGGCAGCAAACCCCTGCGCGGCCTTTTTCCGATCGCGCCGACGCCGGTCACTCCGTCCAATGAACTCGATCTGGAGTGCCTCCAGAACGAAATCAAATTTTGCAACCGGTTTAAGGTACACGGCTTCGCCTGGCCACAGATCGCCAGCGGCTGGGATACCCTTACCGAAAAAGAGCGGATGGACGGCATGGAAGCCGTGCTGTCCGCGGGCAAGGGCGGCTCGACCGCCATTGTGATCGGCGTACAGGACAAGCAAAACAACCTCCAGCAATCTTTGTCCTATGCCAAATTCGCTGCCAAGAACGGTGCCGATGCGATCGTCTCGCTGCCGCCCTCGAACGCCGACGACAAGACGATGATCGAGTATTACAAGACCATCGGCGCCGCCACGGAGCTGCCGCTCTTCGTGCAGACCCGGGGCGATATGAGCGTGGACCTGATCGTCGAGATGTTCCGCCAGATTCCCACCATGAAGTGCGTGAAGGACGAGGCGGGCTATCCCTTGGGGCGCATCAAAGAGATCCGCGAGCGGACCAACGACAAACTGGCGGTCTTCTCCGGGAACGGCGTCCGGACCTTGATCGACGAGATGCGGCTGGGCTTCGCCGGCCATTGCCCCACGCTGGAGCTGTCAGATTTCTACGCCTCCGCTTTCGACCTGTGGCACTCAGGCAAGCAGCGGGAAGCTTTCGACATGTTCGGAAGGCTGCAGGCATTCGGCACCATCACCGGGGCGACGCAATACCTCCTGGTCGTGCGTGGCGTCTTCAAGGAGACCACCAAGACCCGCGTCAGCGCCATGATGGGTGGGGGACCCGCTGGCGGACGGGGTGCGGGCGGTGGCAGACCTCCGGTTCCTCCGCTCGATGAAGCCGGCAAGCAGGCCATTCGCGACGCCTGGAGCGAGTTCATGAAGCCCTACCTGCGGGCCTAGGGATGCTTTTAGCTTTGGCTTGCCCCGTGGGCGCCCATGTCCTCTGAGGCTTCCACGCCGCTCATGCGGCAGTATCAGAGCGTCAAAGAGCAGGTGCCGGGCACGCTGCTGATGTTCCGGCTGGGCGATTTCTACGAGCTGTTCTTCGAGGACGCGGTCACGGCGGCGCGCGAACTCGAAATCACGCTGACCGCGCGCAACAAGGAAAAGGGCACCGCCATCCCTATGTGTGGCGTGCCCTACCATGCCGCGGAGAGCTACGTCGCGCGCCTGGTGCAGAAGGGCTATCGCGTGGCCATCTGCGACCAGATGGAGGATCCGCGCTTCTCGAAGAAGCTGGTGAAGCGCGAACTCACACGCGTCGTCACGCCGGGCACGGCCATGGATGCCAACCTGGTGCGCTCGCGCGAAAACAATTACCTGGCGGCGGTGGCACGGGCGGGCAGCCGCTCCGGCGTGGCGCATGTGGATCTCTCGACCGGCGAGTTCCGCGTCACCGAGACGGACGCGGCCGAAGAGCCGGCGGCGCTCGAGCAACTGGGCGCGCGCGAAGTGCTGGTTCCAGGCGATCTGCCGCTGCTGACAGGCGACGAGCGGGGCGGGCCGCGCACGACACGCACGGAGCTCGAGCCGTGGGTCTTCACGGCGGATTACGCCGGGCGCACGCTGCGCGAACATTTCAAGCTGCTGTCGCTCGATGGCTGCGGCCTGGCCGGACGGCCGGCGGCGGTGGGAGCGGCCGGCGCCATCCTCCACTACCTGCGCGAGACGCAGCGCGGGGCGCTCGATCACCTCGACCGGCCCGCATTCTACGACCGCGCCGATTGCATGGTGCTGGACACCGTGACGGTGCGCAATCTCGAATTAGTAGAGCCGATCTTCGCCGCCGATGCGGGAGCCGAAACCCAGCCGACGCTGCTCGGCGTGCTGGACCAGACCCTCACCGCGATGGGCGGCCGGCTGCTGCGTCAGCGGCTGCTGCGGCCCTCCATGGATTGCGCTGAGATCGACCAGCGGCTGGACGCGGTGGGAGAGCTGCTGCAACAGACTATTCTGCGGGCGGAACTGCGCAAGCAGCTTGGCGGCATCCTGGATCTCGAGCGGTTGCTCGCCAAGGTCACGCTGGGAAGCGCCGGACCGCGCGACGTGCTGGCGCTGGGCCGTTCGCTCGAAAAGATCCCCGTGCTGCGGCGCACCTTCGATACGCAGCAGGCCGCGCGGCTGCGCTCCCTGCACGAGCGCCTGGACGAACTGGCGGACGTGGCCGGCGCCATCCTCGAAGCCATCGCCGACGAGCCACCCATGGGGATCGCCGAGGGCGGCACCATCCGCGCGGGCTTCCACGCGGGGCTGGACGAGCTGCGCGACCTGAGCCTGAACGGCCGCCAGTACATCGCGCGCATCGAGGCCCGCGAGCGGCAGCGCACCGGCATCGGCTCGCTCAAGGTGCGTTTCAACAACGTCTTCGGCTACTACATCGAAATCACGCGCGCCAACCTGGCGGCGGCGCCGCCGGATTACGAGCGCAAGCAGACCCTGGCCAACGCCGAGCGCTTCACCACGCCGGAGCTGAAGGAATACGAGCACAAGGTGCTGGACGCCGAGGAGAAGATCCTGGCGCTCGAAAAGGAGCTGTTCGCCGAGGTGCGCCAGCGCGTGGCGGCGCAAGCGCAGCGCATACGGGCCACCGCGGGCGCCGTGGCCGAGCTGGACGTGACGGCCACGCTGGCGCAGGTGGCCGCCGAAAACCGCTACCAGCGGCCCACGTTTTCCGCGGATGGCGAGATGCGCATCATGGCGGGGCGCCATCCGGTGATCGAGCGCCTCACCGAGCAGGAGACCGGACGCTTCATCCCTAACGATCTCTACCTCAACGATTCCACGGACCGGATCGCCATCATCACCGGGCCCAACATGGGCGGCAAATCCACTTACCTGCGGCAAGCGGCGCTCATCGCCATTCTGGCGCAGATGGGTTCGTTCGTACCCGCCGAATCCGCCAGCCTGCCGGTAATCGACCGCGTTTTCACGCGCATCGGGGCTTCCGATAACCTGGCGCGCGGACGCTCCACCTTCATGGTGGAGATGACCGAAACGGCCGTGATTCTGAACACCGCGACGCCGCGCAGTTTCATCGTGCTGGACGAAATCGGCCGCGGCACTTCGACCTACGACGGCCTGGCGCTGGCGTGGGCGGTGGTGGAGCATGTGCACGACCGCACGCGCGCCAAGACGCTGTTCGCCACGCATTACCACGAGCTCACGGAGCTGGCCGAGCAGCTCGAGGGCGTGCGCAACCTCAAAGTCTCGGTGAAGGAAGCCGGCGACCGCATCATCTTCCTGCGCAAGGTCGAGCCGGGACGCGCCGACCGCAGCTACGGCATCGAAGTGGCGCGCCTGGCGGGTCTTCCGCCGGGGGTGATCGAACGCGCGCAGGAAGTTCTGAAACTGCACGAGCGCAGCGAGCATGCGGTGACCGGGGAGTTGGCTAAGGCCGAAGAGACCGGGCCGGTGCAGATTCAGCTCTTCGAGCCGCTGGGATACGGCATCGCGGAGCGCATCCGCGGGTTGAATCTGGACGAACTGCGGCCCATTGAGGCGCTACGCCTGCTGGCCGAATTGCAGAAGGAGCTAGGGCGGCCGTGAGAGTCGCGGGCGTGATGAGTGGCACGTCGCTCGATGGCATCGATGTCGCCATTGTCGAGATTCGCGGCCGGCACGTCGAGACACTGGGATTTCGGAGTACGCCCTATCCCGAGGCCGTGCGCCGGGCGATTCTGGAAGTTTCGAACGCCGCCACCACCACGGCCGCGATCTCGCGCCTGAATTACCGGCTGGGCGAACTCTATGCGCGGGCCGTGAAGGCCGCCATCGAGCGCTACGGTCCCGTGGAGCTGATCGGCTGTCATGGACAGACGATATTCCACGAGGGCGGCTCGAACACCATGCAGATCGGCGAGGCGGCCGTGATCGCGGAGCGCACGGGCGTGCCGGTCATCTCGAATTTCCGCGCGCGCGATATCGCCGCGGGCGGGCAGGGCGCGCCGCTGGTGCCGTATGTGGATTACCTGCTGTTCCGTCATCCCCGGCGCCGGCGCATTGCGCTCAATATCGGAGGCATCGCCAACATCACCATCATTCCGCCGGCCGCGCGCCCGGATGAGGTGCTGGCTTTCGACACGGGTCCCGGGAATATGGTGTTGGATGCCCTGGCGCGGCTGTTTTCCAAAGGCAAACTGAATTGCGATCGCGGCGGGCGCATCGCCGAAACCGGACGCGTGAATCGCAAACTGCTGGACGGATTACTGGCCGACCCGTACTATCGCCGCAAGCCGCCCAAGAGCGCCGGCCGCGAACAATACGGAACGGAATTTATCGCGCGATTAAGAAAGACCGGACTGGACCTGCCCGACCTGATGGCCACCGCGACCGCGCTCACCGCCGCCACCATTGCAATGGGCATAGGGAAAGCGGACGGCACTCCCACCGAGGTAATCGTCTCGGGCGGGGGCGTTCACAATCCGCGGCTTATGGGGCAGCTTGCGGCTTTTTTGCCGGATTTCGCGGTTTCGTCTTCGCTGGGTTACGGCATCGACCCGGATGCCAAGGAGGCCATTGCGTTCGCGGTGCTGGCCTATCGCTCACGGCGCGGAGAGGCAGGAAATCTGCCTTCGGCAACCGGGGCGAAACACGCTGTGCCGCTCGGGAGCATGACAGCTTGAGCGTCAGCGGTACGAGGCTTCGGCTCCGGCTTCCACCGGAACAACCGCGGGGGAAACGGGCTTCCCCAACTGCATCCCGTCCCAGTCGTACGCGAATTCCTTACCGCAATCGAGACAAACGACATAGGTGCCATTGCGGGCCGAGCCTGGAATCGAAAATCCGTTCCGGCGTCCGGGCGTCAAGGGAAAAGTGGTCCTGCGGTGAGAGCACGCGAATAACGAATTCAAAATAGATTGAAGCATGCCGGTTGCTCCTCCCACTCAAATAGATACGATATACACCGCTTTCGTTTCAGTTCGCATGAGTACCCTAGGGTGGCGATGTGTGCTAGTACGGACAACCGACGCGAAGAATGACGCTGGAATTGCAGAATTACTCCGGCAATTTGGAGGCAATGGAGGCGGCAATAAGCTGCCCGTGCAAGCGGCCGTTTTCGATGAATATTTCGTTGGTGTGCATTCCGCCGACGAGCACGCCGGCGAGGTAAATTCCGGCCCGCTGACTTTCCAGCGTCTGCGCGTCGATAGGCGGCCTAAGTGTAACCGGATCTATGCAAATACCTGTGGAATTCAAGAATGCGAGATCGGGGTGATAACCGATGAGTGCGAAAACAAAGTCGTTGCGCAATGAAATCTCGCCTTCGGGTGTCGAGATTCGCAATGAATCCGGCAGTATCTCGAGCACGCGAGAGTTAAAATAAGCGCGGATTTCACTGCTCTTGATGCGGTTTTCTATGTTGGGCTTGATCCAATACTTGACGGACTCCGAAATCGCCGGCCCGCGATGAATGAGCGTGACGCGCGCCCCGGTCCAGAACAGTTCCAACGCCGCGATAGCCGCCGAGTTCTTAGCGCCAATCACCGCCACGTCGTGGTTATAGTACGGGTGAGGTTCCTTGTAGTAGTGATGAACTTTATCGAGATCTTCGCCGGGCACTTCGAGCCGGTTAGCGATGTCATAGTAACCGGTCGCTAATACGATTTTGCGCGAGCGGTAGGTGTGCGGGCATCCCAGGCGGTCCTGGGTGAAGACCTCGAAGGCATTGTCTTCGCCGGCAATGCGTTCGACGCGCTCGTACTGGCGGACATCCAGTCCGAAATGATCGGCCACGCGCCGATAATATTTCAGAGCTTCGGTGCGGTTAGGCTTCTCGTTCAGGCTGGTCATGGGAATGCCGCCGATTTCGAGCAGCTCGGGCGTAGTGAAGAACGTCATGTGGGTGGGGTAGTGGTAAATGGAATTCACCACGCAACCCTTCTCGACGATCGCGGCTTTCAGGCCGCGCCTCTGCAATTCAATTCCGCACGACAGGCCCGTGGGCCCGGCGCCGACCACCACGGCATCGAAAGATTCGCTCACGGTTACAGTTTGCTTTCCACTTCGCGATAAACGTTCTGCAATACGCCATCGAGGGCTCCGGCATCTTTTCCGCCGCCTTCGGCCATGTCGGGCCGGCCACCGCCCTTACCGCCCATGGCTTGTGCCGCGGCCGACGTCAGTTTACCCGCATGCACCTTGCCAGTAAGATCCTTGGTTACGGCCGAAACGATCGCCACCGCACCATCCGCGACCGAAGCCAGCACCACCACGGCGCTCTTCCACTGATTGCGCAGCGAATCGGCCAGCGCGCGCATCTGCTGGCGGTCCATATCCTCCAGGCGCGCCGCCACCACGTGGACGCCCTTCAGTACGCGCGCCTGTGTCTGCAATTCCGCGGCCGCCGATTGCGCCAGCCGGTTCTTGTACTGTTCCATCTGGCGTGCCAGCGCGCGTTCTCCGGCCAACAGTTTTTCGACGTGCTCGATCAGCTCCGGCTCGGAGGCGCGCAGCAGCTCCGAAATTCGCCGCAGCGCTCCGGTGGATTCCTGGTACTGGCGCAAGGCGGCTTCCCCGGTGATGGCTTCGATGCGCCGCACGCCCGCCGAGATGCTGCCCTCATAAACGATCTTGCAGACGCCGATATCGCCGGTACGGGCGACGTGCGTTCCGCCGCACAGCTCGCGGCTGAATCCCGGCACCGAAACCACGCGCACCTCGTCGCCATATTTCTCGCCGAAGAGCGCCATGGCGCCGGTGGAAATGGCTTGGTCGAGGGGCATCACGGTGGTATCCACCGCGATGTTGCGCAGAACGCGGTCGTTCATGATGCGCTCCACTTCTTCGATTTCGGCGCGGTCCATAGCCGCGTAATGCGTGAAATCGAAGCGCAGGCGGCCGGGTTCCACCACGCTGCCGGCCTGCTTGACGTGTGTGCCCAGCACCTGGCGCAGGGCCGCGTGCAGCAGGTGCGTGGCGGTGTGATTGCGCCGCGTAGCGTCGCGCAGAGGCTGGGCCACTTCGGCCTTCAGCACGTCGCCCACGCGGATGGCCGCATACGTGAGAACGCGGTGCACGGTCAATCCGGGAAGCCCGGGGAAGGCCGCCTCGACATCCGCGACCTTCTCGCCGGAAGCGGAGTAGAGCGCTCCGCGGTCCCCCACTTGTCCGCCGGACTCCGCGTAAAAGGGCGTCTGATCGAAAACCAGCTCCGCGCGCACGCCGGCGGGCAGCCCGTTCACGAGTTGTTTCTCAGCCAGCAACCCGATCACACGGGAACTCGATTCGAGATCGCCGTAGCCCAGGAACTTGGTGCGTCCGTGCTCGAGGAGAGCCTGGTAGGCCGGTGTCACGGCGCCCTTCTCGGCGCCTTTCCAACTGGCCCGCGCGCGTTCGCGCTGCTGCTCCATCTCGCGATCGAAGGATGCACGATCGATAATCAATCCGCGCTCGCGAGCCATTTCCTCCTGCTCGTCGAAGGCCAGCCCGTAGGTATCGTAGAGCTTGAAGGAGACGGGACCGGGGATGGAAACCGCTGTGGCTTCAACAGCGGCTCCGCTGTGGATGACAGCGGCCAGGCTTCCGATGGCGGCGTTGAATTCCTTTTCGGCCAGCAGGAACGTGGTGGCGTAGCGGTGCTCTTCCTCGCGCACCACGCGGGCCACGCGATCGACGCTCTCAATCATCTCAGGGTAGGCGGGCTTCATCAACTCGGCGACGAAACCGGTGAGCTGATAGAGGAACGGCTCCTCGACGCCCACCAGGCGCGCGTTGCGCATGGCGCGGCGCATGATTTTGCGCAGCACGTAGCCGCGGCCGTCGTTGGCAGGCAGCACGCCATCGTGGATCAGGAAGGCGGCGGCGCGGGCGTGGTCGGCGGCGATGCGCAGGGCCGTGTCGCGGCGCGTATCCTCGCCATAAGGCGCGCCAAAGAGCGACGCGGCTTTATCGATGATGGGGCGGATCAGGTCCGTCTCGTAGTTGGAGAGCTTACCCTGCAGCACGGCCGCGATACGCTCGAGACCCATGCCGGTATCGATGGAGGGCCGCGGCAGGGGCGTCAGCACGCCGGCGGCATCGCGGTTGTACTGCATGAAGACCAGGTTCCAGATCTCAACGTAGCGGCCGCCCGCGTCGCTCGGAAACGGCTCGTCGGCGCGGCCGGGATCGGCGGCTTCGGGACCCAGATCGTAATGGATCTCCGAGCACGGCCCGCACGGCCCGGTCTCGCCCATCTGCCAGAAATTGTCTTTTTCGTCCAACCGGAAGATGCGGCTTTTAGAGACGCCCGCCACCTTCTGCCACAGCGCCTCGGCGTCGTCGTCCTCGCGGAAAACGGTCACATAGAGCCGGTCTTTGGGTAGGCCGTACTCGCGCGTGATCAAATCCCAGGCGAATTCGATGGCTTCGGCTTTAAAGTAATCGCCGAAGGAGAAATTGCCCAGCATTTCGAAAAAAGTGTGATGGCGGCGGGTGTAGCCGACGTTTTCCAGGTCGTTGTGCTTGCCCCCCGCGCGCACGCATTTCTGCGAGCTGGCGGCGCGCGTGTAGTCGCGTTTTTCCAGGCCCAGGAAGACGTCCTTGAACTGGTTCATGCCCGCGTTGGTGAACAGCAGCGTGGGGTCGTTCGCCGGTACCAGCGAGGAACTGCGCACCACGCGGTGCCCCCGTGCGGCGAAGAAGTCGAGAAAGCGCTGTCTGATTTGGTGACCGGTCACTGAAATTCCTTCGTGGTGTGGACTAAATCCAATTGTAGCGGAGAGGCTGGGGCGAGGCTGCGCGGCCGTCCGCCGGCGGGCGCGCGCTACTATAGTGGTGCTTCGACTATGAGTAAACGGGCGGACCCGTTGCGAATCGCTCTCCGTGTGGGCGTCTACGTGGTGCTGTACTTCGGCGGCGTCTTCCTGTTCGGACCGCTGTTGCTATGGGCGGGCGGCTACATGGTGGGGATCACGACCACCGGCCTCGTCACCGCGCTATTCGCCAACTGGCTGGCCCTGCGCATCTACGAGGGGCGGCGCGTCGTGGACTTGGGTCTCTGGCCGAACCGCGCCTCGGCTGAAAACCTGGGGCTGGGCCTGGCGGGCGGCGTGGCGGCCGCGTCCCTGGTTTTGGCGCCGGCGCTGGCGGTGGGAGTGGCGCATTTCGTGCGACTGCCCGCGGAACAGCCTACGATGGGCGCCGCGGCCATGCTGACGGTCCTGCTGGCGGCGGGAGCGGCGGGCGAGGAGCTGTTTTTCCGGGGATACGGTTTCCAGGTGCTGGTAGCGGCGTGCGGGCCATGGGCGAGCGTCATCCCGGTGGGCGTGGTGTTCGCGCTGCTGCACTCAGGCAACCCCAGCGCTACGTGGTTCGGGATCGTCAACACCGCGGGATTCGGCGTTCTTTTCGGATATGCCTACCTGCGCAGCCGCGACCTCGCATTGCCCGTGGGCCTGCACTTCGGTTGGAACATCACACTGCCGATCTTTGGCGTGAATGTCAGCGGGCTTAAAATGGGTATGACGGGCCATGAGATGGTGTGGACCGCCGGCAAGCTGTGGAGCGGAGGGGATTACGGCCCCGAAGCCAGCCTGCTGACGTCGGGCGTATTGGTGCTGCTGTTTCTCTATGTGCGGAAGGCGCCCGTGCGCCGGCAGTTTTCGCCGTTGACCGGTCCGGCCGAGGGGAGTGCCCGATGCGAATCCTTGCCTCCATCGCAATTGGAATCCTGACGCTGCCGCTAGCGGTTCGCCTGGAGGCGGGAGAGCTGGCGGAACAGGATCGCGTGGAGCTGGTACGCGGGCTGCTGGCCGAATTCGCCAACGCCAAAACGCTGTTGCCGCGCTCCAAGAAGCCGCTGGAGTTCGATTCCAAGGGCACCTACGACAGGGTCGAGTGGAGCCAAATCGCGCAACAGAGCGGTCCGGCGGCGCGCACGGGCGACCAAGTGCAGATTACCAGGGTGGAGATCGAGTCCGACCGCCTCGTGCTCGAATTGAACGGCGGCTTCAGCGGCGGAAAGAAGTGGTACCGCGGGGTTCGCGTGGCCGGAGGGATGGGAGGCACGCCCGTGCCCATCGCCAGCGATCCCAACTCGAACGCCCCCGGAGGCACTTCCATCGCGGTGCTCTTCCACAAGCCGCTCGAGCCGATCAAGGCTGCCGAGATCAAAAAAATGCTCGCCCCGGTGCTGGATTTCGATAAACGCAGCGCCACCGAGATCTATTCCGAGACGCTCTCGCCGGAGATGAAGCAGAGCATCAAGGAAAAGCACGTGACGGTGGGGATGGACCGCGACCAGGTGATGATGGCGCTGGGCCGGCCGACTCACAAATCGCGCGAGACGGTGGACGGGATCGAGGTGGAGGACTGGGTTTTCGGCACGCCTCCGGGCCGGATCACGTTCGTGACCTTCAACGGCGACAAGGTCATCAAGGTGAAGGAATCCTACGCCGGCCTGGGGACCGAAGTAGCCGATCCGCCGGTGGTGCGATAGGGGTGAGAATAACCGCTCAGTCCACCTCCCGGTTCGCTTGCCGCGACCGTGACGGAGCGATTTTTCCGAGCTACCGCGTGCAGCAGATCTGGGTCGAGACCAGATCGGCGGGCGCGACGGAAGCCGAGGCGAAGTACTTCTGCTCGCTCAGGTGGCGGTAGACGTCTCCCGCAATCCCGGCGGCCAGGGGACCGCTGGTCGGCCGTCCGCCGGTCAGCAATACCACCACTACCAGCTTGCGCGGCCCTATGTCGTTGAACGAGCCGAACCAGCCCAGGTGGGTGTGGTTCTCGCTGCATGTGCCGGTTTTGCCGGCGATGGGGCCATCCTCGCTGGCCCGGCGGGCGGTGCCGAATTCCACGGCTCCCCGCAGCCCCGGTTTGATCAGAGGCAGGAAACTCTCGATTTGCAGACGGCGCCGGACGCGCGGCACGAAGCCGCGGACATCGGCCTGGCTGCGCGGATATTGCAGATAGTAGAGCGTTCCCCCGTTGGCGACGGCGCTCATCAGGGCGGCCAGTTGCAGCGGAGTCTGCGAAATCCCCTCGCCGAAACTGGTCAGCATGCCGACGCCGCCGTTCTTCGGAGGGGCATCCGGAAAACGCCCCGGCTGCTCGCCCGGTATATCCAAACCGGCCTTTTCGCCGTATCCGAACTGGCGCGCGTAGTAACTGAACTTCTCGTAGCCTAGCTTTTGCCCCAGGGTGGCGAAGAAATAGTTATTGGAATGCGCCAGCGCGTAAGTCAGGTCCATGCGCATGCCCGCCAGGCGCAGCTTGGCATCCGGAGCCACGACTTTCTCGCTGAGCGCCGCCAGCGCTACCGAAACCTTCACCGTGGAGCAAGGCTGGAACCCGGCTCCCAGGGCCAGCTTCTGATTGACCATGGAGAGCACGCGGCCGGTCGCGGGGTCCACCACCACCACCGAGCCATTGAAAATACCGAGGGCATCCACGGCCGCCCGGCGAATGGTCAAATCTTCGCCATCCACGTTGTCACCGAGCGTCGAATCGGCAAAAGTCGGCTGCGTCCAGGGGCCGCCGGCGATGACCGGTTCCGCGGCGGGCCGGTGTTCGACGGGCGGTTGGGTCACCAGAGACGCGGCATGGATGGGGGCGCGCAACGCCGAAGTCCGCACCGCGGGCTTGACGGCCGGCGTCCGGCGATGTGCCGAAGCCGATACGCGGCGCCTGTGTCTTCTCGCGGAGACGGCGCCAAAACTGTAGCCCGAAACGAGCTCGAGCGCTAGTAAGAGGCAGAAGGTCCGGTATACTGAGGGTCCCAATTTCATAAAAAGTCGCACGGCACCTTGCGGTGCACTCGGGGGGAAATCAAGCGCCAGAGCTGTGGCCGAAAAGCCCGATCGGAGCAACCGGACTAATCGATTGTGGACGCTGAACAAGGCGCCCGTCAAGCTGATTTTCCTAAATTCTACCATGCAGCAGAATTTTCCCTCATGCAAAGTCACATATAGTTATCGGCCAAACGGTAACATTAAATTAGGGTTAAGAATTGCTCGATTTGCTTCAGCAGGAGATTGTCGATTGCCGCCTCTGCCCGCGTCTTCGGGAGCACTGTTCGCACATCGCCGAAGTGAAGCGGCGGGCGTATCGTGAATGGGAATACTGGGGCCGGCCGGTACCCAGTTTCGGCGACCCTCAAGCGCGTGTGCTGATTCTCGGGCTGGCGCCCGGCGCGCACGGCTCCAACCGCACCGGGCGCATGTTCACGGGCGACCGTTCGGGCGAGATGCTGTTTCGCGCGCTGCACAAGACCGGTTTCGCATCCCAGCCGGCCAGTGTGGCGCGGGGCGATGGCCTGGCACTCGACGACGCCTACATCACCGCGGTGGCGCATTGCGCGCCGCCGGGCAACAAGCCCACTCCCGAAGAGATCCGCAACTGCCGTCCGTTTCTGGAACGCGAACTCGGGTTGCTGACCAATTTGCGGGTCCTGGTGGCGCTGGGGAAGATCGCCTTCGACGGTTACCTGGATGTGCTGAAACGCCGGGGCGCGATTGCCAGCCGCGCGGCCTTCACCTTCGGGCACAACCGCGCTTTCCCAATGAGCGATGGCCTGCCGCTGCTCATCAGCTCCTACCACCCCAGCCAGCAAAACACCTCCACCGGCAAGCTGACCGAACGCATGCTGGTGGATGTTTTCCGGCGGGCGCGGAAAGCGATCGAGGCTCAATAGCAACCCGGGCTTCACAGCGGCCGCAAGAGTTCCCGCACCTCGGCATCCACGGGGTTGGCGCGAATCTCCCGCCAGGCGCCCTGCTGCACGATCTTGCCGCGCACCAGCACCATCGCGCTGGGGCAAAGGCGCTCCAGCACCTCGGACTGGTGATCCACCACCACCATGGCGAAGCCGATCTCGCTCTTCCACGCCAGCAGGGCCTCGATCAGCTCGCGCACCAGGCGGCGATCGAGACCGGTAAAGGGCTCGTCGAGCATCACCAGCGGCGGGCGGCGGGCCAGCATGCGGGCCAGCGCCACGCGGCGCGCCTGGCCGCCAGAAATCCGGGAGGCCGGGGCGTTCCATTCGTTGGCCAGTCCCAGGCTGACGCGCAGGCGGTCGAGCCAGGCGATCTCCCGCGGCGAGCGCTGCGCACGCGGCGCGCCCAGTCCGAACGCCACGTTTCGCGCCACCGTGAGATGCGGAAACAGGTGCGGCTCCTGCGTGAGATAGCCTATGGGACGGCGGTCCAGTGGCAGGGGCGGCGGGAAAAGCTGCAAGCCGCCCAGGCGGATCGCGCCGGCGTCCGGTTGTTCGATCCCCGCGATGGCCGAGAGGATGGTGCTCTTTCCCGATCCGGATGGACCGAACAGGGCCAGGCATCCGCCGGCCTCCACGTGCATTTCGATATCGACGGTGAAATCGCGGCGCCGCTTGACGATGCGCGCCTCAAGCATGCGACCTCCGCTGCGCCATCAGGTGCAGCAGCCACGGAAGCGGCAGGGCGGCGGCCAGGAACGCAACTAATAACGGCATGACCGCGGTAAGACCGAAGCTTTCCAGATTCACCCAGAGCTGCACGGGCATTCCCGAAGGGTGATAGGCCGTCACCACCACAGCGCCGAATTCCCCAAGCGCACGCACCCAGGCTACGCTCAGAGCCACCGCCAGTCCCAGGCACGCCAGCGGAAAGGTGATGCGCCAGAAGACCGCCCAGGGCCGCTGGCCCAACAGCGCCGCGTGCTTTTCCAGCATGACGGGCACCGCGTCGAAAGCCGCCACGGCGCCCAGCACGTAATATCCCACGCTCACGTAGACCTGGGTGAGCACGAACGCGAAAGGGCTGTTGGCGGTGCGGATGCCGAGTTGCGCCATCCAGCGGCCCAGGGGCGCGGCCGGGCCGAAAGCGATGGAAAGCAGGATGCCGATGGCCAGGGGCGGCAGCAGAATGGAGAGCAGCAGGACGCCCTGCCACCAGAGGCGCTCGCGTGTGCCGGCGCGGGCGATGTAAACTGCCGCGGGCGTGCCCGCCAGCAGCACGATCCCCATGGCGAGCGCGGTCAGGCCCAGCGACACGCGAATGGATGCCAGGGTGGGATCGGCCACGTCGCGGTCCCAGCGCCAAGGCCCCACGGGCGCCAGCAAGGCACTCAGGGGATAGAGCAGAGCCAGGGCGAAGCACACCATGGCCGCGCGGGCGACCCACCTTCGCGAGGCCGCCTCAGCCACCGAGGGACCTCGCATCGCCGGCCGGATCGTATGCGAACTGGCGGAAAACCTGCTGCGCGCTCTTCCCCAGGAGCCATTTGACGAAGTTCCTCGCGGCGGCCGAATGTGCGGCGCCCTTGAGCGCGGCCGCGTAATAGACCAGCGGCTCGGGATGGTAAGTGTGGCCGTCGAGCGTCAGGGTGGCTTGGGCATAGTCCGAAGCCATGCGGTCGCTCGCCAGGCTGATGGCCGCGGGCAGCGCGATATAAGGCAATCCGAAGGCGGCCGGCTGGATCTTATAGGCCGAAGCGGCATCCAGTTCGCCGCTCTGGAGACGCGCCTGGACGGAGGGCTCGGTGAAGATCTGCTCGGGGTTGAGGTCCGCGCCGAGCACACGACGCGCCAAATCCGGCTGGTGGTAGAGGCGCGCCGCCAGCTGCATGACGAAGATAATGTTGCGGCCTTGCGGATCGATGACCGGGTCGGTGCGGCCGAAGCGCAGCCCGGGTTCCTCCAGGATGCGCCACCAGGGTTCGGCGGAGTCGCGCGCGGCCCGTTCGAAGCGCGCGCGGAAGCGGCTTTTGGGGCTGTAGGCGATCACCATCTCGGTGCGGGCAAACGGCTCGGCGCCAGAGGCCATTCCGGCGCGCAGCACCGTCAGCATGGGACTGGGGGTGACCGAGAGGAACACATCCGGGCGGAGACTGCCGCTCACGATGAGCTGGGCCAGACCGCTGGCGCCCTGGGCGTGCCCTTGAAGGGTGAGATCGAGTTCATCCGCGGCCGCCCGGCGCAGGGGGCCCTCCATGACCGAAGCCATCGAGCCGGCATAGGCCACCTCCAGCGGCGTCGCGGCGCTCAGCGGCGCGGCCATTGCACTGGCGGCGAAAAGGAAGCGGCGGCGAGTCATGGGTTCCGACTGATAGTTTCCCATGCGGGCGCTTCAGTTGTCCCCCTGATATCCAGGCGTAACAATGCCGTAATAGTTTCTGGAATTTCTTATATTCTTTGCCGATATTCCCAGTAAGGAGCCGAGGAGTGCCGGTTTCCAGAGGCGACGGAGAGATGAAACCCGAAAATCGCAGCACGGATTGTAACCAAGAACACGGAGTGGTGGAGCGGCTCTCGAAACTGCCGCCCTTCCGCCCCGCCTGCCTGCAACTCCTGTCCGTCTCGGCGGACGGCTACTCGGCCATGGACGATTTCGCCAAGATCTTCCTCACCGATCCGGCCATGGCCGCCGACCTTCTGCTGGTGGCCAATTCGATGGAGTTCGGCTCGCGCTGCCGTATCGAGACAATACGTCATGCGCTGTCGTATCTCGGCCTGGAGCGTGTCCGCGCGCTGGCTTCCACCATCGCCTTGCGCGTGGAAGTCAGTCACACCGCCAACGAGAGCGTACGGCCGTTGTGGCTGCATAGCGTAGCCAGCGCGGTCATCGCCGAACAGCTTGCCGCCCTGCACGGCATCCAGGGAATCTACACCGCCGCGCTGGTGCACGACCTGGGTCGCCTGGGCCTGCTCTCAGTGGAGCACGAACGGTACGCGCTGGTCCTTGGAACCATGTTTGACACCATGGACGAGGCCAATCGCATGGAGGAAATCCTGTTTGGCATGGACCACTGCAAGACGGGGGCCTTCCTGGGCGAGAAATGGGGCTTTCCCATCGGCTTGCAGACCGCCATGTTCGCGCACCACGGGACCGAGCAGATGAGCCTGCCACGGCGCCTGGTGCAAGCCGCCTGCGAGATAGCCGAATCGCTGGGATTCCCGGAAGTGCAGCGGCGTGACCAGGGCGTCTCGGAGGCACCGTGCGAAAAGGCCGGCCTCTCGCCGGACGCGGTCTGCGACCAGATCGCCAAGCGCATGGCTACCCTGGAAGGCGCCGGCCCCGCCCCGGCACCCAGAGCGGCGCGCAGGCTTTAGCCTGAACGGGCGGAGAGGGCGCAGGCGCGGCGCAGGCCGATTAGCGGAAGCTCGGGCACGAGGGAATCGAAGAGACGCTCGTCCTCGAACAGGCGGCCGAACGGGCCGGTTGCGACGATGGCCGGCGGACCGCTCGCGAAGTGGGCCTCGGCCACCAGCGCGGCCAGGGATCGCACGGACGCCGCCGTGCCGTAATAGAGCCCCGCCTGGATGCTCTCCACCGTGGAGCGGCCCAGGACCTCCGCCGGCCGCACGATCTCAACCGCCGGAAGACGCGCCGTGCGGGAATCCAAGGCAGCCATCGACATGTGGATACCCGGCATGATGATCCCCCCCAGATATTCCTTCTCCTTACTCACGGCGCACAGCGTGGTGGCGGTGCCGAAATCCACGATGAGCAGGTTGCGGCGAGGAAAAAGTGCCAGCGCCGCGATGGCGTTGGCGATCTTGTCGGCGCCCACTTCCAGAGGGTTGCGGTAGCGGATCTTCAACCCGGTCTTCGCGCCGGGCTGCAGGAAGAACGGCTCGAAGCCGAAATATTTGTGGAAACAGCTCCGCAGCGAGTGCAGCACATCGGGCACGACCGAACAAATCGATGCCATATCTATGCAGCGCGGGTCGATTTCCTTCTCGCGCAGCACGGCGCGGAAAAAGATGCCGTACTCATCCGAGGAAGCCCGTACGCTGGAGGTCCGCCGGAAGGTGGTCTTCAACTCCTCGCCGTCGTAAACTCCGCCGTAAATCTGGCTGTTTCCGATATCAAGACACAGCAGCATCGCGGTCTCCGCTTCGGTGGCTCATGAGGGGCACGTTGTCGATGAGCCGCACGCCTTCGAGGAAGGCCGCGGCCAGCCTTCGCCCCCAATGCTCCTCGACATACTCCACGCGGAAGCCTTCGGCGTCGAGCAGCGCTCTGGCTTCGGCGGCGGTCTCGGCAGTGGTCAGCGCGCGGTGGACGGTGGCGGCCTTTTCCCGCGCGGCATCGGAGAGCAGCGCGTTGCGCGAGCTGGCCGCCAAGCCGGAGGCCTCGCGGATCGTGGGGCAGCCAACGATCTCGGTGGGGACGAAAAACTCCGCGGCCATTTCGGTGACGATCTTCAGTTGCTGAAAATCCTTCTCCCCGAAATAGGCGCGGCGCGCGCGCACCAGGTTCAGCAGTTTGAGCACGATGGTCATCACGCCCTGCAGGGAGCCGGGGCGGAAGACGCCCTCCATGATGGAGGTGAAGCTCTCGGCCTCCAGCCGAAAGCGGTAGCCCTGCGGATAGAACTCCGCGGCGGGCGCGAGGATCACGTCGTCGGTTCCGAGGCGTTCGAGAATCGCGAGGTCGCTTTCGACGGTGCGCGGGTAGCGCTCGAGATCGCGGGGGTCGTTGAACTGCGCCGGGTTGACGAAGATGCTGACCGCGACGGTTTCGTTTTCCCGGCGGCAGCGCTCCACCAGCGACGCGTGGCCGCAATGCAGCGCCCCCATGGTGGGGACGAAACCGATGGCGCGGCCGGCGAGGGCGCCCTCGCGCCGGGCAATCCACTGCTCGATGGTTCGCGAAATGTGCATCAGGAGTAGCTCTCTTTCGGAGTGGGAAATTCGCCGGTCTTGACGGCTCGATCGTAGCTCGAGACGGCCTCGCGGACGAGGCGCGCGCCTTCGAGAAACGGGCGTGCGAAACGCGCCTGGAATTCGGGATTCATGCCCAGCAGATCCTGCAGCACCAGGATCTGGCCGTCGCAGCCGGCGCCCGCGCCAATGCCGATGGTGGGGATGCGCAGCGAGGCGGTGATCTGGCAGGCAAGTTCCGCGGGAATGCACTCGAGAACAATGGCAAACGCACCGGCCTCCTGGAGCAGCGCCGCGTCGCGCGCAATCTCGCAGGCAGCCTCCGCATCGCGCCCCTGCACGCGAAAGCCTCCGTACGCGTGCACGGATTGAGGCTGAAGCCCCAGGTGGCCCATGACGGGAATGCCGCTCTCGACCATGCGGCGGATGGCATCTTCGTGCCCCTGGACGCCTTCCAGCTTGACGGCCTGCGCGCCGGCCCGCATGAGGACCCCGGCGGCATCGAGCGCCGCGGCCACGCCCTTACGGAACGAGAGAAAAGGCATGTCGGCGATCACGAATTTCTCGCCGGCGCCGCGCGCCACGGCCGCGGTATGCAGGCGCATGATCGCCAGTGTCACCGCCAGCGTGGAGGAATAACCGTGCATCACCATGCCGGCGCTATCGCCGATGAGGATGCCATCGACGGCGGTCTGGGAGAGAAGGCGGGCAAAGGTATAGTCGTAGCACGTGACCATGGAGAGCTTACGGCCCTCGGCCTTCGCGCGAACGAAATCGGCGGCGGACATGGCTCACCTCGCGGAAAGGGACGGGTACGGGAGGAATGTCGATGGAGTTTGAAAGACGTTCGGCATTGCCTGGGTACCTGTCGAATAAAACCGATCAAGTCCTGGACTTACATGCGGCCCTGAAGGCAGCAGGTTTCCGGTTTGTCGCCGCCATTGCAGGTCGGCGCAGAGCGCGATTATAACAAGGAGAGGGGTGGCAAACTGTGCGCGCGAATACTTACTCGTAGCGCAGCGCCACCACCGGATCGAGGCGCGCGGCTTTGTTGGCCGGCCAGATTCCGAAGAATAAACCCACCGCCACCGAGACCACGATGCCCAGCGCGGCGGCCCAGAGCGGCACGCTGGTGGCGAGCGACGAGAAGATCAGCCGGGCCACCAGCGAGATCAGCCAGCCGAACGCGACGCCCGCGAGACCGCCCATCCCGGTGAGCGCGGCGGCCTCCAGCAGAAACTGAATCAGGATATCCGCCCGGCGCGCGCCGATGGCCTTGCGCAGCCCGATCTCGTACGTGCGCTCGGTCACCGAAACCAGCATGATATTCATGACCCCGATGCCGCCCACCAGCAGGCCCACCGAGCTGAGCGAGACCATCACCAGGAACGTGATGGCGGTGATCTGGCGGAAATCGGCGACCATCTGCTCGGCCGTGGAGAGCGCGAAATTGTCGGGCTTCGAGTAGGGCACGCGGCGGTCGATGCGCAGCACCGTGCGCACCTCGTCCATGGCTCGCGCCAGGCGGCCCTCCATGGCGGTCACCACGATGGCGTTCTCGCGCGCGTTGGGGTAGAGCTTCTGCATGGTGCCGTAGGGCACCAGCACGCGCGTATCGGTATCGCCGAAGAACGAAGCCGCCGGGCGCAGCATGGTGCCGATCACCTGAAGCTCCTGGCCGTCCACCAGGATGGTTTTGCCGACCGGGTCCACATTGGCATATAGGCCCTTCTCCACGTCGGCCCCCACCACCGCCACGGGCATGCGCCGGCGGCTCTCTTCCTCGCTGAAGAAGCGGCCCACGTGCATATCCACCTGCCCGCCGCGCGCGTAGCCTTCCTCCACGCCCATCAGGTTCACGTCGTAAAGGTCGTTGCCCTTGTAGTGCACGTTGACGATGCCGTTCATGAACAGCATGGCCGAGACATCCTCCACGGATGGGCAGCGCTCGCGTATGGCCACGGCGTCCTGGTAGGTAAGATTCTTGCGGGTGCGTTCCTCGGGGGTCAGGTCGCTGGTTCGGAAGCCCACGGGGAACTTGAACACGATGATGGAATTGGGGCCGAAGCTGCGCAGTATGGAGGTAATGGAGGCGTCGAAGCCGGTCAAAATGGCGGCCACTCCGATGATGGTGCCGGTGCCGATGATCACGCCCAGCACGGTGAGAAACGCCCGCAGCTTGTGCGTGCGGATGGTCTGCAGCGCCAGAGTGATGCCATTGAGGAAGGCCAGCCTGGTCATGCCGTCACCGCTCCACACGCAGGGCTTCGATGGGGTCCAGGCGGGCCGCCTGGCGCGCCGGGTAGATTCCGAAAAACAGCCCCACGGCCGCCGATAGTCCCACGCCGATCGTCACCGAGCTCCAAGGCAGCGCCATGGGCACCGAAGTGAAAGTGCGCACCGCGACGGCGATAACCCAGGCCAGGGCCACGCCAATCAACCCTCCGGCGCACGCCAGCACGGCCGATTCCACCAGGTACTGATTCAGGATGTCGCTGCGCCGCGCGCCCAGCGACTTGCGGATGCCGATCTCGTGCGTCCGCTCGCTGACCACCGCCAGCATGATGTTCATGATCACGATGCCGCCCACGA
>Ga0181520_10003014_pt1 | contig 30247 bp, 25 predicted proteins | sample PEATcosm2014_Bin_29_FD_132451 | JGI IMG/M metagenome (GOLD analysis project Ga0181520, IMG submission 132451) | Peatland microbial communities from MTU Mesocosm Facility, Houghton, MI, USA - PEATcosm2014_Bin02_30_metaG | ecosystem: Environmental > Terrestrial > Soil > Wetlands > Peat | place...
GCGGTCAGGATTGCGGATACGCTCGCGGCCAAAGTGAAACCCGGCGATGGCGAGAACTCGCCGTGGCCGTTTCGCGTTCACGCCCAGACCGGCGAAGTCCACCATGTGGTGAAGGACGGCAAAACCTACCTTGCCTCCTACACCTCCAACTACTCCGGGGCGCTCGAACCGTTTGACGACATGATCGCGCTCCACCAGCCCCACGCGGCCCAGTACAAGGCGGCAGGCGCGACGGTCAGCGCCTGGCTGAAGGCCTACCCGATGAAGACGAACAAGTGGGGACCGTTCTTCGAGGACATCGCCACGGAAAACTTCTCCAACACGGAGATCAACGCCGACACGCTGGCGCGGTACATTCTCGAGCACCCATCGTGGGACGCCAATTGGAAGCAGGATGCGGCGGCGGCCCTCGACTGGAGCTACCGGTCGTTCGCCAACCACGAATGGGAGAAGTTCGGAGTGACGGCCATCAACGAGCAGACGGCCTACCGCGTGCCCGGCAACAGCCACACCTCGCGACACGCGTCGGATGAGCTACTTTACTGCGAAAAGACCGGCGACATGGCGCTGAAGGACCCCGCGATCCGCCGGCTGAACTGGGCCACCTACATGGTGGATGTGGACGGCAAGAACCGTTATCCCCGCGACGACATTTGGCTGACGGATGGGTACGGCGACTACGTGCGGCACTATCTGCGCGCCATGGCGTCATTCCCCGAGCTCGCGCCGGACGACCAGAATCACCTGTTGCGCACGACGTCGGTGATTCAAACGATCTCGTACGCGAGCGACGCCATCGCCTACACCAAGTTCGACTCCACCTCCACCGAACGCTTCAGGCTAGGTAAGTGGGGGAACGATGCAGTGGGATCCGAGCACCAGGATTCTCACCGTACACGCAACGGAGAAATCCGTACGCATCAGATAGCGGCCTCATTTTGACGTAGCGCCGCCATCTTGGCGGTTCCGGCGCCGGCTGGAAGCCGGCGCGACCCCCAAAATTAGGGCACGTTCGCATCCAGCAGCTTCGGAATCCTTGAACAGGCGACGACGGCCGGAGCTAAGCGCCGCGCTGCTTGGAGCCTTGCCAGAAGGCCTAAAGAAATTCGTCGAAGCAGACGCGGCGTGCCCCAACTTGCGGAAGCTGCCGCGTGGTTGTACACTCAAATTCTCAGGGTGAATTAATTAGAGAGTGAGGTTGTCAAATGACGTCTCCAATTCGCGCGCCGTGGGTCGAGAAGCGCTCCGGGCCCATCGTGACGCAGATGCATTACGCTCGCCAGGGCATTATCACGGAAGAGATGGAGTACATCGCGAAGCGTGAAAGCCTGCCGACGGAAACCGTCCGGGACGAGGTCGCCGTCGGGCGCATGATTATTCCCGCCAACATCCGCCACGTGGAACTGGAGCCCATGGCGATTGGCGTCGCCGCGAAGTGCAAAATCAATTCCAACATTGGCAACTCCTCCACGGCTTCCAATATCGACCAGGAACTCGAGAAGCTGCACACTTCGGTGCACTACGGCGCGGACACGGTGATGGATCTTTCCACCGGGGGCGACATTCACGAAATTCGCGAGGCGATTCTGCGCGCCAGCCCCGTACCGATCGGGACGGTGCCTATTTATGAAGCCCTGGCCCGGGTCTCGAGAGTCCGCGACCTCACCACTGAAATAATGCTGGAAGTCATCGAAGAGCAGGCGGCGCAGGGCGTTGATTACATGACCATCCACGCCGGGGTGTTGCGCGCACACATTCCCCTGACCAGCAAGCGCATCACCGGCATCGTCAGCCGCGGCGGCGCCATCATGGCCCAGTGGAGCGTGGAGAATAACCAGGAGAATTTTCTCTATACGCATTTCGAAGACATATGCAGGATTTTCCAGAAATACGACGTGTCGTTCTCGCTCGGTGACGGCCTGCGGCCCGGCTGCCTGGCGGATGCGAGCGACGAAGCCCAATTCGCCGAATTGAAAACTCTGGGCGAGCTCACCCGCAAGGCTTGGGAGTATGACGTGCAAGTCATGATCGAGGGGCCCGGCCATATTCCTCTCGATCAAATCAAGCTCCAGGTGGACAAGGAAAAGGAACTTTGTTACGAAGCGCCGTTCTACACTCTGGGACCACTCGTGACGGACATCGCTCCGGGCTACGACCACATCACGTCGGCGATTGGCGCCGCCATGATTGGGTGGCACGGCGCGGCCATGCTCTGCTACGTAACCCCCAAGGAACATCTGGGACTGCCCAACAAAGACGATGTTCGCCAGGGCATCATCGCGTACAAGATTGCCGCTCATGCGGCGGATGTGGCCCGGCACCGCCCCGGGGCCCGCGACCGCGACGACGCGCTCAGCTACGCGCGCTTCCTCTTCGATTGGAACAAGCAATTTCAGCTTTCCCTTGATCCGGAGACGGCGCGCTCCATGCACGACGAAACCCTTCACGACGAGTATTACAAGGAAGCCGCCTTTTGCTCGATGTGCGGCCCCAAGTTCTGCTCGATGAATACCACGCAGGTCATGGAAAAGCACCTGGGGTTGGATCAGAAAGGCCGCGAGCAGAAGTTTGTGGAGCTGTTGACAAAAGTGCAAGGTTGACGATTGGTGATGAACTTGAATTACTCATTGGTAATCGAAGCAACGGAAGATCCAAATTTCTTTGGATTCTATCCACCTGAGCTGGAGGGTTTCACCGGGGTTGGCAATTCGATTGAAGATTGCCTTTACAAAGCCCGCTGGGGTATGGACGAGCATGTCGCCCTTTTGCGCGAGCGTGAACTGCCGGTTCCCGTGCCGGTGGGGGATCCCAAAATCGTAATTCGAAATGCAGTACCGCTGAAGACTGTGGCGACGTGATTAGAGAGCATGGCAAGGAAACTCGAAGGACTAGCAAGACTCAGAATATAGCAAGACTTTGCAGCAATCGATCAGGGCTCGATAGAAAACTGAAAATCCTAGCGCGACTGAGCCGCTACCCGAGGAAGGCTCGTTGACTTCTTTGTGCTTTCCAGGCTTTAACACAGAGCCACGCACGATCTCAGCGACCCTAGTGTAAAACTGACCTAAGCACGGAGGTCCCGGAGTGAGAACGCCCGATAGGTGGCAATTCTAGATTCGCAGCTTTGTAAGTCCAGCGGAGGATTCCAATGAGCCAACCCACAGCACCCGATGTTGAAAGGAAATCCCAGGGAGAACCTGCGGGGACGGCCCCGGCGCCCGCTGGAATGCCCAACCCCGGGCGGTTGTTCCGGACCTTTAACGCTTATCAACAAACAGCCGCAATGAAGGCAGCCATCGAGCTCGACGTTTTTACCGCCATCGGCGACCGGCAGACGACGGCTGAGCAGATTGCCCTACGGACGGGTGCGGCCAAACGTGGCATTCGCATCCTTTGCGATTTCCTCACGGTGATGGGTTACCTTACGAAGGAAGATTTTCATTATGGCCTGGCTCCCGACGCTGCCATTTTCCTCGATCGCCGCTCGCCCGCGTATATGGGTAGCGCTGCGCGCTTTCTCGATGCACCGGAGATGCTCAAGGCCTTCGATGACCTCACCGCGGCCGTGCGCAAGGGCGGAACCGTGATGGGCGAAGAGGGAACGCTGGGAACTGAGGATCCAATCTGGGTGGAGTTCGCTCACTCCATAGCCCCCATGATGAAAATGCCTGCCGAGGCCATCTCCCAATTGGTGGGAGCAGACGAGGGCGGCAAATGTCGTGTGCTGGATATTGCCGCCGGCCACGGACTTTTCGGAATCGACATCGCCCGCCACAACGCGCAAGCCGAAATAGTGGCGGTCGACTGGGCCAGCGTACTGGAAGTTGCGAAAGATAACGCGCGGAAATCCGGAGTCGAATCCCGATACTCCACTATCCCCGGCAGCGCGTTTGAGGTTGGATTCGGTGATGGTTACGATCTCGTCTTACTGACGAACTTCTTGCACCACTTCGATCCTCCCAGGAACGAAGAGCTGTTGCGCAAGGTCCACGCCGCACTTGCGCCCCGGGGCCGCGCGGTGACCCTGGAATTTGTGCCCAACGACGACCGCGTCACTCCCCCCGATGCCGCTACCTTCAGCATGATCATGCTAGGCTCAACCCCGCATGGCGACGCTTACACCTTTGCGGAACTCGAGCAAATGTTCAGCAACGCCGGCTTCACGCGCAGTGAACACTTCCGGCTGCCGCCGATGCCAGAGTCCGTGATCATTTCCCACCGATAGCCAGAAAAACAAACTCATCAATCTCAGATCGCCACCCCGGCGGTACTGCAGGGCCACGTCAAAGTCCGCGAAGCTCGCCGAAGGGGAACAACATCATTAGCCGTAGGTGAAACCTACGGAGAAGGGGGATATTCGACCCCGCAGGGGTCGAATATCCCTGGAGTTTCTACATTTCCGAATGTGCGCTGCGCCCCGCCATCCCTCACATCCCCCCAAAGTAACAGAAAGACGGTTTGGTGACTACACAACCATATGAGGTACAATCGGTCAACTCTGCGCCGCTACCCGGACTGCATCTTGACCCATCGCCTTTTCCCACGCCGCCGAGTTCTTTGGCCGGATTTTAGAGTGGGGTTGCGCTTGTCCCGACAATAGCGACTTGCGACAAGCCGCGGCTGGCGGTGCGCATCGACCCTACAGCGCATTCACAGGAAGGGACATGGTTCAGGTCTCGGGCAAGCTCATAACAAAGTGAACGGATTGGGCTTCGTGGTTTTGCTTTCTTAGCTAAAGCAATGGGCATAGTTCGGTGATCCCGACCGGTTGATGCTCGTAGAAATTGGAATTATCAATAGTTACCCGAACGGCGGTCAACGTTCGTGCGTCTCAGCGCATCTCACTCAGGGACACAAGACCTAAGCATTGAATCGAAACTACCGATGCGGCTGCTGCTCGTCGAAGACGATTTGTCGATTCAGCGATTTGTTGAGCGCGCGCTGGTGGAAGCCGGTTTCCAGGTGGATGCGTCCGCTGACGCTAAGAGTGCTGAGGCCCTGGCTGTGGAGGGCATCCATGATGCATTCATCATTGATCTCGGCCTGCCTGACATGGATGGGCTCGATCTGATTGCCCGCTGCCGGGCTCATGGCAGCGCTGCTCCCGTTTTGATCCTCTCGGCCCGGCGCTCGGTGGATGAGCGCGTGAAGGGTCTCGAGCAAGGGGGCGATGACTATCTCACCAAGCCGTTTGCGCTGGCGGAGCTCTTGGCAAGGTTACGAAATCTCCTGCGCCGGTCCTCCACCTCACAGAAGGAACCCCTACGTTTGGAAGTTGCCGATCTTCAGGTCGATCTGATCGCGCGCGAAGCGAAGCGGGGCGACCGCATTCTCCAACTCACCCCGCAAGAATTCTCTCTGTTGGAGTACCTTTGCCGCAACGCGGGCCGTGTGGTGACGCGGACCATGATCCTCGACCACGTCTGGCACATGCGTTTTGATCCCGCCACCAATGTGGTGGACGTTCACATTTATCGCCTGCGCAGCAAGGTTGACGAGGACGATCGCCAACCCTTGATTCACACCATCCGCGGTGTGGGGTACGTGTTAAAGCATGCCTGAGAATCTACGCACCACCGCCGCCTGGCGCATCGCCCTGTGGACCACGCTGGCATTCTCCGCCGGAACCTTCGTGGCGTTCTCCATCGTCTACCTGCTGATGGCGCAGGAGATCTGGGCTCGCTCCGATGCGTGGCTCACCGGAGAGGCCCGGGTGCTTGCGCAGGTTGCGAAGAACACTCCGCAAGATAACCTGTACGACAAGATCGTGGAGGAAGTCGCCGAATTGGCGATGCACGAGGTGCCGGACGAGCGCAGTTCCGGCGGAGAGCGGTTGAATTACGTCTTTTTCTTGCGGGTCAACCACTCACCTACCGAGGACATCCTGTTTGTAGGTCCGAGCTCGAAAGACGCGTTCTGGCGTGCCATCCAACAGGCGCATTTTGCCGAAGGCAGTCCGAAGTCCATAAGAGTGGAAGGATGGCAACCCGCTTTCCGGGTCGTGGAGCAGGTGCAAGAGGGCAGTCCGATTTACTTGGGGCTCTCGGAGCGCGGCGCCCAGCACGTCCTGCATACGCTCACAAACCGCTTCCTATTGGTGTGGACCGGAACCGTCTTTCTAGGGTTCCTGATCTCCTACCTGAGCACACGCCGAACGCTGCGGCGGGTGGAGCGCATCACCGAAACCGTCGCGCGAATCGGCAGCGAGGTCCTCGACGAGCGCTTGCCCGAACCCGCCGGTTCGGATGAAATCTCCCGGCTGGCGAAAACGTTTAACCATATGCTGGAGAGAATCCAGGCGTCGGTGAAGCAATTGCGTTCGGTGACCGACGGGGTTGCTCACGACCTGAAAAGCCCCGTGACCTCGATTCGAGGAACTCTTGAATCGGCGCTCTCAGCTGAAAATGGCGAGCATTGGCGGGACTCGGTGGCGCAGGCCATCGAAGGACTCGACCGCATGTCTGCTCTCCTCAACACGGTGCTGGATGTGACCGAAGCCAAAGCTGGAGCCCTTCCCATGGAGCGTGTTCCCGTGGACTTGTCCGCGGTTGTGACTCAGTTGGTCCATCTCTACCTGCCCGCCATGGCCGAAAAGCAGCATGAGGTGAAGACGGATCTGGAGAGCGGGGTCGTGGTTGAGGCCGACCTTGGCCTGATGAATCGCACTCTGAGCAATCTGCTGGAAAATGAGCTCATACACCTGCCACCCGGCTGCACGATTGATATCCGGCTTCGGTCGCACGACGGCCACGCCGAACTGGTTATCGGGGACAATGGCCCGGGCTTTCCCCCGGAAATTGGCAGCCGCGTTTTTGAACGGTTTGTGAAAGGAAAGCACTCGCCTGGAAATGGGCTCGGGTTGGCGTTTGTTGATGCCGTGGCGCAAGCCCATGGCGGGACCGTGACGATTTCCGCCGGCCTGCGCGAGGGCGCCACTGTTACGCTGTCACTGCCCGTTGCTGAGATCACTCCTGCCAGAGGGTAGTGCCTGATTTGAATGTACCCCTGCCATCCTGGCGGCTTCTGTGCCGGCTGGAAGCCGGGTACGCAGCAATTGGCGGTACGCCTCAATTTAGGACACTACCCGCCTGAGGGCATCTTCGACGATCCCCATTTGCCTCAGATCAACACCGCAAACTTCGTTTGGCCGCTCACCGAGGTGAGGATAAAGGTCAAATAACCAGAGAATTACAATTTGTTCATGTTGGCAATTGGCGGCGAAACCTGCGCTATTCTGAATCCTTGCACCACGACGCGAGAGCCCGGCGGAAGTCAAAGTGATGCGCGCGCGAACGAACGTTTTCTGTTTACTTCGTCTTCCGCGGGGAGAGTTGGGTTTGCTGGTTGCTCACCTGAAGGGGTTCGATGAAGTATTGGAATGAACGGAGGGTCGGATGCTAGCGAAGATCGCACACCAAAGATGCGCATGGGTCGCCGGCTTCTTGGGCGTGTGTCAATTCGTAATCTTCGCCCCGGCGCTGATGGCGCGAGGGATGGGAGCATTGGCGGGCAAGGTCACCGATCCGGCCGGAGACCCGGTCCCGTTCGCCGTGGTCACTGCCACCAGTGTTGACACGGGCCAGGTGCTACCGGCGGCCACGGGTGCGGACGGCACTTATAAGTTTAGACTCTCGCTAGGCACGTACCACGTGACCTACGAATCGGCAGGATACGAACCCGCAGAACTCCCCGTCGTCAGAGTTGCCGGGCCCTGGACGGTGGTGGAGAACTGTAAGCTCGAGATGAAGGATGAACAGGCCCAAGGAAATCCCGACCCGGCCCAGCAGCCGGCGCCGAATCCTCCCGCCAATTCGCAGGAGCCGTCGCTCGAGGACCTTGGCATCACTCCCGCTCAAGCCAAGGGCAATGCTCAGGCTCAGGCGCTTCTCGACAAACGCAGCCGCATGCTGAAGATCCATCAACGGCTCGGAATAATCACTATTGAACCCTTCGCCGCCACCCTCATCGCCTCCGCGTTCGCTGGCGGGAAAAAGACCAGCAGCAGCGATCGCGACCTGCACGCCATTCTGGGCACCGCGACGGTGGGACTGTACGGCGCGACAGCTTACTTCGCCATCCGCGCGCCCGAGATCCACGGCACCAAAACCCGCGGGCCCATTCGCCTGCACAAGACGCTGGCCTGGATTCACGGGCCGGGAATGGTTTTAACGCCCATCCTGGGGGAGATCGCATTCGCGCAAAAAGACCGCGGAGAGAGGGTTCACGGAATCGCCTCGCTGCATGGGCCGGTGGCCATCATTACGGGCGCGGCGTTCGGATTGGCAGTGGTATCGGTATCGGTTAAATTCTAAAGAGGGGTTATGCTCAGAAAACTGCTGATCGGAATTCTCTTGATGTGTCCTGCCGCCCTTGCCGGGGCGGAAAGTCAATGGATGCTGGATGGAAGCACTCTCACCTATCATGTGTCGCATCCGCTGCATCAGAGTGAGGGGATCAGCCACGAGGCACGGGGCAAGGGCATTTGCCATGAAGGGCAGTGCAACTTTCTGATCGCGGTCCCGGTGAAGTCATTCGATTCGGGAGATAGCAACCGCGACCTTCATATGCTGCAAGTGACGCGCGGCGCGGAATTCCCCATCGTGACCGTGCGCACGCGCGTGCCGGAATCCGCTGCCGAATCCGCCACGCTCAATCTCGATATCGAAATCCAGTTCGCCGGCCAGACCGTCCAGTACAAGCAGGTTCCCTTCCAACGGGTCGTGAAAGGCAACGAGACCCAGATCACCGGAACCATTCCGGCAAAGATGACCGACTTCAAGATCACCCCGCCTTCGCTCCTCACAATCCCCGTCAAGAATGAGTTCCCCATCACCGTCGATCTGACCTGGCACAAGATGTGACGCGCGGGCGCACGATTTCTCCGTTTTCGACCTTAGGCCGATCCGCACGACTGGGAAATTAGCGCTCGGGGTCTCGCCCGCGAAAGACCAAAGATCGGCTAATGGCGTACCCAAAAGAATGGCGTACCGGCTCTTCCTATCTCTTGAGGATTTTATGGTGAATATCGGGCCAATATTCCTTGAGCAAATTGAAAAACGTGTCCTCTCCCACCATAACTCCCCACCGGCTGAGGTTGGCGGACATGGTCCGATCTTCTCGCGGATAATATAAATTGGAGATTCCGGCTGAGGTTCCGGCGCCCAGGATTTCAGAAAAGTTAAATGTCCTGTGCCCCGCGTCGGTCTGCGTCACCCAACTTCGACTCAGCGCATAGCCGGTGCGCTTGAAGAAGCCACCCGTTCCGAGACGAAAATAGCGCGGGTCTTCCTTCAGCAACCAGGGAACGACGGCTTCGGTCATAATGTTTTCACTCGTCTGGTCTGCGAATGATGCTCCGTAGCGTTTGATGAAGGGGACCCAGCTTTCTTCACCCCAGGATTTCGGATCGTCTTTCGTCTGTCCGAGTCCAGCGAAGGCTCCCGCGATGACGTAGGAGTAAGGATCAAAGGAATCCTCAATGGCCAGCTTGAATTTTCCTTTTGCCGACAGAGACGCCATGCGGATATTGGGATTCTCCACCGTCCGGTAATTAGGAAGAACGCCAAAAATGCGGTCATTCTTGGGCTGGACGGAATCCGCGGGCGGGGGCTCACTGTTTGTAGAGGGCTGGGAAGCGGAGGTTGGGGGTAATTGCGCCTGCGTAATGCCACATCCACCGATAAGGAAGAGAAACACAGTCGGGCACAACGCGAGTATACGAAAACGCCCGGGAAGATAACTGCCTGCTCCTACCGTCACATTATTATCGTACCCCAGGTGTATGAACGCCGAATGTCCGGAACATTACACTTCGTTCATATTCGCAATATCCCAGAAAGGCCAAAAGTCGGTCGGCTCTTCCCAACAACCGACCCCTCTAACGTAGGATGCGCCCATGATGTGAGGAGGGACAAGTCGATGTGCAAAAGAGAAAAAGCTCCCGCCACGCCGGGCACTCTGACGAGAAACGGCCTAACCGTGCTTCTGGAGACGGGCGGTGATGGGGCCGGAGCGGCGAAACCACATTCGAAATGTAGAAACTCCAGGGATATTCGACCCTGTAGGGGTCGAATATCCCTCTAGCCCCGCTTCCCACGGGTTCCACCCGTGGCTAATGACCTTCGGCCCCTGCGGGGCCGCCACCCTACCACGACTTTGACGGGACCCCGGCGGTACTGTCATCCGGGTGTGCTACTTTGTGCTAGAATGAACACAGGAGATTACAACGATGGCCGAAACCGCGACTTTTACCGTTCGGGTTCCCGTAGAACTAAAGAGGCGCCTCGACCAATTAGCCAAGGCCGCGGACCGGAGCAGATCATGGCTGGCGGCGGATGCCCTTCAGCATTATGTCGAAGACCAGCAATGGCAGTTGGCGGAAATTGAAGCGGGGATGCGGGATGCGGACGCCGGCCGGGTTGTTCCCCACGAAAACGTCGAGCGCTGGCTTAAGTCCTGGGGAGGCAAACGGAAGCTTCGCCCGCCCACATGCGAGTAGTTTGGACCGCCACGGCTGTGCGGCACCTCGGTGCCATCCAGGCCTCTATTGAGAAGGACAAGCCGGAAGCCGCCCGCCGCGTTGCGGCAGCCCTTCGCAAGGCGGTTGCCTACCTTGCAGCCTATCCTCACCTCGGTCGGGGGGGGAGAAAGCCTGGAACTCGAGAGCTCGTCATTGCAGATACTCCGTACTTGGTTCCGTTCACTGTCAAAGGCGACCGGCTGACGATTCTAGCGGTCTTGCACGGGGCGCAACGCCGCCGCAAAATGTAAGATTGCTCTGGCCCTTGCGAGCGCCAGAGGTACTTTCACACAGAGAGTCTGGGGATTACGCATGTCTGACAGCACGGGTAAGGAATTGCTTCGCGAAGAATTCAACCGCTGGGCGGAAGCGGGCCGCGGCGAGCAGATGGAGGAAAGTCACCTTCCGATTGTCGAGCCCACGCTCGCGCTGATGAATCTGCGGCCCGCCGATCGCGTGTTGGACGTCGGCTGCGGAAGCGGCTGGTTGGTCCGGCGGCTCGCCGCCTTTGTGCCGAATGGCTCGGTTTTGGGGATAGACGTTTCGGATGAGATGGTTCGGCGGGCACAGGCCGCGAGTGGCGGCGTGCCCAATGTCCAGTTTCAACTCGGGACAGCCGAGGAAATCCCCGCTCCGAATGGTTCATTCACCAAGGTTCTGTCCGTCGAATCGGCATACTACTGGCACGATCCAGGGCGAGGAATGGGTGAAATATTTCGCGTGCTTGCGCCCGGCGGCTCCGCGTGGACTTTGATCAATTATTACCGCGATAACCTCGACTGTCACCAATGGGGGCTTCACTACCAGATTCCAACCCACCTGCTTTCCGCCGCCGAATGGCAGGCCCACTTTTGCGTTGCGGGTTTCCGCGACGTTTCCGATCGCCGCATTCACGATCTCTCGCCGACTCCCGAGGTTTACTCTGGCCGGTGGTTTCGCGACGCCGCCCAGATGCACCGGTTCAAAATGGCGGGAGCCCTGCTCGTGACGGGTACAAAACCTCTCTACTGAGGGTTGCAAAATACGGTGACGAGTTCCGTGAGTAGCGCGGGCGTCTCGCCCGCTGGGGCGTGGGCATCCTGCCCGCGCACTGACGGGAGCGGGACGCTCCCGAGACAGCGGGCAAGATGCCCGCGCTACGGCCGTCATTGTCACTGTATTTCGCAAACCTCAGTAGACGTGCCGCCCCTCCGAAGATTAGTCTGTGTCCAGACTCGTTCGTGATTGCACGGAGGATATTGCTCTGTGAGTTCGCCGAATACCCAGGATAACCTCTCGTCTGGAGAGCCAGGTTGGGCGCGGTGGATGGCCCGGCGCGGCGTCGCTCAGACTGTCGCCTGCGCCCTCGCATTTCTCGCCTACATCCCCACGCTCGGCTTCCAGTTCGTCTATGACGATAAACCGCAAATCATCGAGAACCCTGCCATCCACGCATGGCGATATCTGCCAAACTACTTCACCACCCATGCTTGGGCGGAACTGTATCCGCATGTGAGCGGGAATTATTACCGACCGCTGTTTCTGCTCTGGTTTCGTCTGAACCACGCGATGTTTGGGCTTGACCCCAAAGGGTGGCACCTCACAACGATCCTTTGCCATGCCGCAGCCACCTATCTGGCGTTTGGACTGGTTCGCCGCCTAAGCACCAGTCCTTGGATCGCCTTCAGCGCCGCGACGCTCTTTGCCCTTCACCCTGTTCACATCGAAAGTGTCGCTTGGGTATCCGGCGTTACGGACCCGCTGATGGCAATCTTCCTGATTGGGAGCTTTCTGGCTTACCTGCGATTTCGCGAGGAAGGACGCGCGGGATGGCTGGCGGTGGCGCTGGCACTGTTCGCGCTAGGGTTGCTCGAGAAAGAGACGGCCGTCATTCTGGGCCCCCTGGTGTTCGTGTACGCGTGGCTATACGCGGAACAACGGGCGTGGCTTTCGCGATTGGTGATCGCGCTGAAGCACTGGGTTGGTTTTTTCGTACTGACATGCCTATATCTTTCGGTACGCGCGCATGTCTTGCGTGGCTTGTCGCACTCGGTGACTCCAATGAGATTGAGCACCATGGTTCTGACAGAGCCGAGTGTCTTGTGGCTGTACTTTCGCCACATGCTGTTTCCCACGGGCCTGAGCGGGCTTTATGGTTTGCCCTATGTTGAACGTCCGGCCTCCGTGGCGTTCCTCGTTCCGACGGTACTGTTGCTGGCAACTATCCTGCTGGTTGCGTGGGGAATCAGCCGGCTCGAACAGACCCGCCTCGCGCTGTTCGCTTGCTGTTGGATTGTCTTACCGATCATCCCCGCCCTCTGGCTGCGTGCTTACGCCGAGGGCGACATCGCCCACGACCGGTACTTGTATATCCCCTCCATCGGTTTTGTCGTGCTGGTTTCGCTGTTCATCCAGGAGATCTCCCAGCACTGGCAGATGAACCGGAAGACCCTGCAATTGTCCGTTCTCGCAGTTCTCGCCTGTACGTACGGATTAGGAACCGTAACCCAGCAAATCCACTGGGCGAGTGACCTGCTTCTCTACGAAAAGGCATACAGGATTGCCCCGCGCGACAATTTGATCTGCAACAATCTTGGAACAGCGCTGACGGAAGCGGGGAAAACCGGCGACGCCATCGCTCTTTATTCGCAAGTGTTGGCGCGTGAGCCCGGCTTCTGGCTCTCCAATTACAACCTCGGCTACACCTATTACAAACTGGGAAAATTCCAGGAATCGGAGCGTTACCTTCGCCGGGCCATTGGCATTAACGCCGCCGATTCCGATGAGTACATCTATCTTGGACTTAGTATCTGGCGCCAGGGGCGGGCCGACGAAGCGGTTCCGTACATCCAGCAGGCGATTCAAATTCGCCCTTCAGCTCCGGGCTACCATTTTGTTCTGGCAATGATCCGCCGCGATCAGAACGACGTCCATGGCGCGGAATCCGAGCTAAACCTGGAGCTCCACTATCATCCGGACACCGTTGCGGCGCGACAGCAGTTGGATTCGTTGACTCGCGGGGCACCGTCCGGATCAAAGTGAAACGAACTTGTCCCTCCCCTCAGCGTTTGGCCCGCTCACCCCGCCCCTCAGGGTCTTCCTTTGTCCCGCGTCGACCGAGGAAAAAGAAATTCTGGTTCTTGGTGACGCCTTCAGGCTCTCCTTATGGGTGAACTGAATCGATTCACTGCCCGGGACTATAGTGCCTTTGTCCCCCAGCCCTTTGCAGTTATAATCACCCTCGATTTGCAAGTATTTCGGGCCAGACAAGTGTTTCAACCCGGCGAGATATTATCGCAAGATGGTTCGAAGCGAGGGAAGCCTTTGCTTGAACAGTGGAACCGGTGGCTTGAAGATCATCCGCGTCTGGCCGGGGGCCTGCTATTTCTCTCCACCTATGTGGTCTTTTGCGGCACACTTTCCAATCTTTTTGTTCATGACGACATTCCGCAGGTTCTCGAAAACCCTTTCCTCCGGAACCTCGGCATGTGGACACGTATCTTTACGGGATCGGTCTGGTCATTCCGCGGGCCGGCACAGCACGACAACATGTATCGGCCCCTCCAGTTCATCATTTATTGGGCCTTGTATCGCTTGAGAGGGCCCGACCCGGTTATCTTTCACTTCTTCCTCTTGATCTTCTATGCCGCCTCGGTGTGGCTGGTTTTCCGTCTCGCGTGCGCCCTGTTAGCGAACTCATTGGTAGCTTTTGTGGGGGCTCTGCTCTGGGGGCTGCATCCCTTACACGTGGAAACCGCCGCTTGGATTTCGGCGCTCCCTGATGTCGGCGCGGCGTTCTTCTATTTACTCGGCTTCCTCCTCTTTGTCCGCGCTGATCGGTCGGTAGACCGGCCCGCCGTCCGCCATATCCTCGCCGCGGCCGCCTTTTTTCCCGCATTGTTCTTCAAAGAAATGGCGCTCAGTTTTCCGCTCCTCATTTTGGTCTACTGGTTTTTTGTTCCAGGAAAGTATTCGTGGAAGAACAAGGTCTTTCACGGGGTGGTCTACGTGGTCCCCCTAGCGGTTTACTCAGCCATCCGTATCGCGGTGTTGGGACGCTTTTCGGAAGCGCCGCATTTGCTTCGGGCATCGTGGCGGCTGGTCGGTGGCGCCGCTGCTTTGCTCGGCGAGAATGCCAGACTTTTTTTCTGGCCCGCTCACCTTTCGATATTCCGTTCGTTTAACCTGGGCACAAGTTTGCATTCGCCGTGGCCGGAAACTTCCATCCTCATTCTCGCGGCCGCGCTTTTCCTTCGTCGGCGGGAGCCAATGGCAGGATTCCTGATCGTCTGGTGGGGAGTAACCCTGTTGCCGTGCCTGGATATTCGCCAAGTGAACGCGGCGGTGTCAGACCGCTTCTCTCTACTCCCCACCGTGGGCCCGTGCCTCGTTCTATCGTACTTCGCTTTGGTTTGGTTACCCCGCCACGTGGCGCGTCCTCAAACCAAGTCAGCTTTGCTCGCGGCGATGGTGGTGCTGATGGTCCTGTGGATCGTCCAGGACGTGCGGGCCGTCCGTCACTGGCACGATAATGTCACTTTGTGGGACCAGGCCTACGCAGCCTCACCTGACTCGCCGGTGGCCCACATGCTGCGAGGCGCCTTGCTTCAACAGCGGGATGGAAAACTGGACTCGGCAGCGGAGGAGTATCGCATCGCCCTCAAGCTCAATCAGGCAAGCGAACGGCCGCTGCCCGGGGTTACCGCCGAATGCAGTGTGTTACTCGGCGAGGTCGCTAATATGCAGGGCCGGATGCAAGAGGCGGTCGATGATTACAATCAAGCGCTTAGAGCAGTTCCGGGTTACAGCCTCGCATACAAAGCCCTCGGCATCGTCTATTTTCCGCGCGGTGACTACGCCCAGGCGAAGCGGTATTTCCAGCGGGCGGTGGAACTCGACCCGCAAGAAGTGGAGTCGCGCTTTTATCTCGGAACTTGTGATATGAAGCTTGGTGAGCCCCGCGAGGCTGCCGCGCAATTTCATGCCGCACGCCAAGTCGACTCGACTTATGTTGAAGCCTACGCGGCCGAAGCGCGCGCGCGCGACGCGGCCGGCGATAAGGTGGGGGCGGCGCGCGTCCGGTCCGAGATTCCGAAACATTGACCGCGACCCGCCAGGAGCGGGCGGAAGGCCTGGGGAGGCCGGCATTGCTGAATCGGTTCGAAGATCTGTTGAAGAAGCACTCGGTGGTGGCGAAATGGCTGCTGGTCCTCGCCACCGTTGTGGCATACGGCAGAATGCTGGCCAACGGATTTGTTTATGATGATGGCAAGCAGGTCCTGGAAAATCCCTTCGTACGCAACCCTCGCCTCTGGCGGCGCATTTTCACGGGGTCGGTCTGGTCCTTCCAGGAAGCGCCGTCCGCTGGGAATTTCTACCGGCCCCTCCATATTTTTTCCCACTGGCTTGTGTGGCGCGTCGCGGGACCCAATCCCTCGGTGTTTCATCTGTATCAACTGGTTTTTTATGTGATCACCGTGCTGTTGGTTTACCGGTTGGGGCGCGAGTTGTTCTCGAGTCATTTGGCTGCCTACGCGGGAGCGCTGCTGTGGGCGCTGCATCCCTTGCATGTTGAGCCGGTCTGTTGGATCGCGGGAGTCCCCGATGTTGGCTGTGGACTGTTTTTTGTGCTGGCCTTCTTGCTCTTTCTGCGAGCGGAAGGCGCGGCGCACGGGCGCTGGGTCTGGCACGCGCTGGCGGCAGGGGCTCTCGCCGTGGCCCTGCTCTTTAAGGAAACCGCCCTTAGTTTCCCGCTGCTCTTGGGGATTTATTGGTTCGTGCTGGGAAAGCAGGAGAGTTGGTGGCGACCCGTTCTTCGTTGGCTGCCTTACGGAATGGTGGCGGCAATTTATCTCGAGGTCCGCGTCATCATGCTGGGACACTTTTCTCATGCCCCGCACCTGTGGCGGATTTCGCCGCGTGTCGCCAAGGCGGCCGTCGGGCTCTTGGGGCAGCACGCGAAGCTTTTTTTCTGGCCCATTCCCCTGAGCGACTTCCGCGTCTTCGAACTGGCGCCCAGCCTCCATTCCCCCTGGCCGTGGATCACCCTCGTCGTGCTCGCGCTGGCCCTCATTCTCCGACGGCGCAACCCTACCCCACGATTTTTAATCCTCTGGTGGGCAATCACGCTGCTTCCCTGTCTCGATGTGCGGCAGCTCAGCTTCCCGCTGCTTGCAGAACGCTTTTCCTTCCTTCCCTCCGTCGGGGCATGTCTGGCGGCCGGCTGGTTCCTCATGGCAGCCCTGCCGGAGTGGATCGGAGACCGGCCCCCAATCCAGGTCCTGGTTCCGGCGCTAAGCCTGGTCCTGGTTCTGTTTGCGTGGGAGGATCTTCTCGCCATACCGCGCTGGCGAGACAACGACACCTTGTATGACTATTCGTACAGTGTCTCGCCGCAATCTGCGGTAGTGCACGTCCATCGGGCGCTCGATTTGCAATATCGGAACGGGTACCTGACCGGCGCCGCCCAGGAATATGAGATGGCAATGCAACTCAGCCGCTCGAGTTTTGTCGGCTCGACAGAGGTGATCTACGACTGCGAAATCGGCCTTGGTCAGATTGCCTCCAGCCGAGGACACAGTAACGAAGCCATCGCGCATTTCCAGAAGGCAGTCGACGTCAACCCGCACTCCAGCCCGGCCTATGATGAGTTGGGATCCTTGTTTTTTCCGCGCGGTGATTACGCCCGCGCGGCGGAATACTTCCAACAAGCCGTCCGCGTGAATCCGCTGGACTTTAGCGGACGATTTTTTTTGGGATCGTGTTTGATGAAATTGGGCAAGCCGGCCCAAGCAGCGGAGCAATTCCACGCTGCGCGCGATGCGGATCCCGACTATATTCAATCCTACCAGGCGGAAGCTCGGGCCTTGGAAGCTGCCGGTGATTTAGCCGGCGCGGCGAAGGTCCGCCAATTGATTGACAAGAAGTAAACCTTGCCGCAAACAGGTTCGCCGTCTATCGTCGGGCGTTCGGTATCGGGACGGGAAATGTGGCGCTTTCTTTGACTCGAAGAGGTAATATAGAACGCTTTGGCCGCAGCCTCATTACCGCTAAAGGCCGGGCGCGCACTCGAGAGGACCGTCGCAGATTGCTCGCGAGGCGGCGTCGTTTGTTCGTTCCCTCGGGACTAATTACATGAACGGTGCACTTTTACTTTCGAAATACTCGATCGGTGTGGGCGACAGATTTGCGCACCAGGCCAAAGCTCAATTGCAAGCGTGCATTCAGGCCGCGGGGAGGGGCGTTGATATCACGCCGGTATGGAACAAGTCGAACCGGGAACACAACATCATCGGTTCCCTTCCGGCCAGCGCACGGGCCGCGGCCGACGAAGCTGTGGGGGCGCTAGCTTGGAGCAAGCCTTACTTCGTGGATGCTGACCACATCAACCTCAACACCGTGGACAAGTTCATCGACGCTTGCGACTTCTATACCATCGACGTCGCGGATTCGATTGGTCAGCCCTCCGAAGGCGCCGCTGTGCAGGCATTCGTAAACCGTCATCCGGAGCTGACGGGAGACCTCCGTATTCCTGGCGTCGATCATCCGTTTCACATCGACCATAATTCCGTTGCCCATGCCGCGAGTAAGTATCTTGCTGCCGTTCACGAGGCAGGCCGGATTTACCGCCACATTGAGGAAAAGAAGGGCAAAGGGCGATTCATCACAGAAGTTTCGATGGATGAGACCGATTCGCCCCAGACACCGGTGGAACTGCTCATCATCCTTGCTGCCATAGCGGATGAGGGGATCAAGATTCAGACCCTTGCGCCAAAATTTACCGGCCGCTTCAATAAAGGAGTGGATTATGTCGGCGACGTGGCAAAATTCAGCGAAGAGTTTTCCAGTGACGTCGCAGCGATTGCATTCGCCGTCCGGGAGTATGGGATGCACAGCAACTTAAAACTCAGCGTGCATTCCGGCAGCGACAAGTTCTCAATCTACGCTCCCATCCATCAAACGCTCAAGAAGTTCGATGCAGGTGTCCATTTAAAAACCGCGGGAACCACGTGGCTGGAAGAGTTGATCGGCCTGGCCGAGGCCGGAGGGGAGGGCCTTCGCTTGGCCAAGGAAATTTATGCCGAAGCTTACTCTCACCGCGAGGAGTTGTGCGGGCCCTACGCCACGGTGATCGATATCGATCCCACCAAGCTGCCTGCACCGGCGTCTGTAACGCAGTGGTCATCGGAACAGTTTGTGTCCGCGCTGCGCCACGACCCGAAGTGCGCTGCATACAACCGAAGCTTCCGGCAACTCCTGCATGTCGGCTTCAAGGTAGCGGCAAAAATGGGAACCCGTTACCTTGAGCTTTTGACCGTGATGGATACCACGATTTCGAGGAACGTGACCGAAAACCTTTTCGCGCGCCACATCAAGCCCGTATTCATCGGAGAGTAAGGCGCAGGCATATTGGGCCGGCCAGTTGTTTCAAGTAGAGCTAAAGGAGGCTTAATCCATGGACTCATCGAGTCAGGTATCACGCCGGAATTTCATCAAGGCGGCCGGCATAGGCGGCGCTGCCCTCGCGGCTGCGCCGGCTTGGGGCCGCATCCTGGGAGCGAACGACCGCATCAACGTTGCCCTGATTGGCGTCGGTTGCCGCGGTAATGACCATCTTGAGCTGCTGCTCCAACACCGCCGCAACAAGCCGGACATCGAAATCGTGGCCATTTGTGATACTTACCAAAAGCGTCTGAGCATGGCTCTTCGCAAGGCCCCTGGAGCCAAAACTTACGTTCACCACCAGGAAGTGTTGCAGCGCACGGATATTGACGCGGTATTCATTGCCACGCCGGACCATTGGCACGCGCCCATCACGCTTGCGGCGATGGAGAGCGGCAAGGATGTTTATGTGGAAAAGCCCATGACCCACACGGTGGAGGAAAGCAAGGTGGTGGCCCACCGGGCGAAAGAACTGAAGCGCGTCGTGCAGGTGGGCGTGCAGGGAACCTCATGGACTCGCTGGCACAAGATTCACGACATTATTCAATCGGGGATGATCGGCCAGGTGGTGGCCGTGCAGGGCACATATAGCCGCAATGCTCCCGACGGAGACTGGAACACCGGCGAGTGGTGGTCAATTGATCCCGCCGCGAGCCCGGACGCGACTGGAGACAACCACATCGATTGGAAACAATGGCTCGGCCCGGCGCCGCAAATGCCCTTCAACGCGGACCGCTTCTTCCGCTTCCGCAAATATTGGGACTACTCGGGCGGAATCGCTACAGACTTGCATTACCATGTCGTGGCGCCATTCCACGTCGCCATTGCCAATGATTTCCCGCTTCGCGTGGCCGGTATGGGCGGACTCTGGATTTACAACGATGGCCGCGAGGTACCCGACACATTCTTAACCGCCGCGGATTACCCCAGCAAATTCTCGCTGACCGTGCAGTCGTCGCAGGTCAACGAGAACGGACCCACAACGATGATCCGCGGAACCAAAGCCACCATTCATCTGAGCGATGAATGGGAGGGGCCGCCCTCGCGGCAGTACGATTACGCGGATATTTTCCCCGAATCAACGTTCCTGGACGAATTCATCAAAAAGAACGGCAACGACCAAGTCCGCATCGATGGAGTGGGAAATGAAGGCGACCTCAAGCACGTCGATAACTTCCTCGACTGCGTGCGGTCCCGGCAGCAGCCGAACTGCCACGTGGACCTCGGGTATAAGGTCTCGATTGCAACGGATCTTTCCGTGCGGTCATACCGGAACGGCAAGGTATATTACTTCGATGCGGAGCGCGAGCAGGTGGTGGAAAAGGCATAGTCTATAAATCCTCGGAACCTGGAAGCGAGTGTAGCGCGGACCTGCTTTGTAGGTCCGCGGCTCTTCCTTGCCGTCCGGAATCCGTTGAACTCTCGGGGAGAAATATTGGGAAACACAAAGATCATCGGGGCGGTGGACATCGGCGGCACGAAGATTGCCGTTGGCGCTGTCACTCGAGAAGGCAAGATCGTCACTCGCAGCGAATGTGCCACCGCGCCGGAGGAGGGATTTGGCCTAGCGATGCAGCGAACCAAAGGTATGCTTCGCGAGGCTGCGGCCCGTGCAGGCGCGGAGTTTCAAGGTATCGGAGTTGCCTGCCCCGGCCCCCTCGATCCCTTTACCGGGATTATTGGTGATGTGGGGACGCTGCCGGGCTGGCAGGGGTGCAACCTTGTCACGGAGCTCGGGCCGGAATTCAGCGTGCAGGTTGCCGTCGAAAACGATGCGGATGCCGCCGTCCTTGCTGAGGCGCATTGGGGCGCGGCGAAGGGCAGCGCGCACTTTATCTATATCACCGTGAGTACGGGCATCGGCGGAGGAATCACCCTTTCCGGCGAACTGTACCGTGGTGCTCACAACTCGCATCCGGAGCTTGGCCATCAAGTGATCGACGCATCCGGGCCTCTCTGTTACTGCCGGGCCCACGGTTGTTGGGAAAGCCTGGCAAGCGGCCCGGCCATGGCTTCCTGGATGCGCGAACAGCGGCCTTCCGCCCGAGAACTCACAGCAGCGCAGATCTGTGCGCTTGCCGAGGAGGGGGACCCCCTGGCGGTGCGCTCCGTGGAGAGAGAGGGATACTACCTCGGGCTGGGCCTGGCAAACCTCATTACGCTGTTCGCCCCCGACACCATTGCCTTGGGTGGGGGCGTGATGAACAGCAGCCACCTGTTTCTCGATCGGGCACGGGACGTGATCCGGGAGGTTTGTACACAGGTGCCTGACGCGAAGACCCAGATTACTCTCGCGTCGCTCGGAGCCGACACGGGACTCGCCGGCGCCGCTCAAGCTTGGCTATGCAGGTATCAATGAACAATCTCAATGGCGGAGGAAATCATGGATGTTATAGAGTTCATCCCAAAGTCTCACAAGCGGATTGACAATGCATTAGTGAAGAGATGTGCGTCGGTATTCATCCTATTGATCGTTTTAGTTCCGACCTCAATCCTCAGCGCGCAGTCCCCCATCAAGCCATTCCTCGGCCGATGGGATATCACCATCAAAACACCAACACGGGAACTGCCCTCGTGGATCGACGTATCTGAGGCTCAGGGCCAGGCCAAAATCGTCATGGTCGGGACCTCGGATCATGCCACACCGCTGGCAACCCCCCAGGTGAAAGACGGTGAAATCGAATTTGTATCGCCGAAAGGCGAAGAAGGTTTCAGTGAAGACACAACCTTTAAGGGGAAGCTCGTGGGCGGGCAGCTTACCGGCACTGCGACCGGCACTAGCGGAAAATCGTGGCCGTGGATTGGCAAGAGAGCCCCCAGCTTGAAGCGAGGTGGCACGCCGGTCTGGGGCAAGCCCATCACCCTGTTTAACGGCAAGGATTTTACCGGCTGGAGGTTCAGTGATCCGAGCCACGCGAGCAATTGGAAGGTCGAAGAAGGTCAGTTGGTTAACCACGGACACGGTTCCGAAATCATCACCACGGCCAAATTCGAGGATTTCAAATTGCATCTCGAGTTCAACTGCGGGCCCCAATCCAATAGTGGCGTGTATCTGCGAGGCCGCGATGAGGTGCAAATAGAGACCGACTCTGTTCAGGAACCGCCCAGTCACCACACTGGCGGGGTGTACGGATTCCTCGACCCCACGCCGGAGCTCCCGCGCAAGCCGGGAGAATGGCGGATGTTTGACATCACCCTCGTAGGACGAATCGTTACCGTTGTGCAGGACGGCCAGACCCTGATTGATCACAAGGAGATTCCGGGAATCACGGGAGGCGCTCTCGACAGCCATGAAGAGTTGCCCGGGCCGATCTACCTTCAGGGTAGCGAGCAGGGGCGGGTGGCGTTCCGCAACATCACGATTACGCCCGCAGAGCACGGCGTGGCCGAAGTCAAACACGTATTGTAGGGGTGGGCTGAATGGCATTAAGTGATGCTCTCAAGGCACGTTGGTTTTGGTATTCCATTCTGTGCGTACTTTGCTGGGGAGGGTGGGCGCTTCTCTCGAAACTCGGCTCCCGGGAAATTCCCCCGGAAACGATGCAGTTTCTCTTCACGGTGGGCGCGCTGCCCGTCGGGATTGCCCTGCTGATGGCGCGCCGCTTCAAACTGGAAAAGAGCAAAAAGGGAATTTTCTACGCCGTGCTGAATGGAATCCTCTCCGGCATCGGCGGCCTTACGCTCTTTGCCGCTTATCACACTAACGGCAACACCGCGCTCATTACCGTCGCGACGTCGCTCTATCCGACGATTACGGTGGTGCTCGCAGTGTTGATTCTCCGCGAACGACTGTCGGCCACCCAGGCGCTCGGGCTCGTATTCGCGGGAGCTGCTATTGTGCTCTTCTCACTCTAAGGGGTCTTTTACGTGCTCCATGTCGCTCCGTGGTTTTGGTTCGCGGTCGTCACGCTAGTTTCCTGGGGAATCGTTGGACTGCTCCAGAAGCTCTCGACGAATTACATTTCGGCTGAATCATCCCTCATTTGGCTGGTGGTTGGATTCCTCCTGCTTGAGCCGCTGTTTTATCCGGGGAAAGCTGTACTGCATTACAACGGGTGGAACCTCACCTGGGCGCTGTTGAGCGGGATATTAAACGCGTTGGGGGCTTGGGCACTGTTCGCAGCCATGAAGAGCGGGGGGAAGGCTTCGATCATTTCTCCGCTCACAGCTTTGTACCCTCTGGTGGTGGTTCTGGTGGCTCCCTTCATTTTGCGCGAATCCATTACTCTGCTCCAGGCCGCGGGGGTTGCATGCGCATTAATTGCCGTCGCGCTGCTGTCGACGGAGCCGCAGCCAGAAGCCACGGGTGATTCGAGCAACCTTACCCAGGATACCGCGGGAACGGGTATCTGAATGTGTGACCTAACTTCGCGAGACCGCCTGGCACGAACCCTACGTTTCGAGGCGACGGATTATTTGCCCTGCAGTTTTATGAGCTTTACCGCCCTGCGCCGCCGCTGCCAAGAAAATATGTACGAGTTGGTTAAGGCCGAGCGGGCGATGGGTCTGGATTCGTTTCTCTTTATTCCCACCTTGTCTCGCCCCGAGCGGCCGGAGCACCCCGAACTGCGCGGCTTGCCCGTACGCTTTGATCCCGCAGTGACAACGCGAGAACGCCGGGAAGACTTTCCCGGGGAGAGTGGTGTCCTTCACAAGGAGTACTCAACGCCAGCCGGCAAGCTCCAAACCAGCGTGCGCCTCTCTGACGACTGGCCTCATGGCAATCACATTCCATTCGTCGACGATTACCAGGTGCCGCGGGCCATCAAGCCTCTTCTCACCGGCGAAGCAGTAGAGCTGGAAGTTCTGCAATACTTGTTGACGCCGCCTCGACCCGACGACATCGCGCGTTTCCAGGCCGAAGCCGAGCGCGCCCATGCGTTTGCGCGCGAGCAGGGGGTGCTCCTCGCAGGCGGTTGGGGCGTTGGCGTGGATATGGCCGACTGGCTGTGCGGATTCGAAAACTTGATGTTGCTTGAACACGACCAGCCGGCCTATGTCGAGAGGCTTCTGGAATTGATCCACACCTGGAATCAGAAGCGCATGGCCGTGGTCCTTTCAGGCAAGGTGGACCTCTTCATCTACCGCGCGTGGTATGAAGGCTGTGATTTCGTGAGTCCCAAGTTCTACCGGAACGTGATCCTTCCACGGCTCAAGAGCGACGCCGCCCTTGCGCATGAGCACGGATCGAAGTTTGGCTACATCTGCTCCAGCGGTATCCTGCCGCTTCTCGACGATTTTACGGAAGCAGGAATTGACGTCCTCATCGGGATTGATCCCGTTCAAGGCACCAAGACCGACATGGCGGCGATAAGGAAGAAAACGACCGGGCGGATCGCGCTGTGGGGAGGAGTCTCGGGAGCCGTCACGGTGGAAATGGGCGAGGAGGAAGAAATCCGTGGCGCTGTCCGGCACGCCATCGGCACGCTGGGACCAGAAGGTTTCATACTTTCCCCCGTCGATAACATCACAGTGGATGCGCCCAGGACGTGGCAAAACGTTGAGGTGTTCATCGATGAGTGGAAGCAAAGGCGAAACTCGAATCGGCCCGATATCGCCGTTGCGTAGGCATGGGTTCACCGTGAATGGCAGAGGCCTAGGATATATATTTCTATAATATTGTATTGAATATTATCCAGTCTATTTCTTCAAAACTGGGGTCAGTTCGATACGCAGGGGCTTCACAGCTTGCGTCTGGACCCAGACAACCAGGTCTGTCCCTTCCAGCCGCTGAACATAGCCGAACCGAAGGTCCTTCCCCGGCGCCGTGGGTTTTCCATCAAGAACAATTCGGACCTCGCCGTCGCCCCAATTCTTGATCACGAAGGCGGGGTTAACCGCGGGCGATTCTTCGCTCGCCTTGGTCGTTAAATCAAGCGCCGTGAGCTTGACAGCAGCATCATGTACCAAGATGAAGGCTCGCTCGGCCGGATCATATCCTTGGCTGCGGAAGCCCTCCCCCGCCACCTCGATCTCCGGAGGCGACAGCCATGACTTTGCCAGGGCTACCAACTCATTAGGCGCCTTTGTCGTCAGGCCACTGAGCAGCAACTTGCTCATCGTGTTCTCCGAGGTCTGGTACGCGTCCCAATAAATGTGGGAGAGCGAAGAGTGGGAGGGGCGATCTGGCGCTACGCAAGGCCGGCCACTGGAAGCGATCTGCCCCACGGGCCAGTGGTTCCAGCACTCAAACGTGAAGTAAGTCTTCTCCCCGTTATAGATGTCCCACTTCGCGTGGGCGGCAGGAACGATCTGGAACGGCTTCCACGCCGATCTAAGATTCACCATCTGGATGTTAGCATCGGGCGGCCCATCGGCGGTTTCTGGACCGTCCGGCCGCGTGAACCTCATCGCAGGCTTGGGCTTCCAAGTATAGGTGGCGGATTCTCCCTTCATGTTGGCCAGCGTCAGGGCGTCCAGGTTGATGTTATCTTCTGGCTTCTGTCCCGGCCCGTTGATCACAATAGTTTCCTGCCACTCGAACTCCTTCGACGTATCCGTTGTGTGAAGCACCTGTTTGCGTACTGCGACACCATCCGGATAAATGGTCCAATATTCGTCTGCCCAATCGAACCAGCCCGTAAGGGGATCGGCGTGCGCGCCCTTGTGATGCTCGACTTCCGCAAGCGCATACCGCCAGTGGACCACCACCCTGGCATCGCTGCATTCCAAAATCCTGCCGTGCGAGTAGACGCTCTGCTTGTCCGACATGGGCTCGCAGTCCTCACCGTCAGGACAGGTGGGGCCCCAGGTTTCCAGGAACTCATCGCTATACCACTTGCCATTCTCAGTAACCCATGCCGGAACGTAATTTGTACCCTGCCAGAAAACCAGGCGGATGGGCGATTGGTCGAAGCGGACCACGACGTCGGACTCCGGTCCGATTCGCCTCGGCCGGTCCCATACGTCCTCGAATTTCAGAGTGGCGTAATAGGCCCCGAAGCGTCCGGCCCCTGCCGGACCCGAGGGCAGCACCGGCCAGGGCAGAACCTCACCCGCCGGGGCTCTGACTTCGGCAAAGTTCTTCTGCACGTCTTCCGGACTCAAGCTGCGCGAGTAGATCCTGACTTCATCCAGGATCCCATCCAGCGAGTACCAAACCTGGTAGATGGGGTGAATGGCCTCCGCAGGAAACGGGAGAGTCGCCTCGCGAATCCTGCCGATCAGCAAGTCCGCATTCTCGGGCACTCTCATGCTGCCCGTTATCGGCAGTCTTCCCACTTTCTTCCCGTCGATATAGATCGCCACGCCACGATCCGGGTCAAAAGTGCCCGCTACGTGCGCCCATCTCTTGAGCGGCAGCTCGGCTGTCGAGGTGAGGGACTGCCAAACACCGTTAACCGCCAACTGCAAACCCAAGTGGCCGAATGCGTCGATTCCGAAGGAGTAACCGCCTTGCTGATAGAGTTCATGGTCAACGATCGGCGCCCAATTCCAAGGAAGTGTGTTCAGCGCCACCCACGCTTCCACGGAAAATGCACCGTCGAGCTTGGGCGCCTTCTGAGCCGTGCGAATGACCTGGGTGGTATAGCCGTCGAATCGGAGACCCGTTCCGGTAACCCCGGGAACATACTTGTAGAAGCCCCCAACTTTGTCGTCGAGGCCGCTTGCCGTGTCGTGTGCTGTGGGCGTAGCAACTTCCTCAAAGGACCACTTGGCCACCAACCCCTGGTCCTGCGCAAACGTCCGCGCAGCACGCACGGTCAAAATCAGTGTAGAGAGCAGAGATATGAATACAATGGTTCGCAACCTCATTATTCAACCTCGTTATAAAGACTTCCAAACGTGTCCAAGCGCGGGTCGGGTCACACAGTTGACTGTTAGCGTTGCGGCCGCCCCCCCAATTTACTGCGTAGAGTTTTAAGTTTGGCTTGTGATGGCAGGCTCGTCCAGATCGATCATGACCTTCATCACCGCCTCGCGATTCTCCTCAATGAACGCGTAAGCTTCGGGGTAGCGGCAAAAGGAAAAGGATTTCGTCAAGAGGGGCCCTGTCTTGATCCCGCCCTCAGTAAGGCAAAGGATGGCATCCGCATAGTCCTGCCGCTGGTACATCAAGGTTCCGCGCAGCTCGAGCTCGCGGTCCTGGACGAGGCCCAGGTCGACCGCGGGTTGGTCCCCGAAAACTCCCACCACAATGACCGTACCTCCCTTGCGTACGGAGCGGATGGCATGGTTGGCGGTCTCGCCGAGCCCCACGCATTCAAAGGCCACGTCGGCGCGATCGGGGCCGAAAACCTCGGCCACACGAATTTCCAGAGAATCATTGCGAGGATTTACGGTGTGGGCGATCCCGCATTGCCTGGCAATCGCGAGGCGGCGGTCGCTCACATCGCAAATCAGGACCTGACGGGCTCCGCGCCATCGAGCCACTTGCGCCACCAAGTTGCCAATCGGCCCCGCGCCCAGCACCAGCACGCCCAGCTCAGAGACGCTTCCGGCGCGACCGACAGCATGGATCGCCACCGCAGCCGGCTCCACCAGAGCCCCAGCTTCCGGAGTGAAACTCTCGGGCAGCTTCAGCAGGGCGGACTCGGGGAACGGGAAATACTCTTGCGCCACTCCCGGCGCCTGAAAGCCTATCACTTTAAGGTTTTCGCAAATGTGATAGCGCCCCTCGCGACAAGGCAGGCACTCACCGCAAACAATCTGTGGCGGGGCCGTGACGAGGTCGCCCGGCTTAAACCCATGCACATGGCGGCCAACCTCAACTACCTCGCCTGAAAACTCGTGGCCCTGGACAACTGGGTAGGAAGTGTAGGGATGTTTGCCGTGATAGACGTGAAGATCGGAGCCGCAGATTCCGATCCGGCGAATCCGCAGCAGGGCATCGTCCGGCCCGAAGCTCGGTTTCGGGACAACCGAAAATTCAACCTTACCCGGGCACGTCATGGTGGCACGAAGCATATTGGCCCTTCTCTTCCCACGAAATGTGGAATGCGAATAATCCCCGTTTCCTTCGGAATTTGCAAGCCGCGCTAGCGCTAGGGTAGACTCTTGCCCGCCCCGAAGTTGTCGACGCAGTGACGGAATGGAATTATTCAAATTGCGCCGAATCCGGCAGACGGCGGTGAGCTGTCTGCCGCGCTGATTTCGCATGGATCTGACTTGGAGAAAGCTCGGATTGCTGCTTACGGCTGCACTCGTCGCGTGGCTCCTGTATCGTCCCGTCGGGCGGCCGGAGCTGACGGTCGCCACCGCAAACAACACCGACATGATCCTAATGCAGCAACTCTCCCCGGAATTTGAGAAGCAGACCGGGGTCAAGTTGAACTGGGTGGTGTTGGGGGAGAATATCCTTCGGCAGCGTCTGACCATTGATATTTCCACCGGCAGCAACACTTTTGATGTTATTACAATCGGATCATATGAAGCGCCTCTGTGGGGGGAGCGCGGCTGGCTGGTCCCGCTCGATGACCTGGGCGCGGATTACGGATACGATGACATTTTCAAGGTGATCCGTCAGGGCCTCTCGTATCAGAACCGCATGTACGCAGCACCGTTTTACGGAGAAGGCTCCTTTACCTATTACCGCAAGGATCTCTTCCAACGAGCCGGCTTGGAAATGCCGCTCCAACCGAGTTACGAACACGTACGCCAGTTCGCCCGGACACTGCATGACCCGGAGCACGGCGTTTACGGCATCTGCTTGCGTGGCGAGCCGGGTTGGGGCCAGAATATGGCCTACCTCAGCACGCTGGTCAACACGTTCGGAGGGCGCTGGTTAGACCTCGACTGGAAGCCGCAACTCTCGAGCCCCGAATGGGCCGAGGCGATTAGTTTTTATGTCGATTTGTTGAGGAATTATGGGCCGCCAGGCGCGATCACCGACGGCTACAATGAGAATCGCGCCCTGTTTGCCAACGGCAATTGCGCCATGTGGGTCGACGCCACTTCCGCCGCGAGCTATTTGCTTGATCCCAGCCAGAGCCGTGTGGCGACCACCACAGGATTTGCCAAGGCGCCGATCGCCAAGGTGCCCAATGGCGCCTCCTACGTTTGGAGTTGGGCATTCGCCATTCCGACTTCCTCGAAGCGCGCCACGGTCGCCAAGCAATTTATCAAGTGGGCCACCAGCCGTCAGTATATTGTCACGGTCAGCAAGCGCTTCGGATGGCTGCGCGTTCCTTCCGGCTCGCGGGAATCGATTTACGAAAATCCCGCTTACCTCAAAGTGGCTCCCTTTGCTCCGCTGGTGCGCGCAGCCATTATGAATTCTGATTACACCAAGCCCAGCGCGTTGCCGGTTCCGTATGTGGGAATTCAATACGTCGGCATCCCCGAGTTTCAGGCTATGGGCACGGAAGTTGGACAGGAAATCAGCGCGGCGCTGGCGGGCCGCGCCACGGTCGCCCAGGCACTGGCGCTGGCCCAAGCCGAAGCCGAACGTGACATGGAAGGCAGATCACGCAAGTGACCACAACGGCAAAACCCGCGCGCCACCTTCACGCCCGGTCCCTCCTGGCGCCGTCCGTCGCGGCACTTCTCCTTTGGATGATCGTACCCCTGGTCATGACACTCTGGTTTTCCGCCGAGCACTATAACCTGCTCAGTCCCGGCAAAACCGCCTTCGCGGGATGGGGGAATTACCTCGATCTTCTGACCCATCGGGCGCTTTGGGTGGCAATGGGCAACACGCTGATCCTGGTCGGGCTGGTCTTGGCCATCACCCTGATTTTTGGCACACTGTTATCCCTCCTGCTCGATCAGGATTTTCCCGGCCATCAGGTTTGCCGCCTCCTGGTGATCGCTCCCTTTTTCGTGATGCCGACGGTAAGCGCGCTCATTTGGAAAAACATGCTGATGAACCCCGTCTTTGGCCTTTTCGCGTGGATTACGCGTTCCCTGGGGTTCGGCACCATCGAGTTCTTCTCACGCATGCCTCTGCTCTCAATCGTGGTGATTGTAGGCTGGGAATGGACCCCTTTCGCTGTGCTGATCCTCCTGCCGGCTTTGCAATCGCTCAATCCCGAGCAAGTCGAGGCTGCCCGGCTGGATGGCGCCGGCCCCCTCGCTCTCTTCCGCCACATCCAACTGCCACACTTGCTTCGGCCGATGGCGGTCGTCGCCATGATCGAAACGATCTTCCTCCTCAGCCTTTTCGCGGAGATTTATGTGACCACCAACGGCGGTCCAGGGCTCGCGTCCACGAATCTCGCCTATCTGATCTTTCGCGATGCGCTACTGGGCTTTGACGTGGGACGCGCCTCGGCAGGGGGAGTCATCGCCATCGTCCTGGCGAACATCGTCGGCCTCTTCCTGATGCGCCTGGTGGGACGCAATCTGGAGGATTTGCGGTGAGAAACA